>JAEEGL012628934.1_pt1 | contig 12980 bp, 10 predicted proteins | sample 9134231 | NCBI WGS metagenome assembly JAEEGL01 (sample SAMN16246548, study PRJNA631951) | gut metagenome | biome: gut microbiome; feature: rumen; material: fiber-attached | host: Bos | place: Iran: Karaj | collected 2018-10 | reverse complement strand
GGTCGCACGTAGTACTTCCCGAACGACTTCGACAGCTCATTGGTGTTACGATACTTCTGTACTTTCTGACTCATTTTTTAGTTTCCTTTCGTTTGTTTTAGTTTTTCATGGTTCCGTCTCTGACGGACGTTCGCTTCGTCGCTGACGGATGTTTGCAAGATTGTGAACGGAGCGATCGCATCGTCATTGGCTGGCACCGGCTCGTGGCCTTTGAGCGTCGGTACTTCGTCGCTGACGGCCGTTCACAACGTCGCTTGGGGCGCTTCCCAATTTTCAAGTGCAAAGTTACGAAAAATATTTGATATATGCAAATATTTTTGTATTAAAATATCTTAATTTTTGAATTCTTTTTGTGAGTTCAAAAGTTTATTATATCACGTGCTATTTGTCATTATATGCACATTCTTTCCATAGTAAATATGTCGTGACTATTCATATCTATGTCCTTGCATGTTATTTACTATATGTCTTCCCAGAGGTTATAAAGTTATAACTTATTCACTCCTGACATCTTGGTTTTTTCATTTTACTCGATGCAGGAATTTTATTATTATATATATTATATATAATATATATAATAATAATAAATATAATAATTAATTAATCATGTCATTTACCTGTCCCTCCCTCCTCTCTGCCTTCCTTCCAAGTCAATTACCAAAGTCGAAAATGTAAATGTCAGGAGTGAATAAGTTATAACTTTATAAGTTCCAGGATTCAGAGAACCCTCATTTCTCGGCCTTTTCTATTAAATAATGTGTATTTTATGGATCAAATCGCATGATTCTCACAAAGATTTTGTAATTTTGCAACCAAGTATCGCCGATGCGCCGTAAACGGTGTAAGCTAAGGCATATTCCCTGAGTGCAGGGTGGCGGTGCGACTTTTGAGGGTAAACAATAACAGCATTAGCAGTTATCTCGGAGGACATAGAAACCTGACAAATTTCTAAAGCAAGTTAAATACGGATAATTGTGAGTGTCTGCGCTTATAGCGTGGACGTCACTTATCTTTAACTGGGCTTTGTCAGGGCCTCTATGTCGGTAAGGAGCGGACACGCTTCTTTCGTACATGGAGGCTTTGGTGTTTAAAAGCCTGACAAGTTCCGATAAGTGCTTCTGCCATTAGCTATAAGCGCAAAGAATGCCAAACAAAGACGAGAGTCCTCAACTGATCGACATCAGGGAGGACGACCTGCTGGCATTGTCGGAGGAGGTGCTTGATACACTTCTTCGTGACCATACCACAGGTAAAAACATCTTCTGGGCTACGCATGACTATGAAGCGCTCGGCTCAGAGTATGACTACCATTCTGAGATTCTGCCCCATCTGATTACAGGCGAAAGGGGAATGGTAATCAGGCCGCGTGTGTTGAAATCGAAGAAGGAGCGGACTGACAGGGCCAAGGATATGGCCGAGGTTTTTACACCATCCTGGGTGTGCAATGCACAGAACAATCTGGTGGATGAATCATGGTTTGAGCGCAAGGATGTGTTCAATGTGGAAGATGCGACAAACCACACGTGGAAAGCCAATCCCGACAAAATAGAATTCCCTGAAAAGAAGACGTGGAAGGACTATGTTCGCGCCACTCGTATGGAGATGGCCTGCGGCGAGGCTCCTTATTTGGCCAGTCGCTATGACACGACTACGGGCGAGCCTATTCCTTTGGAGCAGCGTATTGGATTGCTCGACAGGAAGCTTCGCGTCATCAGTGAAAACGTGGATGTCAGCGGCGAATGGCTCGAATGGGCACAAACTGCCTACAAGAACATCTATGGTTTCGAATGGCAAGGCGACAACCTGCTGTTGGCTCGCGAAGCTCTACTTTGGACTTTCATCGAATATTATCAGGCCAAGTTCGGTAAAGCGCCACTCATCAAGAGCATCAACTACATTGCGTACATTGTTTCCTGGAATCTCTGGCAGATGGATGGTCTGAAAGGTGTTGTCCCTGACAGCTGTAGGAATGGAGTTCTTGAACCTGTTCAGACGCTATTCGGAGAAGAACTCAGGATGGCATATTGTGACGGATGTCAGCAAGACAACATCCGCTTGCACAATGGCACTTACTGTCTTATTCGCGACTGGGGTACTAAGAACCATGATACCGGTGAGCAAAACCGCAAGATAAGATTTATAGACCTAATGAGATAAGGACTTATGGCTACATTCGAATCCTCATTAAAATCCAAGCTGATTTATGTGTTTGCCATCAATGACGAACGGCATCTTGACTGTCTGAAGATTGGTGAGACCACTATTGACGAAGATGATGGCAGCGATCTCTTTAACAATGCGGAATCATTAAAGGAAGCTGCTCATAAGCGCATACGCCAGTACACCAAGACGGCTGGCATTGCCTATCAGCTGCTCTATACGGAAATTAGTATTTTCGTGCGTAGCGGCATGATCATGACTTTCAACGACAAGCAGGTGCATAAGGTGCTGGAGCGTAGCGGCATCAAGCGAAAGGAGTTTGATGGTGTTACAGGTGCCGACGAGTGGTATTGTTGCGACTTGGAAACGGTAAAGAAAGCCATTGCTGCAGTAAAGAAGGGTGAGACAAGCTTGCACCCATCCGACATTACTCAGGGACAATCACCCATCATCTTCCGTCCAGAACAGCAGGAGGCTATCAGCAAAACACGCAAGCGGTTCAAGAAAGGAAACCAAATGCTGTGGAATGCCAAGATGCGATTCGGAAAAACGCTCTCTGCCCTACAGGTAGTGAAGGAAGAGAAATTCGTGCGTACGCTGATACTAACCCACCGTCCTGTGGTGGACACAGGCTGGTTTGAGGATTTCGGCAAGATATTCTACGACAGCCCACATTATCACTACGGCTCTCGTAACCAAGGGGAACTGTTCGGAAAACTCGAACAGTTGGCAAGTAAGGGAAACAAGTATGTCTATTTTGCCTCCATGCAAGACCTTCGTGGTTCAGAACAGGTAGGTGGCAAGTTTGACAAGAACAACGAGATTTTCCAGACTCCTTGGGACTTCGTTATAGTTGACGAGGCGCATGAAGGAACAAAAACGGAACTTGGGCAGAACGTGCTGAAGGAATTGATCAAGGAGAAAACCAAGGTGCTGCAACTCTCAGGCACTCCTTTTAACCTCTTTGATGACTACTCCGAAGAAGAAATCTTCACGTGGGACTATGTAATGGAGCAGAAGGCCAAGCAGGCATGGACCACAGATAATCCTTACGAGCCTAACCCATACGCCTCGCTGCCAGCCATCAATATCTACACCTACGATTTAGGCACGTTGATGTCAGAATACGTGGAAGACGAGAAGGCATTTAACTTCCGCGAATTTTTCCGCACAAAGAGCCTCGCCCCCGACCCCTCTCCAAAGGGCGAGGGGAGTGAGTACACCTTTATTCATGATAAGGATGTGGATCGTTTCCTTGATTTGCTTTGCAAGGAGGATAAAGACAGTCTCTATCCCTATAGCAACGATACCTTCCGTCGAATATTCCGACATACGCTGTGGCTGGTGCCAGGTGTAAAGGCTGCAAGGGCTTTAAGCGCAAAGCTGAAAAATCATCCAGTATTTGGCAAGTTCCAGCCAGTCAATGTTGCTGGCGATGGAGATGAAGAAGAGGCAAATGAAGAGGCTCTGAAGAAGGTGAATAATGCAATCGGTCCAGATCCCGACGAGACCTACACCATTACACTCTCGTGCGGACGATTGACAACGGGTGTCAGCATCAAGCCTTGGACGGCAGTATTTATGATGGCAGGTTCGTTCAGCACCTCCGCTGCCCAGTATATGCAGACCATTTTCCGTGTGCAGACACCTTTTACCATTCACGGGCGCATGAAGGAACAATGCTATGCCTTCGACTTTGCTCCTGACAGAACGCTGAGAGTGTTGGCAGAGACAGCGAAGGTATCAGCTAAGGCTGGCAAGCAGACAGAGGAAGACCGCCGCATCTTGGGCGACTTCTTGAATTTCTGCCCCATCATCAGTATCGATGGCTCACAGATGAAGCCTTATGACGTGAACAAGATGATGAGCCAGCTGAAGAAAGCCCAGATAGAAAAGGTAGTGCAATGCGGCTTCGAGGATGGTGCGCTCTATAACGATGAGTTGCTAAAGCTGACGGATATAGAGTTACGCGACTTCGACGACCTGAAGAAAACCATTGGCACTACGAAAGCAATGGCAAAGACAGGCGACATCGACGTGAATAATCAGGGGTTCACGAAAGAACAGTATGAAGAAAAGGAACGTCTGGATAAGAAACCCAAGAAAGAACTGACACCTGAAGAAAAGGCTCGACTAGAAGAGCTGAAAGCGATGAGTAACCAGCGTAAAAATGCTATTAGCATCCTTCGAGGCATTTCTATTCGTATGCCGTTGCTGATATATGGAGCTGAACTGATGGAGCTGCGAGAGCAGAGTGGAACTAGTTCCGACTCTGCCGAGTCGCGACAGAAGTCGACCGAAGGTCAATTGAAGAACGAGGATGAAGAAATCACTATCAACAACTTCGCCTCATTGATAGATGATACGTCTTGGGAAGAATTCATGCCTAAGGGCGTTGACAAGGAGAAGTTCGAGAAGTTCAAGAAGTATTACGACCCAGACATTTTCCGTGAGGCAGGCAAACGCATCCGCGAAATGGCCAGAACAGCCGACAAATTCACCATTGAGGAAAGAATAGAGCGAATAACCGCAATCTTCAACACCTTCCGCAACCCAGACAAGGAAACGGTGCTGACTCCTTGGCGAGTGGTGAACATGCACATGAGTGATTGTCTGGGAGGCTGGTGCTTCTACGATGAAGAGTTCAAACAGCCGCTTTCTACACCTCGTTATGTAGATCATGGAAAAGTCACTAACGATGTATTCCGCCCTGAAGCCCATATCCTAGAGATCAATTCCAAGAGCGGTCTCTATCCGCTTTATGTGGCTTACAATATCTATCGCAGTCGCGTGGAGGCAGCAAGGGCAAAGTACGGTGAAGTCTCTCACGGCTTTGCCATGAACCTGTGGGATGCCACTATTGAAGAAAACATCCTCGTGGTTTGCAAAACGCCAATGGCTAAGAGCATCACCAAACGCACCCTTGCCGGATTCCGCAACACTCGAGTGAATGCCCAATATTATCCCGACTTAATAGAAAACATTTCAGAACGTCCAGAGGCCGTAGTCAACACTTTCCGTGATGGCAAGCGTTTCTGGAAGATAAACCAAGATACTAATATGAAGTTAGACGCAATAGTTAGTAATCCTCCCTATCAGGTGATGGATGGTGGAGCAGGTGTAAGCGCAGTGCCAGTATATCATCGTTTCGTCGATATTGCAAAGAAAGCCAAGCCCAACTATATTTCGATGATTATGCCGGCAAAATGGTATAATGGCGGTAGAGGTCTCGAACAGTTCAGATACGATATGTTACATGATGAACAGCTTAGATGCCTCTATGATTATATTGATCCACACGATTGTTTCCCAACGGTTGATGTCGCTGGTGGTATCTGCTATTTTCTTCGTGACAAGCATTATTCCGGATTATGCAATTTCGTCTCTTGCAAGAATGGAGCCCAAATTGCAACCATGCGAGATCTTAGCGAATCTGATGTCCTCATTCGTCATCAAGAAGAATTGTCAATACTTTCAAAGGTCCAAGTAGAAGGACAGACCTATCTAAACCAAACAGCTTACTCTCAGAAACCCTTCGGTTTGCGCACCTACGTAAAGCCACTTGACGATGGCGATATTGTCTTGCGATATAACGGAGGAGTAGGACCTTATCAAAGTGACTTGATCACAACCAATAAGAACATAATTTGGAAATGGAAAATAATAACATCATGTCTCACTGCTGAACATGCTGGCGAAACAGACAGAAATGGACAGAAACGCATTTTCTCGACATTAGAGATATTGGAACCAGGACAGATATGTACTGAAACCTATATGCTGCTGAGTACTTTTGACAATCGAGAGGCGTGTGAAAACATGTTTGGATATCTCAAAACCCGTTTTGTAAGGGCATTAATAGGTATGGTGACTGCTACCCAACACTTGTCAAGGGGCAACTTCCGTTTTGTTCCTGTTTTGGACTTTACTTGTTCTTGGACGGATGGAGATCTCTACAAGAAATATGGACTAAATGATGGGGAAATTGCTTTTATCGAATCAAAGATTAAACCTATGGAATAAAAAAGTTGCTTAAAAATTTGGAACTTTCAGAATAAATTCCTAACTTTGCACGCAGAAAATAGTCCTTTGCAACTGAAAGGTTACGTTGATCCGTAGCTCACTCGTGTAGGTTGTACGGGGCTGTTTCTGTTTTATGACGTTTCGTCATTTCCTCGTTCTTCGTATATTTGCGAGGCACAAAATTCCAATGTAAATATGGACGTTCCCACAAATCAGACAGTTTAGTAACAGGTGTCGTTATTCCGATATTGAAGCCTGGATGCAACTGCCATATCTTGGTGCGAATATATTTGTATATACGTTCCTTGACGATGTTACGCTTAGCCCGTTTCCCGTCTATTCCACGTTCCTTATGCTTGTCGTTCAATCGAAAACACATAGAGCCAAGAACTAAATCCATTACTTGTAGTGGCAAGTGCTTCTTTGAGTTAACCTCAGCAACATCGCCATCTTTAATGTGTATATTAGCTTTCTGGAAAGATTTGAGTTCGTTCAGGTGATAAATGGCTTTTAAAAATTCATCCCTTGCTGGTCCTTTTAATGGCATATCATCAATGAGCAGTCTTACCCGAACTTCCTTGCCCGTTGGATTGCTATATATCAGACCAAAGTCATTTTTAATAAACTGGTAATAGAGCATTGGATACTCCTTTCTTCGCTGTTCATTGGTAAGACCTGTGGCCTCATACTGGCGATGTCGGAAGAACATACGCATTTTCACCTTGCCTTCACTCATCAATGCAAAAAGAACATCAATGATACTTTTATAGCGAACTTCAGTATATTCGTTTACTTTCTGCCACTTTATTTCCTCATTTTCCAATCCTTGCTCCTTCACTACAGCTGACAATCGAGCAAGCACCTCTTCGAGATGCTCTGACCTGATTAGTATACCACCATAGAAATTGGCATAATACTTACCAGTGGTGTCACTTTCGTCTGTCCAGATATAATACATATCACTAAATTTGTTGCAAAGGTACTACTTTTTACTGAAAGAACATTGGATATCGAGGACAAATTGTTAAATAGACTCAAAAATATCCTCGACAGCGAGGACGGGCTATACGAAAGAAGAGAATTTTTCGTAATTTTGCACGAGGTGAATACAATTAGGTAGAATGATATGACGCAGAAAGATGCATTAGAACAGGCTTTAAAAGAATTGGGTGGACGCGCTCATCTTCAGGATATCTATCCTGTGGCATTAAAATACATTACCCATAAAGATGGTAGTAAAATATATGACTCTTTAAGAGGGTGCATACATGACAAAAGAAGATTTCGCCCATCCCTAGGGAAACCTGTTGGCTGGTATGAACTACCATCATATCAGGAAGAAGTTGCCGAACTAAGGAATAAAGTTACCATGTTGACTGAGAACAATAAACAACTAATGGAAATTCCTAAAGAGGCTGAGTTCGTAGACAAGTTTCTGAAAGAGGTTATGAATGAATATAAGCGTAAACGTGGGGCAGCAGACCCTATCCGAAACATCTTAAGGCACATGGGACATGAGGATGCCGCTGCCGTACTTGACGCTTGGATAGATGCTAAGGAGGATGAGCTGGTAAAGGCATTAGAAAAAATAAAGATCCAAATCCGCAACGTCAATATGACAGGTCAGAATGCAACATACAACGAAAACAATAATAAGTAAGTTATGGGACGCAAGATTACAATGACTGGCAAGAATGCCCAGTATATAGAGCATCGTGGAGTAAACGCCACTCCAGACAGTGACAGGGATATCCGTATGGAGGGTGATGAGGCTGTTTATCAGGAGTTCGCCTATGGGCAACCAGGACAACAGAATCAGCAAGGGCAGGAAAAAGCTGACGTCAATGATGACGAGGAAGAACTGCTGCTGACGGCAAATGGGGAATACGTGGAGACGATGACGGAAGAGGAGGTTCTGGAAAAACTTATGCCTATTTTCTATAACAACGAGGATGATGTGAAGGCATTCCTGAAAGAAATCTCTGGTATGAAGCCCAATAATATCACCGACCTTGTGAACACATGGGTAAATGACAAGCGCATTTCCGATTATGGGAACAGCAGAAAAGGAGTGCTTTGGGAAATACTAAACAAAGCGGGGCTATACACGAAATCGCGTCAGAACTGGTGCAGGAGAGTTCACTAAGCTCTCCTTTTTTTGTGCCTCACTGTGTGGTTTCCGAAGCCAAAAGTTTACGGTTTCGGTTTATACAAGTTTATAGTAGTTTATAGAGGTTTACGCCCTCAAAACTATTGCTTTATATCCTTCTTAGACTATAAAATTGTACGTAAATTTGCACTTGCAAACTTGTAGCAACGCAGGATTTGCAGGTGCTCTTTGACATGCTGATACACCCAAACAAACTACCGCGAAGTAGGATTTTTCTTTTTGCGCATACACGCATGTACATCTTTAAAGTTTAAAAGGTTCAATAGTTTAAGGGTTCAAAGTTAAGATGAAACAAGAACAACAACATACGGATTTGATGCGTCGGGCCGTGCGACACCTGCTGGTGACGGACGACGACGTGATGAATGAGGCGGAGCGCATCGTGGGGCATACCCTGCAGCGCGAAAACCAAGGTGACAAGGGATGCCTGACGGTGACGGAGATTGCCAGGGAGCTGGGCATGGAGGCCAGGGACCTGAACTCGTTTCTCCGCGACAGGGGCATCCAGAAATGGAGGCAGGGCCAGTACAGGCTCACTCCTCCATACGAAGGACGGGGCCTGACACACGACAGGCTTTTCATCTACTACTCGAAGGACGGGAGAAAGAAGCGTCAGACCTATCTCGTCTGGACTCCGAAGGGTCTGGAATTCATAAGGAAGTTGATAAAAGGAAAAGGTTCAATAGTTTAACAGGTAAAAAAAATGGAAAAGACTGTTAGAATTTTAGAGCAGTCGGCACTTTCTACACGAAAGTACACCGACAAGAAGACTGGTCAGGAAAAGGTGATGAATGCTGTTACCTTTAAGCTGACTGATGGTATTGACACGTTCTTGGGCGAGGTGACAGGCGAACGAGCTGTTAACTGTCCGATGTACGACAAGAACTACTTCTACAGGGTTCAGTGTTCGATGGTGGTTAGGGACTGGATGTCGCAGCAGACTGGCGAGCAGATGCAGGCTACGACTATCTATATCGACAAGATCAATGTGGCATGACTTTAGAGTATCTTGAACTTATGGAAGACGTTAAAAAGGTTAAGGGCGAAGGGTTAAAGGTTAACGATGACCCTGCACAGAAAGGCTCCTCAAGGAGGAAGCTAATGAAGTCGTTCAAGTCGAATACCCACATCTATGATGACGGTTCGATTGAGGTTGACCCACAGGCTCAGGGAGAGCCCAGTCAGAAGGACGTGAAGAAGGTGGGTAAGAGTAAGCGGTATGTTACCTCGGGTAAGAACCCGCTGACATGCGTTGAGCTGAAGTGCCCGGAATCGGTGCCCGACAAGGCAGCCTTCTTCCACAGGGAGCTGGCTAAGCTGACGAAGGACATAAAGATTGAGGAGCCGCAGATGCCTGAGGGTGAGTTCCTGCTGAACGAGCCCCATGTGAAGGTGAGGTTTGCGGCGAAGGAGCATGAGGTCGTGGCCTGGCTCACATTCGAGGCAAAAGGATTGTTGGAGATAAGGAGGGAGCTGTACAATCTAACCAGTAAGATAGACAAATGTTTTGTTATCAACGAAGCTTCGGTCAGCCAACTGAAGTAGTAACTCTTGAACAGTTCTGGGCGCTCGTCAAGGCGCCCCGGACTTTCAAACAGGTCAAGGAGGCTCGCGAGGCTTTGGCCCGTGGCGACAAGAACGTCTACGACAAGAAGAAGAAGGGTCTGCCGTTTGTGATTTTCATTGCTACGTATGGCGTGTCGGACAAGGTGTTCGAAAACAAATCCACTGGCGAGAAGACCACTAGGCGCGGCACCTGGAGGAATCAGAAGTACTGCAGGCTGAACGGGTTGTGCGTCATTGACTTTGACCATGTGAAGGGCGATGTCCGCAAGGTGTGGCAGGAGGCATACGAGAAGCTTTCCGACGAGGACAAGCGTCGCATTCTCTTTGTCTTCGTAACTCCTTCGGGTCAAGGACTGAAGGTGGTGTTTATCGCTGACGCAGCGGTAGGCAACCTGATAGACAATCAGATAGCGTTCTCTCTGAAACTGGGACTTAACCCCGATGAATCCTGCAAGGATGCCAGCAGAGGTGCGTTCCTGACGACCCCTGAGGATATAATCTTCATCGACGAGGAACGGCTGATAAACTACCAGGATAATGCCTTCGGCGAGAAATACGATGAGGCGTATCATCAGGGAGAGAGCCAGCCTACGGTCCCCCGCCAACTCCCTCAAGGGGGAGAGAAAGAACCTGAAGTCTGCCCACGGGGAGATTCAGAGGGGGCCTCCTATCACGGCATCCCCTATCAGAAGATTGTGGAGGCTTGGCTCGGCAACAGAAAGATTGAGCAGGGCGACAGGCATAGGACTAGCCTGGTGCTGGCCGATCACCTGCGATACATCACTGACAACGACCCCGTGCTGATAGAGCAGATCCTGCGTGAGACTCCCTTCGTGAAGGAGATAATCGAGGAGCGCAACGAGGATGTTTCGGCTACCGTGAAGAGCGCCCAGGGCTATGAGTTCCTGAAGGGCATCCCTAGAAAGATGCAGCAGGCATTGAAGGATGCGGGAGCCTCCACCGGCGCCTCCGAAAGAGGGGAGAACGGCGGAAACTGCCCTGCCGGGGCAGGATGGGAGGAGGCCCTGCCCTTCGATACGTGGGCAGAGGAACTGCTGGAGATGGCAGCGTATTACCCCTGCCTGAAGGAGCTCTTCCTGAATGTGCATCCTCACAAGCTGCCTGCGGTGTGGTTCTCAAGTGCGGCATTGTTCGGCACGCTGATGACGAGGGCTTTCTATCATTTTTGGTATGAGCCAGAGCTGCTGCGCCGACTCAACTACTGCATCTTCATCATTGGCGACCCGGGAGCCGGCAAGAATATTGTGGAGAAGTTCTACAAGAAGATTGCCGACCCGATGATTCAGGCCGACCAGTGTCTGATTGATGCCGTGAACCGCTATAAGGAAGGACGCACAGAGCGCACCACCTCGACAAAGGCCCAGAAGGAGGAGGCGCTGAAACGGCCTGTCGTCGGTATCAGGGTGCATCCGGCCCGTACCTCTACGGGTGAGTTTATCCGCCACATGAATGCTGCTGTAGAGACGGTTCAGGGCATGCCTCTGAATTTGCACATGTTCTCGTTCGACGCAGAGCTGGACAACGTCACCAAGCAGAACAAGGGCGGCGACTGGAAGGACCGCGAAATCCTTGAACTGAAGGCTTTTCACAACGAGCAGGACGGACAGATGTATGCCAACCAGGAGAGCGTGACAGGCATGTTCAACGTGTTCTGGAACTTCATCTATACCGGTACGCCGTATGCCCTGCACCGGAAGGTGAATCAGCGTAATTTCGGTACGGGTATGAGCACCCGCCTTGCCGTGATACCATTGCCCGACAAGGGCATGGCTAAGCGACACCAGCAGGTAGACCCGTCGGCCAACGAGACGCTTCATGCGTGGGCCTACCGACTAGACAAAGTGGAAGGTGAGCTGCCCATAGAGCCGCTGAACGACGAGACCTACGAATGGCAGACCAGTCACCTGGAGATAGCGGATTTCAATGGGGACAAGGCCGACCGCACGCTTTTGAAGCGTATCCCGTACTACGGCATAGGCATCTCGCTGCCCTTTATCCTGATGCGCCATTGGGATGAGTGGCAGGAGTCGAAGACGCTGACGATGGACAACAGGGACCGCCGGCTGTGCCGTCTGGCTATGGAGATTCAGTATCGCTGCCAGCAGTTCTTCTTCGGCGAGATGGCATACAATTACTTCGCTGATCAGAACAAGGAGTTTGTTGTCAGGAAACGTAGCACCCGCTATGAGGAGTGTTTCCGCAAGTTGCCCGACGAGTTCAAGACGCAGCAGTTCACCGAATGCTTCAATGTCTCTCAGCCAACGGCATGGAAGGCCATCAACCGCTTCGTGAGTGAAGGCATCGTCGAGATAGTGAAGTATGGTCTGTATCGTAAGCTGGTGCAAGAGCTGCCCTGAGGAACTTATAAGGTTATAACTTATTCACTCCTGACATTTGAGTTTTTTAAAATGAATAAAACGATGAAAGTACCAAGAGGAATCCGTAACAACAATCCCCTGAACATCATCCGCACCAAGACCGTGTGGATGGGGATGGCGAAGGAACAGAAGGACCGCCGGTTCGTAACCTTCGAGACAATGGAATATGGCTGGAGGGCAGCCTTCGTGCTGCTCACCAGGACCTACTACCGTAAGTGGCACCTGAACACCATCCGCAAGATCATCACGCGATGGGCACCGCCGCAGGACGGCAACAACGTGGGACGCTACATCAACTTCGTGGCCAGCCGCATGCGCCACGATGCCGACGCCACCCTGCCCCCACCCTGGCAGGAGCCCGAGCGCTGGCAGGACCTCGCCTGGGTGATGGCGATGATGGAGAACGGGAACTATCCGATGGAGGTGGAGCCGATGTTGAAGGGGTGGAGCATGAGTCAGGATGAGAAATGAGAGAGAGAGCCTTCCCCCTAGCCCCTTCGGGGGCTTGAGGGAGGGCTGAGCCCGAGGTAAAGGGGAACTAAAAGCTGTTCCCCAAGATGATGTTCACAATGTTGACTACGTCGGCAATGGTCAGCTGGCCGTCATCGTTGATGTCACCCTTTAACGCCCTGAACGGGAAATAGCGAATGGCTTTTTCGGAG
>JAEEGL012509571.1_pt1 | contig 12980 bp, 12 predicted proteins | sample 9134231 | NCBI WGS metagenome assembly JAEEGL01 (sample SAMN16246548, study PRJNA631951) | gut metagenome | biome: gut microbiome; feature: rumen; material: fiber-attached | host: Bos | place: Iran: Karaj | collected 2018-10 | reverse complement strand
CTTGTAGTTAGCATTATAGGAACAATTATACTGTTGATCATGATAAACAGATACTTTAGTGTTGAGAAAATCCTCTATGGCCATAAAAAATAAGGCTGATCTTTTTCTAAATTGACAGAACCGGATTTTCAATATAAAATATACAGTAGCTTAAAAAAGCAGTATCAAATTAAAAGATTTGTCAGCGGCTTTTTTTCAGGAGGAATGTAAATGGCTAAAAAAGAAAAATTTTCTGTAGAAAAACTCCCTGTTTGGGCTGGAGTTGCATATACTTTTGTTACAGCACTTATTTTTGGTGTTGCAGGTGCTTCTCTTGTTATTTTCCTTGCAAGAACTCTGTAAAAAATAAATCTGCCTAAAAATATTCGGAAAGTTTCGGGATTCCTTATTAGTCCCAATAATTTCGGATTTTTTTTACAAGACCCCGAAGTCTGTTTCGGGGTTTTTTGTTTTCATATCTGGAGATGTTATGCCACAAGGATTTCCTCGCGGAGGGCTTGGACCACGCGGTTTTTTGACTGACGAAGAAAAACAGAATAAACCTAAAGTTACCAAAGCGCTTTTAAAACGTATTCTTTCTTATCTTAAGCCGTATTGGCTTCAGTTCACTTTTGTTTTCATTTCCATTTTACTTTCTTCGGTTGTAGGACTATTACCTTCGATTGTTACGGGCTGGATTGTTGATAAAGCTCTTATCGGACAGGATCTGGCTCTTTTAATCAAGCTTTTGATTCTGGCTTTCAGCACTATTGCAGTTTCGCAGATTATTGGCGTTGTCGAAAGTTATATCAATGCCTGGATTAGTCAGCGTATAATTTTTGACATGAAAAACCAGATGTTTGATCATCTGCAAAGAATGCCACATTCATTTTTTACAACCGAAAAGCAGGGTGACATTATTACCAGAATGAACACGGATATTTCCGGAGTTTCTTCTGTTATTTCAGGAACCTTGTCGAGCATAGTGAATAATGTTGCAACCGTTATTACAACTCTTGTTGCACTTTTTGGAATGAGCTGGCAGCTGGCTTTAGTTGGAATTGTTGTTATTCCGCTTTTGATTCTGCCGACCAGAAGTGTTGGTGAAGAACGCTGGAAGCTTTTGACCGAAAGCCAGGCAAAAAATGACGAGATGAACGAGATTGTAAACGAAACCTTAAGTGTATCCGGTTCAATGCTTGTAAAACTTTTTACCCGTGAAGATGAAGAATACGAACGCTTTGTAAAAATCAATGAAGAAGTTACACAGCTTAACTTAAAAGAGCAGCGAAGCGGAAAATGGTTTCATGTTGTTATGGGAATGTTTACACAGATTGGTCCGCTGCTGATTTATTTTGCAGGTGGCCTGTTCATCATAAAAAAAATCGACACAAGTCTGACAGTCGGAACAATTACAGCTACCGTTGCAATGATTAACAGATTATACAGACCGGTGCAATCGCTTTTGAATCTGCAGGTTGATTTTACCCGGTCGCTTGCTTTGTTTACTCGAATCTTTGACTACTTTGACAAGCAAAGCACAATCAATTCTCCAGAAAACGGCAAAAAGCCCGATATGAAAAATGCTCCGATAGATTTTGACCATGTAGAATTTTCTTATCAGATTGATAATCCGCTTTTGACGGATATCAATTTTTCTGTTCCCGGTGGACAGATGGTTGCGATTGTTGGACCTTCTGGCTCCGGTAAATCCACAGTGGTAAATCTTATCCCGCGCCTTTACGATGTATGTGGTGGCTCGGTAAAAATCAACGGCGTTGATGTGCGCGACATTGACCTGGAATATTTACGCGAGGCAATCGGAGTTGTTACACAGGACACGTATCTGTTTAATGGTACAATAAAAGAGAATCTGCTTTACGCAAATGAAAAGGCCACCGATGCAGAAATCGAGGCAGCCTGTAAAACTGCGAACATTCATGACTTTATAATGAGGCAGCCAGACGGATACGATACAGTCTGTGGTAACCGTGGCTTAAAACTTTCTGGCGGAGAAAAGCAGCGTATTTCGATTGCACGCGTTATCTTAAAAAATCCAAAAATACTTATTCTTGACGAAGCGACATCAGCTCTGGATTCTATCAGTGAAAACTCGATTCAGGATGCACTTGAAATAATGATGCAGGGAAGAACCAGCATTGTTATAGCACACAGACTTTCGACAATTCTAAAGGCCGATAAAATTATGGTTGTAAAAGGCGGAATAATAGCTGAGCAGGGAACACACGAAGAATTGATTGCTTCAGGTGGCGTTTATAAAGATTTGTACGAAACACAGTTTAGAAAAGTATTGGATTACGAAGGCGAAAAAGCAAAATAAAAAATTGTGCTTAACGGAAAAATTTTACTCTACGGGCAGTTTAATTTCTTTCATGCTGATGTTTTCTTTTTCTTTGGTAAAGGCGGAACAGACATAGTTCTGTTTAAGGATTTTTGTAAGACAGTTTGCATTTTGTTTCATATCAGAAACAGGTATCGGAAAAATTTTATCTAAAGGAGTTTCGCACATTTTGCAAAAAGCTTCTTTTAAAGTCCAGCATTCATAAAATCGAAATGCTTTTTCTGTATCAGTTTTGGCATTAAAAATATAATCCGTATCATCTTTAGAAAAAAATCTTTCTGCCATTTTGATTCTCGAAAGTTTTACAGATTCAATATCAAGACCATTTACACTTTTGCCAATAATGCAGCACGCAATGTTGCCTGAATGACTTAAATTAAAAAATAAATCTTTGTAGGCTGCAAGAAATGGTTTACCGCTTTTTGCTGTTTCGATAATCTGTTTGTTTTTAGAAATTCCAGAAGAAGTAAGAGCATAAGATAAAACAACAGACGCACCAAGCGAAAGTATTTTATCTTTTTGTAAACTGTAGGAGTCTATTTTTTGTTTCCGGTCACCCGAGGCTTTGTTGTAATACTCAAGAAAAATTTCTGGGGTACTGAAAACTGATGTATCAAGATAAAATATTTTTGCTTCAGTATTTCTCATATCAGTAATTGATGCTAAGACTTGCAGAAAGCGGAGTAACAGAAAGATCGAGTTTGTTTTTGCTTACAGTTTTTGTGTAATGGAATAATGGAACACAAAGACCGCAGACAGTTCCAAGAGCAGCCCCTGTTAAAACATCTGTCATAAAGTGGTTTCCGCTTGCAATTCTTAATGCTGCGGTTGCAAAAGCCAGAGTGTAGCTTGATGCAACAACAGGAATGCGCCATTTGCTTCTTGGAAAATATTTGCAGAACGTAAAGCTGAAGAATGCAGCACTTGCGTAAGTAAGTGTAGTGTGTCCTGACGGAAATGATGAACACCAGTCGCCGTTCAATAATGCTTTATCTGGAGCTCCATCAAAATACATGTAGGGTCTTGTCCTGTCTACGCAAAATTTTAATAGCTCTTTTGCACCATATGCAATAAGAACAGTCTGGGCATACATTGTGCCGATTGTAAGCCATTCACTTGATGGAGTAAATGCCAGAAAAGCCGGAGCTAAAAGTGAAACCAGTTCTATTCCTGTAGCGGTGTAGTCTAAAGGTTTAGAGTAGCGGTTCATAATTAATCTGTCGAATTTATTTACTTCGCTTTTGTCCTGCACAACGTAATGTCCGTCAGAACTGAAATTGGCAGCGGGTTTTGCATCTTTGTTAAACGCCTCGATGAGTATTGGAGTGACCGCAAGACCTGCTGCAAACATTCCTAAAGGAATGTCTAAGCTTTTAGAAAGTGAAAATGGACCTGTGGCATTAAAGCTAAGGTTTAACGCAAGGTCTTGCGGCGTTGCAGTTGTGATTTCCTGTGGCACGGATATAAACTCATGCTGCACTGAGCTTTGCAGCTGTGTCATAGCCTGTACGTTAAAGTGAAGCGTCTGACACTGCTGTGTGCTGCAAAAAATTAAACTGCCCAAAGATAAAAGCATCAGTATCGAAATTATTTTTTTATTCATCTTCGGATTCATCCTGGTCAAAGTCATTTTCATAATCATCTTCCATTATCTGCGCCCTTATCAGATTGCAGAACGCAGCGTCCCACGCATTTTGCATCAGGGTGTATTTTTGAGTATCAGTTATGCCGAATTCTTTCTGGATATAATTGTATTCATCCATTAAAGTGGTACGGCATATTGCCATGTCATCTGTGTTGATGGTTACCCGCACGCCCCGCTTTATCAGGTCTACAAGCGGATACTTTTTCATGTTCGGAACTGCTTTTGTAATTTTGTTGCTTGTCGGACAAAGTTCTAAAACAATGTCTTCTTCGATTATTTCATCGAGCAGCTCATCATCTTCGATTGCGGCAATGCCATGACCGATTCTTAAAGCGCCACATTCCACTGCATCCCAGACACTGTTACTATCTGCAGCTTCGCCGGCGTGAATGGTTACAGGAATGTTCCAGGCTGCAGCACAACTGAATTCCATCTGATAGTCTGCTAGAGGAAAATGCGCTTCATCGCCGGCGAGGTCTACGGCAACAATTCCGCCGTCGCGCACCAAAAGGTTTTTTGCAATTTCTACAGTTTCGATGTTTGCATCGTGAGTGTTTTCGCCGCGCATCATGCATAAAATCAGGTTTGCGTGAAAGTCTGTTTTTTTAAGCCCTTCAAGTGCAGCTTTTACAACTTCAACCTGCGATAAACCTTTTTCTGTGTGAAGCTGTGGGGCAAACCGGATTTCTGCATAATCCAGTTTCTGTGCTTTTAAATTTTCGCATACCAGGCGGACAGCTTCGGCAATGCCTTCAGCAGTTTGCATCAAAGAGAGGGGCAGACTAAAGCACTTTAAAAAATCTGTTAAGCTTTCACAGTCCTGAGGAACTGATAAAAGATTTTCCAGTTCGCTGTAATCTTCTGAAGGTAATGTTATATTCTGAAGTTCTGCCAGTTGTTTTGCAATCGGAACTGTGATTGAACCGTCCAGGTGGCAGTGTAAATCGCATAAAGGAATTCTGTTCATAAGGAATCTGCTTAAGTAATATTAGATTGATACAGAATATTTGAGAACATTAGAAACTGTTTCGCCGTCAATCTGTAATGCACATGGTTTAGAAAACTCTACAGAAATGTTCTGACCTTTGAAAACAGAAATCATGTCTTTATGTACAATGTGCTGACCTTCAAAAATTGACGGGAACACAACCAGAGTGTGAAGCTTGCCTGAACCATGAAGCACAACCAGACTTACCTGTCTGTCTTCGGCAAGACGGTTTTGATCTGGAGCAACTTTCATTCCGCCGCCGTAATAACGGCCTTTCATTGTTGGTGCAAGCCAAACTTTTTTGAAGCTGTAAGTTTTTCCGTCTACAGTAACTGTTGCATTGCACGGTTTAAACTTAAACAAAAGTCCTTTTATGGCAATTGCAGTGTAGTTTATTGGTTTGTCACTTGAAGCACGGATTTTGTCGCCTTCTTCGCAGCAGTATCCGTCAATGCCAAAACCGATTCCGTTTACAAAGTACTGAGTTTTTCCGTTAACTGTAACAACAGGCAGATTCATAAGATACTGCTTAAGTTCAATTGGCTCAAGCAATTGTTCTGGAACAGGAACATTTGCAGTGTCGTGCATAAAATCGTTACCGGAGCCGCAAGGCAAAAACTTTAAGCCGCATTTAATTTTGTCTGCAGCAATTTTTGCCTTGTATAAATCGTTTGCAAAGTAATTTAATGTTCCGTCACCGCCACAAATAAGTGCAGTGTCATTTTCTGTAAGCGAGTTTACAAAACCGATAACATCTTTTTTTTCGATGATGTCTATGAACTCAACATTTTCTGGATTGAATTTTCCGTTTTTTTTCATTGTTTCAAGAGCATTTTCCGCATCCAGTTTTCCGCGATTGTTATTTGACTTTGGGTTAAAAAGAATATAGGTCATTTTTTCCTCCTGTAAAAAAGCCGAAAAGTTTTAGACGGCTTTATATCTGCTTTTGTCCGTAAAGATGTTCATTCATCAGATTAAAAGCTTTGTCTGCAAGCTGCACAGTTTTGCACTCTTCAACTTCCTGTTCTGATATAACTTCCAGCACATCCAGTTTAACCGTGGTTTTGTGCCATGGAAAATTTTTGTGTATTTTTTCTGTTCCATCAACAGTAATCACAACGATTGGACAATGTGCATTTTTTGCAATTCTTAAACAGCCGGCTCTGAACGGTAAAAGAGCTGTACTGTCGCTTCTTGTCCCTTCCGGAAAAACACCGACACAACTTAAATCGTCTTTTATCAGTCTGACAGCTTCATCAATTACAGTAAGAGCATCTTTTGGGCTGGTTCTGTTTAAAGGAATGTAGCAGGCCCGTTTCATGTAGCGTCTTCCCATAGGAATAGAAAAATTTTCTGGTTTTGAAACATAAGCAACCGGCCATTTTTTGAAAATATAACTTGCTATCATATTGTCAAATTTGGATCTGTGATTGCATATCAGAAGAAATTTTTTGTCTCTGGGAACTTTTTCAAGACCCGTAACTTTAACCCGTGCACCGGCACATCTGCATAAAAAATGATACCCGGCATTAAATACAGAAGAGTAAAACTTTGAAGGCTTTGTGTATTTTTTCTTTAGACTGATAGTTAAAGATACCAAAACGAGAAATAAAACGAAAAGCATAGATATATTTTATTACTACTTGTAGATTTTTGCAATGTAAAACTTTAAGCGGATAAGGGCAAAAAGAATCGCCAGAAGTGAAAAATACCAGAAGTTTCCCGGGAGACCTGCAAAAAAATTATGTATTCCGTGTATAAAAATAGAATACAAAAAGGTAAGTGTAAAATTCTTTTTGATCTGAATCTGTTCAAAAAATATTCCGTTTAATCCGGAGCAGACAGCATGAATGACAACTGCTGTTAAAAGGCGTAGAAGGATCGAACCGGAACCTAAAAACATGTATGCAGCCGCTTCAAACGCTCCGAGTGCAAGCCCCGCAATTACAGAACAGTGGATAAACTGTAATGCGGTGTATTTCTTTGCTGGAATAATTACGAGGCCTAAAAGTTTGAAGCTTTCTTCTATTAGACCATTACATATCAGGGTTGTCATAAAAAGCGAAAACATTGTACTGGAAGAAAAAAACGGCAGTTTATATAGATAAAACTGAATCAAAACAATCGGAAAAAGCGGAAGAAAACCCGCAAGAACCGAAAGCAAAAACATAAGAGGTGTGATAGATTTTTTTATCAGAAAAAACAGTCCATAAAAAATGAGCGGCAAAAAACAGAAGACAATACCAAGAATCGCGTTCATGAATTAATGATATACGAAAAAAGAGCGTACAGGCAACTAGGGGGGTGGGAGATTAAGATTGAATTTATTGCGTAATATCAGAAAAATTTATGAAAATTCATTATAAAAAACGTATTTTTGATAAAAAATACTTGCATATATATATACTATTTGAAGCAATATTGTTAAAAGTTTTCTTGTTAAGAACGGTAGTATTTCTTTCTCTTCCGACAAAAAAGAAGATATAAACAATATAGAGGAAATTTATTATCAGCATTCTTAATATCTTTTCATATCATTGTAAAAACGGCGAATTTAGAGTATAGTATAAACATGTCATACGAAGTAACGGCGACCAGAAGGAGGCCTCAGGTTTTTGAGGACCTTATTGGTCAGGAATTTGTTGTAGCTACCCTAAAAAATGCTATCACAAGTGGAAAAATTGCTCATGCATATTTGTTTTCTGGTCCCCGCGGCTGTGGAAAAACCACAACTGCCCGTCTTTTAGCACGTGCCTTAAACTGCGAAGAAGGGCCACAGGCAATTCCATGCGGACATTGTTCTGCCTGTCAGGAAATTGCTCATGGTTCCAGCCTTGATGTAATAGAAATCGACGGTGCATCAAATACGAGTGTAAACGATATCCGGCAAATTAAGGACGAAGTGCTTTTTCCGCCGAATTCATGCAGATATAAAATATACATTATTGACGAAGTCCACATGCTTTCAACCAGTGCTTTCAATGCACTTTTAAAAACCATAGAAGAACCGCCGCCTTACGTTATTTTTATTTTTGCAACAACAGAATTACACAAGGTGCCTGCTACAATAAAATCTCGGTGTCAGCAGTTTATGTTCAGACTTGGTTCAGTTGAACAGATAAAAAACATGCTTGCCAGTGCGGCCGGTGAAACAGGTATCCGGGCTGATGATGAAGCTCTATACTGGATTGCACGTGAATCTACCGGAAGTTTCCGCGATGCCTACACACTTTACGATCAGGTTGCAGCTTTTTCTGGAGACCATATTACATACGAAAAAATCCGGGATAAACTGGGGCTTGTCGGGCTTGAAAGACTGAACGAGCTTTCTGAAGAATGTGTTATGGGTAATACCGCAGGAGCAATCGATAAACTGGACACAATGCTGCAAAGCGGTGTTTCAATAGAACAGTTTATAACAAGCTATGCAGATTATATCCGTAGTCTGATGTTGATTCGCGCAGGAATAAACCGCGAGGCACTGCTCGGACAGAATGTTTCAAGATACTCAACAAAGGTTCTGAATGCCTGGAATCCTGTGCAGATTGAACGCGCGCTGTCGCTGTTCTTAAACCTTTACCGCGACGTACGCTACTCACTAAACCCAAGGTTCGAAGTAGAACTTGCTCTTTCCAGATTATGCTGGCTTTCGTCTTATGTCAGTGCTGTCGAAGTAAAACGGACAGTGGAGCAGGCAAAGGCTTTGTTACAGAGTAATGTGCCGGGCAATGTGCAGTCTTCGGTAACTGTTCAGCAGACAGCAGCACCCCAGTTTGCAATGAATCAGCGTAATGAACAGAATCTGCAGATGCACTCAAATGCGCCGAAGCTTCCGAATACGCCGGTTTTTGCATCGCTCCAAAAGATGATTGACAGCGAAAAACAAAAAGAAAGTCAGGAAGGGAAAACGCCCCCTTTTCTGTATGACGGCAACGGTATAAGTCGAGAAGACTCTGAAGAATCTTTCTCTCCGTTGGCCGCCACTTTGAGCAAACCAGAAACTTCTTCAGTTTCGATACAAAATTTTTCTTATAACGATATTGATTTAGATGCCTTGCGTGATCAGCTTATCAATCTTATAAAACGTGATGATCCTTTAAAAGCAGTTATATTAATGAAAACTTTTGACTGGCACAAAAAGGACAATGCACTTTATATGCTGATAAATACTGAATACGAAAAAAAACAGCTGGAAATCAGTTTGCCGTTGATAAGAGAGAAGTTGCAGAAAATTACGGGGCAGCAGATACCTGTTCATTTTGAAATAAATCATGCTGAGTCAGAAAATGCAGAAACAAAAAAAGCCTCGTATCCAAAGTTCATAAACTTATTATGCCAGGAATTTGGAGGTACGGTAGTGGCCGAAGCCAAAAATGTTCCAATGGTTTCAAAAAATAATACAGCAAAAGAGGAGACACAAAATGACGATTAATCCTTTTGAATTGATAAAAAATGCCGGAGCTATTAAGGAACAGCTTTCTAACTTAAAAGACGAAATGGAAGGTGTAAGTGCAACAGGTTCGTCTGGCGGCGGCATTGTAAAAGTTACAATAAATGGAAAATTTCATATTACAAATATCCAGCTTGATCCAATTGCCGTAGATAACCGCGATATTCCTATGCTTCAGGATTTAATTATTGCAGCACATAATCAGGCGGTAGAAAGAATAGGCGAGATTCTAAAAGAAAAAATGGGACCTATGGCAAATGCTTTGAATATTCCGGGAATGGCAGTGTAAAACATGAATGCACTTGATGATTTAACAGAGTCTTTGTCACGTTTACCTGGAATTGGCAAAAAAAGTGCTTCAAGGCTTTCATACCATTTATTGCAGTCTGATTCCACCTATCTTTTAAAACTTTCCCGGCAGATTGCAACAATAAAAGACCGCATAAAAAAATGTTCTGTATGCGGCTGTTTTACCGAAAGCGACCCCTGCAACATTTGCACAAATCCGCTTCGTGACCAGAGCCTTTTGTGCGTTGTTGCAAACCCGCAGGATGTACAGACAATCGAAAATTCTGGCGAGTACCACGGACTATTTCATGTGCTTGGCGGTTTAATTGCACCTTTAGATGGAATTGGTCCTGAACAGCTTACAATCGATAAACTTGTGGATAAACTTCGCGAGGGAAAAATAAAGGAAGTGATTATTGCAACAAATCCGACTGTCGAAGGCGACACAACTGCTCTTTATGTGCAGCATGTTATTTCGCAGACTGGTGTAAAAATTACACGCCTTGCTTCGGGACTGCCTGTTGGTGGCGATCTGGAATATGCAGATAAACTGACTTTGACCCGAAGTTTTCGGGGCAGAGTCAGTTTTTAGCGAAATTGGTGCAGCCTGTAAAAAGACATTCCGGTGTGGAAAGCAAAACTGGCTTAGACTTTGAACAAATCAATCTGACTGCCAATGCCGTCAATCGATTCTTTTATGTTTCTGGTAATCTTAGACAGATCTTTTGAAACATCTTTCATGTAAATTGTTTTATTGCTCATTTCTACAAAGCTGTCTTTCATGTCCTGTGTTGAAGTTTGCAGATGTTCAATTTCGCCAAGAACTTTTTTGTTTTTCAGCTGCATTTCTGTACTCTGAATCTGCACTGTTGAAGTTACTTCATTCATTTCGTTAAGAGCATCACTTATACCGGCAGTGTTGTTTTCCTGTTCAGCAAGGGCTGCAAGCATTTTTTGAATTATTGTATTTGTTTCGTCAATCTGAGTAATTACAGAACCAAAAACTTTGCTTGTTTCTTCTGATGAATGAACAACGGCTTCAATTAAGCTTTGAATAGCGTGTAACTGGGCACCGATGGTTTTTGACTGATTTGTAGAATTTTCCGAAAGCTTACGGATTTCGTCTGCAACAACAGCAAAACCTTTTCCGCTTTCGCCTGCATGTGCCGCTTCGATTGCAGCGTTCATGGCAAGCAGGTTTGTCTGTTCGGCAATTTCTGCAATTACGCGGTTGGCTTCCTTAAGCGATTCAGATTCTTTTTCTATTTCTTTAATTTTCTGGTTAACACCATCCTGCATTTTACTTCCGTTTTTTGTGTTTTCCAGAACTACATCAAAAGATTGAGACATTTGATGCACAGATGTATCAACCTGACCAATGCTTGAAATCATCTGTTTTATTGCAGCCGAAGCTTTTTCTACATCTACGGTCTGAGCCTGAATGATTGATTCGAGAATATTTATATCAGTAGAAATTCCGTGTACACCGGTAATAGTTTCTGAAACACAGTTATTCTGATTGCCAAGCTCATCAGTAACTTTATCAAGCTGTGTCGAAATGGCATCCATAGATTCGGTTGTTGTATTTGTAATGGCAACAAGCAGGTCTCCGTTTTTATTCAGGTTTGTTTTAGAGTCTTTTACTTTTTTTACAATGTTGTGAACTTTATCCACGAAATTGTTAAAGCCTGAAACAACGTTTCCAATTTCATCTTTTGAAGAAACATTGATTCGCCTTGTTAAATCGGCATCACCATTTGCAATATGATCTGCAGCCTTAGCAACTTTTCTTAAAGGACGCAGAATGCCCCGTAGCAGGAACAAAAGAATTATTGCTGTAATAATCAGAACAACAATATTTATGACTGTAATCGATTTTTGTATGAGTTTATAAGTTGATGTAAAATCCGAAAGTGGAGCAGGGGCTACAACTTTCCAGGTGGACTCTGGAATATTGGTATATGCTGCAAGAATTTGTTCTTTGTTTGTCGGATGAATAAAGCTGGTAATGTCTTCGTTTTCTGACAAAACCGCATCTTTTATTGTATTAAGCCCTTCCCATTCAGAAATGTTTTTAAAGCTTTCCGGGTCTAAAGCTTCGGCTGCCCCAATTAAGTTTCCTGTAACAGTACTGAATATCAGAGGATGGCTGTTTCGGCCAATGGTAAAGTTCTGCATCAGGTGGCTGTATGTGTAACCGTCAATAACCGAAAATACTACATTAATAATTTCGTTATTGGAATTGTAGACAGGAACAGCGAAAAAGGCTGCCATTTTTCCGTCAACTTTGTTAATAAAAGGATCCAGAATATATTCATTGCCTTTTATAGGTTCCTGAAAGTAAGCCCGTTCGGCAAAATTCACAATTTTTCTGGTTCCTTTGATATAGGCATCGCCTTTTGTGTCAAGAATACACATATCAATATAATGTGCTTTATTGACATTATAAAAATCATATATTACCTGAGATTTTTCATATAAGCCGACAGATTCATCTTTAATCTGTGGAATTTTTGCAAGAGTCCTTAAGATTGTCAGTTCTTTTTCGTTTTGGGCAGAAACTGATTCTGCAACTGTTGCAATCATATGGTTAAGATTGTTTGTAATCTGGATTTTGGATGCTTTTTGGGTAATTTTAACCATAGAAAAAATAGAAACAATATTAAACAAAAGAATAACAAGAACTGTTGGTACTAATATTTTAAATCTAATAGAATCAGTAAGTTTCATAACTCTTCCTCCAAACTCTGATTAAAAGATATCTGTATAGCAATATAGATTTCATAATATCACTAAATGTCCAAAATGTCGATTTTATTTTTATTGAAAAACAAAAAAAAATAAAAAAATCCACGAGGAGTAATATTTGCATTAGGCATTATTATAGAATATAATATCAGAATATGAATTTTATAATTGCACAAGGTTTATTCATTCCTTTTTTGGGAACAGCTTTAGGCTCTGCTTTAGTTTTTTTTATGAAAAAAGAATTGAGCTCAAAAGTACAAAAAACACTTTCAGGTTTTGCCGCAGGAGTTATGATAGCGGCTTCTATCTGGAGTCTTCTGATTCCTGCTATGGATATGGCAGCAGATAAAGGAAAACTGGCATTTATTCCAGCAGCAGCCGGCTTTTGTCTGGGAATGCTTTTTCTGCTTATTCTTGATAAAACAGTTCCTCACATGCACATTGATGAAACCACAGAGGGACCAAAGACGAATCTGCAAAAAACCACAATGATGGTGCTTGCAGTAACCCTGCATAATAT
>JAEEGL012179745.1_pt1 | contig 12980 bp, 11 predicted proteins | sample 9134231 | NCBI WGS metagenome assembly JAEEGL01 (sample SAMN16246548, study PRJNA631951) | gut metagenome | biome: gut microbiome; feature: rumen; material: fiber-attached | host: Bos | place: Iran: Karaj | collected 2018-10 | reverse complement strand
TATCCGCCGATTGGGGCATTTTAAAACCGGATCGCGCACTCTATCGGATTCTGCTCGACTCGTTTGATCTGAATCCCGAGGAATGCTACTTTGTCGACGATAACCCCTTGAATGTCGAAGCGGCAATGACACTTGGTATGCTGGGATCGGTGTTTGATCAGGATGTCACAAGGCTTCGAAAGGAGCTGAAGGAAGCCAGCGTGCGCGTTGCGCTCTAAACAAAAAGGAACCGTCTCCCAGATTCGGAGGCGGTTCCGCTTTTTTGGAATCAATCAGTTTCCGGCGACACGAAGAATCATCGCTTCATGATCGGGATCGGGCAGCGAGAAGACGTGAGAGGTACTTCCGGTCATATACAGGCAAACATGGCCTTCCCCGTTCCATTGGATCGAGGCGGCAACGTTCTGACCGCCGACATCGAGCACAACACCGCACTTATAGAAGCTGTTCGATGCGCCAAGCCACGAGGTGAGCATCCGCACCGCAGCGGCATCGTAGCCGTTCCAACCTTGCCGCAGGGCAAATTCGGCGTGATTCTCCCCGCCCTGATACAGCAGCGTACAGGATTCCCGCGTCGCGGCGTTCGTCACCGTATACGCTTCCCCTTCCACAAGCTGCGTCCGAACGACTTCCCAACGCTGCGCAACCCCACGCATCTGCATCGCTCCCTGCGCGGTATACCCAAGCGAAACGGCGGCGCGAAACGGATTTCGCTTAGCGTCTCTTCCAAACAGCGCGCGGTAGGATTCCTCTCCCACCGTACCGTCACTGATCAGTCCGCTTTCCGCCTGATAATTCATCAGCGAAGCGCGCGTCACGGTTTGAAAGCTCCCGGTCGGCTTATAGAAATAGTACCCGAGGTCGAACAAACGTTCCTGAATTCGGACGACTCGTTCGCCTTGGCTGCCTCTTCCGATGATTTCGAATGTCTCTTCCCCGGTTGCGGCTGCCGCCGACAGGAGCAGTACAGCCAGAACGAGGATGCCGATGGTTCGTTTCATAGAAAATATTATACCATCCTTTTTCCCGGTTGCAAAGAGGATTTTTCCGTGATACAATATCGAGTCGAAAGGTGGGATGAAGATGCGTTGCAGCTGTCGCGTTTGCGGAACCTATATGGTCCAGGACGAAAAGGGACTTTTGAGCCGGTGCATCTGCCCGCAGTGTTTTGCGACCTGTTCGGCATGCATGGGAACAATCGGCGAACCGATGAGCATCGAGGATCTGAAAGTGATTGCCCTCTTACGAGAAGCGGAGGGCGACGGCGCCGATCCGGTCGATGAAGATCCCGATTGGGCATAAATAAGAAAACAGGCTGTGAAGCAGATCGCCTCACAGCCTTTCTTTTGATCATTCCCCGTCGCCGGAGCTTCCGGAATCACCGGAACTTCCGGAGCTGCCCGAATCTCCCGAGCTTCCCGAATCGCCGGAGTTGCCGGAACTGCCCGAATCTCCCGAATTGCCGGAATCGCCGGAGCTGCCCGAATCTCCGGAGTTACCGGAACTGCCCGAATCTCCCGAATTGCCGGAACTGCCCGAATCTCCCGAATTGCCGGAATCGCCGGAGTTGCCGGAACTGCCCGAATCTCCCGAATTGCCGGAATCGCCGGAGTTGTCATCGGGTTTTGTGGAGGTGGAATCATCGTCCTGATCCTTGCTCTTGCCGGAACCGGAATCGGAATCATCATCCTCATTGGCAGGACCCACGATATACTTTCCGGCAAACGCCTTATACGTTGACGTTGCAAGGTCCTCTTCCTTCACAAGCTCGCCGTCCAGATAATACTGTTTCAAGCTCTTCCAGACGGACCCGTTCTGTCTTCCCTGTACCTTCTCTTTGTAGCCGGGCGCTTTGCTGTAATCGACTTCTTCAATGATTTCGCCGCTCGGATACAGCGTCTTCGTTTTGGTCGGTTTGGGAATCTTGATCGAATCGTATTCCCCGTCCGAATCCTCAATCAGCGGAATCCCGTAGATTTCAAACGTCAGCTCATTGCCGTCCGTATATCCGATGATGATGATATCCTCTTTGCTGCTGTTCTTGAATTTGAAGTCGATCAAATTACCGACGGAGTTGATCGTCGCGTCCAAGCCCTTATCGATATAGCTGACCGGCATCGAATGGTTCTGCCGATACGTAATCTCCATGTCCGAAAGTACCGCAGCGTTATAGAGCGTGCTCGAAAGCTGGCAAACGCCGCCGCCGTACTCCTGTACGACCGCGCCGGTGTTGTATGCGCCGGCGAGCTTCCAACCGTTCGCCTTATTGCGCACGCCGAGCGTTCCGTTGGTGGAGAACTCATCACCCGGATGCAGAATCGTTCCGCTGATCAGACCGACGCCCTTCCGGATATTCGCTTTCCGGTTGCTTGTGCTGCCCTTGAAGCTCGTCGTCTTTTTGCCGCGCAGTACGTAACGGTTTTCCACATTCTCGCGCGTCACATTCGCCGCCGTTTCCACGATGGGTGCTTCGATCTCTGCGCCCGAATCCGAAGACAGGACGGTTTCAACAAGCGCGTCACAATCAAGAGCTTTTCCGGCAACGTCGTCCGTATACTCGATCGAATTGGAATCCTTGTTGTACGCAACGGAAGCATCGATCGGCGCAACGTCAAACGTTTCGGCAAACGACTGGATCACGTTTCTTAAAGAGACCTCGTCAAACGACAGCAAAACGTCATAATTCTTGCCCTTGGCGATCTCGGCAACTTCGGCCATAACTTCTTCATATCCGATATCTTCACGGACGAGGGCAAATGCTTCGTCCAGAATCGATGCAAGATTGTCGTTCACAGTCACGTTCTCGCCGGAGAGCGTGAGTTTTTCGGCATCCGCATCCTCACCGGTCAGAACAGTCACGCCAAACGACTGCTTCGCCGTCTGAAGCGGTTCCGTAAGCGCTTCCTTTGCCTGATCCATCGTCATTCCGCCGATCGAAACGCCGTTGACAGTGATCCCGTCTAAGAACGTCAGCCGCTTCATGATCCCGTTCAGTTCCTCGATCTTGGCAGCGTCCAACGGTTCCGGCGTATCGACAACAACGATCTGCTGTTCGACCGGAACGGGCGAATTCGTTGCCGCGACCGGCTCCATAAAATTTGTGCAGCCGCACAGCAGCAATAGTACTGCCGCAATCGGCACCAACCATTTCAAGGTTTTCGACATCATCATTTCCTCTTTCTGAAAATCCGCAATTCGGAATCTGTTCTTTTGAATCATTTGCATTGTAACACAATTTTTTGCCATGAACATCTTTTTCGGAAACCGTTTAAAAAGATGTTACAATTCTGACGAATTTTTATGCCGCATTTTACAAAAAGATGAAAAAATCGCCTGCTTCGTCTGTGTGAATTTGTGCGATGCGTCTTTTCAAATCGCAGGGCGATGTGGTATACTGATGACAAATAGAAAAAAACGGAGGAACCATATGCCGACTTTGCGCGGACTGTCCCCGATGGATTATGCGCTGTCTTACCTGACGACGCGCGATCGCACGGTATGGGAGATGCAGACGTATCTGGAAACCAAAGAATTCGGCGAAGCCGATATCGATCGCACGATCGATCGGTTGAAAGAGCTCGACCTTCTCGATGATCGGAAGTTTGCCGCGCAGTTTCTGAAAACGCGGCTTGCAACCAAGCCGATTTCCCGCGCGCACTTAAAGCAGCAATTGCTGCAGCATCACGTCTCCAAGGAAGATATCGAAGAAGCTTTTTGCGAGATTCCCGAGGACGCGGAAGAGCGAAACGCAATTGAGCTTGCTGAAAAGTTTTATCGCCAATTTGCTTCTTTTGAACCGGAAAAACGAAAATTGCGTGTACTCGGCCGTCTGCAATCGCGCGGGTTTGGGTATGATGTCTGTTATCGCGCATTGGAAGCCGCTATGGAGGAATCGGAAGAACCCGTATGATTCGAATTGTATCCTCGCAACAAATGCAAGAATGGGATCGGGCTGTGATTGAAAAAGGGACGCCCTCCCTCGAACTGATGGATCGCGCTGCAAAGGGGCTATTTGATGCGGTGATCCGGATGCGAACGCAGGAAGAAACCGTCACGATTCTGATCGGCAGCGGCAACAACGGAGGCGACGGCGCAGCGCTTGCCGTGCGCTTACAAAAAGCCGGGGTCCCCGTCCGGCTGATATCAGTCGGCAATCCCGAGAAGTTCACGGCGGAATCTGCGCATTATTGGAAGCTTGCAAAAGCACTCGGGGTCCCGATTGCATCCGAGTGGCAGCAGACACAAAACGAGCTCCTTGTCGATGCCATGTTCGGCGTGGGCTTAAATCGACCCATCACCGGCCGATATGCCGAATTGATCGATCGAATGAATCAATCGCATTTGAAGATTCTGTCCGCCGATCTTCCCTCGGGTCTTGACGCGAATACGGGTGCGATCCTCGGAACTGCCGTTTGCGCAACCGAGACCGTTTCGATGCAGTTTCCAAAGATCGGTATGCTGCTCGGAAAAGGACCGGCCTTGTGCGGTCGCATTACGGTCTGTTTGCTTTCCGACGAATCGGTCCCGCCAATCGGCGAGCCGATGTTTTGGCAGGAACCGGAGGATATCGTTCCCCTGCTTCCCCCGCGTCCATTTGATTCCCATAAAGGGAAAAACGGGCATGCGCTGCTTTGCGCGGGGTCGAAACAATACATCGGAGCGGCGCTCCTTTGCGCAAAAGCCGCGCTGCGTACCGGATGCGGGCTGCTTTCGGTCTGTACGCCGGATGCGGTTCGCCCCGCTTTTGGGGCTTTGCCGGAGGCGATCACAATCCCAACCGGGACCGAGGACTGGAACGAACAAGCGTGTAAATCGGCGACTGCCGCAATCGACGGAAAACAGGCAATCGGCATCGGTTGCGGCATCGGAAGCGGGAATATCGGTTCGCTGCTTTCTGCCGCGTTACAAAGCCGTAAGCCGCTTGTCATCGATGCGGACGGATTGAATGCGCTTGCAAAGCACCCCGAGCTTCTCTCTTTGCTGCATGAAAACGTTGTACTGACGCCGCATCCGGGCGAGATGGCGCGGCTTATGGGATGTTCGACAGCGGATGTACTGGCCGATCCGATCAAGGCTTCTCGCTTGTTCCCGTGCACAACGCTTTTGAAGGGAGCGACCACGATCGTACATGGAAACGGTTCAACGCTGTTTTGCACCGAAGGAACCCCGGCGCTGTCCAAAGGCGGCAGCGGAGACGTGTTGACCGGACTGATCACCGCACTCCTCGCGCAGGGGCTTTCGCCGTTTGACGCCGCAAGGGCGGGAACCTATCTACTCGGCACGACCGCAAAGGAAGCGTACCGGCTGCTTGGCGAACGGATGCTGCTCGCATCCGATGTAATCGACGCATTATAAGGAGAACTATGGAACATAAAATCAACGGGAACTGTTCGGGAATCCGCGATACGATTCTCGAAGAAATGAAAGGCCTGTATGACCTTACGCAGCCGAGCGGGGTCTTTTTAACGCGGGAGCTTGCAGAGGCGCTTGCTGACTTTACCGGGCGAATCGGACGGGAAATCTCCGTCTATCTTTCCCGCGGAGGAACCGTGGAAGATGTTTCGATCGGCGACGCTACCACGGTTTCGATGCCCAATATGCGCCTTGTTCGCAACATCGACCGTCTCTGCGGCGTACGCTGCATTCATACGCATCCGAACGGCAACGGATTCCTTTCCGACGTTGACCTCGGTACGCTGAACTCCATGCGGCTTGATGCGATGGTTGCCATCGGCGTGCAAAACGGACGGCCTACGAGCGTTTATGCCGCGTTTGTCGGCGAGATGCAAGACGAGGAACGAAAACCGCTCATCTATGGCCCGATGCGCCATGATCGTTTGCCGCAGCGTGGTCTGCTCGATGCGATCATCGAAGCGGATAATCGGTTAAAAGCGCCCGCCTACGCCGTTGTGGAGCGTGAGCCGGAGCGCGCAATCCTGGTCGGAATCGAAAACAACGACGGCTATGATACGCTTGAAGAGCTCAAGGAGCTTGCCGACACCGCAGGCGTGAAGGTCGTCGCAGTCGAGCGACAGCGCCGCAGACCCGTGGATAACGCGACCTATGTCGGCTCCGGCAAAGCCGATGAGCTGCGTTTACTCGGCAGCAGCACCGAAGCTGATCTGTTCATTTTTGACGATGAGCTTTCCGCCATCCAAATTCGAAACTTAGAGGATGTGCTCGGCGCGCCGGTCATCGACCGCACGATGCTGATTCTCGATATCTTTGCAACGCGCGCCACCACGCGCGAAGGCAAGCTGCAGGTGGAACTTGCTCAGTTGAAATATCGGCTTCCCCGGCTGCTCGGCGCGGGCGTTGTTCTGTCCCGTCAGGGCGCAAGCGGCGTCGGAATGCGCGGCCCGGGTGAAAAAAAGCTTGAAATCGATCGCAGACGCATCCGCAGACGTATCTTTGAGCTTGAAGAGGAATTAAAAGAAGTCGAAAAGCAGCGTGGGCTCCGGCGTGTCTCCCGAAAGCGCAATGCGATCCCTCTGGTCGCTCTGGTTGGGTACACCAACGCCGGAAAAAGCACGCTTTTGAACGCGCTCTCCGGCAGCGATGTACTCGCAGAGGACAAGCTTTTTGCGACACTCGATCCGGTCGTTCGTAAAATTACGCTGCCGAACGGGACCGAGTGTTTGCTCTCCGATACGGTCGGATTTATCAACAAGCTTCCGCACGATCTTGTTCAGGCGTTTCATTCGACGTTGGAGGAGGTGCGGGACGCGGATCTGATTCTGCACGTGGTCGACGCTGCCTGCCCGCATTACGATGTGCAGATGCGCGTCGTTGAACAGGTCTTATCGCAACTCGGCGCAGGCGATACGCCGCTCTTGGAGGTCTACAACAAAACGGACCGCGAGGATGCTGCGCCGCGGAACAAGGACGGCACATATCGGATCAGCGCCAAAACCGGCGCTGGCCTCGACGCCTTGCTTACGGCGATCGAAACGGGATTGAGCCGGACGCAGACGCGCGTAGAGCTTGTCATCCCCTATGAAAAATACGACGCCATGAATACCGTGCGCGCGATCGGAACCATCCTCTCCGAATCGTATGAGAACGACGGTACGCACCTTGTCGCGATGCTGGAAGCCGATAAGCTGTATCAACTGCAAAAAGCACTCGGCATTCCGTTTGAAAAGCCGAAAGCGGACTGGGAGAACGACGATGATTGACAGCATTGGATTTGATTTGGACGGCACGCTCTGGGACTTTGCTGCCCGCTATGCCGATTTCTTTGCCGAAGCCGTGGAAGGAATGGAAGGCGTTCATCGGCCGACGGTTCCCGAAGTCTACGCGGTGACAGGCCTTGCCGCGCTGCCGTATGTGGAAAACCTGTTTCCGGAGCTTATCAACGCACCCGATTCGGTCAAGCTCGAGATCTTTCATCGTGCCGAGCACAACGGATGCGAAGCGATCCTAAGGGAAGGCGGGCGGCTCTATGAAGGGCTCGAACAGATGCTGAAAACGCTTTCGGCCTCGTATGCGCTGTTCATTGCAAGCAACTGTGAGCCGACGTATCTCAACAATTTTCTGACCTACTATGGATTTAGGCACTATTTTACCGACATCATTACGCAGGACATGCGCATCGGTAAAACAACCAAGGGGCAAAATATCCGAACGCTTATGCAGCGGAACGGCTTTCGCCATACCGTTTTTGTCGGAGACGCGCAAAGCGATGCGGATGCCGCCGAGGAAGCCGGCGTTCCGTTTATCTGGGCAAGCTACGGATACGGATCCGTTCCGAACGCGCGCTATCGCATCGACCGGCCGATGGATCTGATCCCGATCGTTCAATCGCTATAACAAAAGCCGCATCGAGTTCTTCGATGCGGAGTTTTCTTATCCGGTAATCAGCAGGTCGTGGGCGATCGGCGTATAGAACCGTTTTGCGATCTCAATGGGATCGCGCGTCAGGCCGAGGATCCAGGAAAGTTTTCCGACGACGCTCTCGGTCGTCATATCAAATGCTTCTAAAATCCCCTGATCTTTGAGCGAATAGCCGACCCGGTACACGTTCAGATCGCTCCCTTCGGAGAGCACCTGTGTCGTCATGACAATCAGCTTTCCCATGTTCTTCGCCCGAAGAATGCTGCTGAAAAAGCGCGAGTCCGGCGTTTCGGGCAGTCCGCCCACGCCGAAACTCTCAACGATCACCGCATCATAGCGAGCGATTGCGTAATCGAGCATTCCGGCATCCGCGCCGGGAATCAGCTTGACAAGCCCGATATTTTCGTGAATATTGTCATAAAACAGCGGTTGTTCGCGTTTGGGTAAATCGATGTACTGCAGCACCTTGCCGTCCTGCAATACGGCAAGCTCCGGGAAATTGATGCTGGAAAACGCCGAAAAGCTGTGCGTACGGATCTTTTTTGCCCGCGTCCCTAAGATCACGCTGCCATTGAACACGATGCAGACGCCGCTCGCTCGTTCCGAACACGCATAGGTAAATGCGTCGGTCAGGTTCGTTTTGGAGTCGGTCACGTCCATGCTGATCGGCTTTTGCGCGCCGGTCAAGACGATCGGCTTCGGGGAATCCTGCACCAGATATGAGAGCGCGGCAGCCGTATACGCCATCGTATCCGTCCCGTGCGAAATGACGAATCCGTCATATGCCTCGTAATGATCCCGAATGCATCGCGCAATCGTGAGCCAATCCGCCGGCGTCATGTTCGTACTGTCGACGTTCATCGTTTGTACACAGTCGACGGAGCAGATCGATTGCACCTGCGGGATATAGCGCAGAAGCTGCGTAGTATCGAGCCGCGGGGAAAGGCCGGATTCGGTCATCTCCGAAGCAATCGTCCCACCGGTACCGATCATCAGGATTCGTTTCATAGGCTCCCCTGCCTTTCTAAAGATCATTCTATTCCGCTTCCTCCTCGTCGTCCTCATCCTCCCAATCCGGGTTGACTTCAACGAGCAATCGCAACACGCGCATCCGTTCCTTCTTCAGAATCGTTACGGTCAGGTCTTCATACACAAAGCTGTCATACCGCTTCGGATATCCTCCGACCATTTCGACCGCCCAACCGCCGACCGTTGCGTTGTCGTCGTCGAGATCCTCTTCCTCTTTATCGAATTCATCCAGAAAATCGATCAGGCGCATATCGCCGTCCACCTCATAGCGATTCGGCGAAACCTCTTTGAATTCCTCTTCTATCACATCGGATTCATCCCAAATATCCCCGACAAGCTGTTCCAGCACATCTTCCATGGTCAGAATCCCCATCGTTCCGCCGTATTCATCCGTCACGATCACCATATGGCTCTTCTTTTTGCGCATGGTGTTCAAAACATCCGGCAGCGGCGTGGTTTTATGAACGTAGATCGGTGGAAGCATCAACTTTTTAATGCTGCAATCCGGGTTTTCCACGAGCGCTTTATACAGCCGGTTCAAATGCAGAATCCCGACGATATGATCCGGCGTCTCCCGATAAACCGGAAGCCGCGTATACGGCGAAGCGAGCGCAACTTTCAGCTGTTTTTCGCGCGGGTCGTCCAGATCGATCGCAACAAGGTCAACACGCGGCGTAATGACCTCATAGGCAAGCACATCGTCAAATTCAAATGCCGACTGCAAGAGCTCCGCGACATCCTCGTCCACAACGCCCTCGTCCTCAACGGTATCGAGAATCGTTTCTAAGTCGTCCTCGGTGATCGTTTCGTCACTCGCGTTGCTCTCCCATGCTCTTGACAGAACGCCGAGAAATTTTTGCAGCAGCCAAACGAGCGGGTACAGAACCGTCAAAAGTGCGCTGAGCGGATACGCGAGAAGCGACGCAAACCGCTCCGGCCGTTCGGACGCCAGAATTTTGGGCAGAATTTCGCCGAAGGTGATGATCAGCACCGTCATCACCGCAGTCGCGATCCACGCGCCGCCTTCGCCGAGCAGCGAAATCGCAAGCGCAGCAGCAATCGAAGAAGAACCGATGTTGACAAGATTGTTTCCGAGCAAAATCGCGATCACGCCTGCGTCGAACCGCTCATAAAAGCGCAGCGCCGCGCGTGCGCTCTTACTGCCGTTTTCAGCAAGATGCTTCAGCTTGGTGTCCGAAAGCGCGTTATAGGCGATTTCAGCCCCGGAGAACATGGCGGAAAGCGCAATGCATACAACGATCAAAAGGTAGCGAACCCAATCAGGCATCCGACTCGCCTCCTTTGTCATTCTCGTCGTAAATCTCTCCGACAAGTTCCTCCAAAATATCCTCAACGGTCAGAATACCGATCGCGTGTTCCTCCTCATCGCGCACAATCGCAATATGCGTTTTGGAAGCGCTCATTCCGGCAAGCTGCTCATCGATCGGGGTACCCATCCGAACAAAGTACGGACGATCCATCACGCGTTGCAGTTGGACGTTGTCATGAAACTGCAAAAAGGCTTTCAGATACTTTCGGATCTGTACGATGCCGATCACCTTGCCGGAACGATTCACGACCGGTAAGCGGCTGTGGTTTGTTTCCTGAATCAGCGAGACAATCTCGGTCGGCTTCATGTTGCTGCGAAGATAGGTCACCTGTTCCCAGGGCGTAAAGACCTCCGCAACCGGCGTTTCGGTGAAATCGAGCGCGGACTGCATGAGCTCAGTCGTGTCCTCATCGATTTTCCCTTCCTCGTCGAGCGTTTCAATAATATCATGCAGTTCTTCTTCGGTAACCGTCGGCGCATCCTCTTCTTTCACACGGAAAATCTTCTTGGCAAGATTGGCAATCGCAGTAAAGGCAATGTTGAACGGATACAACACCTTCATCAAGATTCGAAGCGATGGTGCAACAAACAGAGCGAACCGCTCATTGCAGGCTTTCGCTATTGTTTTCGGAATCATTTCGGATAGGAAGAAGACAAGAAGCGTCGTCCCCAAAGAGGTCATCGATACACCGAAATCGCCCCAGTTCAGGCGTGTTGCAACAACGGTCGCAAGCGTTGCGGAACCGATGTGCATGATGTTGTTGCCGATCAGGATGGTCGTCAACGCCTCTTCGAAGTGGTCAAGAATATAGAGAACGCGGCGTGCCTTTTTGGAACCGTCGTCCGCATAGGTCATCATCCGGATCCGATTTACGGAGGACAGCGACGTTTCGGCTCCCGCAAAGTAAGCTCCGCCGGCCAATAACAGCACAAATGAGATCAGAAAAAAAGCAATGTCCATCGCGCTGACCGAAGCAAAGGACTGCTCGGCAGCGAACAAAAATGGTCCTATGGGACTACTGTCCACGAAAAATACCACCTCACAACGGATTATGATGCTGTATTATACCGTGTTTGGATCTGTTTTGCAATAGCAACCGAAAAAATCAGGACAAAATCCATGTAGATTCGTTCATTCTGCCGAAATCGATCCAATCATCATACAAAACTTTTCTTTTGGAAGGGGTTGACAAAGGCATAGGCATCTGTTAAAATATCACCACATCGCGGGGTAGAGCAGTCGGTAGCTCGTCGGGCTCATAACCCGGAGGTCGGAGGTTCAAGTCCTCCCCCCGCAACCACTAAAAAAGCCCCAATTCTGGGGCTTTTTCCTTTTCTGTCTTGTGTGTAAAACTCTCATTTTCGCGGTTTGACGACAAAATTACGACACTTTGAAATCGTGGCTTTGGGTATGATCGGATCGCTATCCCGCTTTTTAGATGAATATGCATTCCGGCAGGGGCACTATAATTCAAGAGGAAAACCGATCTTCACACTTTTCAACGGAAAATATGTTCTCAAAAACACACTTATACGCAGAATGTCATCGTGTTTATACATACGTTCCTCCGTGTTTCAAGCGGCCTTTTGTTATTCGGAAACGAAGCACGAAGGATAACGCTGAAAATGCACATAGGAAATACAGGGGTACGACCCGTTTCCCGCAATAACGGTCTTCGTGTTCGTATCCAAGCCCTTAATGCATATCAGGCTAAGATGATTTATTATCGGTAATGGTTTTTAGGGAAAATGTCAGTGATTCAACTGTAAACCGGGTAAGCGAATAGGATGATAGTATTCTTCCGGAAGTCTGTACTCGTCTTGTACGGCTTGCGAATAATACTGAGCTTCCTTTTCTCGCAAAATGCGATCATATTCTTCGTTGCTCATACTTGCTGCTCCTTTCCATCGATTTGTGATTTGCTTTTCACAAGTATGATTTTATTCATGAGCCGCCATTTTGTACGGAAATTGCAGTTCCGGTTTTGGAAAGATAAAAACGCCCTAAAACAAAGGCTTTTTTGCATCTGAACAAATCAAAAAGAACAAATAACGTGAAGAAAAGCGCCAAAATTCGTAAAAACGGTTTCCATGTTTTTTGGATTATGCATGCACACAGAGGAATGTGATTTGAGATTAGGACAAAACAGCACGGCAACCCAATGTTTGAGCCGGAAAATGCCGATTCTCCTATAATTGTGATGAAGCAACAACTTATGCTGTCCTGTACAAAGGTTATGCTGTTTACATGGATTTTTCTTTGCAATGATATATGATATAAAGCGAAAGCATGCATGTTCTGCTTGTTAATGGAACGATCCTGCAGACTTTCAATCATCATACGGAAAGGAAACCGGTGGCACTATGAAAAGGATGAAAAAATGGATAGGCTGGCTTCTCGCGCTTTGCGTCTTGGCAACAGCATGGGCATCTGTCCCTGTCGCTCTTGCAGAAGGCAATGACAACGCGGATCATACGCATCAATGGGAGGAAGGCGTTTGTACAATTTGCGGGCAGCGATGCGCCCACATATGGGAAAACGGAGTATGTACCGTTTGCGGATTGCCGCTGTGGGTAAACGGTATTTGCCGGGATTGCGGTGAGGAACACTCTCACACATTCATCAGCGCTGACGATCCGTGCACGATCTGCGGCTATGTATGTCCGCATGTTTCCCACGACCGCTATACGCTGAAATGCGATAAATGCGGCTACGTTGTCAACCATGAATTCGGTGAAGACGGCGTTTGTGTAAAGTGCAGCTATGCAACAAATGTCTATCAAT
>JAEEGL011796439.1_pt1 | contig 12980 bp, 9 predicted proteins | sample 9134231 | NCBI WGS metagenome assembly JAEEGL01 (sample SAMN16246548, study PRJNA631951) | gut metagenome | biome: gut microbiome; feature: rumen; material: fiber-attached | host: Bos | place: Iran: Karaj | collected 2018-10 | reverse complement strand
TATAGTGATGGTGAAGAATTCTTAGTAAGTATAGTAGATGTTAATAATACAGTTAACGGTAAGAAAATTCCAATAAACTATATAGCAACTTATGAAGCAACTACAGGAAATACTATTGGAACAAGTACAGATAATTATTTTGAAGTAGAAAAAAATAGTAATATATATAAGTTAACTAGTACAGGAAGTGTGGTAGAAAATAAACAGGTGTTAGTTGGTTTTATAAAAACTGAAATTGGTGGAACATTAACAATAAAACCATATATAGATGCAGCTCGAATAGCAATAACGGATACACCAGAAGAAAATAGTGAATGGGTAAACGGAAGAACAGTCTTTTCAACAACCGAATGGAATAGTTTATCAACTACACCAATAAGTTTTAAACTAAGAACAGAATCAAATGAGGGATTATGGGTAGAAGAACCAGAACCTGATAATGTATTACCTGGTAGTTGTTTTACAACGAGAATGGCAGATGTATATACAGTTAATTCTAATATGACACAAACAGAGTTAAATGATTGCATTAGCTATATTAATAGTAAGAATGTGACGTTTATTAATAATGGAACAGCTGAAGGATTTTGTTTAGGAACATCAAGACAACAATATGGTAGAACCTTTCAAATGGATTTAGATAGTGATATCGTTGACGGCGTTGGTTCTTATGATGAGGAATATTTATTAGAACACAATATCGTAATCAAAGAAGACGGGATAGAAATAGATGGATATGATACAAGCTGTGGTAGTGATATTGTGGTACCAAATAAAGTGAATTATACTGTATACGAAATGAATCCTAATATAACTAGTACAGATATAAACAATTGTGTTGATTATTTAACTAATACTGCTAATTGGAGTGTTAATACAAATCAAAATGAAACATTGACAGATTTTTGTAGTGGTACGGGAACATCTTGGGGTGATACCATGCTAGAGACAATTTCATACGGATATTTTAATCAATCAACAATTTCATTTTTGTTAAATAATAATATTATTGTAGAAGGTAATACATTAAAGAAGAAAGTAATTTATTATAATCCTCATGGACTATTTACTTTTCAAGTTAATAGTATTGTTTTAAATAAAGATTTGAAGATAATAGGTAATGATGCATTTTTTGGTGCAAATATTACTAGCAATAATTTAAGTATTATGGTACCAAATAAAGTTCGACACATTGGACAAGGTTCATTTGGTAATTGGAGTGGATCAGGATCTGGTAATATATATGTACAAGGTAAACCATTGATTAAAGCATATGCAATAGATGATAATCTTACCCTTCATTATGGAGGAACATGTCAAGAATTACATGATAATAGCAGCGGCTATGCCCAAAATGGCGAGCCAAATATTATTTATGGACCATGGGGCGATGAATTTGATGCAATAACAACTGATTCAAATACTTGTAAAGTATATGCAACAACAGATTAAAATTTATTATAAAAGTTAAATAGTATGGCAATAGTCATACTATTTTTGTTATAATTAAAAAGGTGATAGTTATGTTTGATTTCTTATCCGATAACCAATTAATTATTTGTCCAAATTCTTATAAATTAAGAATATTAAAATATTTAGAAGAAAATAAGAAAATAATTAATATTAAGTTTATGACACTAAATGAGTATAAAAAAAGTGTCATGTTTAATTATGATGAAAAAACTATTCATTATTTAGTTAAAAAAGGTATGAAACCAGATAATGCAATTACTATTATTAATAATTTATATTATATAGAAAATAAAGATTATAATAATAAAAAATTAAATGATTTAGTAGATATAAAAAATGAATTAGATCAGAATAATTTATTAATATATGATAAGTTATTTAGTAAAGTTTTAAATAGAAGAAAAGTAATAGTTTATGGTTATGGACTATTAGATTCTTTTGATAAAAAGTTATTACCAGATGCGATGGTTATACCAGTAAAAACTATTGATAAAAAATATGATGTATATCACTTCAATTATTTAAAAGATGAAGTTGAATTTGTTTTTCAAAAAATATGTGATTTATTAAATAATAATGTTGATATTAATAAAATAAGTTTAATGAATATTGATAATGAATATTTACCAATTATTAAAATGATGGAAAGCTTTTATAATATAAAAATTGATATTAATAATGATAATACTTTGTTAGGTACAGTTATTGGTAAAAAATTTTATGAACTAATTTTAGATAATAAATCAGTTAAAGAAATAGTTAATGAATTAGATTCTTTTAAAGAAGAAAATGAATATAGTTTAGTTATTAATATAATTAATAAATATAATGAATTAGGTTTAAGTGATTCTATTGAAGAAATAAAATATGAATTATTAAATAAAAAAGTAAGTAATAAAAAATTAGATAATGTTGTTAAAATAAAAAATGTTTTTGATTATGTTAATGATGATGAATATGTTTTCTTATTGAATTTTAATAATTCAAGTATTCCAAAACTAAAAATGGATACAGATTATATAACTAATGATATTTGTGAATTAGTTGGTATTGATAAAATAGAAATAGAAAATGAAAGAATAAAAACTAATACTTTAAATTATTTATCAAGTATTAATAATTTAATTATCTCTTATAAAGAAAAATCATCATTTAATGAGTACTTCCCAAGTAATTTACTGGATTATATGGATTATGAAATTAAAGAATATAATCGTAGTATGAATTATAGTGAACAATCTAATAAATCACTTTATACAATGTATTTAGATGATTTAGTTAAATATGGTATTAAGAATAATGATATGGATTTATTATATTCTAATTATGATAAAAATAATTATTTAGAATATGATAATGAATTTACTGGTATTAATAAAGATAATTTAATTAAATACTTAAATGATGAATTGACATTATCTTATAGTAGTATTGATAATTATTATAAATGTGGTTTTAAATACTATTTAAGTAATATATTAAGAATAGATGAATACGAAGAAACATTCTTTACTATTTTAGGTAGTTTATTTCATTATGTATTGAGTAAGATGAATGAAGATAATTTTGATTTAGAAAAAGAATATAATTATTTTCTTAAAGATAAAAAGTTTAGTAATAAAGAAAAGTTCTTTCTTGATAAACTAAAAAAAGATTTAATTTTTATTATTGAAACAATCAAAAAACATCAATTTATTTCTGGTTTTACTAAAATGTTATATGAACATAAAATAGATATTAAGTTAATGGATAGTCCATATGTTCATTTCAAAGGTTATGTAGATAAAATAATGTATACAGAAAAAGATAATAATACTTTAGTAAGTATCATTGATTATAAAACTGGTAATACAGATATTACAATAAAGAATTTAAAATTTGGATTAGGTATGCAATTACCAGTATATCTTTATTTAGTTAATAATAGTGATGTACTAAAAAATATTAAGTTCACAGGTTTTTATTTACAACATATTTTAAATATTAATCTAAATAAAAGTGAAAAGAAAACAAGAGAAGAAGAAAACTATAATAATTTAAAATTATTAGGTTATAGTACAAATGATTTAAATAGATTAGGTGTATTTGATTCTACATATGAAAATAGTGAAATGATACGTGGAATGAAAATAACAAAAGATGGTGAAATAGCTAAAAATGCTAATACCTTATCTGATGAAGAAATAGATGAAGTATTAAAATTAACTCATGAGAAAATAATTGATGCAATGAATAATATTCTAGAAGGTAAGTTCATGATTAATCCAAAAATATTAAATGGAAAGAATGTTTCTTGTGAATATTGTAAGTATCAAGATATTTGTTATCATACTGAAATAAATAATATATATTTGGATTCGAAAGGGGATGATCTAGATGCCTAATTGGACCAAAGAGCAACAAGATGCAATTAATCTTGATGGAATGAATCTAATTGTTTCAGCAGGAGCAGGATCAGGAAAAACAGCAGTATTAACCGAAAGAGTAATAAGAAAACTAGAAGGTGGTGTTGGAATAGATAAACTACTTATTTTAACATTCACTAATTTAGCAGCAGCTGAAATGAAAATTAGAATTAGAAAAGAAATAAAAAAACGTATTGAGTTAAGTGAAGAATTAAAGAAAATTGATTCTAGTTTTATTACAACTTTTGACAGTTATTCATTATCATTAGTTAAGAAATACCATTATTTATTAAATGTTAAAAATAATGTTAATATTATTGAAAGTAATTTATTAAAAATAAAAACAAAAGAATATTTAGATGAAATAATGGAAGAAGAATATCAAGAAAGAAAAGATGATTTTTCTAAATTAATAAATGATTATTGTGTTAAAGATGATAGTGAAATTAAAAAGACTATTTTAGATATTAATGAATCACTAAACATGAAATATGATAAAGATGATTATCTAAATAATTATGTAAGTAATTTCTATAATGATAGTTTTATTGATAATAATATAAAAAAATATCTAGATTTAATAAAAAATGTAGTTAATGAAATAAATCATAATTTAACTAAAATATCTAATTATATAGATACTGATTATTATAATAAATTAAGTGAAATAGTATTACCAGTTATTAATAGTAATTCTTATGATGAAATAAAGAATAGTCTTCTTTTTGATAAACTTCCAAATCTACCAAGAGGTAGTAGTGAAGAAGCTAAAGCTTATAAAGAATTAATAAATGAAGGAGTTAAGTTATTAAGAGATTTAACGAAATATTCATTCACTGAATTAAAAGATACTATTATACTTACTAAGCCTTATATTGAAGCAATAATTAGAATAATAAAGAAATTAGATAATAAATTAACTAGTTATAAATTTGATAATGATTTATATGACTTTGTTGATATTTGTAAAATGGCTATAAAATTAGTTAAAGATCATGATAATATTCGTGAAGAAATTAAAAATTCATTTAATGAAATAATGGTTGATGAATATCAAGATACATCTGATTTACAAGAAGAATTTATCAAATTAATAAGTAATAATAATGTCTATGTTGTTGGCGATATTAAACAATCTATTTATCGTTTTAGAAATGCTAATCCAGATATTTTTAGAGAAAAATATAATAATTATTCAAAAGGTATTAATGGTAAAAAGATAGATTTATTAAAAAACTTTAGAAGTAGAAAAGAAGTACTTAATAATATTAATTTAGTCTTTAATTTTGTAATGAATGAATTAATTGGTGGGGCAGAGTATACAGAAAGTCATCAAATGATTCCAGGTAATATTTCATATGATAATGAAGGTAAGAATAATGAAAATCATAACCTAGATATTAAGACTTATGAATATGACAAAGAATTAGGTTTTACTAAAGAAGAAATTGAAAGCTTTATTATTGCGAATGATATTATTGATAAAGTTAATAATCATTACCAAGTGTTTGATAAAGATCTTAATAAATTAAGAGATGTTACATATAATGATTTCTCTATTTTAATAGATCGTAGTACTAGTTTTACAACATTTAAAAAAGTATTCTTATATAAACAAATTCCATTAAGTATTTATAAAGATGAATCAATTAATAATAGTTCATTATTCTTAGTAATTAGAAATATATTTAAATTAATTAATTTAGTCTATGAAAAACTAAATAATAAAGAATTAGAATATTGTTATTTATCTATTGGTAGAAGTTTCTTATATCAATATAGTGATGATGAATTGTTTAATGTAATAGTTAATAATGATTATAATAATACAGATATCTTTAAAAAGATTAATAAAATAGTTGATGGTATATCTAGTAAATCTATTAGTAATATCTTAGATGAAATAATTAATGAATTTGATATCTATAATAAATTAAGAAGAATTAATGATATTTTAAATAACTATGTAGAAATAGAGTATCTTTATAATTTATCAGATAATCTTAATAAAATGGGATATACTTTTAAAGATTTCGATTTATATTTAGAAAGTGTTTTAGATAGTGAAAATGAAATAAAATATAGTGTTAATAAAGAAGATGGGTTAAGTGTTAAAATAATGACTATTCACGCATCAAAAGGATTAGAATATCCAATATGTTATTTCCCAGGATTATATAAAACATTTAATGATAGAGATATCAAATCAAGAATAATATTTAATAATCTACTTGGAATAATTAGTCCATATTATAGTGAAGGATTAGATAATACTTTCTATAAAGAATTATTAAAGAATAATTATTATGTGGAAGAAATTAGTGAAAAGATAAGACTGTTTTATGTTGCCTTAACTAGAGTTAAAGAAAAAATAATCTTTGTTTTGCCAAATGAAGATATGGAAGAAGAATATGAAAATGATATAGTTAGTGATTCAATTAGAATGAAATATCGATCATTTTCTGATATTGTTAATTCTATTAAATCTAAGTTAATGGATTATATTGAAACAATAGATATTAATAATCTTGGTTTATCTAAAGATTATAATTTAATTAATAGTCATAATTTGTTTGATAATATTAATAAAATTGGTGAAAAGATAAATATTATTGATTATCCGAAATATGAATTAATTGAAAAAGAAGAAAGTCATTTTTCTAAATCTTCATCTAAAATATTTACTAAAGAAGAAAAAGATAAAATGGAATTTGGTACTAAAATACATTATTATTTAGAAACACTTGATTTACATAATCCAGATTTATCTGATATTGAAAATGAATATAAAGAGAAAATAGAAGCTTTCTTAAATAGTGGTTTAGTTAAAGATATTAAAGAAGCTAAAGTATATCAAGAATATGAATTTATTGAAGTAAGTGATGATGAAGAAAAACATGGAGTTATTGACTTAATGATAGAGTATTCTAATCATATTGATATCATTGATTATAAATTAAAGAATATTGATGATGAAGCTTATGTTAAACAATTAAATGGATATCGTGATTATATAAATAATATCTCTGGTAAAGAGACCAATATCTATTTATATTCAATAATGGATTCCGTATATAAAAAGGTAAATGAATGACGCAGTTAAATAATTGCGTTTTTTTCTTATTTATTATATGATTATTATGGAGATAGTATGAATAAATATAAAAGAATAACTATATATTTATCATGTATTGGAATAATTTGTGTTCTATTTGGAACAACTTATTCTTTCTTTAATTATGCAAGAAATGGATTATCTAATACTATTGGAACTGGAAGAATAGAATTTAATAGTGAACAAGGACAAGGGATTAATTTAATTAATATATTTCCAATTGATGTTACAAATGGTATACCAAATAATGAAAATGTTGGTAGTGTAACAATTGATGTAGATGGTAGTACTAATTATGATAAAGGAATAGAGTATTTAATATTGGCAGAAAATGTAAATAATACTATCGGAACTGGAACAAATATTAAGATTATACCAATTAGTATAGATGTTGGTGTTACAACATTAGGAGAAGAAGATGAAGATTATTTTGAAAATCGTGAATCAACAGATTCTTCAATATATAAAATATTAGCTAGTGATACTATTCAAAGCGAAGATGAATTAGTTGTTGGTTATATAAAAAGTGGAGGAACTGGTATTGATGGTTCTATTGTAATAAGAGCATATGTAGATGATAAAAATGTAGCAATAACTGATACTTATCCACTTGAAACAACAAATAATTGGGCTAATGGAAGAGTAGTATTAACTTCAACAGAGTGGAATAATATACAAACTAATGGTATAAGTTTTCAAGTAAAAGTAGTATCTAATGATGGTATATGGGTTGATAAACCTGTATTATGTAAAAGAGTAACTGATGAAACTAAACTACACACTGAAATATGTAATAATGAAGATACAACAATTTTTTGCCAAGCTGATGGATATAGTTTAAATTCAGAAGTAAAATATGGTAATGCAAAAATAAGTGGTGAATTGGAAACAGGAGATGCTTTTGATTGTAATGTTGATGGAACAGGATTTAATCAAAGATTTTATTACGTAAGTGATTATTATGATACAAGTACTAAGGAGTTTGATGAGAATATAGCTGTATTAGTATATTATGGTAGTGTCAATAATGGAGTAGTTGGATATAATACTATTCGATATTCGAGTGCAACTGATGTATCGTCATTGGGTTATTCTTGCATATATACTCGTGGATGTAATTGGTATGGACCAATAACTGCTAATAAAAATTTACCAAGCGTTTCACAGTGGAATAAGATTAAATTATATAAAACTGGTAGAAGAATTCTTGGATGTCAAAATGGAAACTGTTCTATAGCTCCGGTTGAACAAACCAGTGGTGGGCCAATTGATAATCCATTTAACTATTCTTCTAAAGCAGCTAGATTATTAACACTTCAAGAAGTAATAAGAGGGTGTAAGCCGATTAATGGTAATAAGTCTATGGTAGAAGATGGATCATTAACTGCATGTAATTTCCTTTTTGAGGGAACAAAATATACTGATAATAATAAGCAAGCAGGAGTATGGTTAGAAAACCCTCGTTCTGATCGAGGTGATTTGGTTTGGGCTATATATACAAATAGTCGTCGTATAAGTCCTAATTATACTGATTATGATGGTGCGGTGGTTAAGCCAGCGATTGATGTTCCATATGATATGCTAGAATACTAAACGTAAATTTATGTAAATAACAAATGTAAACAGTGTAAAATAAAAAAGAGCCGTATGACTCTTTTTAATATACAAAAAAAAGAATAATTATTATTCTTCGTTTGCTTTAATATCTTTTCTATATTTCTTAGCTTCTCTTGCAGTTACTTTAACTTTAGTACCATCACTTAATGTTACGTTTTGTAGATTTAATTTTTGAGTATGTCTTGTTGCATTAAGTGCGTGACTTCTACGATTTCCAAATAATGGTTTCTTGCTAGTTGCTTTAGTTGCCATACTATCCCTCCTTTAACAGGTCATTTCCAAGTAATAACTTTATCATATATTCTAATTTAAGTCAAATAAAATATAGAAAAATAGTGTATTTTATTATATAATTTTAAATATAGAGGTAAATATGCAACGATATTTTAGTAATATAATTGATAATAATGAATATTTATTAAGTAATGATGATAGTTATCATATTAAAAAAGTAATGAGAATGAACTTGGGAGATAAAATAGAAATAGTTGATAATAAGAAACTATATATTTGTGAAATAACTTCATTTGATCCAGTAAAAGCTAAAGTAATTAATTCTCTTGATGATAATAATGAAAATGATAAAAAAATAATACTTGTTCAAAGTTTAGTTAATGAAACTAAAATGGATTATGTATTACAAAAAGGTACTGAACTTGGTGTAAATGAGTTTTATGCTTATAAAGCAGTTAATAGTGTTATTAAAGAAAATGATAAGAGTAATAAAAAAATAATTAGATGGCAAAAAATTGTCAAGGAAGCTTCTGAACAATCAAAAAGAAATATTATTCCTAAAGTTGTTGATATCGTTGATATATCTAGATTATGTAAGATAGAAGCAGATGTCAAACTGTTGTTAACTGTCAATGAAACGACAAAAAATATCAAAAACATCTTAAAAGAATTAAAAAAATATGATACACTTATTATAGTGATAGGACCCGAGGGTGGATTTACTTTAAATGAAGAAAAGACACTTATTGAAAATGGGTTTATTAGTACCAGTTTAGGTAAACGTGTTTTAAGAAGTGAAACAGCTGGTATGGTAGCTATATCAATGATTAATTATGAATGGATGGTGTAATTATGATATTTTCACAAGAAGAAATAATGTTAATGATTGGAGTAGTTAGTGTTTTATTGATTTCAATAACTATCTTAACTATTTTAGACCTTCGTGAATATTTAAAAAATAAAAAAGGTTTAATTATTGAAGAAGATACTGAACCAGTTTTAGAAGAAGTAGAACCAGTTACAGTAACTCTTAAAGAAGATAAAGAAGATGAAATATATCTTGAAGAACTACCTGATGAAACTGTTGAGATAAAACCAGAAGTTAATCCAATTGTTGAAGAAAGTGAAGAAGTATATATTCCACAAGTAGAAGCAAAAGAAGTAGTTAAACCTGAAAAGAAAAAACTTGATGCATTTGAAGAACTTGAAGAAATTGAGAGTAAATTACCTAATAAGAAAGATGATGTTACTAACTTCGAAGCTGAACAAGAAAGAACAGCTATTATTAGTTTAGATGAATTAATGAAGAAGAGTAATGAATTATATTCTGATAATGAAGAAGTTCAATATGATGATGGTAATGCACCTATTTCTATTGATGAAGTTATTAAGATGTTTAAAAAGGATGATGAGCCTACTGTTGTAGAAACTAAAGAAGTACCTGAAGTATTTAAAGAAGTTATGGAAGAGAAAGTTCCTTATTCAAAGAAAGAAACTATTCCATTTGTTTCTAGTGTTTATGGTATTGAAAAAGATAATAATGCTTTAGAGTTTGAAAATACAGCAACATATGAAAAATTAGATAGACAAAAATATAATGATTTTGTTGCTCAACTTAAAGAAATGAATGAAAATAAATAGACTTGGTCTATTTTTTTTGTTAAAATAAGTTGGAATTGAGGTTTTATGAGAGTAAAAGGAATAAGTTTAGGTTGTAAAGTTAATACTTATGAAATGGAATATATCTTGAGTTCATTTAAAGACCATGGTTATGAAATAACTGATGATGTAGCTGATATATATATCATTAATACATGTAGTGTTACTAATATGTCTGATGCTAAAAGCAGAAAAGTAATTAACCGAGTAATAAGAGAAAATCCAGGAGCTTGTATTGTAGTTATGGGTTGTATGATAGAAGCTAATAAAGATTATAGTAATGATGGTGTAAATATTATTATTGGTAATAAAGATAAAAATAAAGTAGTTTCTCTTGTAGAAGAATATTTAAGTAATAAAGAAAATATTAAAAGATTATATAAAGACTTTGATGATGAATTTGAAGATATGTTTATTACTAATATGCCAGGAAGAACAAGAGCTTTTGTTAAGATTCAAGATGGTTGTGAGAATTTCTGTTCATATTGTGTTATTCCATATACAAGAGGAAAGTGTCGTAGTAAAGATAAAGATGTTGTATTAAAAGAAATAAATACATTAGTTAATAATGGTTATCAAGAAGTAGTATTAACTGGTATTCATACTGGGCATTATGGAGAAGATGGTAAAACTAGTTTTTCAGAATTACTAAGTGAAATAGTTAAAATAAAAAAATTAAAAAGATTACGTATTTCATCAATAGAAATAACTGAACTTAATGATGATTTTCTTGATGTATTAAGAAATAATTTAGTTATTGTAGATCATTTACATATACCACTTCAAGCTGGTAGTGATAAAGTATTAAAAGAGATGAATCGTAAATATGATAAAGCTTATTATTTAAATAAAATAAATGAAATAAGAATGATTAGACCAAATATTTCTATAACTACTGATGTTATAGTTGGTTTTCCTGGTGAAACAGAAGAAGAGTTTAATGAAACATGTGAATTTTGTCGAGAGATTGGTTTTAGTAAAATACATGTATTTCCATATTCTAGAAGAACTGGTACTAAAGCAGATTTGATGCCTAATCAAATTGATGAACGTATTAAAAAAGAAAGAGTAGCTAAGTTAATTAATGTTTCTGATGAATTAGAAATAAATTATTTAGATAAATTTATTAATCAAAAAGTCGAAGTATTAGTTGAAAAATGTGTTGATGGTAAGAGTTTTGGTCATACTGGTAATTATTTAGAAGTAGAAATAAATGGTGTTTGTAACAAAAATACTTTAGTTTGTGTTATAATAAAGAAGAGAAATGGTAAAGTTCTAGAAGGAGAAATATATGAAGAATATTAATAAACAAAGAAAAGATTATTTAACATGGGATGAATACTTTATGGCTATAGCTAAACTTTCTAGTATGAGAAGTAAAGATCCATCTACTCAAGTGGGAGCTTGTATAGTAGGTCATGATAATAGAATACTTTCTATTGGCTATAATGGTGCTCCTAATGGATTTGATGATAAAAAGTTTCCTTGGGATAGAGAAGGAGATATGTTAAATACTAAGTATGCATATGTATGTCATGGAGAGATGAATGCAATACTTAATTATCGAGGTTCTAGAAAAGATTTAGAAAATGCTAAAATTTATGTTGATTTATTTCCATGTAATGAATGTGCTAAATTAATTATTCAAAGTGGTATTAAAGAAATATATTATATTTGTGATAAATATAAAGATACTGATGGAGTTAAAGCAAGTAAAAAGATGCTAGATGAATGTGGAGTTAAATATAAGCAATTAGTTATTGATAAAGAAATAAAAATTAATCTTAAAAATGATTAGGTGATATTATGGAATTTGATGCAATAAAAAAACTAGAATTAATGAATAAATATCGTATTATTTATGAAAAAGAAGATATTGATGTTGAAAAAATTAATGCAATAATTCCTGATGATGAACTAAAAATGATTATTGCGTTAAACAACAAAGAAATGTACGAGTTAATTATGGTAGAAAATTTTGATAAAGAAAAGGTAGAGAAATTATTTAATCTTAATTTCAAATTATACAAACTAGCTAAAATACGTGAAATGAGTGTACCTGGATTAAATATAATGATGTTAGTAGCAACAAGTATTGGTTATGAAAGTAATAAAATTCTTGCATTATTAAATCCAGCTTTAAATAAAAAAATTGATTTAAATATTGAATCTAGTAAACTAAAATAATTATTTATATTTGACAAATATTAATTAAGTGATATAATTATTGCATAAATATTTTGATTAGGACGAGACTGCTTAGAGGTTTTGTAGAGAGTTAATGGTTGGTGAAAATTAACAAATTGATAAGTAAGCTACTACCTATGAATAGGTACTGAAAAGATACCCGGTAATGCCGTTATATTAATTAAGTTAAATAAAGGGATGGTAACGTCTTAGGACTCCTTACTATCTCTTTTTTTGTTGTTAGAGAGGTATTATGGAAAAAAGAAAATTGGTAAGTCTTTTAAATAATT
>JAEEGL016438380.1_pt1 | contig 12981 bp, 6 predicted proteins | sample 9134231 | NCBI WGS metagenome assembly JAEEGL01 (sample SAMN16246548, study PRJNA631951) | gut metagenome | biome: gut microbiome; feature: rumen; material: fiber-attached | host: Bos | place: Iran: Karaj | collected 2018-10 | reverse complement strand
TGTCCGAAAGACTCTTTTCCATAAGAAGACATTGCCGCTCCGCTGTGGATACGATATTCTTAACATCAACCCGCCCGCCGCTGCATGACACGGCCAGGATTAAAGACACAAGTAATACTCTTCTCATTCTGTAATCATTTCGTAATAGGGGAGCCGTTCAATCGGCACGTTGACAAGTTCCAGAACTGAAGGACCGGAGTGCATGACGCCAAGATCATCTTTCCATTGGCCGGCTGGAAGTTCAACCGTAAGTGTGTCATCCTCACTTACAACAGGAGCAATCAGGAATCTGGAGCCGAGCATGAACTGGGTCATCCTTTTATCAAAACCCTGTCCCGGGAATTCGTATTCCATCATTCGAACTATAGGTTCTCCGGTTTGTGCCGCGTGTTGGACCAATTCCATGATGTAAGGGGCAAAACGCACGTGTAGGTTGGCGAAGTCCCTGCATATATTGCATTCCTCTTCCGACAGGACCCGCCAGGGAGCGACGGAGAACTGCATCATTGGCATAAGCGCCTGAGCCTGGCATGAACGGACAACCAGTTTCGGGGAAAAATACCCTCCAGGAGCAAAAAGGCCTGCCAGCCCGCCACCTATCATATCGCCTATAACATAAGGGTAGCCCATGATTCCTCCGGTGAGAACGTCATAAATCATATTCTCAAGGCCTTTCCATGAGTGTTCCACGTCCTGAAGTCTAACAATGACGGGATATCCTCCCATATTGTACCCGGCCCTGAATTCGTGATAGGGAAAACGCAGACCAAGGAGATTGTAGGCATGCGAAAAGTCGCATGGCTGCATATCCTGTTCAAAAAATCTTGCCTTGCCCCGGAAATACTCCGGATTGCCGCCATCGAACTTGAAGCCGTCAATATGGTACTGTTCCTTGAATCCTTCCAGTATCGACACGAATTCTTCAAAGGCCTCCGGATTTGTCAGATCGAATGTGACACTCTTTCCGCTCCACCAGTGAACGATGCACTCTTCTCCGGGATACTCGGTGCTCTCGACCAGCAGTGGCTTCTTCCGTGGCTGGTTCAAGCGGTAATCAAGATACATGCTCCTTGAATCGGGAGACATGAAATAACTGGTCCATATCATTCCTTTATAGCCCTTGTCGTGAATACTGTCGAATAGTTCGACGGGGTTGGGGAAGGTCTCCGGATTAAAACGGAACACCCCGTGTTGCACCATCCATCCTCCGTCTATCATCAGGATGCCGCATGGAAACCCGTTGCGAGAAATATCAGAGACGTATTTCTGTGCATTTTCCTGATTGATGCCCAATACTGCAGATTCTATCCAGTTGTTGAACTGGGGCTTGGTAAAGAACTCGGCCGGCGGTGTTGTGCCGTCAAATGGGAAATGGTCTTTTGATGCGGCCAGGTATGCATCTCTGAGAGTTTCACCGGCCTGGACAGGAACTATTTTTTCAAAAGTACTCTCTATCAGGATATTGCCGTTGTCAAAAGAGAATGCGAACGGTTTGTCGCTCCAGATATAACGTCCCTTGTTGGAGATAAGCAGAGATGCGGTCTGGCCATCGTGGCATTCATCTGCAAGATCAAACCGTGGAAAGACGGTAAAAGGCTGTTTGTCACCGTCCATCATTACGGCACCATACCATTTTTCGCCATCAATAGAGCTTATTGTAACCCGCTTCGTTTTGTTTAGACCGGGATTCCCGCAGGAAAGAAATAAGCATAGCAGGGCGTTAAGGGAAACGCATAAAAGCAGGCGTCTGTCAAGAATCATAAAAACTCTATTTGACGCAAAGTTATCATTTAATTTGCGAAATGAAAAATAATTTTTTAGATTTGCGTGTTCGTTAACGCAAAAATATATTCGCTATGAAAAAATTTGTCTGCCGTCTTGCTGTTCTGGGACTGATGATTTCGATATCATCATGCCTTCCCGATGTCAGTCCGGATAAGAAGGATGCTTTTATTCTTAATGCGGATCTGGAGAAGATAGAAATACCGGCCGATGTGCCTGGTACGCGGGCTCAGCAGCAGTCAATTGTGGTGTCCTGCAATCGTAGCTGGAGCGCATTCTTTGAGCCCGAGGCTCCTTGGATTTCCCTTTCTGTGAGCGAGTTGGAGAATATTGCGCAAACGGAAGAACGCACTGAAATCGGGCTTACGATAGACAATAATGAAAATCCTGCGGGCGCGCGCGAGACAAATCTTGTCATTTCCACTGCGGAGGGCAGAATCTCCATTCCCGTAAAACAGGGAAAGCAGATCCCCTACATAAGCCTGTCCACACCGTCCAATGTGGATAATATTTCGTGTATGGATGACTCTTATAAGGTAAAGTTTACATCCAATATCAGCTGGAAGGCCTGCATTGAAGAAGGTGCAACTGCCCAGGTGTCGATTGATAAGAACGAAGGAAAGTATGATGGTGAAGTGACTGTGAGTTTTGCCGAAAACGAAGATGCGGAAGCCACCCCCGAGGCCGTTCTGGTCTTAAGTGGTGAGGAGTCCGGGCTCGCATCTCCGGTAAAGGTGTACTTCAAGCAGGGGAAGGCATCTCCATATATCAGATGGATAAGCGAAGAGCCGACATATCAGGGTTCACAGTCCGGCATTATTGAATTGGAGTTCAAGACCAACAGTTCATGGCAGGCAGCTCTTGAGAATGCGCCCGACGGTATTTCTCTGTCTGCCACGTCAGGTAGCAAGGATATAAAGACGCTGAAGGTATTGTTCGGTGAGTTCTACGGCCCCGGCTCGTTGCGCAGCGCCACGGTTGTACTTTCCCTCAGCAACGGGGTGACGGCCAGCCTGCCCGTTCACCAGTTTGGCACTGAACTGTATGTCGATTTCATAGATGGCAACCAGCCTTTCACTACCGATATTCCATATGACACTCTGGTCGCGAATGAGGAAACGGAATACACACTGTCCTGCAACGGAAAGAATTACGAGTTCACATTCTATTCTGCATCCGGATACACGTTCGTGACCGGAGCCGAAGGCAAAACATGCGGATTAATGACGTATAAGAATGACTGGGTAAAGCTTCCGGCCGTGGAGGGAATGAAACTCAAGTCCGCCGAAGTCTATACTTCCAACATGGGATCATCGGCTCAGAAGGGGTTTGCCCTGCGTGAGACGCCTGACGGCGCCAACCTGAAAGCTGTCTGGGTGGCTGCCAACAGCGAATGGTGTAAGGTGCCCCTGCCTAATCCGGTCGTCGGCCAGCGATATTACCTGGTTGCCCAGAACAATACCGGCTACTTCTCAAAGATCCGTTTGGTTTACGAACAGTAAAGCTATTGGATATAGTAATCCACGTTGTAGCGGGTGAGGATGTCGATGGGGAAGAGGTTATCCCGTTTGGGCGGCCGTGTCCCCAGGGTGAGGTATTTTACCAGATCGCAGGTGGCCTCATGGGCCTGAACGTCAGTGCGTTGGGCTATAAGGAAACGGATAGTGCCCTTCTTCAAGGCGCGGATGTTGGCGTGGGTGGTATCGTAGCCGTAGATGGTGAGGTCCTTGACTCCGCGGATTTCCATCCAGTCGGACAATAAATGTGCTCTGGAAGTCATCGTGATGGCGTGATGAACATCCGGATGCTCTTCAAAGAAGTGGTCGAAAATGGAGACATTCTTAAGGAAATCAGTCGAGGAAATCATGCAATTATGAATCTTGCATTTGATGTTCCTTTCTTTCATGAATCGTTCAAGCCCTTTGTCCCGCCTCAGGAAAGCTTCCGAGTAAAAACCGCTTTCAGACTGGATGTTGAAATTGACAATCGGCCCGAACTTATTATTCTGGGTGAAAAGCAAATCTGCGAGGACCCGTGCACTCTCAACAAGATTAATTCCATAGAAAGCAAAATAGTTGCAATCTTCCACGCGAGTGTCCAGAAAGACAACAGGAACCTTGATCGTTTCAACGAATTTTGCCGACAGATCCCTGTGAATGGGGGAGAGGATGACTCCGTCCGGATTGATGGACAGACACTGTGAACAGGCCATGCTGAATGATTTGTCATCGAACTGATTATAATACAAGATACTTATTTCAGGATTATATGAAACCAGTTCTGCCTCTGCCTGGCGGATACCTTCGTATATGAAGGACCAGAACTCTCCGGATTGGAAATAGGGGATGATAACGGCAATCTTCACAACCTTCCTGATGGAGAGCAGGGATGCATGGATGTTCGGTTTGTATCCGAGTTTGTCGATGATAGCCATCACCCTTGCCGATGTTTCGACGGATACGCGTCCACGATGATGCAGAATCCTGTCCACGGTGCCGATGGAAACACCTGCTTCTTCAGCTACTTGCCGGATGGTTACGGCCGGTTTAAGTTCGTCCATGTCACAAAGGTAAGAAAATATTTGCTATTTGAAAAATAGTTGATTATATTTGCGTGTCCGTTAACGCATAACTTGATAATGCTATGTCGACTCAGAAATTTTTCGTGTCCGTTTTGGGCGTAATACTATTATTAACAGCAGTCTCATGCGGTAAAGAGCCTGCTGAGAATTCGTCTCAGGATCCTAAGAATCAGGATGCGCCCTATCTCAGGGCCGATATGTCCAGTGTTACCGTTCCCGCACAGGAAATGAAAACTGCTCCTACAGATAAGGCTGTGCTCATAAGTTCCAACCGTGCATGGACGGCATCCCTGGAACCTGCGGCAGAATGGGTTCATGTGTCCTGTCTGTCCGGTCCGAACGAGGGCCATATCGACAAGAAGACGCTGATCGTTTTTTCTTTCGACAAGTACGAGAGCGAAGAAGCGGACCGCCGGACAACCCTCAAGCTGCAGGGTGAAGACGGTCTTTCCCTCGAATTGCCCGTGCTGCAGCAAAAAGCCATCCCTATTCCGCTGGTACTCCAGTCCAGCGAGGAAAGTGTGACGGCGCTGGCGGAAATGCCAGGAGGAGTGTCCGTAGTCAAGAATCTAACGATTACAACCAATATCTCGTGGACGGCCGACTTCGAACCGGCCGTGGATTGGGTGAGTGTTTCTCCGGCATTATATGAGCAGGAGGACCGTGAAAAGGCAAATGTGGATATCGTGCTCACTTTCCAGCCCAATGCGAGCATCACGGATGGCCGCAGCACAACGCTGGTCTTGACGGCCGCCGACAACAAAGGCCGTCTGGAAATCCCGGTGGTCCAGAACAAGAAGGAAGCTACGGTGCAGTGGGTAAGTGAAGCTACAGACTACATAGCCACTGCTGCAGGCAGCGTGACGCTGAACTTTGTGGCCACCAGTGCCTGGACGGCAAGTCTGGAGAATGCCTCGGACGGTATTTCCCTTTCCGCCACATCCGGCGATCCCACGGTCTCCAGCCTTGAAGTGAATTTCACCGAATTCTTCGGCCCCGGCGCTGTCCGCGGCGCCACGGTTGTCCTGTCCCTCAGCAACGGCGTGACGGCCAGTCTGCCGGTCCGCCAGATCGGTACGGAATTGTATCTTGATTTCGTAAACGGCAACCAGCCGTTCACTACGGATATTCCCTATGATACTCAGGTTGCCGGTCAGGAAACGGAATACATCATGTCCTGTAATGGAAGCTCATACAAGTTCAGCTTCTTTTCTGCTGCCGGATACAAGTTCGTGACCGGAACAGAAGGCAAGACCTGTGGATTCATGACATCCAAGAATGACTGGGTAAAGCTTCCGGGTGTTGAGGGAATGAAACTCAAGACTGCCGAAGTATATACTTCAAATATGGGATCAACCGGCGTAAAGGGGTATGGCCTGCGTGAGACTGCGGACGGCTCCAACCTGAAATCGCTATGGGTGGCCGCCAACGGTGAATGGTGTACACTTGTGCTGTCTAATCCGGTTGCCGGGCAGTCTTATTACCTGGTGTCACTGAACAATACAGCCTACTTCTCAAAAATGCATTTGATTTACGAATACTGATATGTTAAAAAAATCTGGCCTGGCAGGAATCTTGATTCTTGCGACCCTCTTTCCGTCCTGGGCACAATGGGATGTCCGGGACGGAATAGACGTTTCCGGCGTAAGGGTCTCGTATATCGACGGAACACCGGACGGAGCGCGGAATGTTAACATCCGCGGGCTTAATTCCCTTCGGGGAAACAACATGCCCCTCCTGGTGGTGGACGGCTGTATTGTGGGCACGTCCGCCATGGAGAATCTGGAGGCGTTCTTCCAGTATGGGGAGAACAGTTATACCAACCCTTTCAACATCCTCGGCTTTCTCAACATCCATGACATCGAGAGAATTGAAGTCCTCAAAGATGTATCTGCGACGGCCATCTATGGAGCGAAGGGCGCAAACGGTGTGATTCTCATAACCACAAAACCAGGGACCTCGGAGGACAAAACCGCCGTTGAATGGCTCTCGGAAGCCGGGGTATCCCTTCCCGGAGAAAATATCCCCGGCGTCCGCCCCGGGTTTAATCACGACCACTGGCTCAGGGTCAGCGGCCGTAATAACAGAGCGGCGTATTCTGTGTCTGCGTTCTACAGGCAGGTGAGCGGGGTAACCGATGGCTCTTCCACAAACCGGGGGGGGATCCGTACTAATTTTGAGACGAAGACAAACAAATACTTATGGTTCGGTCTGAATTCGTCCATTGCCCTCTCGGGGATTAACACTCCGCTTACCGGAGCCTGGTACGGGAAGCCTTCGCTGGGAACGGCTCTCAGAGGCATTCCTATCACCACATCTCCCGTCAATTCCATTGAGGGCTGGAACACCGACTATGACGACCATGCCGACGATTATCGTACAACCAACTCGCTGTGGCTTGCAGTGAATATCCTTCCCAACCTGCAGTGGAAAACAACGGCCGGCCTTGACTTTGACAACGACACGCGTTATATTTGGTATGGTAAGGGCACACAGTTCGGCCATGATTACAACGGCGCAGCATCAGTGGTGACAACCAAAACTCTCAGTTACAATGCAGAGTCCAGATTAAACTATATGACTCTTGTTGCCGATGCCCATAAAATTGATGTCACGGCAGCTGCTTTGCTGGAGGGGGACAGGGACAAGTTCAGTACTATGAACGGAACGGATTTCTGGACCCACGCCTTGAAGGCAAAAGGCCTTTCTCTTGCCGGCAGCAAAGCGGTAATCCGGGACTTCAATTACGATTATCTTCATCTGGGGGCATATGGAAAGCTGTCATACTCTTATGCCGGCCTTGTCGGATTTGATGCCATCGTAAGGATGGACTCGACGCCGAGATATGACGATTTGCAGTTTGTCCTGTTCCCTTCGATTGAAGCATATGCCGATATCAAACGGGCGTTCCTCAAAGACTGGGATATCTTGTCTGAACTGAAGCTCATGGCCGGTTGGGGGACTGGCGGAAAAGAGTCTTTTGTCCCTTACCAGATGCTTTCGCTTTATACGACCGGTGATTATCCTGTGGTTGACTTCGATGTTGCCCATTATTATGAGGCCCTGAATACGCTTCGCAGTTCAGAGTTTAATATCGCCGTTGAGGCTGCAGCTCTTCAGGGACGCATAAAAGGAAGGGCCGCCTACTATGTTAAAACAACTACTGATGGCATTTCTCTGTTTGCATTCGGCGGCCCGGGAAAGAATGGAATAGTATGGGAGGACAAACCCCGTGAGATGGTATATGAGCAGTCGGCAATGGTGGGAAATGCAGGAGTAGAGCTGGACATTGAAGGAAAGGTTCTGGCATCCGGTCCTTGGAATTGGACATTAGGCGCTGCAGCTTGCTTTAATACAAACCGCATCCTCTCTGTTGAAAGGCCGGACCGTCTTGGTCGTGAGGTGGGCTCAGGTGTACTTGCCAACGTTAACGTCCTCGGGTATTCGGCCGGAAGCCTATATGGATACCAACTCAACCCAGACGGCTCTTACAAGGACCAGACCGGTGACGGTGCCATATCGGCTGTGGACAGAGTCATTATCGGCACTACTCAGCCGAAGGTATTCGGAAACCTGCGCTCTACTCTTCGCTGGAATGATCTGACACTTGTTACCCGTTTTTCTGCGGCTGCCGGGCATAAACTCTTGAATATGAACAGGATGCTTGCCGATGGGGAAACAACCGTATCGGACCGTTACGCGGAGAAAGCCGATTATATCAGGCTGGACCGCCTCACTCTGGAATGGGCCCTTCCTAAATTGGACAGGATTAAATGGGCGGATTCGGCAAAACTCAGCCTCTCCGCCTGTAATCCCATTGTGATTACCAAATACAGCGGCTGGAATCCGGATGTAAACAGTTTCGGTGTATCCAACCTAAGCACAGGATTCGACTATGGTTCCTATCCGCTTATCAAGACTGTGCTTCTTGGCATTAACGTTAACTTTTAAGCGAACGCAAAAATGAAAGGAAATAACAGAATCATCGCAATTCTGGCCGGACTGTTGCTGGCCGGAATCACTGTGTTCGCCCAGAATAAACTGACGGTGACCGGTACGGTAAAAGATGAAACCGGAGTTCCTGTGATTGGAGCAGTGGTTATGTCTGATAAATCGGATGCGGCCATTGTAGACTCTGACGGACGTTATACCATATCTGTGAGCAAAGAGAGTGTTACACTCACTGTTTCTTGTCTTGGTTATTCTTCAAAGACAGAGACAATCGGCAATCGTTCCAAAATAGATTTTGTACTTGAAACAGACGCCCAATTACTTACAGAAACCGTTGTGGTGGGTTACGGCTCGATGAAGAGGAGCGACCTTACCGGTTCCGTGACATCGGTCAAGATAGATGACCACCAGGCAGACTTATCCACGAGTCTGGACCAGTTGCTCTCCGGACGCGCCGCCGGTGTGCAGGTCGTGAGCAACAGTGCTTCTCCTGACGCAGGCGTCTCCATCAGAATCAGAGGCCTGTCTTCATTGCAAAGTGGAAGCGAGCCTTTGTACGTGGTGGACGGTATCATTCTTTCCGAGGCCGGCTCCGCTTCCATGCTCAAGGGAACATCCAATGAAGGAAACGGTGAAGCCGTGAATTCTCTCGCCGGTCTGAATCCAAGGGATATCGCAAACATCGAGGTGTTGAAGGACGCATCGGCAACGGCAATCTATGGGGCCGAGGGAGCCAACGGCGTTATTCTGATTACAACGAAAACCGCAACTACCGACAGACCCAAGATTGAATATTCGGCCGGGGTCGATTATGCTGTCAAGTACGGCAAGATAGATATGCTGGACGTATACGGATATGCCCGGCTTCGTCTTGAACAGGGCAAGACCGTTAACAATATGTTCGAGGATCCGGCGAACATGGCCGGCCTGAAGGTACAGCCAATGGACTGGCAGGATTATATGATGCATAACGCCTGGGGCCAGCGGCACTATTTTACAATATCCGGTAAACCCAAGTCAATGACCTACAACGTTTCATTGGGGTACCTGTCGAAAGACGGTATCGTGATGAATACTTCCAATGAACAGGTAACGGCCCGCCTGAATGTGGAAAAGACCGTTTCCCGCCAGTTCAGAATTGGAACACGCACCAATTACGCTTATACCGGTTCCAGGCTTTCCCAGGGTCTGAATTCTTCCACGCTTGATTCACAGACCAGTATCATGCGCAGTATGATAATCTCAAGACCTTTCAAGAATATTACCGAAGACGACGATATATCTACGGAAGAAGACCGTTATCTGCCGGACAGGTGGATGTCCGACTTTGCCAGCGGAAGGCAGGAGTATCGTGTTACCCCTTCATTATGGGCTCAGTACAAGATTCTTCCTTGGCTCACTTTCCGCTCAACCGTCGGCGGTGACTATCGTTCCAGCCGCCGCTACAAGTGGAAAGGCGACAAGGTTAATTCAGGCGCCGAGGGCTCCATCGGAACGGTGGCGGAACTTGAAACTCTCAGATGGAACTGGGACAATCTTCTCCAGTTCGACACAACACTGGGGAAAGAAGGGTTCCATAACCTGTCGGGTACGGTGGGTATAACCATGTCCAGGGCTGGTGTTCACACCCAGACCACCACGGGATATGGTATTATTCAGAAATCGGCACAGATAGATAATCTGAATGCCAGCGTGAATACTCTTTTCGGATACGACGAAAATGAATGGGCCACACTGTCGTTCCTCACACGTCTGATATACAATTACAGGAACCGTTACGTGCTCACAAGCACTTTCCGTGTGGATGGCAGCAGTAAGTTCATGGGGAAGAACAAGTTCGCTCCGTTCCCTTCCTTCGCTTTTGCCTGGCGTATCAATGAAGAGCCGTGGTTCGACGTAGACTTTATATCAATGGCGAAACTCAGGCTTGGATGGGGACAGGTCGGAAATGCGTCCGTTCCTTCTTATCAGACAGCGCCGCTGTTCGGCAACGTGTATGGTCCTGATCATACTCCTGGCAACGAGGCCCAGACAGTTGTGGGTATTGTGGGTACCAACATCTCCAATCCTTTCCTTCGCTGGGAGACGTCGCAGCAGACAAACGCTGGTATCGACCTCAGCCTCTGGCACGGCCGTCTCACTTTTTCCGCCGACGTTTATGACAAGCACACCTACGATCTTCTGTACAGGAAAAAGATTGCGGTTTCATCCGGATACTCGTCGATGTGGGTTAACCAGGGAACTCTCCGCAACCGTGGTGTCGAATTCTCCTTAGACGCGGTTCCGGTGAAGACCGGTCTTGTAGAATGGAGTGTCGGGGGCAATCTCTCTCTGAACAGGGGAATAATAGAGAGCCTTGGAAACGGTGCCGAAGGAGGATATATCTATCTGTCGGAAGGCGACTACCGTTACTGTAACTATTACGCAGGATCCCAGGTCGCTACCGGCAACTACTGTGCATATCCTGTGAACTATTTTATCGAGGGCTATCCCATCGGCCTGTTTTATGGCTGGAAGACGGATGGAATTATCCAGGAAGGAGAAACCGGCCCGCAGCCTACTCAAGGTGTCGATGCCGGCCCCGGCTTCGTCCGCTTCGTGGATATGGACGGTAATGGCTACATAGACACTAACGACCGCACCATAATTGGAGATCCCAATCCGGATTTCACCTATGGCTTCTTTACAAACCTTTCTGTTTGGAATTTTACACTCGGCATGTCTTTTACAGGCAGTTATGGTAACGACATCGCCAACATCAACCTCATTCAGGAGACTCATCTGGGCTCCCAGAATATGAATATCCGCAGGGAAGCCTTCGAGAACAGGTGGACTCCGGAAAATCCCGGGAACAAATATCCGTCCATCGCTTCCCTCCAGGGAGGAAACGGATCGGCCCAGCTGCGCTATTTCACCGACAGGCTTGTGGAGGACGGCTCATTCCTAAGGCTTTCCACTTTGACCTTGTCTTTCCATGTCCCTCTTAAGGAAAAGTCTTTTGTAAAGGGTCTGGATCTCACTTTGGCCGGAAACAATCTTTTTGTATGGACAAAGTACAGCGGCTATGACCCCGATGTGAACAGCTTCGGCACTCTTGACAAGATGGGAATCGACTTTGGCTCGTATCCTTCCGCCAGGACTTTCTCTTTTGATGCAAAAATAACATTCTAGCATTATGAAAGCACTTAAGTACATATCTATACTGTTGCTCAGTTCGCTGGTTTCATGCCAGAGCCTTTTGGTTGAAAAAAGGGCTACACTGCTTTCGGAGAAGGATGTCTACTCCACAGAAGAATCCCTTGAAGCATGTATCTCCGGGTGCTACTCCAAAATGGGAAGCGGCCAGGGATGGAAAGGTGGAATGATAGAATATCTTCAGGAAGCTTCCGGTCTTGTTCACTGGAGCGGGTCCCGCTCGGAGGAACACTGGCTCCAGTGTCTAGACTTTACTCTTTATTCGAACAATACCTGGAACGAGCAGTTTTTCATAGCTCTCAACGAATACATTGCGGCGGCTAATCTGCTTATTACGAAGCTGCCGGAGAGCCCCGTCGATGAGGGCTTCAAACGGGAAATAGAAGCAGAAGCCCGCTTTATCCGTGCCGTTACCTATTTCTCGCTTGTGAGGATGTATGGCGACGTGCCTCTGCGTACTTCTGCTGTAACCGGGGAAAAGGATGTCAATGTGCCGCGCACGCCATATACTAAGGTATATCGGCAGATACTCGAGGACCTTGACTATGCCGAGACGTACATGCGAGATGCCGCAAGGCAGGCCGCCGTATCCGGTCTTAAGGGCCGTCCCAACAAATGGGCCGCCACATCTTATAAATCCCTTGTGTATCTCACGATAGCCTGTATTCTGGATACGCCGGACTATAATTTCTTTGATCCCTCCAAGCCCGAGCACGTACCGGACTTTTCGGACTGCGGTATCAATACTGCGAAAGATGCCTGGCTTCTGTGCCTGTCGGCCGCAGAGAACGTGATGCAGAACGGTCCCTATGAACTTGCAAAGGACTATGCTCAATTGTTCCGCTGGGGATGGAAGCAGGAGGCCGATGGCAGCTGGACTCCAACTCCGGAGGACTTCCAGTTGAAGGAACGTATTTTCGTGTTGCAGTCCACGGACAATGCAACCACGAATACTAATTATGCCGTTCAGCGCACGGTTCCTGCATTCCCGGAGGGTACCCTGGATGAGACGGCGGAGAATCCGCAGGCAGGCCGTATCCGTCCGGAACGTTATGTTGTCCAGAAGTGGACCAAAGAGTATGGCGGTCATCTGGATACCGACAGGGGCGACAAACTTACCGGCGTATGGGTAGGGTGTAAGGATCCCCGCTTTGATGTGTCCTATGTCCATACAGGATACAATTTTAACCATATTAATTACAAACAGTACATCCCTGTTTATCCTGCCGACGGTGCGGTGAAATTCGCAACGAATACCACCCTCACATTCTCGGACGGCTCCACATATTCAGTATCCCTCAATACTTCTGCAATCTTTAAGAAGTATATCGATCATCTTTACAACGCAGGAAAGGGCAATGCCGATTTCTATATGATGCGTTATGCTGAAATATACCTTATAGCAGCAGAGGCATGTGCCGCCCTTAGCGCCGGGCCTGGAGACACATATTGGCAGAAGGCACTGGACTATG
>JAEEGL016195083.1_pt1 | contig 12981 bp, 8 predicted proteins | sample 9134231 | NCBI WGS metagenome assembly JAEEGL01 (sample SAMN16246548, study PRJNA631951) | gut metagenome | biome: gut microbiome; feature: rumen; material: fiber-attached | host: Bos | place: Iran: Karaj | collected 2018-10 | reverse complement strand
GTTCATCGACGAGAACGAGAACAAGATCTACATCAGCGACCGCAACGTGGGTATCCACGAACTGAACGCCGACACCACAGGTCTGTATGGCCAGCAGCCCTTCCTGCTGCAGAACCAGTGGCTGCCCTACTACAATGACGAGATCAGTTGGGGCTCCATCACCGGTGGCTTCACCCAGGACAAGCACGGCATCTTCTGGATGAGTAAGAAGTTCAACGGCCTGTGCCTGCTGCGCTTCAAGAAGAACGACATCTATCCCGATGGCGGCCAAGGCAAGCCCAAACACTACAACGCCCTGTTCAAGGACGCCATCATCAAGACCTTCTACCTTGACGAGGAGAACGGCCACCTGTACATGCAGGTACAGAGTGACCCCTATGGTTGTGTTCCCGGCATCTACCGCATCGCCCTGAGCAAGATCGAGAATCTGGAGACCGGCGCTGACGTTGCGGGTAATGAAAACCTGCGCATCGCCGACTGCGAACTCATCGATGACTCCCCCATCAAGGTTGAGGGCGCTGAGGACAGCGGTGAGATTGTCAACGTCGCCCAGATCAACAGCGACGGCGAGTACATCTACTGGAGCTATATCGCACCTGCCAGCGACGACCAGTCGATTCGCAACAGTGTGGCCCTTGACCCCAACAACCCGTTGCACAAGAGCGGTATCAAGTGCCTGCCTGCCAAGGCCAACGAAGACGGCACGATGCCGACGGCCATCAGCTTTGCTGTTGAGGGTGTAGAGGCTTATGGTGTCTGCGGTGCGACGTACGTTGAGCCGGGTCCCCAGCCCGTTGAGAAGCCTGGTGACGTGAATGGTGACGGCGAGGTGAACATCGCCGACGTCAATGCCGTTATCGACCACATCCTGAGCAACACGTTCAGCAAGCCTGCTGACGTGAATGGTGACGGTGAGGTGAACATCGCCGACGTCAACGCATTGCTTGACATTATCCTTGCCAAATAAACGGCAACGATTGGGTGGATGAATAGAGGAGCGCCGGCTTGATAGCTGGCGCTCCTGGTTTATTGAGGGGGATGGGGAGTGATGCGGGGCCGTGACGGGAGTCACGGCATAGAGGGACCCTGACATGAGGGGGCTAGAACATGTAGGCGGCGGTGAGGCTCCAGGAGTTGTCGCGGTAGATTTTTTCCTTGGATAAGGAGATGTTGTAGGCAGCGGCGACACGCACGTGCTTGACCAGGTCGACGCCGGCACCGATGTTCCAAGAGAGACTTGTATTGCCCTTCAACGAGCTGCCATCGGCTGTATCACCCCAAGCACCCGTATTCATCCTGAAGGAAACCTCGGGTCCTGTAAAAGCAAAGGGAGCAACGACCTTCTCGACCAGCGGCAACGAGAAGCGATAACGAGCATTCACGGGGATATCGATAGAATGGAGTTTGCGTCCATTGTCACCGAAGGAGCGCCTGGTAAACATCGCACCAGTCTCCACCCCCAGCCCGATGATGGGGATATTCACGTCCATGACCACACCGAGTGAACTGCCGATGCGGTTGTCGCTGTCAATGACGTCGCTGCCCATGCGAGCGCTCTCAAGTTTGACCCCACCCTTGACGCCCAGATGCACCTGTGCTGCTGCCGGGAGGGAGATCAGCATCAATGCCAAAGCGAGCATCGAAGTCCAAGCCATGCGCTTTACTGATTGTTTTACACTGTTGTTGAAGTTCACGTTGAGGACGTTGTCCATGTTAGAAGTCTTGGTTGTCATAACTGTAAGTTTTTTAGTGGTTATTATTTGTTTGATGATGCAAAGTTATGACGGCCGATGGGGGCTATCCAAAGAAAATGAAACGTATTGGATGAAGTGGTGGGATTAATGTATGAAATGAATTTTTAAGGGGGTATGGGGAGTGATGGGGGGCGATAAGAAATGATAAGAGGTGATGGGAACAATAGGGGAAATTTTGGGGGAGGGGCAAAAAAAATGGATTAACCATTCTATCAATCACGACAGTAAGTTAATCCGAAACTCTTTGATAAATCAAAATTGATTTTTCCCTTTTATGCGCTACAAAGTTAATATCATTTTCTCACATACAAAATTTTTTCATACTTTTTTTTAAAAAAACTTCAGATTTCAGCCTAAAAGCCTTGTAAAGAGGTTTTCAAGAAGAAATCACATATCTTGATCTATTGATTCCACAGGGGAAGGAGCGTTTCCCGTGTAAATTCGGTCCACGATGAGAGCGATAGCGCCGTCGCCTGTCACATTGCAGGCGGTGCCGAAACTGTCCATGGTAATGTACAGGGCAATCATTATCGCCTGCTGCTCAGGAGTGAAGCCCAGGATGGACTGCAGAACACCGAGCGCTGCCATGATAGCGCCTCCCGGTACTCCGGGCGCCGCCACCATCATCACGCCGAGCATGAGGATGAAGCCAGCAAAATGCGCTAAATCAATGGTCCCTCCCTGCATGATGAGCAACGCGACAGCACAGGCGGTGATCTTCATAGCACTACCCGACAAGTGTATCGTGGCACAAAGAGGCACGACAAATCCTCCGATGCCAGCACTGACGCCGTTGCACTTCACCTGACGAAGGGTAACCGGGATGGTTGCCGCCGAGGAAGAGGTACCCAGTGCCGTGAAATAAGCGGGGAGCATATTGTACAACGCCTTGAAAGGATTGCGATGAGAGATGAGGCCCGCGATGCAATACTGGAAGACCAGCAAAAAGATGTGCATCAGGAAGATGACGCCGATGATGGCGATGAAGACCTGGATAATGCGCCATGCCTGCCCCGAGTACGACATGTTGATGAAAATGGAGAAGATGTATAAGGGCAGGATGGGAATGAGGGCGACCTCGATGGTCTTGGCAATGATGTCGCGGAACTCGTCGAAAGCCTTCTTGAGGTTGGAGGATTCAAAGAAGGCAATACCCAAACCCATGACAAATGCCGTAATCAAGGCACTCATCACGTCGAGCAGGGGCGGTATCTCGATGGTGAAGAAGGGCTGCAGTTCCTTGGCTGTAGCGACAGCCTCGGCAGCCTGTGCGCGGTCGATGAGCGACGGGAAGATGCCGACACTGGTGAAATAACTCAGGAAACCCGAGAAGATGGTATCGCCATAGGCTATCAGCGCCGTGATGAGGAGCAACTTGCCTGCACCTTTTCCGATATCGGCGATGGCCGGGGTTACCAGTCCCACGATGATGAGCGGGATGAGGAACGACAGGAAATGACTGAAGATGCTGTTGAAAGTAACGAAGCACCTTACTGCCCATTCAGGGAAAAACAGACCGCAAATGACACCAAGGATGATGGCGATGATGACGCGCGGAAGTAGTGGTAATCTTTTAAGATTCATGTGATTTATTTTAATTTTGGGCAAAGGTAATACTTTTATTGCTAAATTTGCGTTTTATTCTTGAGGAGTTGACGGATATCACGGAGATAACGGATATCACGGAAATAACGGGTTGAACGGATATCACGGAAATAACGGATTGGACGGGGACTCATTTTTTTAATTGGAGAAGATGATAGAGATTGTGAAATATGATGGCTCGATGGCGGGCCAGTGGAACGAGATGGTGAGGAACAGCCGTAACGGGACGTTCCTGCATGAGCGCGGATATATGGATTATCACAGCGACCGTTTCACTGACTGCTCACTTGTGGCCCTGCGCGACGGGAAAATGTGTGCGCTGCTGCCTGCCAACATCGATGGGGAGACGCTGTGGTCACACCGCGGCTTGACCTACGGCGCGTGGATTGTGCCGCTGAAGCACTTTGACACGACGGTGATGGTCGAGGTGATGGATGCCGCCATCGTCTGGATGCGTGAGAACGGCATCCGGCGGTTTGTCTATAAGCCCGTGCCACATATCTATCACCGTTACCCGTGTGAGGAGGACCTGTATGCGCTGTTCCGTCACGGGGCATCGCTCATCGAGACCAACATCTCGACAACTATCGACTTGACATGCCCGATACCACTGGACCGCGGCAACAAGAGCGGCGCCAATGCCGCCCGCAAAGCCGGCATCAAAGTTGGTGCGAGCGATGACTGGGAAGGATACTGGCATCTGCTGTCGTCGCTGCTTGACGAACGGTACGGCACACGACCGGTGCACACGCTTGATGAAATCAAACTGCTGCACGGACGTTTCCCCGAGAATATCAGACTCTATACCGCCACCCTCGACGGCGAATTGCTGGCAGGCGTGGTGATGTACTATTCCCAACCCGTCGCACACTGCCAATACATCGGTGCATCGCCTCGCGGTAAAGACAGCAAGGCGTTGACGCTGCTGTTTGATCATCTCATCAAGGAGAGCACACAGCAAGGCTACCGCTACTTTGACTTCGGTATCAGCAATGAGGACCATGGGCGCTACCTGAATGAGGGCCTCGTGCGACAGAAGTGCCGCCTGGGCGGCAGGGGCATTGCCTATCATGTGATGGAAGTCAACATTTAATGCCTTATTTATTATAATGTAGAGATGTGATGGCCGGTAAGCAGGGTAACATATCACGAATGGCGATGAAGGCGATGGGCCTGTTCGGAGGAGTCCAGGTGATGGGTATCCTGTGCTCGATTGTCCGCACCAAGCTGGTTGCCATGTGGATAGGTCCCGTGGGTACCGGTCTGTTCGGCCTGTTCAACAATGCCCTGGAGATGATTTCCACTGGTACCAACCTGGGCATCCGCTCAAGCAGTGTGCGCGACATTTCACAAGCCATGGAAGAACGCGACCCCAAACTGGTGTCACGGATGATTACCGTGGTGCGCAAGTGGTCGATGTGGCTGGGTCTTGCAGGAGCCTTGCTGACCTTGTCGCTGGCGCCAGTCTTGAGCCAGGCTACATTTGGCGACACGGAGCACATTTGGGGATTTGTCGCCCTGAGCATCGCCGTGCTGCTACAGGCGTTGACCAATGGCGAATATGCCGTGCTGCAAGGTACTGCACGCCTGAAACGCCTTGCCAGCGTGACGCTATGGGGCACTATCGTGGGTCTTGCTGTATCGGTGCCGCTGTTCTACCTGCTACGCGAACGCAGCATCGTGCCATCGATTCTGGCCTATGCCTTTGCGCTAGCCGCCTTTGCCTGGGTGTTCAGGAACCGCGAGTATGCGACAGCCGAAGTCACCTCGCGTGAGACGTTCGACATTGGCAAGGGGTTCGTGAGACTGGGCATTTTCATGACGTTAGGCAACTTTGCCAGCCAGCTGGCGACCTATGCGTTCGGAGCGTGGCTCAACATCCATGCCGGCACAGGAGAGGTGGGACTGTATCAAGCGGGCTATACACTCATCAACAAATATACGGGACTGATACTCACCGCACTAGGCATGGAGTACTACCCTCGCCTAGCCAAGGTGGTTGAGAGCCGCAAGAGGCTGCGCGCCTATGTGTCGCAAGAGATCAACGTAGCCATCACCATCATGGCCCCGATTGTAGCACTGTTCATCCTGCTGAGGGAGTTTGTGGTGTGGCTGCTCTACTCCCCCGAATACTACAGCATCCTACCCTATGTGTCATGGGGCATGGTGGGAACCGTGTTGCGCACACTATCGTGGTGCCTGGCGTTTACCATTCTCGCGAAGGGCGACGGCAAGACGTACCTGTGGACCGAAGTCGCCAGCGCAATCATCAACCTGGTGCTGAACATCGCCTTCTTCAAGTGGTGGGGCCTCACGGGCCTGGGTATCGCGTTCCTGGTATCGTATCTCCTCTACACGCTGATTGTCGCCGGCGTCTATTTCAAGTCATACCGCCTGACCTTGTCAAGGGCCAGCTTCTATAACCTGCTGTGGACGATGGCAGTGTCGTGCTCGGTCCTGCTTGCCATGGAAACTGGTCAGATTGCCATTGCCGCCGTGATTACAGTCGTGAGTGTTGCGTTTGCCGGTCGACAGGTTATCGCCCTGTGGCGTCGCTAATTGCAAGCGAACCAGACCGAAAACCATAGCAAAGCCGCCAACATCGGTTAATTTTATTAAAAAAAGCGCGATTTTATTAACAATGTGGTGGCTTGAATTAAAATTTTATTTACCTTTGCAGCGTTGAAACCATAATAACAGCGAGGGATCTCACCAGCAAATAGTTGAGATTCTTCTCATTTTTTGAGACTTTAAAAATTTAAAAGACACAGTATTTAGCATGGCTATTACTTACATGACACAGGAAGGTTACGACAAAAAGATGGCGGAGCTTTCCCATCTTGAGAACGTGGAACGTCCCGAGGTTGTTCGTGCCATTGTCGAGGCGCGTGACAAGGGCGACCTTTCAGAGAACGCAGAATATGATGCTGCCAAAGAGCGTCAAGGAATGCTCGAGGCTAAGATTGCAGAATTGAAGAGCCTGATCGCATCGGCCCGCATCATCGACGAGAGTAAGATCAGTACCGATGAGGTGCAGTTACTGACCAAGGTTACCATCAAAAACCTGAAGAACAAGGCCACCGTGACCTATACCATTGTTACCGAGACCGAAGCAAACCTGCGCGAGGGTAAGATTTCGATCACTACTCCTATTGCCAAAGGTCTGCTGGGCCACAAGGTTGGCGACAAGGTTGAGGTTCATGCCCCTGCCGGCCTGATGAAGTTTGAAATCCTGAAAATTGAAGTATAATCAGCATTATGGCAACGATATTCAGTAAAATCGCCGCTGGCGAGATTCCGAGTTACAAGGTGGCCGAGGACGACCGTTACTTTGCCTTCCTCGACATCAACCCGATGGCCAAGGGTCACACCCTGGTAATCCCCAAGCACGAGGTGAACTATATGTTTGACCTCGATGAGGAAGAGTATGCCGGCCTATGGGCATTTGCCCGCAAAGTGGCCATGGCACTGGAGCAGGCCGTTCCCTGCAAGCGCATCGGCATCGGTGTGCTGGGCCTTGAGGTGCCCCATTGCCACATCCACCTCGTTCCCTTGCAGAGCGAGAAGGATATGTCCTTCGGAGGCCCGAAGTTGAGCCTTCCTGCCGAGGAGATGCAGGCTATCGCTGCTGCTATTGCTGCGAAGCTATAAAGAGAGAGAAGACTATTAAGAAGTTATGGTCAAGGTGCTTGACTTTCCTGACGGAAAGGCGAGCACCTTGATTTTTTATTGGAGGGAATGGGGAGGGATAGGAGATGATAGGAGATGATGGGGAGTGATAGGGAGTGATGGGGAGTGATGGGGGGCGATAGGGAGTGATAAGGAATGATGGGATTTGGGGGGATAACATTAAAATATCATAAAAAAATGAGGGGATTAATTATTATTTGGTTAGAAAAACTTAGCTTTGTGGTTTAATTTAGGATTAGTTACTGTGAATTTGCCATAAATTGCTCGCTGTCAAACAAATGGGATTGTCATATAGGGCTCTCAGCTTTGACAACAAGCTTAAGGATAACATAGTATTGATTCTCTTTACCTACCGGCCTAAAAACCATTATTATAAAAAACGAATTTATGAGATTCATTTCCAAGCATCTATTGTTATCCAGTCTGCTCGTAGCAGGATGGATGGTGGTTCATGCTCAATCCAACGGTTCTGCCGCCCAGCGCATCGGGTTGGCAGTTGTTGACAACAAGAGCACATATGAGATTGAGTCGGAACAGAACAACTACGAGAACCAGCTGCGGCTGAGGCAACCCAATGGGCAGTATAAGCTCACTGCAGGTATGCTTAATGATGGGGCAAATCCCATTGTGCTGCACCGTGTTGATGACAAGGGGGGCGACATTGAGTGTGCCCGTATTAACCTTGCGACATCGGTTACGGCTCCAGTGAGTGGCTACATCGGTGAAATCAACTTCCTTACCAGCGGTACTCCATCGAGTAACACTACGGTGACCAATAGTATGCTCCCCGCCAACTGGGGTACAGACAACAGTAGCCTGATCTGGCAGACGAGCGGCTATGGTACCATTACGGGACGAGAAGGCCTCACCTTTACCATCCCAGAAGGTTACAGTAACGCGACCGTGCAGCTGGTCGTTGGAGTTGGGGCCAATGTGAGATATGGCTATTTCTCATACAATTACAATAACACTGGTTGGAGAATCCTGACGACCCAAGTATCGGCCAATCAGACTTACAGCCTCAGGACCTTGACTGGTGTCAACAGCGGTGATGTTATCAGCGTCTATGGCGGCAGAAACAGCAATGGGTCATATTATACCACTCAATCTCCTGATATTGAAAGGATTGGTTTTATGTACTACCCAGAGACACTTGTTCCCTCCATTGAAGTGACGCCCACCATCAGCTATAAAAATGGTGAGAGCTGGAGCGATGAGACAACCATCGGCTCGAGACAAACCTATACCCCCAACGACACGGTGAACATGTATGGACTGGGAATTGTCACAGACATATTCAGTGAGAGCACGGCAGATAATGAACATCCTGAGAATTACACCTACAAGACGTTGTATCATGCCAATATCATGCTACCTGGAAGCGGATCAACCGGCGAGGATTTTTATGCCAGTGCCGATTTCACTTCAGCCACGACAAGCGACCCCGCTTCATCAACGTTTAATGGTTCGGGAAACTGGCTGTTCAGCGGAACGAACATCTACACCCCGAGCGCTGGCAGATGCTGCTTCATGCAGTACTATGGCGCTATGCTATTTACTATGCCGGACAATTTCATGGGCAACAGTGTCCAGGTCAAGGTGACGACGAGCACTGGTGACGACGGAGCCGGCGATGTGTATGTTAACGGCATCGGCCACACCTTCACACCAGGAAGCTCGTATATCTGGACTGTTCCCGTTACCGCTAATGGCGTTATCGAGTTCAAGCCGAACGGAGAGACCTATTCGGCAGACATCACTAAGATCGAGTTCATGAGCGGAAACGGATCGTCCTTGAACGGACCGGGCTACATCCTTGATGCCAAGAACGGTGCCGACGGTATGCAAGAGCGTACTGTGCCCATTGCAACAAGCAAGATAACGCGCGATAGCGAGAAAGAAGTAACCATCAAATGAAAACAAGAGAATCTGATATGAAAACGATAGTCAATACATTACGCTTATCGCTGTTGTTGGGCTTCATGGCCATCGGCATGACCGTGTGGAGCCAGATTCCCCATGTCGAGAAAATGTCGATCTCGACGCAGATGTTCCTGGATGAATTGGCCGGAAAATATAATTTTGACCGTCAAGTGACGCCCCCCATGAAGAGTAGCGACGGCTCCATCGTGGATCCTGATATACACATACATGAACGCCACATTGCGCGTCCCGACACTATCGACGGAAGGCTGTATGCCTCTTCCTTTGTGAGGGTTAAAAACGAGCATGAAATCGACGCTCTTGAGGCAATGGGCGTTATCGTCAATAGTCGTTTTGACAGAGGAAGGTTAGTCACGGCTCTTATCCCTGTTGAAAAGATCCTTGACGTAGCAGCCATTGCAGGCGTAGAGAAGATTGAAGTTGCCAGTGTCATGGAGACCAATACCGACAATGCTCGCCAGACGACAAATGCCGATGACGTGCTGACGCTGTCGAATGATGCGTTGGCAGCAGGGCTGACGCACCCGTATGACGGCAGCGGAGTCATCCTGGGCGTCATTGACACGGGCATTGATTACCAGCATATCGCCTTCAAGGACAAGAACGGCAATTCCCGTATCAAAGGAGCCTTCTGTTATCAAGGATCAAGTCTAGTTGCAGACTGGACAGGCAGCGGTAATCTGCCGACTACCGACAACACCGGGAGCGACCATGGCTCCCACACCTGTGCGATTGCCGGCGGCTCTAACGTGATTGTCAACGGGACCAACGTCACAGTTACCGACGATCCGTCCCAAGCCACCTATGGCGGTATGGCGCCTGGAGCAGATTTGTTCCTTGCCGGTCTCAGCTCATTATACAACACCCGCATCGCTGATGCATTTGCGAGAATGTCGAATTATGCAGATGCCCAGCATAAGCCGTTGGTTGTGAGCAACAGTTACGGTTCTTACACCGGTCCTCATGATGGGCAAAGCAGTGGCTATTCTACAGCTGTCAACGAGATCTTCGGAGGCAATGTCTCAAACAAAATTGCCCTGTTCTCGACGGGCAATGAAGCGGGAAATGCCGACCATGTCGAGGGAGGCGGTCTCCATATTTATGGCAATGCCAGCAGCAGCAACCCATTGCGCAGTATCCTACGTTGCCACTACTATTCCAACCGTGACGACGGTTACTTCTATACAGGAGAACTTGCCAGTATCTGGTGCCGTTCCACTTCGGTGAGCAACATGACTTGCCGCATTCTGGTGCTTGATACCCGCACCGGAGAAGTGCTCACAAGTGTCAATGTAAATCCTACCTCTGGTGGCGTTGACGTCAGTGGCCTTAGCAATTATTATTCAGGCACGCTAACCGCGTACAAAGGCACATCGACGACAGGCAAGACCCAGATCCTTCTTGAAGCGACGGCTGACATGAAGTCCAAAAGCTATGACACGAGTAACTCCAGTTTTTATATTAGCGATTACACGCTTGCCATCGAAGTCTATCCATCCAGTGGTACTGCCGTTATTGATGCTTGGGCACAGGACTACAGCTACTTTTCGGATTATTTGATCACCAGCGGCTATAATTGGGTCGATGGCAGTGATGATATGACCGCCAACGACTTTGCCAACAACCCGAACATCATCTGCGTTGGATCCTACGTTTCGCGTGAACGCTCTTCGGGGTATAGCTTGGGTGACATCAGCAAGTTCTCAAGTTATGCTACAGCCGAAGCCAATCCGTTAGGCAAGCAACTGCCCTGGATTACTGCTCCCGGTGAAGTGATTATCTCGGCCTATAACCACTATAACACAGGCCGTAGTTCATCCTACGTTGTTAGCGTCAATAATACCAATAATCCTTACGGACAAATGTCAGGTACCTCGATGGCCTGTCCGTCGGCAGCGGGTATTGTGGCATTGTGGTTCCAAGCCGCTCAAGAAGTGGGTATGGATCTGACCTTGAGCGAGGTGAAGGAAATCATGAAGGAAACCGCAATCCGCGACTATTGGGTTACGAGCGGTCCCCATGCGACACACTTCGGTAACGGAAAAATCAATGCGTTAGCGGGTATTCAATACATCTTAAGTTCCTTTGAACCCATCACTGCAGGAAGTGTCAGTCCTGATGCTTTGAACTTTGGCGATGTGGGCATCGGCAGAACCGACACACGCACCGTCACCGTCACCAACACTGGTAACCAGGCATTTACTCCAATCATTGACACGACCAACCTGCCTGGAGAGTTCACCGTGAGCGGCAATGGCCAAATTTTCCCCAACGGCAGCATCAACCTGACGGTGACTTACACGCCGACCAGTGACGGCCAGCAGAGCGGTTCGTTCACAATCACCATCGGTGACCAGACCTATACCGTCACTGTTACAGGAAACGGTCTCATCATCGACAATACGCTGACCAGTAATGAGGTCATGATTCCAGCCTACCACAGTGATTTGCAAGTGGGAACCAGTGCTTATCAGTTTACTGAGGATGAGGTAATTCTGGATTATGACATGAATCTGGAGTATGCTGAAGGCGGCAGTGATGTGGAGATCCTTGTCAAGAACGATGCCTCCATCACCGGCTATGACCTGAAGCATAAGAATGGCGAAGATGGCTCATGGGCCCTTGTGGGCAACGTTGAGCATCAGGGCAACTCGTATGTTTACGACGAGACGACGATGGCCTTCGGTGCCAATGAGACAGAGATGTGGTTCCCGATGAACGACAACGTCACCCTGAGCAGCAGTGAGATATTCTATGTTCCCGTGACGGTTGCCAACGGTGTCGTTACCCAGGGTAACACCTACGGTGCGCCCATCGTGTCGAAAATGAACGATGACGTTAATCTTACCGTGATCATCAGCGGTAGCAAGAGTGATCAACGGTTAGGCGGTCACTGGACTCACCTGCCCGACTCGGTGGAATACTGCGTTTACACGACTATCGTGGACATCTTGAGCAGCGACCTGGACGGTTATAAACTCAAACCCTACCTGTATCGTGCATGGGTCATCACCACGGGTAATCACCCCATCTATAACTTCACACGCAATGACATGAATGCGATTGTGGGCACCACAGAACTCGAGACACCCTACCTGCTGGGTGAAGTGGGTGTTGAGAACGGTGAACTCGGCCAACATGTCGTCATCGGTGAGGAATGGAATCCCACATCGGGTGTGGTGAAGATGCAGAACGCCTTCGGTGCTCCGTGCTATGGCGCTCAGATCAGCGTCATCGTCCGCGTCTATTACCAGCCTGGCGAGAACCAGACGGGGTATCGCGGCAACAGGGATGAGATATTCGGCTTTGCCCAAGAAGGCGGTGAGGAGAACTTTGACCTGCCGACGGGTGTGATGGAAATCGTCACCGTCAAGGAGGTTGTCGATGTGACGTACGTCAACGTGATGGGCATGAGCTCGAACAGGCCGTTTGACGGGGTTAACATCGTGGTTACCCGCTACAGCGATGGCACGATGTCGACCAGGAAGATTATCAAGTAATTGAAACAAATAAACTAGCGCTAGGGCTCGCCGTGATGGGGAGCCCTAGTTTTTAGGGGGTGATAAGAGATGATAGGAGATGATAGGGGGTGATGGGGGTGATGGGAGATGATGGGGGGCCGTGACGGGAGTCACGGCATAGATGGACCCTGACATGAGGGGGCGTGACATGAAGATTTTTATACAAGCTTGCACTGCTGCAACATGGGGGATGGGAGGTGGGGATTTTCGTTAATAAAACTTATTGTGGGGGGTGGGTGGCACGAGAATTGCGGGATTTTTTGTAACTTTGCAAGTTAAAACGCTGAATTTAGAATAAGAATGTCACAAGACAAACAGAATCCAATCATAGAAGAGACCGCTGCGGATGCTGCACAGCAGCAGACGGGAGCGAGCGACTTTGGCGGTTATGACCGCCTGGTGACGCTCTCGCCTCGTGAGCACATCCGCCAGCGCCCTGGTATGTACATCGGCAAGTTGGGCGACGG
>JAEEGL013844124.1_pt1 | contig 12981 bp, 10 predicted proteins | sample 9134231 | NCBI WGS metagenome assembly JAEEGL01 (sample SAMN16246548, study PRJNA631951) | gut metagenome | biome: gut microbiome; feature: rumen; material: fiber-attached | host: Bos | place: Iran: Karaj | collected 2018-10 | reverse complement strand
CACCTTCACGGACGTCATGTCGGCCGGCTTCAGGCGGTAACCCGCCGTTCCGCCGCCCGGCGCGGCGATCGGCGCGAGCAGCGCGCACGCCGCCAGTGGCATTACTTTCACAGCACAGTTCATGCCGCGAATTATACCATAAGTCGGTAGTTGGCAGGGACGCGTCCCAACGCGTCCGTCCCAAGATGTGGGCTTTTCGCCAAATCAATTGGCAAGAGCCATTCCATATCTCCTGCTACGCCCTCGGCGAGAGAAATCAGAATCCGATTTGACGTCCGCCGCCTTTCTTGAGTGAACTTTCCTTTTCAAGCTCGTTGAGGCGGGTCTCGTTGGAGACGGCACCGCCAAGGTAGTAAAGCGATTGCCTCACCGTGCGAAAGTCGCCGGGCGCGAGGTTGGGAATGACGTCAAGGCGCGCGGCCTCCGCTTCTGAAAGTCGCGAGGCGAACATCCGCTCGAAGAACTTCCTTTTCCCCTCGGGCTCAAGGTAATCGAACTGCAGCTTGAACGTGAACCGCCGCATGATCGCCGCGTCGAGGTTGTCCATGAAGTTGGTCGCCCCTACCATCACGCCCTTGAAGTTTTCCATGCGGTGAAGAAGCTCGTTCACCTGCGTCACCTCCCAACTGCGTTGCGCCCCGGAACGATCCTGCACGATGCCGTCTATCTCGTCAAGGAACAGGATGGCGTTATCGGCCTCCGCCTCCTCGAACGCACGCTTGATGTTCTTCTCCGTCTCGCCTACCCAGCAAGACAGCAAGTCGCTCCCCATCTTGACGACCACGCGGCTGTTCAGCGTCTTCCCGAGATGCTTCACAAACTCGGTCTTGCCTGTTCCGGGTGGCCCCCACAGGAGAATGTTCATTCGTGGGCGGTCAGGATCGTTCCCGTCCTCCTTGCTATTCCTGAAATTCCGCACAGCCTCAACAATTCTGTCGAGCGCGATATCCCCTTTGATGTTCAGTCCATCCAGTGAGTAGTCCTTGGCCGGCGTGAGCACGTCATCCTTCGTTTTCGCCTCCATGAGTTCGCAATGGGGCTTCATGAGCGATTCGACAAGCGAAGCAACCTTGCCCTTGCGCGGACGCATACGCTTGACGTTCTCCAGAACCATCGCTATGCCGCCCGCGCTGGTCTGGTACTTCTGCGCGAACTGCTCGGCAAGTTCTATGGGAACGAGCCGTTCAAGCCGGAACTTCTTCACGCTGTTGCGCCAGATGGCCGAACGTTGACGCGTACCGAGCTTGTCGAAACGAATCGAGTAGTCGAAGCGCCGACGGACAGAATCGTCCAACGCCTTTGCCGGGGCATTCGATATCCATATCGTCGGCAGCTTCGTCTCGTCGAGAATCGAGTTGATCACGCCTTTTTCGGAACCCGACGACCCCATGCCGCCGAACAACGCCGCAAAGAAGTCCATACTTGTGCGGAGAAGCTGGTCGGACTCGTCCACCATTACCATGCTTCGCTCGCGTGGAACCTGATCGTTGCAGATCCGGATGCCTGCCATTCTGCCTTGAGGTGAATTGCGTTCACCGTCACGGTCACCCTGGCGAATCTCGAAGAGGTCAAGACCTATCTCTTTTGCGAGCGTCTTCGCAAAGCTCGTCTTGCCCGTTCCCGGCTCACCATAGAAGAGAATGTTTACGCCACGCTTGCCGAATTTCGCAGAAGATATCATCTTCCGCAGAATGCCGCCATGTTCCTCGGCGAGCTTTCCGTAATAGTCCCACGGCAGGACGTCTTCCACAGACGCCTTCTTGTAGAACTGCCCCTCAAGCATTTCGCCGTCGCCGCATTCCAGGTAATCCCGGAACGGACTTCCGCGCCCAAGGTCGCCATCGTTGTCCAAAACGTCATACCGCCTCAGTTTCCCGTTTGCCGCCAGCGCATTCGTCACCATGCTGCACGGACGATCTATGGCCATCGCTATGAACATGGCCCGGTCGTTGCGTCCGTTAGTTTTCCCCACCGGGAAATCGTCGAAACAGGTCATAAGGCGTACTGCCGCATAGACAAGAATGTCCCGCTCAATTTCATTGAGCTTCAGAACGCGGCAGATTTCACCCATGCGAGTCTCCATCGGGTCTTTCCGCCGGCAAGTGCGCGACTTGTGCTTTTCCATAACATCACACCATTCTTCGAGCATTTCTCGGCAGCGTGCGCGGCTCGACTTGTCCTTGTTCCAGAGTTCGCATATGAGGCCATCCGTCGAGCAGCGCACCAACGAGAAATCCACTATCCGCCCCTCATCGTCCACCTTGTCGTGCACACGCTTTGCGCTGACCGAGTCGCACTTGGCCAAGGTCTCAAGAGAAAAGTATCTCTTGAAGAAAGCTTTTGCCTCATTCTCGGTAGTATTGTTGCTGTTGGCGAATATGTCGAAGAAGTCGCAGTCATCGACATCACGTTTCCAGTTTCGCATGAAGTTTCTGAAAAGTCGTAGCTCCTGTCTGAAAAGCCATCCGTCGCTCATGTTGTTCTTGAATCTTTGCATCTGTGTTTTCTCCTGTTTTTGTTCCGATCGCTTGTTAGCAACATCCGTGCCAACGGCATTTGGGCGGCGAAATGCGCTTCCCTCGCCCTTCCGCCGCCCAATATTTCATCACCCGCTCAAAATATGAGCGTTGAGTAGGGGCTTTTGCGGATTGACCAACGGCTGCCATGTTCCTTCCGCTTCCTCGTCTCACATCTCTGGCTCAATGACATGACACCTGACATCGTTCCAGCAGAGTCCGAGGTTGTTGCGGTGATCCGGATCTACGCCGAGCCGCAGCAATTCGCGCTCAATGCACGGACAGGCGAAACCGCCTCGTGCGTTTTGATCGTCACGATAGGTGAGATACCAGAGAAAATTGTTGCCGTGCATGTCAATAAAGCCGACAAGTTGGTCGCGCATCCATTCATATCCACATGCAGAGCAAGCTATGGCACTTGCAACCTCCTCATCTTTACCATGCACAATGCGAGGTATCAACGCATACGACCATCGTTCACCTGGAATTGAACCGCTTTCGCTAACCGTGAACTGGATTGGTTCATATCCGGGACAGTGATTATCCACTATCCACTTCCGCATCGGCACGGCGTCGGCGAACGCCTGCTGGACGATGGGGTTCTCCATCACCGGCCCCTGCAGCACCGCGTCCACGCCCCACCAGATGTGCGAGTATCGGACGGCGTTCCATACCGCCACCTTTATTGGATGGGGCAGTTCCGCCGTCATCACCTTGGCGAAACAGGCAAGCGCCATCTCCCCAGGCATACTCTTGAACGCCAGCTTCACCTTCCGCGCAATCTCCACGGGATATGCACGCGTCGCAATCTCTCTCTCGAACATCGCCAAATCATGGTTGCTCATGTTATGTCCCTCTGAAAATTCGGCTATCGCGCCTTTCTAGCAACGCCAGTGGCAACCGCGCATATCTTTGATCTCGTGCGCCACATGTTATGGCATCCTGTCGCAAATGACGGTGAAAACACTAGTCGACGGCAGATCGCTCGCTTATTCGTGACAAAGGTCTTGTCCCTACGGCCATTCCATGCCATGTTCAATTCTACATAGATTTGACGCAACCTGCGAGCAAAAGCCTTTTCAGTAAGTGGCTGCTGATCCACCTCCGCTTTGAGGCCTTTGGGGCGAACTATTCTTTGCGGCAAGTCATTGCCAAGCTCTTTCGCAACAAGATAACATAGAATGTCAAGTTTACGGTTCGCCATTTGGATGCCAAGCCTTACAACAGGCGAAAGATATATTCTTCTTGAGCTGCCAATCAGCTCACGATCGTCCTTACCCACCCGGATTGTCCTGTCCTGTGGCCAAAGATCGGCAAAATCCGCCGCGTCCGGGAACTTCGTCCACCTGTTGGCGTCTCGTTCTGTAAAGTTCCATATTCGATTCTCTGGCGTACGGCGGCAGTTCCACGCCCAGTTGATATGATGAAAAGCATGCTCCATACACACGAAGAGTCTTCCTTCGTCAAAAGGGTGACGTTCCAAGTCCCGCGCAATCCATGCCACGTATGACGAGTCGTCACGACGTGGACAATCATCCGGCAACTCACCGAACGCCAGATAGTACAGTCGCCAATGCAACGACCTAAGTTCTCCATTTGCCTCTTCCAAGTTGGAGAGAATCGGTTTCCAAGTCAATGTCTTCATTTTATCACCTCAAATGACATGTAGCAACATCCGTGCCAACACATAACCAAGCGGCGCAACACGCATCTCACGACCTCCGCCGCTCAAGATTTCACCAGCTACTCAAAATCTGATTACGCCACCGGGTCGCCGCAGAAGTCGCGGCGGCCGCTCGGCCTCTTGCGCCCTTGCTTCGCAAGGCTCCTCGTTACACTCGTCGGGCGACCCGACGCCTTCGGCGCGGGCGAATGTCGCGGCAAAACGCACCTCGCCAGACGGAGTCGAACTGCTCGACAAGCGGTTCGACAAGTGCGGGGTCGTCGGTGAGAACGCCGTTCTCGAAATTGCGCTTCTTCTCAGACTTCGCGCCCATCCCGGCACCCGTAAGATTCGCCGAGCCGAAGTATGCCTTCACGCCGTCGACGATAATGCACTTGAAATGCACCCGCGGACACAGCATCCGCTCCATCGCCGTCCAGAGCGTCGGATAGCGGTCGAAGTCGTCGCGCCAGTTCGATCCAGGGTCCTTCGCATGGATAAGCCGCACCTCGACCCCGCGCTTCACCATCCCGTCAAGAACCTCCAGAAACGGCACCATGTCCCGCCCGCCAGTATCGACGTACATATCCTTGATGTCCGCTCGGACTCTTGCGACTTTCGCTTTGCGAAAGCTCCTCTCTACGCTCGTCGGTCAACCTGATCGCCTTCATATCCCCCGAGCATGAAGTGCGAGTGCCGAAGGCAGCTCAATGCGGGGTGCGACAGGCGAATGTCGCGATCCACAATCTCTCCCTCGCCTGCGGCACAATCCCGCAGACGACGGATGTGTAGATGTCGCGGCTGGAGAGAAAGGTGGTCATGACAATCAATTATTAAGTCGATGAAGGACGATCTTTTCCAGATTGTCAATTGCCAAGCCATTGCAAAAACCTATGTTCATTGCCATGAGCGCACACCGCTCTCTTGAGCAATTCTGCATAGTGACATCAACCAAATCTTCCAACCAAGAAGGATAGCTGTTTGGTTTCATCATCGACTTCAAGATTTTGACGATCTTGTCCGATTCTTCTATCTCTGAATAAAGGGCTAAAGCACGTTCAAAGACGCGCCCCAAGCGTATTTCATCATTAGCAGGCTCATCATCAACAGCCCTATTGACAAAGGATTTGTAATCAAATCGTTTCTTACCGCTTTGCATGATTGGGTCGACAAGTCGCGTCTGGATGTTCTGTCTTTCATCTCCAACCGGAGATTGTCCGACAGCAAGAGAGAGTAGTTTAGGTTTCAAATCAACAAATATCTCGTCGGCAGGCACCCCAAGCATATTCATCGTTCTAACATGAACGAATGCATCGATCTCGGTTTTGCATTTCTGCTCTACGCCGGCCACGAAATTGCAGACATCCGTCTGTATATGCAAAGCGAGAAATTTGGCATTCAGTCCCGCCGTCACTTCTTCCTTCACCTTGCCGAACGAAAGCTCTCCCAACGCCTCTGTAAGGACATTCTCCGCAATCAGTGATCCTTTCTCGGTTCCAGCGAACTCAATCAAACCATCCTCAAGATCAAACCAATCAAGTCTGAGTTTCGCACTCCGCTTGATTTTCTCAAACACATCGTCAAGTTTCATTGTGTTCTTTTCCATTATTCAAACCAGATATCCGACCGGCCAAGTAAATGTTTTAGATGCTCTAATGCTTCGTCAAAGGAATCCGTTTCTTTAAACAAATCACCTTCGTCAATCCACCACTCGTTATGTTCGTCAAAAGGGTTATTGGATTCTGGAGGACGCCTTAGTCCAATTTCAAACCATTCCCTTTTCTCAACGCTCTGCATACATACACACATAAAGCACAACGCATCTTTTCCTGTTGAACGTCGAAATTTTGCCTTAACTCCACATGCGAGCCACGGTCGAGCTAAATTCCAGACATCATCTTCTACATCGTATTGCCTACCATCTGACCATAAGTATACAACCCTTGCAAGCATTCCCCTTGACGCAAAATGTCTCTTGATGGTTTTTATGTTTTCGACTCGCCTTCCATTTACAGTTTTTTTCAGCAATTCAAAAATGGGTAAACGAAGCCACTCTTTGTAAAGTGCGATCCAGCGCAATGTGGTCATGAACACAAGATTGCATGCGGCATCTTTGTCATCTTCCAGCTTCCTTTTAGGGCGCGCATCCACAAAATGTGGCCTAACTTCGTCAAGCCCACGGAAGTCTACAAAAACACATTTATTGTCTTCTCCCAGATAATCGCATGGTGGCGCGTCATGTTTACTTCTGTTGATTGAAAATGGGACGGGTGCAATGTTTCCAATAGAATTCAAAAGCTTCTCCACGATGTCATGGTACCTCCCGTGCGGGTTGCCCCTACCTTGCTGTAGCCACTTTTGAGGGATTATATGATCGTAATCCCAGGGCCTGTCATCCTCATTCCAAACCGCTGATGCTGGATCATAGTCGGCAAATTCCTTTGCAAGATACCCCCTGCACGCATAAAGCAAAAAACCTCGCCCGAACAATGAAGTCCACCCCCACAATTGGTTCAGTCCGTCAGAATAGCCAATTGGGTTCCATGATTTTCGTATAAGCGCAAGATCCTTCTGCGATGAAGCCTTGAGAATCTCTGCAAAGTCTCTAAGACGAGGAGGCATCACAATCTTTTCACGTTCTATTTGATTCCCAATCCATCCAAATAAAACTGCCGGGAGGTTCTCCACTGATGATTTACTTTGCAACTGCTCATAAAGCAACTGATAATCAAGGTTCTCATCCTTTGCAAACCAATTAACGATTGTCACAAAAGAGATGAGCAATTTTCGATCAATGTGGTGACTGGTATCGCTATGCATAAGTGCAAGTAACAATAACAAACGAAACAACCTTGGCGCATCTTTTGCGATAGATGAGCATATTACCATGGGCAACCCGAACTCATTATCAGAATCGTACTTCAGCCACTTAATTACAACATTTACAACTGATCTGAATCTTGACTCCGCGCAATCGCCAATGAACTCACTGAACGCATCGTCGAATTGCAGTTTGTAAATGTCACTTCTATTTAGCGTTTCCTTCCATTTCTCACTTGATAGGTGCGTCAACATTGCAATATTTGCCAAACGCGACGGATGCATCAACCCTTTAGCAAACTCATCAATTACACTAAGTTTTGGAACAACCGATTTTAATATTGAATAGTCAAGGTCTTCTCTGCCGGGCGGAGTTCCTCCCTGATTAAGCCGTGAAAAATACACTGCAAGATTGGAGTTCTCGTCCGCCTCCTGATTCTCATTTTCATCCCCAGACAGTCCCCCATATGCTATCAGACCAATAGTTTTGGCTTCTTGCACTCTGGATAGACCACCTCTCACCAAATGAAGCTCCTCGTTAATCCTTGCACGACACACATCATCTCCTTGATAACTACTCCAGCATCGCTGGAAATGGCGTGCCCATTCCGCATTTTCAGCGATAATGCTTGCGAACAAGTCTTCAAATCCGTTAGGCGCGAAGGATTCTCGCAACTTGCCATTTGGCATAAAGTATTCTCGTAACTTTGAAAATGGGACAGGCAATTTCGCTTTTACAGGCCACAGCATATAGGTCGGCGGCTTAGACCCCATCCCCTTGTCCCATTTTAATTCCTCCCGCAGAACACGCCGATATTCGTCGGTTGATACATTCTCCACAACTCTTTCATCATTGCCACTTGTCACACGATAACCCCAGGGTCTTCCCGGAGTTGTCACATAGAAAAAGAATTTTCTTCTTGTCCTCTTGGACCTGTCAGGTAGCATGTCCAGCCATAAAATTGATTCGTTCTTGTCAGGAAAAGGCTTAAAACCAAGAGCAATTGCATTAGACCTCTGTTGTCCATCCACAACCCAATACGCTTCTGAAAGATTCATATCAACTTTTTTCTTTTGGAATCTTTCATTACCCTCAATCGGTAGAAGTGATAATGCTCCTATCGGGATGCCTCGCATCAGTGAATCCCACAGCACCTCGATCTGAGCAGGCTTCCAAACAAGTCCTCTTTGAAAAGAAGGCATTTCTGCCCAACATGCTCCCTTGGCAATCTTATCGCGAGATGACAATTGCCAATCCGCGATTTGCTTCAATGTCAATACGACCGTATTTTCTCTCATTCTTCAATCTCTTTCTTTACGATGCACCACAAGGACTAATCAGCAGACGAATATCCCGTAGTGATAATAAAAGGCGAGCACAAACTCCTCGTACTCATTTAACCTGTCGCCGACTTTCCGCTGGGCGTCAATATCCTTAACGCTGTTATGCCAGTCGTTTTTGAGTTGTGCCATAGCCTCTTGACTACCGAGCTTATACGCCTCCATCAATGTCATGACTCCTTCCGGCCAGTATTTGATGTCATCGCACATCTCGACTTGTGCAAGCCTAATCATTGCAGGCGGGTACTGGCGATTGTATGCTTCGTAGATGATAGACAATGCCTCGTCCGCCGGCCCACCATCAAATTCTCGCGGACCACAGAGTTTTTCGTAAAGCTCCATCATAGCCGCGCAATCCCCATCCAATGCCTTGTCAGCGACCTTGGAATTGGGATGTCTCCGTAAATATTCGCTAATGGCCTCTTCCGCCTCTTTAATTTTGAACGAGTACATGGCAATTCCTTTCTGTGTGGTTATTGAATTGGTTATTGAACTAATGATTTATACACCACCGCATCCCGCTCCGAGAAGCAGCAGAATACGACTTCCATCTCTGCGTTCTCCGCGTGAGATAAAAACTCCCTCACCTCCCGCACCGCAATCTCCGCGGCATCCTCCTTCGGATAGCCGTAGATGCCGGTAGATATGCATGGGAAGGCGATGGATTGACAGCCGTTCTCCGCCGCGAGGGCGAGCGAGTTGCGGTAGCAGGCCGCAAGTTTTTCGGGCTCGCCATGTTGCCCATCGCGATAGACCGGCCCGACGGTGTGGATCACGAACTTCGCGGGAAGCTTTAATCCCGGTGTTATCCGCGCCGCACCCGTCGGACACCGCACGCTCGACCACACATTCGGCACTATAAGACATGCCTCTCGGTTGCGTTTCTGCCTGCGGTATTTCATGTGTTCGCTCATGGTGCCGTTTCCATTTTCGGAGCTATTTTAGCAGATTCAGTATTCCGCGTCAACGCGCGCAGAAGCTTTCGAAATCATGACGAATTTTTGCGCGGCCGTGGCTTATCCCACGCCTCGTCAGAATCCAATCCGTCGAGATGTCCCCTTCTTGAGCGAACATTCCTTTTCAAGCTCGTTCAAGCGAATCTCGTTGGAAACAGCTCCACCCAGATAGTAGAGCGATTGTCTGACCGTGCGGAAATCGCCGGGCGCGAGGTTTGGGATTGCGGCAAGCCGCACGGCTTCGACGTCCGAAAGGCGCGTCTTGAACATCCGCTCGAAGAACGCCCTCTTGCCCGGCTCGTCGAGATAGTCGAACTGAAGCTTGAACGTGAATCGCCGCATGATCGCCGCGTCGAGATTGTCCATGAAGTTTGTCGCCCCGACCATCACGCCTTTGAAGTTTTCCATGCGGTTCAAGAGCTCGTTCACCTGCGTCACCTCCCAGCTGCGCTGCGCCACGGAACGATCCTGCACGATACCGTCGATCTCGTCAAGAAACAGAATCGCGTTGTCAGCCTCAGCTTCGTCAAACGCCCGCTTGATGTTCTTTTCCGTCTCGCCCACCCAGCATGACAGCAGGTCGCTCCCCATCTTGACGACAACACGGCTGTTCAGGGTCTTCCCAAGGTGCTTCACAAACTCGGTCTTGCCGGTTCCGGGAGGCCCCCACAGGAGAACGTTCATGCGCGGACGGTCAGGATCGTTTCCGTCCTCCTTGCTGTTCCTGAAATTCCGCACAGCCTCCACAATCCTGTCGAGCGCGATATCACCTTTGATGTTCAGTCCGTCCAGAGAGTAGTCCTTCGTCGGCATGAGCGCGTCGTCCTTCGTCTTCGCTTCCATGAGTTCGCAATGGGGCTTCATGAGAGACTCGACGAGCGAAACTACCTTGCCCTTGCTCGGACGCATCCGCCTGACGTTTTCCAGAACCATCGCGATGCCGCCCGCGCTGGTCTGGTACTTCTGCGCGAACTGCTCGGCGAGCTCTGCGGGGACGAGCCGTTCAAGCCGGAACTTCTTCACGCTGTTGCGCCAGATGGCCGAACGCTGGCGCGTGCCGAGCTTGTCGAAACGGATCGAGTAGTCGAAACGACGCCGGACGGAATCATCCAACGCCCTTGCCGGGGCATTCGATATCCATATCGTCGGCAGCTTCGTCTCGTCGAGAATCGTGTTGATGACGCCTTTCTCAGACCCAGACGACCCCATGCCGCCAAACATCGACGCGAAGAAGTCCATGCTAGTGCGAAGCAGCTGGTCTGCCTCGTCGACAACCACCATACTACGTTCCCTGGGCACCTGCTCGTTGCAGATGCGAATTCCGGCCATGCGACTCTGCGGCGAGTTCCGTTCCCCGTCCCGGTCTCCCTGCCGGATCTCATAGAGATCAAGCGAGAGTTCCTTTGCAAGCGTCTTGGCGAAACTCGTCTTGCCCGTTCCCGGTTCACCGTAGAAGAGAATGTTCACGCCGCGCTTGCCCGATTTCGCGGACGATATCATCTTGCGCAGAATGCCGCCATGCTCGTCGGCGAGCTTCCCGTAGTATTCCCACGGCAAGACATCATCTGTGGAATCTTTTTTGTAGAACTGCCCCTCCAGCATCTCTCCGTCGCCGCCCTCGAGGTAGTTCCGGAACGGACTTCCGCGCTGGAGGTCGCCGTCGTTGTCCAGCACTTCGAACTTCCTCAGGTTCCCGCTTGCCGACATCGCCTTTGCAACCGCACTGACAGGTCGGTCGGTTGCCATCGCATAGAACAACTCAACGTCATGCCTGCCATGGCGGCATCCTCCCGACGGATAGTCGTCAAAACACGACATTGCGCGAACCATTGAGTATACAAGCACGTCGCGCTCGGTCTCGTCCAGGTTCAAGACTCTGCACATCTCGTCAACGCGTGATTCCAACAAATCCTTCCGCCTGCGCTTCTGCGTCTTGCGCCGCAACATCCGCTGGCTCCAGTCTTCAAGCATCTCCATGCAATTCCTTCTCAGAGGCTTCTCGTTCCATATTGTGCAGATCGCCTCGTCGATGCTTTGGCAGACCGAAAAGTCGGATATCTCCCCCTTGCCTTTTCCTGCAGACTGCGCGCGGTTCGCTTCTATCGCCTTTGTCTTTGCCAGTTTCTCTAGATCGAAATGCCGCTTCAGGAGGAGCTTCATTTCGTCCTTGCCGCTGTTGTTGCCATTGGCGAAAATGTCGAAGAAGTCGCAATCATCGACATCGCGATTCCAGTTCCGCATGAAATTCCCGAAAAACCGCAGCTCCTGCGTGAAGAGCCATCCGTCGCTTATGTTGTTCTTGAATCCGCTCATCGCACAATCTCCTTACGCATACCTCATGTCAAGCACGTCTATCCCTTCGAAATCCTTGTTCCAGCGCATGGATCCATATTCCCTTCCCCGGCCTGGTCCCGCGATGACAACGGCGGCGTCCAGATAATCCGGCCATGCCTCCTCCGTGAAAGACGTGGCCACACCGCGCCCCGCGAGAAACGCCGCAACGTTTATGTCGTGCGTAACGGCGACGACAAGATTCCCGCCTGAGCGGTGCAGCGCGTAGAGACGCGCATCCATTTCGCCGGTCGCCCTGCCGAGCGGCCTGTAACCACGCATCTTCCCGCTGCGGAAGTATTCGTTCAGCCGTTCATGGTACCGCCCTTCAGCGATAAGAGCCATGCGCTCCTTGCACACCCCGAAGAACGGCGAGTCGTTTCCGAGAAATTCGGCAAGCGCGATCTTGCGTTCGATTAGATTCTCCGGCTTGGCGGCATCAAGTCCCATCGCCATCCCGCACGCAGTCTGAACGGTGCGGAAGGTTCCGCTCGCATAGAACGCGACGGACTTCGGACATGCCGTATTGGCCAGCAACGCGCCGAACTGCCGCGCCATGCGCCATCCACGCTCCGTGAGGGCGAGGCTCGCGCCAAACGTCGCATCGCCCTCTTCCAACGGCGGACGCTCCGCATGGCGAATGAGAATCGTCACCTTGCATCCCTTGTCAATCGCGGTCTTTACGTCGCAAAAATCCATTTCGCCGCGCACCTTGCGGGAATACCGACCCGCCCGACCATTCTTTTTCACTTTCCTTTTCTTCATACACCCTTTCATTAGCAACATCCATGCCAAAAGCTAACAAGCCCCGAAACCTTCCGGTCCCAGGGCTTGCGATGGTCAAAAAATGGTCGGGCGGTCAAATGATGCAACTTGGATTGTTCAACCCCAATGTCTTTCTTATAGACTGCCAGGTATATACGCCGCAAAAGCCCAACATTATTTCTCTGAAAGACCCATTATCCACTCTGTGCGGAAGGGAACGAATAAAATACCATTCCGAAGCAAACAACTGCTTAAGCACATCCTGTGAAATCTTGCCGTGCTCATCAACAAGAAACAATCCAAACACCCTTCCATTCCCCTTCAACGGTTCAAATGGCAGCAAAGCATCCATATGTCTGATAAGTTGATCCCGTTCTCCTTCCTTTCGCCAAGTTGTATGTGTGGTAATTCTAGGTTCTGTCCATTTCGCCTCAATCACAACAGTTAACATTGTTGTCTTTATGTAGACATCCGGATGAGTCCCTCCTTCAAACTTGTAAGAAGGGTTCTTGTTGAGACGTTCCCTTGCTTTGTCTGGATTGCGCAACTCTTCGGGATGATGTCTGCACCAATCAAGAAACTCTGGCCT
>JAEEGL013489089.1_pt1 | contig 12981 bp, 8 predicted proteins | sample 9134231 | NCBI WGS metagenome assembly JAEEGL01 (sample SAMN16246548, study PRJNA631951) | gut metagenome | biome: gut microbiome; feature: rumen; material: fiber-attached | host: Bos | place: Iran: Karaj | collected 2018-10 | reverse complement strand
TCGTTGAACAGAATGATATCCTGATTTACGACTGCCACAGAGCTTGTAAACAGATCTCTGTCTATCTCATTGACCGGTTTGCCGTCAAACAGGATCTGGCCGGCCCACGGACGGTAGAGCCCTGATATCAGACGTGAAAGCGTACTTTTTCCGCAGCCGCTTCCTCCGACAAACGCAACGCTCTTTCCCTTCTCGAGCGTAAGGTTAAAGTCCTTGATCAGCGGCGGGGAGAGCTTTGAATAACCGAAGGTTACGTTCTTCATTTCAAGCCTGCCCGACAGCTTCTGCATGGATGATTTTTCCTCAATATCCGAAGATGCGGCATGTTCCAGGATCGGATCCTTCGGATACTCCATGACGTCATCTATGCGTTCCATCTGCGTGCGCATTTCCTGAAGGCGCTGACCGGCCGTGATCAGCGACTGTGCAGGCAGCAGGAACTGCGAGAGGAACCCCTGAAATGCGAGTACCATACCTGATGTGAACTCGCCCTTTATCATCAGATACACGCCCATAAGGAGCACGATATTATACACAAGCTCCATGACGAACGCAGGTACCTTGCCGAGCCTTGCATCCAACCCGGCAAACCTGACGCGCTGACTGTTTACGCTTGCCTCATACCCTGACCATCTGGCAAAAAAGCTGTTCTCGGCACCACTCGATTTTATCGTATCTATCATCTCTATGCCTGATACCGTCGCGGCATAGAGCTTACTCTCATCGCGCATCATAACGCGGGTGAGGTTGATCCTCTTTGTACTGACAAAATATGCCACAAAAACATTCACCGCTATGGCACCGATCCCAATCGCCGTCATCGCAGCAGAATATGACAGCATCACGACGAGATAAAAGATCATCATCGCTGTATTTATCACAAGGGGAGCAAAGGTGTTGACAAGCAGATATGCTATGTTCGCATTCGCCTGACGTCTTTGTTCGAGATCACCCGCCATGCGCTGTGAGAAGAATCTCATAGGGAGCTGTAATACATGCCAAAAGTAAGTGGCATTTCCGACGGCGGCAAACTTACCGCTTATCCGAAGCGAATAAAACGCCGCGATCCATGCCGCAACGATCTGTACAATGGTAAGTATGATAAGAGCGGCCATAAAGAAGCCGACAAGCGAAGGATTTCTTCCCGGAAGAAGCTCGTCCATGAAAAACCGGGAAAAACCAGCCAGAGCGATGGCTCCTATCGATGTAACGGACGTTACTATCGCAACAAACATCGCTGCCGATCCGGCTCCTGCCATGCGCTTTTTTGCAAAAGCGATCATGCTCCTGGGACTTCCCGAAGGCTCATACGCTTTGCCCGGAGTGATGTCAACGGTAACACCGGTAAAGGCTTCGTCGAACTCCTGCTCCGATATGATGACATCACCTCTTGCCGGGTCGTTGATGTATACCTTTCCTTTTTTGAAGCCGCAAAGGACAACGAAATGATTGAATTCCCAATGTATTATGCATGGGAACGTTCCTTTTTTCTTCAGCTTTTTGGATCCATAAAGAAATCCCCTGACATCAAACCCGTAGGCTCTTGCCGCTTTTGCGATATTGCCCGCATTGGTTCCGTCACGCGAGACATCACAGTCCTCCCGGACCTGCTCAAGGGGAATCCACTTTCCGTAATAAGCCATGATCATGGTAAGGCACGCCGCTCCGCACTCAAGTGCTTCCATCTGCATAACGACGGGAACCTTTGCCACGCCATCCGTCACCGGCTGTTTGATTTTCGCTTTGCGTGTTTCGTCCAAGTGTATTCCTGCCTATCTGATGATGTAACTGATCGGTGCTACTTCCTTTACACCGGTTTCGGTGTTTATCTGAATCTTTCCAAACATGGCCCAGAACAGAGTCCCAGCAATAAGAATCAGCGTCGCAAACAGTATCATCCACACGGACGGTGTGGTCACCCTGATATAGTCGTCAAGCTGTTCGGGGGAGGTCACCCTTTCCAGACTCTTTTTGCGAAATATCTTTTTTTCTTCCATCTGTCCTCCCTAAAATCGTCTTACAGAGTATGCCTCCTGCTGCCTCATTGCAATCTTCAGGATTTCTGAAAGTTTTTCCGGCATCACTGCCCACCGCTCTTTCCTTTCACCCGCAGTCCTTCCGTTTTCACTTCCACCCTTTGGTGTTAGAATTGACCTTTGCTGTCACCTTACCTTAATGGTGATTCTGAATTTTTTATTCAGATACTTATACAGCACCATGATGCTGTCCTTTTCCCGTGGCTCCACCACGATACTGTTGCCGGACACATATGCCTGGGAAGCTTTCTGTTTAACTACAGACAGCTTTCCGGAGCATATATCTGTTCCGAACATATCCTTTACCGTGCGCAGGGTAACGGCACTGCCCTTATTTATAAGCTTTGCCGCCTTCTGCGCCGCGGGTCTCTGAACCCTGAAATTTATGGTATAGGTCTTGCCATCCTCCATTGTGAAGGTGGCACTGCCATCCTTTTTACAGGTTATTTTCGCTGTCAGATCCTTTTTATTCACCTTTACCTTGATGCCTCCCGTAGCCGTGGCACTGTGCCTGTCCATGAGCTTTGCCGCGGTGATGAGGCGACTGCCCTTTATCACTGTCATTTTAAGGGAGCCGGGATCCCTGCCCTCAGCCTTGGAGAAATCAAGTACCATGGAATCTATTCTTCCCGAGGCTGTATCTGCCGCAAAATTATCCTCCGGGGAAGCATACCCGCCGGCAATTTCATAATCGGACACCCCGGATTCATTTCCGGGTTCGTTTGCGGGCTCATTTCCGGGTTCGTTTGCGGGCTCATTTCCGGGTTCGTTTTCATCTGATGACGGAGCATCCGTCACCTCTCCGGAAAAACTCTTCTCTATGAAATGAGCCTTATCATCGATATGGAGAACGGAATCATTCCCGGCGGCCTGAGCCCTGAGCACCCTCAAAGCGCCATCTATATCCGTTATGTCGGAAGAAACCAGTCTGTCTGTCGCTGCCCATGCCACAAGGGGATTTGAAAAGCCGTCTGTCGGCCGGTCTGTGGTGGCGGAAAAGCTTGATGCGGCTACTCTCACGGTTTTTTCCTTCCAGTCCTTTTTCCAGACACCATGGGCATAGATCACTGTGTCACCATAAACCAGGGCATCCAGTCCCTCTCCGGTAAAGTAGCAGTCCACCCCGACTATATCCGTCAAAAGCCCCCTGCCTCCGCTTGTCAGAGAATAATCCACCAGGGTCTTAAACTCCTCCCAGGTAAGCTCATAGCAATAGATCTCATTTTCAAAGGGGAACATGGTATGTACATCACCAAGGGTTATTTCCCTGCGATCACGGCCTGCTTCTATGTCAAAGCCGACTCTTATGCCTCCGCCGTTCATAAAGCCTATATCGGCGCTCACACTGGAAGCGTATATGGAAGCCATCCAATTTCCTATAGCCGAGCTTCTGTTTCCGCTATCCGGGATGTACACATTCATCGGTGCAGGCGTGGTTATATATCCTATAACCTCACTTAATTTTTCCTTGATCTCATCCAGTACCACCTTGGTAAACTCAGCCAGCTCCTGATCCAGGTCATTCTCATTTTTATTGCTGTCCGTATAATACAGATGTTCTTTATCGTCGGTTATGGGCAGGACCTCGTAAAATTTCATACCGTCATACTCCATATCCCCGGCATCTGTCTTTTTAAATGCCATTCCACAATAAGCATAGGCCTGTCCGTAGCAGCCGGGCTGTACATATAAAACACCATTTGCGCCCCTGCCCATGCTGTTTATGTGAGTATGTCCCCCCAGTACCAGATCCACACAGGTACCCTCAGGCAGCTGTCTGGCAACGACCTGTCCATCGCCATGGGCTATGACCACAGTGGCATCACAGCCCTTATTTTCCTCCAGGTCTTTGGCCAGGGCATCAAGTGCCTCATAATCCTCTGATATGCTGTAGCCCTGATCCGTAAACATTGATGTCATTATGGAGTCGGAATATTCTTCGGCGAAGCCTATCACGCCTATTTTAACCGTCTCCTTGCTCCCATCCTGTGCAGTACCTTTCCATGCGTTCTTTTCACAGATCAAATAATCCTGAGCAAAATCCACCTTTTTCCCATTTCTGTAAAGATTTGAGATCACGACAGGCACCTTGTTTTCATGTCCGTCATAATCCATCATTGTACCGTCAGCATCCACTGTATTTTCTATTCCCCAGTCAAACTCATGATTTCCTATGGTCACTGCATCATAGCCCATAATATCAAAAGCATGTGAGATGGTTTTCCCCCGATTCATGTTGGAAAGATTATTTCCCTGATATATGTCTCCCGAATCCAAAAGCAGCGTAGACTTATTGTAATCAGGATCGGCTATACGGGTCCTCAGATCATTAACCTTGTCCGATATGTAAGCCAGCCGATACTCATCCCCGGCGGATGTGATCTCTGCCAGATAGCCATGTACATCCGTGGTATGAAAAATATTGAGGACATATTTATCGTCATCCACCGGGACAGGATCTGTATCACTTTGTGTCTCCCTGTAAAAGGACAGGGCAAACTGGGCAGGATCCGACTTGGAGTTCTTCCCGTAAGTCGTGAAATTACCGTAATGCAGCTCCAGATAGTAATTCTTCCAGGTGCCGTTTACGGCATTTACATTATGCAGATAAACTCCATCCTTTATCTGCCACAGGCTGCATGCAGCCTTCTCCTCGCTCATATACACTCCGCCGCCGCTTTCCACCGATGTAAGATACCCTTTGTCTGATTTAAGATATATCTTTCCATCACCGGCCGACTCCACGGTAAACACCGCACCATTTCCAAGGGATGAGCTCCTTATCACCCCTCTTCCCTCAGCATCCTGAGCTATACTGGCAATGCTGCCCGCCAGAGTCTGACCCATACTTCCAACAGCCTGATCGGAAACAATATTAGAGCTCCCTGCATTCACAATAAGGATACGATCACCCTCTGCTATCAGACCCGCATCCGTCTCCACATAGAAGGTATATGTATCCGCAGCCAGCGCCGTGTGTAAAAACAGGGTGCTGAACAGCAACACAAAAAGGAGTATGCCACACTCTTTCCTGCAATTCTTTCCTGCGATCATATTCAGATGATCCCTCCGTTTAAAAATACTCACCATCATCTTCTCCTCTATAAAACATAGTTTATATCTGACTTATTGTATTCTCTCCAACTGTCAAAGATGGGTTATACCACAGGGCGGCACCCGAGAGCATGAAGAACATAGCCACAAACATAGCGAGTACCCTGATAAGATCAAAGGCCTCGATTTTCTTTCTTTTTGCCATTACAGAACCTCTTAAACTTGCATTACACGCCGTAATATTATATATTTATCTTTGTTGATTATCAAGAAAAACATAAGGAGAAACACAGTATGAGTTATACCTTCCTTGACGAGCTCCCCACCCCGGAAGAGATTTGCGCCGAGCACCCCGTTCCCGCAAATCTCAGCCACACACGGAACAAATAAAACTTATTCAAAGAAAAGAGGTATCCAAATGAACGAAAAAGCAAAGGAAGACATCTACTACGGCCTGATAAAAGCCAGGATCATTCTGAACACTCCCCGTATAGCCCCCTTCTATATGATGATAAGACATAACAAGACGGTGAACGAAGATTTAAGGGTCTGGGGAAACCAGTACGTCCTTCGCAGATATAACAAATCAAAATATCTTCTCTTCTCCCAGGCCATACTGGATGTAAAGGAATTCAGGAATCTCGTCCATCTCAGGCTTCTTCAGAGCAACAAACTTCTGGGCAGCGTTTTCTTCAAGAAGCTCTTCCCTCTTATGGACACCCTGTATTTTGACACCCTCAATGTGGGAAAGGGGCTGTTCATACAACACGGCTTTGCCACCATCATATCGGCCCGGAAGGTGGGCGATTACTGCTGGATAAACCAGCAGGTCACCATAGGCTTTGAACAGGACAAATCTCCGTCCATAGGAAACAGGGTGCGCATAGGCGCGGGAGCAAAGATAATCGGCGGAGTGAACATCGGTGATAACGCCATCATCGGAGCCGGTTCGGTGGTCACAAAGGACGTTCCCGCCAATGAAATATGGGCAGGAAATCCCGCCCATTTCATTAAAAAAGTTCCTGAGGATAAAATCCTGAAATTGTAATTTACTAAAACTTTCCACATCAGTTACCATATTTCAGATTTAAGCCAAATCTTTGCCTGCGCGGGATTAACTCTATGATAAGCTTGACTTGATTACATGTGGGAAGTTTTAATTTTTTACTGAAGCACGACCTATTCCACGGGTTCAAACTGACTGTGGTAGAGATCCGAATACAGACCCTTCTTTTCGAGAAGTTCCTCATGTGATCCCATCTCTACCACGTCTCCGTCCTTCATGACAAAGATACAGTCGGCGTTCTGGATCGTGGACAGACGATGGGCTATGACAAAGGAAGTCCTGTCCTTTGTCAGTCTGTCTATGGCTCTCTGTATAAGGAGTTCACTTCTCGTATCCACATTACTGGTAGCCTCATCAAGTATCAGCACAGGCGCATCCTTGGCAAGGGCCCTGGCTATGGTCAGAAGCTGTTTCTGCCCTGCGGATATATCCGAGCGCTCACTGATGACGGTATCAAGGCCGTCAGGCAGCGTTCCCACATAGTATGACAGCCCGCAGTCTTCCACTATGCTGTTCAGTTTATCTTCGGTTACCCCCTTAGTTGAATAAACAATATTATCCCTGATGCTTCCTTCAAAGGTCCAGGTATCCTGAAGTACCATTGCTATATTGTCATGAAGCCTCTCATACCCCAATTCGGTCACCGGCACCCCGTCAACGGTTATCCTTCCGCCCTGAGGCTCATAAAACCTCATGAGCAGATTGACAAAGGTGCTCTTTCCGGCACCTGTTGGTCCCACGATCGCCACCTTCTGACCTGCCTTTACTTTTGCTGACAGATCGTGGAGGACTATCTGGTTTGGATCATACCCAAAGGTCACATGCTCAAACTCAACATCCCCCAGAAGCCTTTCCTTTGCAAAGGAACCCTTTTCTGCGCCGTCTTTTTCCACTTCATCCTTCTTAAGCTCCGGAGCATCAAGGATTTCGGCCACACGGTCTGCGGAGACCAGCGCCTGCTGAAGGGCGGATACAAACTGGATCATGGAATTCATGGGCTCGGCTATCATAGGGGCATAGAGAATGAACGCCGTCATACCGCCTATGGTCAATGTCCCCGGCTTTACGGAGAAGATCGCCGCCGCAGTCACCACCACCACCACGTAGCTTAAATTTGAATTGAAGGAAAGAAGGGGCTGTAACAGGCCCTGAAGGAACTGGGCCTTTTTCGAGTCATATCCCACCTTCTTGTTTCTTTTTCCGAATTCGTTTTTTATATCCTCTTCACAATGGAAGGCCTTAATGACCATATGGCCTGAAATGGACTCCTCAGTGTAAGCGGTAAGGTTTCCCAGGGATTCCATCTGGCTCTTTAAATGGGGACCGGTCTTCTGAACGACTATGGCAAGGATCACCAGACCCGCAAACTCCGCTACGATAACGGCAAGGGTCATATAGGGATTTGTCATGAACATCACCACCAGAAGAAGCACCAGCTTTATGATATTTGCGGGTGCGGGGGCAAAGGTATTCAATATGGATGTGCATATGGTATCCACATCCTTCATAAACCTGCTCTGTATATCACCCACCATATATTTATCGGCCACACTGACGGGTATCCTGTTCAGCTTATCATTAAGCTTCACCCTAAGATTGCTTCCGATATATCCGGAGGCCTTTGCCACAAGCAGATTCTGAGCGATATAGAAAGCGGCAAAAAAAACCAGAAGTCCTATGGCCGAGCGCAGATAAGGCATGACCATATCCATCCGGATATCGCCTCCGATATTCTGCTGAAGATGATCCCCCAGCCTTTGTATCTGCATGGGCAGGAGCGCCTGGGCAACAGCAGCGATCACCGCGCAGATCATTGAGGAGATGATCACCTTCATGTTATTACGGATTATCTGTCGAAGAAGTGCATTTCCTTTGCTCATAAACCTACGCTCCCTTCTTCTCTTTTGCATCTATGAACTGACTGTGGGCAATCTCCTGATAAACGCTGTTATTCTCCATGAGTTCATCATGAGTTCCCTCGCCAACTATCCGACCTTTATCCATCACATAAATCCTGTCGGCATACCTGATGGTAGCTATGCGCTGGGCGACGATGATCAGGGTGGCACCTGCCGCATTTTTCTTAAGTGCGGTGCGCAGTTCCCTGTCGGTCTTAAAATCAAGGGCGGAAAAGGAATCGTCAAAAAGGTAGATCTCGGGATTTCTGCAGACCGCCCTGGAAATGGTAAGCCTCTGCCTCTGGCCTCCGCTGAAATTCATTCCCCCACGCTGTACCTGGGTATCGTAGCCCTCAGGCTTTTTCATGATAAAATCGTGAGCCTGCCCCGTCATTGCAGCCTTCCTGATATCCGTAAGACTCTTTGCAAAGCCGCCGTCATCTCCGAAATCTATGTTCTCGGCTATGGACTGGGTAAAGAGCATGGCCTTCTGGGGAACATAACCGATACGGTTGCGAAGATCCGAAAGTGTGTAATCCTTTATGTCGGCTCCGTTTATCTCTATCCTTCCGGATGTAGCCTCATAAAGCCTGGGAATAAGATTTAAAAGCGTGGACTTTCCGCAGCCGGTATTTCCGATGATAGCTACAGTCTCTCCCTTTCCCGCACGAAAACTGATATCCTCCAGGACTCCTGCCGAAGCGCCGGGATAGCTGAAGGATACATGCTCAAAGCTGACAGCGTAAGCCCCGTCATGATCTTTTGCACCCTTTCCGTCCTTTATGACTGTGGGACAATCCAGGACCTCGCGTATACGCTTGGAAGAGATCAGGACATCGGGGATCATTCCGAGACCTCTCATCAGGAATACCACAGCTCCCATGATGAGCGTGGCATAGGATGAAAACTCGATCATTTCGGCATAGAGCGTCGGACGCTGTGCCAAAGCCGCTTCCGAAATGATGTGTGTGCCCATGGCAAAGATCGCTATCGTTAGCCCGTATATGGTCACCGTAAGACCCGGCGCCAGGATCGATACCGCCTTATTCACGGTTATGTTGAAATCCGTCAGTTTTCTGTCCGTAACATCAAAGGACTCCTTCTGAAATTCATATGCGTTGAAGGCATGCAGTACCCTGATACCTCCGATGTGCTCTCCCACCTGCCGGTTGATTATATCCATGTAGGTCTGCGCATCCATCATTTTTCCGGTGGCCGTCAGAAATACGACGGACAAAAGCACCAGGGCGATCAGTGAAGCCGATCCCACAGTGTAGATCCATCTTATATCCGTATGTCCCATTTTGAAAGCCGCCAGAGCGAAGGTGAACAATGCCCTCACAAGAAGGAGCGGACCGAAGGTCCAGAACATCAGGATGGACTCGATATTCCTCGTACATCTCGTCACCAGGGATGAGGAATCAAAGGCCGAAGCCTCCTGCAGCGAAAAGGACATAAGTTTATCAAAAACATCATTCCTTACCCTGGTAGCTATATCCGTACCGATGCCCGTAATGATATAGCCCCCGATCACGGCCAAGGCCAGACTGCCGAAGGCCAGCGCCAGAATGAGTGCTCCGTTTCCCAGCACATCCGAAAAAAAGAGATCCCCCCCTTGCACGATCAATGCAATCCGGGCGGTAAACTCCGGGATCTTCAGTTCAAAAATAACCTGGAAGATGACGCAAAGACAACTCAGTATCAGCAAATATACATCTCTTTTTTTAAGATACTTAAAGATAAAGCTCATAGCTTATATAAAACCCCTCAATCCTTTACTCCGAAAAAATGTCTCCATTTTTCAAGCTGCTCTGCGGAATACCTGATATTCTTCTGCTCCTTTGCATCGATCAGGAAAAGATTCGTTCCGTCAGAGGGTTCAAAGCCGTCGATACCCGGCTTCCCGTCATGGAAGAAGCCGCATACAAGCTTATTCATGGTAACGGCCAGCTCCCGGTCTTCATCCTTCCAATAATCCTTTCTCAGAGGACTCAGATATCCCGTACAGTAGGGGACCTCACAGGAGTGGAAAGATCCGAATCTGTCCGCATCAGGCCCGGGCATCACGTGAGTGAAAAAATAGATATAGGTATTACCGGGACAGGTGCTGTTTCTGACTCTTGCAAACTCCAGAAGTTCAAATAACATAGCATCCGTACAAATATCCTCGATGGTTGCAATAAGATCGTCCCCATGTGTATCATAAGCCTCCAGGACCTCAGCCGGTGCATTCGGATAAAATCTCCCGATGACCATCTTCATGACATCCCTGCCCTGTCCGGCAAGGGTCTTAAGCAGATTATACATGGGGGTTACGATGAAATCGCGGCCCACCATTCCCATCAGCATGGGAACCTCTTTATTTACTCCTGCAATGACCTCATGTCTGAAGGTGTCCTTCACATAATATCCGTCAATCACAGGAGCCTTTATATTCATATGAGCGCAAAAGACCTTCGCATCCTCCTGACGAAGCTTCTCCAATGAATTATCATAGCTCTCCAGCAGTTCCTTTGATGTCTCGTAGGCCTGATCCGGGGTCTGCCAGCTGAGAAGATTTGTCAGGGGAAAACAGTTCATTCCCATGGATATCACCTTGTCATAATAGGGCTTCATCTGCTCACTTACCGCCAGAAGATTAACCTGAGAAGCGCCTGAAGACTGACCCCAGATGGTCACAGCCCCGGGATCTCCTCCAAATGCGGCGATATTTTCCTTTATCCACAAAAGCGCGATCTCCTCGTCTGAAAGGGTATAATTGCCCGATCGGTTTTCAGGTGACTCCTCAGAGAGTTCCTTTGATGCCAGCCAGCCGTAACACCCTTCCCTGTGGGTAAGAGTCACATATATCGCATTTCGCTCAGCGATCCGGTCGCCGTCATAGATATCACATGAGGAACCGCCGGTGACAAAACCGCCGCCATACAGGTACAAAACCACGGGCAGATCCTTTCCTCCTTCCGGAGCCCAGATGTTCAAGGTGAGACAGTCTTCGGAATAATCCTTGTTACGTATCACGAATTCTTCCGTCCATATGAGCTTCTGTTCTTCGGCCATCTCATTCTGCCAGCAGCTTTTTCCGAATTCCGTGCAGTCCCTTATGCCCTCACGGTATCCGTATTTTTCCGCCGGCTTAAAACGCCTCTCTCCCACGGGAGCCTCGGCGTAGGGTATTCCCTTAAAAACCCTTATCCCGGCCTCATCATAATAACCGCGGATCTTTCCGCCTGTAGTTTCTATTACATCGGTGTATTTTAATTCCATAATGTTTTCCGTCCTCAGCCTCGCCTTTGAAAGCACGGATTTTTCGATGTTCCCTTCGTCCGTTATCCTTGCCGGGATCCCCAGATCATTCAATACATCACAGGTCGCCCTGACGATCCCGCTGTCGTCCGTCCTTAGGTTATACTTAAAATGCATATTATCCTTAAAGGTGCTGACAGCCACCATGCTAATCCTTACCATACCATAACAGCACATATCCTCGATAAATTCATCTATGCCGCCTCCGACGGAATTGACTCCCGGATAGGTAACTCCGAAGGAGAAAGGCCTCACGGCAGCTTTTTGACCTGCCGGCGCCGGCGAAGGAGGTAATTCGCTCTTTTTATTAAACTCCTCCACTTGCCTTACCTTATCTCCCATCACGGCTTTTGCATAATCCGCGTTGAGACTGTCGATCAGCTGCTTCTTAAGCTTTGCGCAGCGAAGAGCAGTATCCTCACGCCTGTCCCCGGCTGTCTGAAGCAGCATCACTGCGTCGGAACAGTTCACCAGGTTCTTTGATCCGAAGAATCTCCTGAAATCAACCGGAAGCATGCTCACATAAGGAGCATCTCCCACATCACGGGCCTTACACATCGCTTCACAGACCACATAGTGGATAAAGGGAGCAAAAGAGGTCCCGTATTCCTTTACCTTTTTCGCAAAATCCGAAGTCGATACCATCACATCGTATATATGGCTGGTATTATAGGGCAGCGCCCCCGGATTATCTTCAAACTGAAAGGTTCCGGGGATCATTTTTATAGGAGAAGAAGCCAAAACATCACCGTATTTTCTATAGGGATCATACATATCTTCTTCATCGGATACTATCATATCCTCAGAGGATTTACGAAAACTCAGGAGAAACTCTTCATCCGTAAATTCAATTCCCTTTTCCTTATAATAAAAATAAAATGTACTCTTTATATAGGCCTTAAGCCCAACATAATCAGCCATTCCGTGGAAGAACCTCATGACAAGCTTTCTGCCGGAATATGTGATATAAAACAGATAACCGTTTGTGTCATCACTTCCGAAACTGCGAACGCTGCCACCACTCTCACAAATGACCACTTCCTCCGGATTGTCCGCCGGTACGATCTTTTCATCCTTCATCACAGGGCGGTACCCCAGCTCCGGATACAGTCTGATGGCCTCTGTGGCCGCCCTGCGGAGGGCTTTTATGTCCGGTTCGTCCTTCAGGCAAATCTCCACAACAATCTCAAAGACCGCGTCATCAAGGTTATGCTGGAGAAAGAATTCATTGGAAGCTCCGATAATCTGCTTTTTCATCATTTCCTCTCTCTTTTCCTAATCTGCACTTCTATAACATGAGGCGGATTCACCGCATCGGCAAGCACCTTCTTCCTGTACATGTTAAGCTCCCTGTACAAAAATCCGAATTCAGGCTCACCGAAGGACGCACTCAAAGGCCGTTCCAGGCTGCCATGGCATTTTTCCAGTTCTTCCTTTATGAAGGCGCTGACTTCCCGGGTGTCAAAGGTTTTTGCCTTTTCATAATCAGCCACACTTTCAGGTTCGAGGATCATTATGAACCCATCCTCGTAAGGATGCCGTGCAAGACTGAAATCCGAAATGGATATTCCGTATTTTTCTTCTGCCTTCTTCACCACGCCATAAACATCCTCCTCATAAAGAT
>JAEEGL013306159.1_pt1 | contig 12981 bp, 16 predicted proteins | sample 9134231 | NCBI WGS metagenome assembly JAEEGL01 (sample SAMN16246548, study PRJNA631951) | gut metagenome | biome: gut microbiome; feature: rumen; material: fiber-attached | host: Bos | place: Iran: Karaj | collected 2018-10 | reverse complement strand
TGATAGAGAAGATGATCGCCTGGAAGCATGGCTCGATTTCGAAGATGAGATGGATGATATGTGATGATAAAAGAAAGAGAGATAAATTATGGATAAAGAAAAATACATTATTTTCTGCACAAGAGGTTAGAGGATTACGATTGGGTAAGTAAACTCAGTGAATATGTTAATCCTAAGCAATACAGATATGCTCAAGATAGACCACTGTTTTCAAAGGCGCCAGTTGATTTCTGGATTGATGCAATTGATTCGGCAACGCCAGATAAAATAGATACGCTTAGGCATTTGTTATATGAAGTATATCCTAGAAACCTAATAAGAGAATCTTATGAGTTGGATAAAGACTCAATCAAAGAAATTTGTGATAAATTAGGTGAGATAAAAGAAAGTGATATAATAAAGAGAGCGGCGATCAGTTGGCTCAAACAACAATTTGAAGATATTGTATTTCTTCATGAGCGATGACTTATTGCTATAAATCGTGTGTTTTAGGAACAAAGATATAATCAAAGTTCGTTAGGGGGCAAACTTCAGGACTATAATGATAAAGTCTGTTGAAGATTTATTCTTCAGCAGACTTTTTGTTATCCCCAAATTTGCCAAGTGATAGTTGTTACAATAGATGTTCCGAAGTATCCAGGAAGCCTTTATGATAAGATTTTAGAACAATATTCTAGTCTTATGCCTATTACAATAAGGAATTGGAGATTGCGCGGCTGACTTAATAACTTAATAACTTACGCTTAATAACTTAATAATTGTAATCAATTGTAATCAATTGTAATCAATGTTTCAGTGATATGTTTCAAAAAGATTGACATGCGGTTGTAAATATGATATATTTTGCCAAATGAAAACAGAATGCAGAATAATATTGGCGTATAGGTGATGCAATGGGACGTAAACAATTATCACAAAGCGAAATAATTGATTTACTAGGTATTTCAAGAACAACATTATTTAGGATGGTGCAGGAAGGGCTGGATTATGTTGAAGGGCCTGGCGGGAAAAAATACTTTGATGAAGATGAGGTTAGATTGTTTATCAAAGTAAGAAAACAGAAGTTGGGAAAGGAACTTGTGATTGGTAATGAATATTCCAACGACGATATAGTGAGAATATTCAGGGTGGCAACATTGGGTGGTATTCGCGATTCTCATTCCAGAAATGCGCTTGTATTATTTTCTATACCAAGAAACAATGATTTTTTGAACTGTGATTATTGGAAGGATGATATTTTATTTTATACAGTTCCGGTTCAATTAGCTCGTGGGTACTTTAAATCGAGTATAAAAAAAATAGTTGAGTCAAATGAAACAGGGAAGACATTACATCTATTTGAAAGAGTTTGCAAAAATGGCTATCAGTACAGAGGAATTGTTACGCTTGCAGAAAAACCTTTTTTGGATAAAGGCTATGATAAAAATGGTGATGAGGTTGATGTGTGGCGACTTCCGTTAAAGCTGATTCGTGAAAATGATTATTGGGATAGAGCTATTATTGAAGAACAAGAAGCAACTTTGCGTGATGATTTGAAGGATTATATGGGTAGTACTTTATTTTGGGAAAAGGCTAAGAATATGGAATTACCCAGTACAGAAAGAATCGTAAAAACCAAAATCACACAAATGAATACAATCATAAAAGAATATGTATTCAAGAGGGCAGATGGCCATTGTGAATTTTGTAAGCAGAAAGCACCGTTTGAGCATGAAGGCAGACCGTTTTTGCTTTTGAGTCATATTGTTCCCATATCATGTGGAGGAAAAGACTCCGTAGATAATGTAGCTGCTGTTTGCCCCAATTGCAATGCAAAGTTAGCATTCGTGGGAAAAGTGAGTGATTTGGAAATACTAAAACAAAATGTCGAAAAGAATGAAAAGGCTTTACGTGAAAGAATAAGAAAGGATATGGTGTGAGTTTGTCAATAAATGATCTTTCTGAAAATGAGCGGGCAATTATAGAAGAAGTTAGAAAGGTGGCTAAAAGTAAAAGTGATCTTGAGCTAAGAAATAAAAATGATGGAACATTTAAAATACTTGTAGTAAAAAGAGAATTGAGAGCCAGATGAAAGTTTGGTAAATGGCTGGATAAATTGGTATCTAGTAATGGCGGATAGGAGCTAGAAGAAAACGATAGTTTTTTTCTAGCTTATATTTTTACAAAAAAGAAAAGATGATTGAAATTGCGCGATGCTGATATTACTAGATGAATAGAACATTATTTGCTTTGTAGAAGGAGAATTTATATGACGGATTATTTGGATTTATCAAATCTACCACGTTATCCTGGCGGGAATATTAAATGGAAAGAATTAAATAATAATACTGTGAAGTTTTGTTACAACGGCATAGAGGGATTCCTGAATTTGGTGAAGGCGGATGGGATAACGAAGTATGGACAACGAATGGTTTTAGTTCGATATAAAAATGTTGAAAAAAGCATGAGGGTTGATTCGTTAGTAGCGTGTCAGCTTAGAGATTTAATCTATCCTGATAGAGGTTCATTTAGATATAGCGTAGGACAAATATTGGAAAGAGACAACGGGGTTGAATTAGAAATAACTGGAAGAAAAAAAGAACGTTGTAAAACAGGGCATATAAAGAAATTTTATAATGTAAAATGTAGAAAATGTAGGGATGAGCATTTCGTTTCTGAATCTTGTTTGGATAGGGGCGATAGCTGTAGAGTATGTTCAAAAGGTTTTGTTGTTAAAGGGATTAGTGATATTAATTCTTGTAATCCGCAATTTGCTGAGTATCTTGTAAACAAAGAAGATGGGGATATACATACGATGAATTACCAAAAAAGCTTAGACATTATCTGTCCACAATGCAATAAAGTGATTAAACAGATACCTTATTACGTGAACAAAATAGGCTTTTATTGTTATCATTGTGGGGACGGGGTTTCATATCCAAATAAATATACATATGAGGTTCTTAAGGGACTTGGAGTGGGGTTTGAATATGAAAAAAGATTTGAATGGTGTGTGTTTAAGAGCTTCCAATCTAATGAATTAACGTACGGACGTTATGATTTTGTCATAGAGCAGATGAAACTTATCATTGAGGTTGATGGTGGGTTGGGACACGGAAGAACGGTACATAGCAAAAGTATGGTTTCTGTTGAAGAAACAAAATATCGAGACGAACAGAAGGATATTTTAGCTGAAAAAAATGGATATAGGGTTGTTAGAATTGATGCTAATTATATTTTATATAAAGGTCGCAGTAAATTTATGAGAAATGCTATCCAGCAAAAATTAAGTGCCTTATTTGATTTAAGCATGATCGATTGGAATGAAGTTGATCTTAAGGCTCAGAACAGTATGGTGTATAAAGCTGTAGAACTATATGAAAGTGGTATGAAAGTTAAAAATATTTGTAAAGAACTAGGGGTGTCTGATCATACTATATATGATTATCTTACTTTGGGAAATACGCTTGGAATATGCTCATATACTCCCAGAAGGAAGGTTTGTATAGATTCAGTAGAGTTTGCAAAATCGTATGAAATGTATAAAAAACATAACTTGAAGTTAATTGATTGGGCTAATCAACTCCAAGTTTGTAGACCGACGTTATCTAAAAAGATTAAAGAATATGAAGAAAGGAGCGGCAAATAATAGTGTTTGTTCAAATATATATTTGTGCACAGTGATATAAATGATAGATTTTGTGGGAGAATAAAGTATAGCTCAGGTATTGGCTTATATTTATATGATGTGTGGTGCGTATAGGAAAACATTTTTCGAAAGTCTGCAGGAGAAGTTTGAGGCGTGGGATACCGAATCGTTTATGGGATTCAAGAAATATCAGAACTCTATTTCATTGAATCAATTGCTCTTTGCGATTATTGGGATGAGTGCAAGAACAAGGTACTTGAGTTGTTTTCTAAGTGGTTTTGGTTTTGGGAATATATAGCATTTATGCGTAACTGCGGGATTTATGGTGTGAAATATATAGGATACTATATATGCTATAAATGTAGTGTGCTGAGCATTTAACCAAAAGGTAGAGTAAAAAGGGAATATACCGTTATAGATTTTATTATTGATGGGATGAACAGGAATGGCATATATATACGTAGCTACAAATAATAATCCTGAGTATAGTGAGTGTGTAAAAATTGGATATACTACTAATTTGAATAATAGAGTAAGTACCTTAAGAAACGAAGAAAAATGTGATTTTTATGTGTATTCTTGCCTTGAGGTGCCAGAGAATATCAAAGGCTATCATTGCCCTGATCGAGATATTCATTTTATTATTGACGAGTTAGCCCCGGAGCTAAGGGTACAAAAAAATAAAGAATATTATTATATGTCTACAGAAGAAGCAACAAGAATTCTTGAGAGTATTGGAAAAGTATATCATTCAAAGATAATATTCCCTTATGTGTACTTAAACAAAAGAAACAATCTTTCATTTGAAATAGATGATTGTAAAATAGAGGAAAAACTCAAGATGGATAATAAGACTAACATAAAAACGGCATTTATGGGTTATATGAAAACTGAATTTGGACCTGATCTAAGCAGGGCATTTTATGATCATAGTGAGTATAGAATTTCTACATCGTATGGAGATATTTTTGCGGATGGACAGCTACTAGCTTTATCAAACCTCCCGCATAATGAGAAATACAAAGAAAGACTTATAAGTAAAGCACCGGATTTTTGGATAAATCTCGGCAACTTAAGAGTTGTTTTACCTAATTACCTATAAAAATATAGCAAAAAAAGGGAAATACATATGATTAGATTTAATAGATTAAGCAAAAACAATTCTGTAGAAAGGATGTGCATACAACGACGGAACATCTCCTATACCGATGTTTCCTAGAAAGGAAATGTATGCATATGAAAACAATTTTAACAACTAGAAGAGTTGTGGCAGCGGATATGAATGCCACTACAAAAATGGTTAGCAAGTTTATCGTAGAAAGCGGGCTTTCTGACAAGGAAATTGCAGAATCCATGGGGCTTAAAGCTCAGACAATTAATAAATGGCGCCATGGGAATGGATTTCCGGATGTGGAAAATCTTTTTATGCTTAGCAGGATACTTGGTATTCAAGTGGATGACTTTTTTGTAATCCAAACTAACAGAGAATGAAACATATGTGATTGGTAAGGCCAGAGATGAAAAGTCTCTGGCCTTACTATTTCATTGAATAAAATTCAACGAAGCGTTGAATGCGGAGAAGGTGGAACTGATTTATCATTTAACTAAGTAAGGTGTAAAGGGGGCAGACGTTGTGATAGTTATTGCGCTTAAGTATAAGGGTTATGGAACAATAATAAAGCAGTCAGGTGCTACATTTTATGGCAAATTGGAGGATATAGATGATTTGGTAACGTTCCAAAGCGACTCAAGAATTGGCATTGAGGAAGAATTTCATAAGGCGGTTGATGACTATCTCGATACATGTGAGAGAGAAGGTAAGACACCGTGCGTGCCATGCCATAAAGAAATAGAGCAGTGCATGGAAAAGATGCGTTCGCAGCCTCAGGAGGAAATATTTGTTGGACATAATTATGGAGCTGCTACATGGATACAGGCAGTATTGATCGACTTTTCTCCCCAAATAGAATTTAAAGATATTCATGAGGTAGGCATAGAAGTATCTGTTGATAAAGATTTATTTGATACGGAGTTTAAAGCTGTTTTTCTGAAACATTTTGATCCTGAATTTGAAATAAACAAGAATCGATTCACCAGAGCTTTTTCTGATGAAGGTCGTTTCTTGACAGGATATGAAAGTGATGTTTTGGAGCCGAATTTTTTTACCAAATCGTCAATAGAGAAAATTGCTGATGAGCTTGAGATGCGAGGAAGAGAGCATGATATGAAACTAGCAACGCATATGAAAGACATTGTCAGAGAAGCTCCAGAAGGAAGCTATATTTTAGTTTTTAGTTAGGATGTGAGAGTTTATGCCAACTAATTGGGGTGCTATAGCACCAGCTTTTATCGGGCGCAATTATATGAAGGGACAACCGAATAAGGATAATACAATTGCGTTCTGCCATTATTACATTCACAGCGGTGCTTTGTCAGAGACTATGGTCAAGGAACACAAGTGTTTACAAAAGAACTGCAAGTATTTTGAGAAGAACGTGGAGAATAAGTATTGGTCCAGAAGAGAGTCTCTTTCTGCTGCTAAGAAAAGGGATAAGTTAATCAAGTGGTACACAGACAAAAGCGGGACAGGCGTTAAGAAAACTACTGGAAATCTTTTGAGGGTTAGCTCCTCAGCTATAAATACAGACTTAGAATCGATGCTTAAGTTCTTTGAGAAAATTGAAGTATATCACATATATCTCTTTTACTATGAGGGGAATATGAAAATGAAGTATCTGGGCGGATTTTATGGCTTAGATGTTGCAATTGAAAAGACCAAAGAATATGTACGCGGTGAAGTTTGTGAGTATGTCGTGATTTCAGATGAGTCTTGCGCAACAGTAGGGTACCGCGTGCAGGAAAGAAATAAGAATCTGGTAGAGATTGATCTTTATTGGGGGAATGTATATAAGGCTCTAAGGAAGCTTGTTGAAGAGGATGTTTCACTTAGGGTCAGCGATAAAGAGGAGGTTATTTAGGATGAATGATAAAGATTTTGAAAAGGAGGTGGAAGATTGCATGGAAAATGGAGAAGAAACGATTTTTGAATATCCTATGGAATTGCCTGAAATATGGGTATTTCAGAATCGTAAAACCAATAAATTTAAATTCGAATTAGAAACATTGCTAGGATTTAAAAATACAAATGGAGCGATAGGACTTGTTAAATCATTACTAGTGGCTTTCACTAGGTGGATGGTAGAGAACGACCATGATGTGAATTATAGGTTTGATTATTGGAAAGTGTTTAATAATGGAATTTCTTTAGAAAAGGAGTATGACACTATAGAGGAGGCTTACGCGGCTTTTAGAGTGCTTGCGCTTGGATTTATTGTCAATGCTAGGGATACAGCAACTGAGGAAGATAGGAATAAAAAAACGATAGATAATATCGTGTTTAACTACGAACCTGATGATGAAGTATGGGTGGCAACTTGTGAAGCACCTTTTTATTTTGAGATGGCGGATGAGGATATTGTTAAACTGGCTGAAAAAGTGCGGAAAGCTATTCCTGCCATGGAAGAATTAAAGAGAGCAGCAGATGAGAGTAATTTATAAGGATTTAAAGTTTTATGCTTAAGGAACATATTATGCATTATGTAAAAGCAATAAGAGATGAGGATGGGCTTGTTATAAACATTCCTGATGAATATGAGCTTGATTGTGAATCGTTTTGGATGATGCAAAAGGGAAAGGTATTATTTTTTGTTCCTCACGATGATAATGCTGAAACAGAGGAGCAGGCGCAAAAAAGAGTTGAAGATTTATTATATGGGAGATTGCAATGAAAACAATTCAGCAAACGCTTAAAGAATTAGATATAGAGGAAGTTATTGACTATTATTTTGCTACATATCCCATAGAGTTGTTTAAAGATTTAGATCAAAAGTGGGACAGCAAAACTGTGGCTGAGTGTAAGGCGCACGGTCGCAGTGAAATCAGAAGGTTGATTGAAAGACTTATAAACATGGATCCTAATCCAAATGTTAGCAAGAAGAGCATTTTATATGCTTCTAAATATGTTTCAGAAGGTTGTTCACATCATGTGGTAGAAGGTCTTGTTGATGTGGAAGAATTGCTAAAAGCAGAAGATGTATCTGAAGTTCAATCATATGGCTATGAGTTTGAAAGGCAAGAAGATACATTGGGATATTATGTTGCCGATACTGCTTTGACTCAGAATAATCTTTTGGAAATTGTTGTTAGTTATCTATATGAAGTCTCGTTTTGGGGCATTGATCAGGAACATTTAGAGGAAGAGAAACAACTGCTTGACGAGGCCTTTGAGCAATGTGAAGATCCTTCTAGATCACGTAGCTTTAACACGATTGAGGAATTATATGAGGATTTAGGGATTACTCCAGAGGAGGTTTATCCCGAGGAAGAAGAAAAACGTAATGCATATCAGAAAGCGATAATAGAATATGATAGGTATTGTAAAGCCGTTGAGTTAGAGAGAATTAAGAAGAGTATTCTTTCGAGTGAGAGTTTTAAAGAAAACTGCGATATTGATTGGGGTAAATATACTAATTTCAACGAGTCTCAAAGAGCGATTGATCCTGTCGAGTATGTAAGGGAGATGCGAGATGATGATAGAGTTTTCTAATCATGCGTGGGAAGTGTTTTCGACCGATGCAGAGAATGATGGTGTTATAAGTCAATATGTTATTAATATCATAGAAAAATATAGAAAAGACGATTCTATTCAGCGTGATTCCGGAGAGAAAGTAAGCCAGATAGGGGATATGGCTGTCAGATGGGAGATTACTTCAGACAGAATCATAGTAAAGTCAATTGTAAATGCGGAAGGCATAATTGCTGAACGCGTTGCACGTGCGGATAGGGAAAAATATCTGGCGGTTCTTGATCGAGTTCCAGATGTCGATCCTGTAGATGGCGATGAAACAAGATTGGAGTTATTGTAAATGATAAAAGTTGCAGTGATTATTTCATACATCCTTATGAAGGGGTTTGATGTCATTGTTGATCATATCAATGATAAATATAGTGTAAAGGAACTTCCGGAAAATGTTATGGATGTGTATGATGAAGTGGAATACAAGAAATGGCGTAGTTACAAGACAGAAAGAGGAAAGCTTGATTGCATAAAGAGCTTGATTACTATCACTGTAATGACGATTCTTTTGGTTTTAAATGCGTATGCGTGGGTTTTTGAGAATAAGTATTCTGGATTGAATATTTATTTGCAATATATGCGTTTTGCTGCTCTGATAACAATCTTGGCAGCAATTGAAAAAATACCTTTTAGTTATTACGATACATTTGTTATTGCAGAAAAATATGGCTTTAATAAGACGACAAAAAAGACATTTGTCCAAGATAGTATGGAGTCGATTCTTTGGAGATATGTAATAACATACTTGGTAACAGTAAACATAATTTTTGTATTTGAAACTTTCGGGAACATGGCAATCATCATAGCCACTGCTATTTTGATGATTATATTATTGGTCGTTTCATTTATTAGTGTTCCGCCTATGCGCATATTCAGTGAGTTTGAACCATTGGAAGAAGGGAAACTTAGAACAAGGCTTGTTGAGATGTGTGATAAATATGGTATGACTATAAAAAAGATATTTGTTATGTATACCGGTATGAGAATCAATAAATCAAATGCCTTATGTACAGGTGTTGGCAAGAAAAGAACGATTTTGCTGGATTATAATCTTATAAATAAGTATGAGATTGATGAGATTGTAGCTCTGTTTGTACGTGAGTTTGCGCATGTCAAGTTTAGACATACTGCTAAGAGTCTTTCGTTCAAAATTTTAAGAATTTTGATTATTATTACAGGCTTTAAATTAGTGCTTGATTATCCGGCGCTTTATTCAGAGTTTGGATTTACAGAGGTAAATTATCTCTGGGCACAAATGGTATTGATGTTCTGCATCTGGCCTTTGTCAAAAGGCTTAGATGCTGTATCGAATTATATTTCCAGAAAGCACGAATATCAGGCAGATACCTTCGCTGCGAAGGAGGGCTATGGAGAAAAACTCATTTCTTCTTTGAAACGTCTAGAAAAGGAATCATTATCTGACGTTAATCCTCATCCATTAAAAGTTTTGCTGAATTATTCACATCCTACACTTTCGCAGAGAATTTCAGCGATAGAAAATGTGGATTGATGAGGAACGTAAGCCATGAAGATGGAGATGCCGTAGAAGATTTTGATAGGGTCAACAAGATTGTGAAGGCGGCCACATTACAGAACCTATAGGTGTAAAATAAGGTTACGAAGCAAACTGAAAGGTTACGCTTTGTAACCTTTTCTGTGTGAGTCACTTGGCAAGGTGGTGCATTTATGGGACTATTGATTGTATAAAATTTTGGTATACAAACCAAGAAAAGGGATTAGTCATATTTGGTTATGATGCACATTCGCCATAGGAGGTTATAAACGGGTGGAACTACTACAAGGACTCAACCAGTCACAAAGAGAGGCTGTAACTACAACTGAAGGATATGTGAGGGTGATTGCTGGAGCAGGAAGTGGCAAGACAAGAGCATTGTCACATAGGTTTGCGTACCTTGTTTCAGGCCTTGGTATTATGCCAGGACATATTCTGTGCGTAACCTTTACCAATAAGGCTGCAAATGAAATGAGACAGAGGATCCATTATCTGACCGGAGATAATGACACGGGATATATCAATACCTTCCATGGTTTTTGTGTATCCGTACTTCAGGAAGATAGTAGTGCGATTCATTACCCCAAGAGCTTCATGGTTCTGGATAATTCAGATATAGATGACATTTTGGAGATAATATACGAAGAGCGTGGTCTTAGTATGAGGGACATGACATATTCCTCTGCCAGAGATATGTTTGAGATCCGTAAAACCAAGGAAAATCCCGATTATTATGTTGATATGATTTCCATGTCGGCGGAAAGTCTTAAGGAGAAGTATGACAGCGCTACTGAGGTTAGAGATATACTTTTTTACGGATATCTTTATCAGGAAAAGAAATGCTTCGGACTGGACTATAACGACCTTATCAAGTTCGTGCTTCATATTTTTGAAGAAAACTCGGACATAAAACTTAAGTGGCAAAAACGTCTGGAATACATAATGATAGATGAGTTTCAGGATATAGATGACCTGCAGTATAAACTGATGGAGGTTCTTTCTGCATATCACAAGAATCTTTTTATTGTGGGAGATCCTGATCAGACAATTTACACCTGGAGAGGCGCTAATGTTGGTTTTCTTTTGGATTTTGAAAGAGATCATCCAAATCTCAAAACCGTAATGATGAATGAAAACTATCGTTCCACTCCGCAGATTATTGGCGCGGTTAATTCGCTTATTGATAAGAATACTCAGAGGATAAAGAAAGACCTGAAGGCCATGAATCCTGATGGAGAAAGTGTACTGTGCCACCTTGCTCCTAATACGGTAGAAGAAGCTGACTGGATCACTGGGGAAATGCTTGTATTAAAGGGGATGGGCATTCCGTATAGGAATATGGCTGTCCTCTATAGAGCTCATTATGTCACAAGAACTGTCGAAGAAGGCCTGATTCGTGAAAAGATACCCTATACTATTTATTCTGGGGTTCAGTTCTTTGGAAGAATGGAAATAAAGGATGCACTATGTTACCTGAGAATGCTGGTCTACAAGGACGACATTTCTTTTAGAAGAATCGTTAATGTGCCCAAAAGAAATATAGGCAAGAAGCGAATGGCTTTCTTGGAGCAATATGCTAAGGACAACAGATGCTCGCTTTATATGGCGCTTAATGAAAATCTTGAAGATGAGTTAATAAAGGGAACAGGAGCGAAAGATTTTATTAATCTAATAGAAGAGTTCAGCGAAAACTATCAGGGTGAACAAGCCTCTGAGATCCTTACCAAGATTCTTTTAAAGAGCGGCTATGAGGAAATGCTGAGAAAAGAGGGAGCTCAGGACAGGCTGGATAATCTGGCGGAGCTTAAACAGGCAGTTTTCGAATATGAAACAACCTGTGGTGAAGAGACAACCTTAGAGGATTATCTTAAGCATATAGCTCTTTTCACAAATGCAGATTCTGACGCAGGAAGCGATGATAAAGTTCGCCTCATGACTGTTCATGCTGCTAAGGGATTGGAGTTTCCATATGTTTTCCTGTGCGGTATGAATGAAGGAATCTTCCCATCCAGGAAAATACATACGCTTGAGGGAATGGAAGAGGAAAGGCGCCTTGCTTTTGTTGCTATGACAAGAGCTCAGAAAAGACTGTTCCTGTCAGAAGCAGGAGGCAGAAACTTCGAGGGAATCCCAAGATACCCTTCTAGGTTCATATTGGATATTGATAGCGAAAAACTGGAATTTACAGAGAAGCCAAATGAGGAAATGATGAGTGCTGTTCGTAAGTTCATAGACAATGATTCCAGACACCTTAAAGGTGCGATGAAGCTATCTCTCCTGGAACCAGGAACAAGAGTTGAGCATGCGATATTAGGACCAGGAACTATTTTGGAGTATAATCTGGAGGATGAGAGCTATACAGTTAAGTTTGATGATATAGAAACACCAAGGCAGATATCGGCTAAGATTAAGCTTAGGCAGATTTAAGAAAAATATGGATGAAGGAACCCTTACCAAGACCAAGGAAATGCTGGATGATATGCACAAGCGCAAGATTGATATGGCGGATGAGATATTCGTGATTAATGTAGGTGGATATATCGGAGACAGTACCAGAAGCGAAATTGATTATGCTCTGGCTAATGGTAAGAAGGTTAGATATCTTGAGAATACTGAATAACAGGGAGTTTAGTTATGTTTTTTATCATGGGAATTTCTGATGGCAGGAAGGATTTTGCATTTAATCAGCTGATCACTTGTGCCATTTGCGGAAAATATGGACGCTTCAATGTGTTCATGACATACACAGTGCTATCACTTTTCTTTATACCAACTATCAAGTGGAACAAACATTATTATGTACAGACAAGCTGTTGCGGGACTGTGTATGAGCTTGATCCTGAGATAGGCAAGATGATCGCCAGAGGTGAAGAGGTGGAGATCCTGCCAAGCCATCTCACAAAGGTAAGTAGCGGAAGAGGCTTTACTACCGGATACAAGAAATGCAGACAGTGCGGATATGAGACAACAGAAGACTTTGATTTTTGTCCTAAGTGCGGAACGAGGTTTTGATCATGGAGAATGGAATTCCTCATGTGAAGAGGTTTAGTTGATGGTGATGAGATTTCTTTTGCCGAGTTTACTGAACTTGTGAAGGAGCATAATGATAAAGAGATTTAAAGAGGTCAGTGGCCTTTATATAGAAAAAATCTACGGCCAGGACAGGTTGGCGTTTGCAATGTCTGATACGTCTGATTTGTATGA
>JAEEGL012901686.1_pt1 | contig 12981 bp, 7 predicted proteins | sample 9134231 | NCBI WGS metagenome assembly JAEEGL01 (sample SAMN16246548, study PRJNA631951) | gut metagenome | biome: gut microbiome; feature: rumen; material: fiber-attached | host: Bos | place: Iran: Karaj | collected 2018-10 | reverse complement strand
GTTAAAGGGACATTACCTTGCCTATTCTATCCATGTGAATTTGCCGGAAACAATGGTCCATTCGCCATTTTGTTTTTCCAGAATTACTTCACCACCCTGATAGACGAATCGGAAGAAAACAACAGCACGTTGCATTTGGGAATCAATAACGATAGTTGAGGCTTTGGGATAGGTTTCATATTGCCAATATCCTCCCCAGTGTCCATAGAATATCTTGGTGGCACAATTGATGAAATCCATCCTTTTCCGGCTTTCACCTTTTGAATAGGCGACTTGCATAATTCCTTCTTGTCCCAAGCCAACATGTCTGTTACCCAAAAAGTTGTCTAACAACCGTTCGTATTCAGTGGTCAAATAGACAATTTTCTTGTTGGGGAACTTTACGGGAGGACGAAATGATATGGCTGAATCCACCTTGGTGGTAGGGATTTTTGCCCATAAGTAACCATAGTAATCAAAATCAAATTCAGGGGACAACACTCCTCTTTCTTTGTCTCTTCGGAGATAACCCAGATATACTTTGCGAATACTGTCTTTCGAATAGATTTGGTTGATACGATTTGTGTAATAGGTCTCAAGTTCATCAAGGCTGATTGGGATTGTATCCGTCATGCGAATCTCATTCAATGTGCTTTGCACAATAAAATAGGGACTATTTTTATATAGGTCTTGGTCCTCGCTTCTGCACCCGATTTTTTCCAGTTGGAGAGGTTGATAGAAAGCAGCAAAAACCTTATGAGCCTCGGCCACCCATTTGCTTTTTGCTTCGTCTTCATTAGATGGAACAGCATTGGACCAATTGTCAAAAAACTGATACAGCAACGATGTCGAATGTTGTTTATAGGCTTTTTTCAACATTTTCATCTGTGACCGGTCTTGTCCCTGAATGGCCATGCAAAAAAACAGAAGGACAAATAAAAGACAAACTTTTTTTGACATACTAGGTTTATGATTTATATTGTATTGAACATTTATTAAGTTGATAATCAATATTAAGTAGGTAATCAAAAATACAATCATCTACTTTTGATTACCTACTTATCTATTTATCTGCTTTTCAATCAAATTTAGATTCAATAATAAGTAATATTATAATGTGTGAATCCGTCTTCGGAATCGGCTCGTAGTGGACGGCCCTCTTCATCAGCTTCGATGATTGTGTGAGTTCTTGACAACAGGGGGGTGTCGGGGAAGAAGAGCGCCAAAGGCGGGTATGCATCCTCACCAATCTGATTGACAGCCCTACCGTCGGCCTCATAAGAATAACGTTGTTCCCCATCTTCGTTCACTAAACGGATAATACGGCCTTCTTCATCGTAGTACAAAGTTCCTATTTTCGTGGGAGGTTCACTATTTAGCTTTGAATAGACATCAGTACTCTTACCATTGTCACGATATTCAAAGGTGACATAAAATATCTCTGGCTCCGTTTTGTCTTCATCACCGAAACCGGCATCCTCGCCTTCGTTTTTGATGGCCCGACCATTCTGCCAGGTGATTTTACCGGTATATCCATGGTCAGACATGTTGATGGTTGTGAGATTTCCATCGCGGTCGAATTCGTAGGAATAGCCAAAGCCAGCCTCAAAGCCGAATTCCACCATCTTTATACCTTCAGAAAAACCAAGCAGTTGAGCCTCTGAAGGTCCTTTTGCAACTTCTTTTTTCTCTTCTTCCTCCTCTTTTGCAGGTTCATCTTTGTCGTTGTCATTATTATCAGCAACAACGGGGTCTTCTGTCTTGACATCTTTTCCATCTTTCGACACTAATTGATAGATGAGAAAACCGCCCAATGTTAGCACCAATGCCGCCACGACGGCGATGGTAATGGCTTTTCCTGTTTTGTCCATAATGATTGATATTAATGTTACTATTTTACTATCGATGGTAAAATTATTAGGCTTTTGCCCTTTAAGGGCGTATCTGCAGCAACCACATCGCCCTCAGAGCATAGCCCTGAGCTAATAGCTCATTGGCCGTAGTTGCCCAGACATTGGCTCTTCAGTACCAAGGAGTTAATACCCCACCCCGATTCCTGACATTACCTCTACATTATACTCCTAACTTCTAACTCCTAACTCCTAACTAAAACTTCGGTCGATGGCGGCGGCGGTCCCAATACCAGAGGTCGAGCCCCACGCTGAAGGATGAGGGATAGGCGCGAGTGCCGTCGGTAAGACGGAAGAGAGGCACAAGGCTCTGGGTGTAGGAGAAGGTGAGTGGCCCGATGGATGCTGTTGCCAACCAACTTGCCCTGAAGGTATTGGTATGGAATGGGGCATCATCGTTCTCTTTTTCACCTCGATAGCGATAATGATAATCGGAGAAGTCGAGGTGCAGGATAGGACCTGTTTGTATTGACAACTGCCGCCCATATGTCTGTAGTCCTACGAGGAAAGGTATTCTGATGGAGGCATTCATCAATTCATTGGTTATCAGTTTGTCATTAATCGGTTGGAACTCCATTCGTCCACCCACTTTTTTTGCTAACATGTACGGGTCAAACTCATAGAATTCTACAGTCATCTGTAGTCCCGAGCTGTAGCCCGCAATGCCCCGATAGAAGTTCTTTGAAAACTGCAAGACGGTGAATCCAATCTCAACCCTATCAGAGAATCCCGAAGGTAAATGGAAACCATCGTAGGACTTTCCAAAGATACCATCATGTAGATACGACTTCCCTACCCAGAAAAGTGGTAATTGTGGGTCATAACATTCTGAGAGTTCATTCTGATGATGAAAATCATCCATACTTTTGTCTAAACACTCAAAATAGCCTATCAAGTGTGCGGAATATTGTTCCTTCATAGGCCGATAGTCGGGTTTCTCCACCTCACACCCCTTAGGAACAGTCACGCTGAGTGTGGAATCTTTTTTATTGAATTCCACGGAGATAGGCCCATAGAGTGTGCGATATGTAGCCCTGATTTCCTTGATATCGCCCACCGCCTGCGGGTCGATGACGAGGTGTCGCATGCCATGAGTACCAGGTTTCTGTCTGACACCCACAATGGTACGGAAGAGCCACTCGTCAATCTGTCCCAACATAAAATGGTTTTCCGAAGACCCCTGCCGTGGGTCCCACTGTTCGGTAAGCGTGGTGGCCCCCTGCTTGATTTGGAATCCATATCCTGGTGTCTCGTAGTGGTTGAGCATCTTAAAGAGCAACTCATTCTGTCCGTTGTCGGCTAAGACGCGGAACAGATAGCGATTGCCCACATCACCGGTGGTGAGGCGGTCGCCATGGGCATGGATGTCGCGAATAAGCGACTGAAGGACAGCCTCTTTGTTGTCACCCGTGATACCGAGAAAAAGCGGCAAGGCATTGCTTGCCTGGCTCCCCGTGCCATAAAAACATGAGTCAGGGTGATAGAAATGGGCGTTAAATGCCGTCACTACTTGATTGTATAGTTCTTGGTATTTCTGCTGGTCTTCGTATTGCCCTATCATTCTTGCCGCTTCAGTAATAAGCTGCAAGTCGTAGATATAATGAGCGGTGGCCACTAATGGAACGGGGGTGTTTTGAGAGAATCCCGGTCGTTTGGGGCCGTAATCATACCAGTCGCCGAGTCCATGACTGACAATGCCGTCCTCCGCCCTTGAGGTGAGGTAATCGACATAGCGTCGCATCGGTTCGTAGTTGTCGATGATGAGGGTGCTGTCGCCGTAGGCATCATAATACATAAATGGGAGTATGACGAGCGTGGAGCCCCATTCTGGCGAGTCGTCGAAGAGATTGCCGAAGGAGACATACTGAGGTGCTGTGGTAGGCACCATACCGTTGGGTTTCTGTGTATCGACGATGTCGCGTATGATTTTTGGCACGAGCCTTGTCATGTCGAAATTGTAGAGCAGTGACGGTCCGCAGAGATGATCTTGCTCCAGCCATCCCAACTTTTCTCGTTGTGGACAGTCGGTGAGTACACCCTGCATATTCGACATTTCCGCTTTCAGAATAAGGTCATGCGTTTTTGTCAGGATTTCATTGTCGCACCAGAATGTAGAAGTGTTTGGGGCTGCATTTGAGATAAAAAGGCTCTGTAAACTGCTGATTACTGGCAGTTCATCGGGATTCTTATTTCCTTTCATCACAGCACCCTCTACCTGTATGTATCTAAAACCATAGTAGGAAAAGCGTGGATGCCAGAATTCCTCCTTATCTCCACGGAGAGTGTATTCATAGTAATGTGGCCGCCCTGTTTGCGACTGATCACAGGCACCCTGAGGTGTGAGCCGCTCCGAGACAATGAGCGTCACCTTCTGTCCGCGTTTTCCCTTGACCCTCAATCCTGGGAAACCGGCGAGGTTCTGACCCATATCGCAGACAAATGCCCCTTTGCTGACGGTACGCTTAGTGGCTTGCGAAGCAGCCTCCAAGGAGTCAGTTGGGATGGTCTTTGTTGACTTTGGAATATAGTAATCGAAGATACACACCGTTTGTGCACATTCTGGACGTAGTTTGCCCGTTGGTCCCTCTGTGAAGACAGCTTTCTTCCAGTTGCTGTCGTCAAACTCGCCCTTGCCGAGGCCATCTTGTTCCAGACGTGCATCATATGATTCACCACCATAGATGCTGTTGAAAGTGATGGGACTTGGTGTCCAGCGCCAACTGTCGTCGCTGACGATATATTCCGTGGTACCATCATCGTAGATGATGTCCATGCGCAGCAGCAGTTGTGGAGGTCCGTAGCTGCCAATCAACTTGGCATATCGTGAGCCACGCTGCACATTGAAAAAGCCATTCCCCAAGAGCACATTGATGGCATTGTCGCCTTGCCGCAGTTCATCGGTCACATCATAGGTGTCGTAATAGACAGTATGATTGTAATCACTCCACAGGGGTGTGAACATCTTGCTACTGGTGTTGAAGCCGTTATTCTCATGGAATGAAAGTCTGACGTCTTCACTTTTAAAATTACCATTGATTGCCATCTCGTAATGACCAAGTCCACAGGCATACACTATGGCAGAAGCCACCTTGCGGTCGGTATGGAATTTCTTACGTAGAATGATGCTGCGAGCCGAGAGGGTATCCACATCTGCCCATTTAGTTTTGACGGAGTCTTTCTTGAAGACTTCGTTACTCCAACTGCCATCAGGGATGTGGGCATCTTTCTTGGTGATGGCCCCAATCCATTGTGGGGTGAGTGATGTGTTCTGTCCTGCATGTAAGTTGTTGGGTAGTGCCTTGATGTCTTCTGGAGCCACGCGGATACACTGTTCTCTGCTCCAGTCTGACCAATGGTTCCACTGCTCATTATCCTTGCTTTGATAACCAATTCTCACGCGCCAATAGTAGCCGAATTGGTTGGGGGCGAGGTATGGCAATTCGATGAGTTGGCTTTCTTCCGACTCTATCACACCACTGTCGTAAATCATTTCCTCGGTGAGGTTTTCATAGACTTGTATTTGATAGACATTCTGAGAAATAGGCCAGTTGTCTTTGTCGTCATATTGCCACCCTACACGAATCTTTCCCGCTTCCACCACAGCCATCTGACCACGCTGGTAGTTACAGGTGGTCTGGATGATTTTGAGATGAGCCTGAATGCCGAGCACGAACATCAGGAAAATTGCGAGGAAGAGACTCTTTTTCATACACTCAACTATTTGATGCCATCGTTATTTACACGAATTGACTATTATCTATTGTCACGAATTTTCAATGTTTTTATCACGAGATTTGTCGAAGACCCACTAACCATAGGGGTAAATATAGATTTTTTTATATTAAAGTTAATAGTTGTTGGATTGGACATAAACGAGGTACTTAAAAGGGGATCATAGGGCTAGACGGAATCCGAGAATATAGTTGCGGATGGTTGGTGTGAAGCTATTACGGTAGGCAATACGACAACTGCTGACATCAGAGTACCAGCCACCCCCACGGTACACGCGTCTGGAAGCTTTTTTATTGTTGCACGGATTAATCTTTGGTGAGTTATCATAATAATTCTTGTCATACCAGTCCTGGCACCATTCCCAAATGTTACCACTCATGTCGTAAAGACCAAGTTCATTGGGCTTCTTTTGACAGATTGAATGAGTCTTACCATCACTATTGCCATTATACCATGCAACAGTATCTATGTTATTGCTACCACTGTATTTATAATTCTTGGACTTGTTACCACCACGGGCAGCGAATTCCCATTCTGCCTCTGTGGGAAGACGGAAGTCCATGTGCGTCATCTTGTTCAATTTGCGGATAAACTCTTGACAGTCATCCCAACTTACACTTTCCACGGGCAAATCATCCCCCTTGAAATGAGAGGGATTGTTACCCATCACAGCTTGCCACTCTCTTTGAGTGACAGGTGCCCGACCAATGGAAAATGATGACAATGTAACCTGATGCTCCTCATTATCCTCTCCTATACCACCAAGCCATGAATATTGTTCACCCATCTTAAAGGTGCCACCCTCCACTTTTACCATGTTGTGAATAAGATTTTGAAGAATGGGATTGACTGTGGATGAGCCTCTTGTCCGTTCCATCTCATTGATAAGTTCACGCACATCCTTCTGCATTTCCGTCTCACCCACAGTAGTTTCTCCTGTTATTCCATGATCAGAACTGACGATGGTCTCCTCGTTGTCTGTTTTAAGATATAACGCCTTTAGCAACGCCCTCACTTCCACAACATTTTGCGGACGGCGGCGACGAGCAGGGTTCATCATCGTGGAAATGGCATGACGCAGATGTGCACTCACTGTCGCTGGATATGAGAACCGCCGACCATTTGGTTCGATATCATCAGCCTCCACCATAGGCGGCGGATAACCAGTAACCAATTTATAAATGGTGGCACCGAGAGCGAAAAAATCCGTCCATGGTCCAATGTTATTCGACTGTTGCTGCACCTGCTCCAATGGAGCATAACCTGGAGTATAGGCCATCGTCGAGGATGACAAAGTGCCTCCTTCGCCAGCAGAGAGTTGTTTAGAAGCCCCGAAATCAATCAAGGTACAATGGCCACTGCTATCGCGCATGATATTACCGGGCTTTATGTCGAGGTGATAAAGACCTGCAGCGTGTATCGTCTCCAAGGCATCAAGCATCTGAAGGGCCACATCACAGACTTCCTGTTCCGGCAAAGGGTGTTGACGTGTCTGCTCGGCAAGAGAAGTTCCATTGACAAAATCCATGACATAGTATGCTGTGCCATTCGCATCGAAAAGATCGGTGACATGGATAATATGGTCGTTGTGTAAAAGAAATATACGCTTTGCCTCTCGGCGGAATTTTTCCAACTGAGCCTTAAAGACAGCAGTGTTCAGCTCGTTGCTCACCTCCACTGTGGTACCATTGGCAGAACGGTGATTGGTACCACGCATAAAAAATTCCTTCACCGCCACTTGTACACCAAGCAGGGTGTGTTCCGCTACATAGGTGTTGCCAAAGCCTCCAGAGGCCAAATAGCGCACGATACGGTAGCGGTCGCCTAATACCGTCCCTGTGGGTAGCATCTGTCGTTGATCAATCTGTGGCATAATTATGGTAAGTCATAAAATACTATCATCTAATTTTGATCACCTACTTATTTAGTGGGAGCGTGGAATCTCGCTCCATCAATCATTCGACAAAAATAGAAAAAAGTTTTATAAAATGCAAGAAACTGCCAAAAAAAATACTATAAATCCATCTGAGAGTTCATTTAAAAAGTGAATGGTACGTAGGAACATACTCCATGTATGTCAGAAAATACAGCAAAAAAAAGTAATTATTCATAGATTATCATTTTTTTTGTTTATATTTGCAGCGTTTTACCAAAAACTACAAAAAACACATTATTAACAATTAAAAAAACAGTATGAAGAAATTACTATTCGCTATGTTTGCCTTCGCACTGTGCTTAGGCATTACCTCCTGCAAGGACGAAGCAGGCAAGAAAGAAAAAGGAGAAGTCGCAGCTGCTTCAGATGAAAAGTCAGATGCTAAGGCCGCCTCATTGGCTGATATCGTTGCCGAAGCCAAGGCTAATGGCAGCAATTGGAGTGTTGATGAGTGGAAGGCTCAGTTTAAGGCTATCTTGAATGCCGCTAAACCCATGATGACAGAGTTGAAGTCTCTGCAAGAAGAAGCTGAGAAAGCAGGTGACGACACCGCCAAAGCTTCTGAATTGATGGGTAAGATGGCTGAAGTGATGAAAAAATACGAGCCAGACTTAAAAGCACTTGATGAATTCGAGACAGTCTGTGAGGCTTCAGAGAATGGCAAGAAAGTATTGGAGGACGAAGAATTCCAAAAGGAAATGGAGAAAGAGTTCCCAGAGTTTGCTGACATGTAAAAGCAGGAACTTCGTTTCGTTATATATATCATGTGGGTGTCACTGTGTGGCATCCACATTTATATTTCTTCCCCCTTACAAATAATGCTTGAGTGATACATCGAGGCAGTCAAGATAAAACGCAATATTTTTTTGCATTTATTTGTGTTAATTCAAAAAAAAATATTATATTTGCACCGACATTATTGGAAGCAACATTTTTATTAATCACTATTATTAACTTAAAAAAGAGAATTATGAAAAAATTATTGTTTGGTTTGTTCGCCTTGGTATTGTGCTTGAGTTGTGCATCATGTGGTAGTGCTGACATCAAGTCTATCGCTGAGAAAGCTAAGACCGAAGGTGCTAACTGGAGTGTTGATGAGTGGAAAACTCAGTTCAAGGCTGTCATGAATGCAGCAAAGCCAATGTTGAAGGAAATCAAGGATCTGCAAACAGAGGCAGAGAAAGCTGGTGACGATGCATCCAAAGCTGCTGAATTGATGGGTAAAATGGGTGATGTAATGAACAAATACAAAGATGACATGCAAGCAATCGAAGATTTCACAAAAGCTTGTGAGGCATCTGAGAATGGCAAGAAACTGATGGAGGACAAAGCCTTCGAAGAGGAGATGAAGAAAGAATTCCCTGAGTTTGAAGACTTGTAAAAACGGTTATTTCTTTTCGTCATATGTGGGTGTCACTGAGTGGCATCCACTTTTTATTCCTCCTGCGCTCCCATGTTTCTCAACTATGAAATTCCAACTATCCACTATGAAAAAAATTTCTTACATTCTATTGATGATGCTTTTTGTTTCCCTACAAGGTATAGGGCAAACCGTTGACAGCCTGGCCAACTATTCAGAGGAGGTTACAGACACTTTTCAACTGACCAGTTTAGTGGATGAATACCGCAAGAAAGCTCTTGCCGGCGATGCACAGTCACAATACAATTTGGGGCTATGCTACCAATATGGAGAAGGGGTGGAGCAAGACTATGCCCAGGCTATAGAATGGTTTCAGAAGGCTGCTGCGAAGAATCATGCTGCCTCGCAATGTGCCCTTGGCCTTTGCTATCAATACGAATATGGCGTTAAAAAAGATATGCGCCAAGCCATCAAATGGTATGACAAGGCCGCCAGACAAAATTTTGCCATGGCCCAATATTGCCTCGGGCTTTGTTATAACTACGGCGATGGTGTCATATTGGACACCCGTAAGGCGGCTGAATGGTATCGTAAGGCAGCAAACCAAGGACTACACTTAGCTCAACTGAATCTTGGCATGTGTTATTACAATGCCGAGGGTCTCCCCAAAAATTATGTTTTAGCTGTGGAATGGATTCGTAAGGCTGCCGAACAGGGTTATGCGCAAGCAGAATACAACTTAGGCTATTGCTATTATACTAACAAGGGTGTAAAGAAAGACCTAAAACAAGCAGCTGAATGGTACGAGAAGGCAGCTATGCAAGGTCATGCCACCGCACAAATGAGCCTTGGCGCCTGCTATGAGGACGGTGAAGGCGTGGAGAAGGACCTCAACAAGGCGATAGAGTGGTACACTCTCGCTGCCAAGCAAGGCAATGAGGATGCGATAGAGGCTCTGAAAGAGTTAGGGGTGGAGATGAAGACCGAGGAAGAATGAAGATTGAAAATTGATAATTGAAAATTGAAGATTGAAAATTATAAGTAGTTAAAAGGGAGTTAAAGGGACAAATGATTAACTGAACTTTCCCACCCTTTTTATCACGAATTAGAGAATTAAAGAATTTTCCATTATGATGAATTTATAGGAATTTGAGATGAAATGACAAGTCATTTCCTAACTCTATTGCGTATGATTCGCGTCGTTTGCGACGATAATTCTTCAAAATTCTTTTCATCTGCTTATCAATTCTAAAACTACTGCGTTCCTCATGGGTCTTCTACAAATCTCTTAAATTCGTGATAATAAAACTTTTACGTAATTTGTGGAGGTGGGAAATTTCAGTGATTAATTGAAGATTATGCTTCGCGTGAATATTGAATCGGCAGGCAATCAAGGGACATACCCCGTGTATGTCCGTTTTTTTAGGTCTATTTGCAAGCACAAATAATATTTTCGGATATACACGGGGTATGTTCCTACGACTAATTACCTTTATAATTGGGCTTAAACCTCAAATCTCAAACTTCAAATCATCTTGTGAGTGAGAATTTGAGACTGAGACCGAAGTCACGGGTGGTAGTGGGATAGCTGCTACTTGAGAGCAACGGCGTGTTGGTCTGTTGGTCGTAGTAGAAGCTCATAGTCATGAGTTTTGAGACGGTATAGTCGGCATTGAATGAGAATTTGAGGGCAGTATTACCACTGCTTGCCGAACTTGTCATGGTGGCGATGTCGCGTGTGAGACTTGCCTGCTGACGATAGGAGAAGTCGAAACGCAGGTTCAGGTCATGGTTGAAGTTATTCTTTCCCTTTGATGTCGGTCTATTATTTCCTTTGTTGTTATCGCTATCGTCATCATCGCCTTTTTTCTTCGAGCCCTTCACTTTTCGGTGGTTTCCTCCTCCGAAGAAATTGAAATCATTGATTTTATAACCCATTCCGATAACCCAGTCGTGGCTGGTATTTTCGGAGAGCTGCACACTGGTAGTACTCAAGTTGACCACTCGTGTAGATTTATACTCGAGTTTGCAGGTGAGGTTGTTCTGGAGTGTGACATCGATACCAATCAGTGGTGAGAATGATTCGTTGATACTCACAGTCGAGATATTGAACATACTGCTTGGTATGGGATTACCAGAGGTAGCATCCATAATAAAACCTAACCCATTCATATACTCCTGCCATGTACTGAAACTGGAATAAGAGCCTACTGCAAAGATGCTCTTGTAGGAGTGGTTAAGGTTGACACTCTTGAAGAGGTCTCTGAAAAGCGACAGTTTGCTCAGTCCACTATAACGGATGGTCCAGTTGGGCAGCAGTCGCCTGAGGCTTGGAAAGATTTCGAGTGTTTTTCCACCCATGCTGGTGTATGTGGACAGGAATGCCGGTATCATCACGTCGGAGCTATACAACCCTACCCTACCGATTTCCGGATTGAACGACTGGCCTGCCATGGATGTCCCAACGGGGTATGTGGAACCAGTATATTGTTGTTCTACCCTTTGACGGAATCCCTCGAGCGAGTTGCAGAACTTCTCAAATGTCTTGGAATAATAGCCATTGTTCGCATTTCCTGTCCCCTCGAATGCTGAGCCTATCGAAATAGTGGTCATAGTGAACTGTCCGGTGCGTGTCGTCGGTGAGCCTGCAAACATATACTGTATGTTCTGCGCCTTTGTCTCTGTACGACTGGCATTAAGGTCGATTTTCAGGTCGCGGACAGGTTCGAGTGTCATTTTCAGTTGTAGGTCTTCAGTGAGGTTGGTGGCCGCAGGTGTTGCCACGCTGTCGGCATATAGCAACCAGTTGTTGTCGCGTGCCTTTTGTATATAGTCATCACCTATGAATCCGAATGCGAAATCAAGTCCCGGACTCATAACATCACCTCCGCGCTGTCCGAAAGCCTTTCCGATGGTAGGCATGAATCCTGGCAGCGTCATGGCATACTGGTTTCGGTAAGTAAAGTTGACATTGCGCACCATCATCAAGAATCGTGCTGCATACTGTGCCGACTTATACCATAGTTTATCATCGAGTGGTTCCTTAGCGGTGACGGTGAGTTTATAGGTGACGGCTGTATCGAGTTTATTGATTACCTTGATTTTGTTGTCATCAACCACCTTATATCTTATCTTCACGGGTTTCCCATCCTTGTCCTTTGCACTGACGATAAGCCTCCGGCTCTTCTTACCGTGAGTTACGGTCATCGAAGTGTCGGCCTTGATGGTGATTTCCTTCTCAAACGTATTTTTGTTTTTAGGAAGTTTAGCCTTCTTGTCATCTTTTCCTTCCTTATCATCACCTTTATCGTCTTCCTCTCCTTGCTTTTTATTCTTTTGCGCATTGGCAGGAGGAGTATTTTTCTTGGTGGTGGGCTTTGGCTGTGACTTACTGAATCGCTCGTTGGTCTTTTTCAGGAACGGGATATGATCGTAGAGTTTCTGCATATTGAATGCCCCATTGAGATTGAAGGTACGATTGGATGTAATGCTATTACCCAATGACGTACCATCCTCGAGGTCTGTCCCCCGGAGCCAACGGTAGGTGGAATTGTAGGAAACGTCGGAAGTCACCCAGTCGAAGATGGGAATAAGATTGATCGGCAGGTGATATGACGACGAGAATGTCTGGTTGTAGTCGAGTGGTTCACCCATGTTTCGTATCGACTGCCACACAGAGTCTTTCCATGCGGTATATTGGTCGGGGTAAAGGTCTTTGTTGATGGGTGTATAGGGTTCCTCGATTTCAGCGTTTGTCCCACTTTGGAAGTTGAGATGAAGATTTTTGGTTAAATCCCATCGTATAGAGAATTCCCTGTTCCACAAGAACTGCTCGCTGAAGGTGACAGGCAGTTGTGAGTTTTCAAGACTCTCCATATCTCGTTCCTGCAGTTCGAAGTATGTACGCGTGATATTGGTATTGAACGTGATATTCTGGGGCAGGTAGTTGAGACCAAATTTCTTGGCGATTTCCCAATATTTCGATTTCGACTTGATACCCTTGAATGGTTCCCATGTTTTGAAGACTGGTGTCCATGTATATGCCATAGAACCATTCCACCTGT
>JAEEGL012634749.1_pt1 | contig 12981 bp, 8 predicted proteins | sample 9134231 | NCBI WGS metagenome assembly JAEEGL01 (sample SAMN16246548, study PRJNA631951) | gut metagenome | biome: gut microbiome; feature: rumen; material: fiber-attached | host: Bos | place: Iran: Karaj | collected 2018-10 | reverse complement strand
AAACTCCAATACGAAATGCCGCGAATCATTCTCGGCGAGAACGGAATCGACGAGAAGTGGTGCATCTCAAGGCGCAAAGAATCAAAGGCATCTCCCAAACTCGACTTCACGCTTGACGTCTATTCCGCAGGCATAATCACCGAAGAGCAGGCCGCAAAGACTGGCAGAATCTTCGAGGAGTGCGACAGCGCCGCTGATTTCGTCAAAGGTCCAAAGAACGACTTTGAGAAACTCGCGTTCGACAAGGAGAGCAAGACCAGCGCCAAACCCTCAGTCAGATTCAGCGTCGTAAATGGCGAGGAGTCCTCAATCAAGTTCACAGCAACTTCAGACAGACAAGGCGATGATGCAGGATGGGCCGCAATCGGACGCAAGTTCCCGAAACCGCTGGACATCTCCGCATCAAAAGCAGTCGGTTTCCGCCTTAGAAGCTGTGTTTCTGGAGCCACACTCAAGATGCAGTTGGTCGATGCCGATGGCAAACGTCAAGACTTCAGCACAACACTCAATGATGTGAACTGGCACTACGTCAACTTCGCTATTAATCATAAGTCATTGAATACAAAGAAGATAGCATATGTATTATTCTATCTTGAAGCCGTTCCGCAGACGCAGACCGCATGGGTTGAAATCAAGAAGTTGCGCTGCACAGACGCAGTTTCATGCCTTGTCAATCCTGTATTGACGATCGGCGACGCGACTGTCAAGTTCCCATGCACACTCTTCGAGGACAATTCTCTCAAATGCAGCGACGGCAAGAACTGGAAGATTGTCGATGCCTACGGCAAACTCCTCACAGAGGGCAAGATCAAAGGTGCATTCCCGACACTCAAGGTCGGACGCACCCCCGTCTCCCTCAAATTCGAGGACAAGAGCTGCGATTCGTTCAGGGTTGTCGCTAAATTCATCAAGGAATACAAATAAGGAATACTACGATGAAGACAAGGCATCTGTTTTTCGTTCTGCTGGCTGGACTAGTGTTAAGCGCATCAGCCCAGATTGCTGGCGAGGTGTTTCACTATGACTTCCGCAAGAATGCGATTGTGGATTTGCAATCCAACGCAAAGATTGAGGATGGTGTGCTTAGGCTCAATGGTAAAGGAGATTTTGCATACGTCCCAAAAAGCGAGAGCATCCATCTGACAGAGACGGGCATGACGCTCGTCGCAACCGTCAAGATGAATGACAACGGCACAGAGAGGGGCGGCGCCGACGAATGCCATGACATGTTCCTCTCAAAGGGCAAGGAGTTCATCTTCGGGCGCTCGCAGGAAAGCATCTACTTCAACTTCAACAACGGCAACTCATGGTGCGCTACAACTATGGCAAAAGCCTGCAACGTGCCTGGGAAGTGGATGCAATACGCAGCCGTCATTGAGCACTTCAACGACCGCGCACAGGGCTTTGTAGGATACAGAATCCTCCTCTATGAGAACGGTGAACTTCTCACCGCTCAGCGTTTCCTAGGCGTCGAACCAATGCATGTCCCCGACCTTGTCGAGATTGGCAAAGGCTTCGGAGGAGGCCCTTGGTTCTTCAACGGAGACATCGCCAGCGTCAGTATGTATGACAGGCCGCTCAACCCGAACGAGATTGACAAACTCGTGACGTCAGAACCGCTTGTCAAGATAGAACGCAAGGGCTTCGTACAGATTCCCGCCATGCTCCAGACTCTTCTTGAGACGCCTCACCCATCACCAATTGCGAGATGGGCGCTCGGTGCCTTGAGAAGAGCTGCCGCTTCAGGCTTTGACAACACGATAATCGATGAGACGGCTAAAGCACTTGCCAATGCCCCTATTGACTTTAACTTCAAGGACCTGACGGATCTGTTCTCGAAGCGCGGACAGTTCCGCATCATCATGACAGATTCGCTCGCCGCGCTCCTTATACAAGGCAAAGGAGTCGGTCCGCATCCGCTTATCGGCGTCATCGACCGCACCAACGCGCACGAGGTATTCGGCGAAAAATCCATTGAATGGAAAATAAGCTATCGCAATGGGAAGGATACCTCCGAATTGGAGAATTGGCAGAAAGTCGCCTGGACATCAAATGTCTCAAAAAACACTGCGAAAATTACATGGGAGTCCGAATTGTTCAAGGTGACGTCCGTCATCACTTTCAAGAGTAGCCGAATTGAGAGCACAATGAATGTCGAAAACAAGGTCAAGGGCGTACTCATCGACAGCGTAGAATACCCAATCTATCGTTTCGCACATTTGCCAGGCACGGACGACAGGATGGCCTACCCGTACATGTCAGGCGTGGAAATCCCAAATCCAACCATGGAGGCTTTCAGATACGGTCAGCAGAGCACATATCCGTCTGGCAGTTGCTCAATGGAATTCGGTGCGTACTATAGCAACAAGCGCGGTATTTACTACGGATTCGAGGACGGTCTTGCCCGCTCAAAGGAGTTCCGCGTGTTTGGGAAACGCAACAATCTGAACGTCTCATGGAAAGTTCCAGTGGCTTATGACGGCAAGACGCTGGCACCAAACAACTATGTCCAGAACGGTGTTGCCACTATTGAACTCTACAATGGCGCATGGTTTGAGGCTGGACAAATTTTCAGGTCATTCCTTGAGAGAGACGCTGCATGGTGGATCAAGGACCTTCCACGCAAATCGACTCCTGAGTGGTTCAGAAACAACACTATGTGGTTCATTAACTTCACGGCTAAAAAGGAGACAGCTGAAGACATCTACAACCTTGCCGCATATCTCCGCGAATATTTTGAACTGCCCTTCGGCTTCCATTGGTACGCTTGGCATTCAAATGAATTAGGCTGGCCACACTATCCAATCCAAAACTTCACCCTCGAGTACATAAAGAAGTTCAAGGAAGCGGGCATCTATACCGTCCCATACATCGACTCGCGCCTTTGGAAAATCAATGACGGCAAGGACAACACAGACTATATGTACAAATCACATGGTTTGAAATACGCTGCGCGCGACATCAAGAATGGCATCTATAACGAAGACTACGGCAAGAATTCTGTCTATACAATCATGTGTCCGGCCGTACCTGAATGGCAGGACTGGATCGCCGACCTTGTGGAGCGTGTCGCATCCTACGGATTTGACGGTGTCTATCACGATCAAGTCGCGACTGGACGCCCAAGGTTCTGCTTCAATAATGAGCATGGACATAAACTAGATGACGCCGCCCTCTGGCTTGAGCAAGGCTATTGGCCCATGTTCGACAAGATTTTTGCGAAAACTCACACCAAATATCCTAACTTCTGCCACACCACAGAGGAGAACTCAGACCCTTACCTTAAGCAGTTTGATGGATATATGGTCTGGCGTTGGACAGATCATGAGCAGATTCCGCTCTTCCAATCCATCTACTCTGGCCGTGCGCAATTCGTCGGCCGTCTCTTCAACACGCATAAGCCTGGCGACAAACAGTCATTCTTCAGTAAAGTCGCCCAACAGTTGGTGAACTCTGAGCAGATTGGTTGGTATTCAATCTATGACCTTAAGGAGGCAGACGCGAGACGCCTGTTCGTCAAGAAGGCCATGCATACACGCGATGTTCTCCTCTACTGGTTCAACGAAGGCAGGATGCTACCGCCGTTGGAGTTCTCGTCAATGCTGATGGAGCATACAAAGTGGGGCGGCGTTGTTCCTCAGGTCTTCGTGCTACCCTCAATCGCGTCCTCCGCGTGGATCGCGCCAGATGGCTCAAAGATGTTCCTCTTCGTGAACACACAGGAAAAGCCTATCTCAGCCACACTATCCACTGAATATGACGTTTGGGTTTGTCAAGAGGGCGCGACCGAACCAAAGTTCGAGAAGAAAATACAAAACATCACCATCGAGCCACGCTCGGTCATGGTCTGGACGACCAGCAAGGAGCACGCCGCCAGAATCCAGAAAAAGCTTAAGGATTTCACATCATTCGACTATGGCAAACCCTTCATGACAATTGCCAAGGAGAGGTCGTCATTTAAGACAGATCCCAACAAGAAAATCAAGGGTGAGCCAGGCAAGGCATATGGCGTTAAGGATGCAGCAGCCTATTTTGGCTGTGCGCCAGATGAATCATTTCACCATTTCGGTTGGCTTGACGAAGCCGTCATCTCATACGGCGAGGTCGATTTTGGCGATGCTAACGTCTCGAAAATTCAAGTGAATGTCACTGTTGACCCTGGCTACGAAGGCGGCGAACTCACTGTGATGGTGAACGATGTCATCGCGGGAACAATTACCCTCAACAGCACGGGCGGTTGGGATAATTACAAAGACTTTGACATCCCACTTTCCAAACCCATAACAGGAAAGGCGACCATTGTTTTCAGAATCTCTGGCAAGGCCGCCTGCAATTTCGCGCATTGGCGTTATTAATAATGCTCAAATTGAATGCACGGCCTAGCCGTGCATTCAAGAACAAATAATCAATTTTACTTTGTCAAATCAACGATTTCGGTTGTGCCGCACATGTCGTTGAATTTGCCGTTCTGCTCCTCATAAACGGAAAGGAAACACTGAGTGACGCCTTCGGGTATCTTTGCGCTGATAACGTTCCCGTTGACATCGGCGGGCATTGATTCCCATTTCCAGAGATGCCGCTTCTCCTCTTTGGAAGAGCAGGAATAGCAGAGAAGAGCCTTGCCCATACCAAGCCCAACAGACTTTATTTCCGCGCTAACCACGCCATCTTTAACGGCTGGCTTGCCCAACACTGGAAGCGATGGAACTTTATCAGGATCCATAAAGTGCCTCGCCATGCGCGGGCAACTGTCAAAAAGGAATCCCACATGAGAATGCGGAAGTTTTATGACAAATGACTTAGTGACGGTTGTCGGGCACTCGTTGAACGCGGCAGTCAAACTTTCGAGCGTGACGTTCTGGTCATGTGTCGATGCCACCCAGTACATCGGAACCTTTGCGGCGTGCAGGAAGCGTCCGTTAATGAGCCTAGCGTCCTTAAGGCGAATGTCACCACAGTAGATTTCAACGATGCCTTTGAGACGTTTATCTACGGACGTGACCATTGCGCCGTACCAACTTCCCCATGAGAGTCCCACGAGGACAATCTTGTCTGGATTGACGTCAGGCCATGTCCTGAGCAGTGAGTTGCAGAGCACCATGTTGGCGACGTTCGCCTGCAAATCGTTGCGGGTCCCGCCCTCAAGTTCCTTGCGCGGAACATTGCTCTCGCCTGGCACCTTGCCAGGTACTGGTGTGGGGCGTCTGTTGTACCAATCCAAGGCTATTACCGCGAAGCCATAGTCTGTCCAACGTTTGACATATTGCGGATATGCCGTTCCACCGCCGCCATGAACCATGACGATGCCTGGATAGCCGCCTTCTGGCTTGGGAGTCGTCGGCATGGCAACGTATGCAAAGAACTCGGCCTTTGTGTTTTTCGGACCATAGCCCGAGACCATGATATCCCTCATGCCCTCGTATTTGCTGTCCTCAAAACCGCTGTCGCGGAAACTTGGGGCTTTCGAGAGTTCTTCGAAATTCCAGTACTTCTCTGGCTCCTCGCGCTCAAAAGCCGAGCAATTACATTCGGTCATCACAGCGGCGGTGGCGGCTGCCACACAGCATAGCAGTTTCTTGCAGCTCATGTGTTTTCTCCTTTTTGTTTTTTGCGCCAAAGCGGCGCAAAATCATGTTATGTATTCAGGCCCGTGGATGGAATTTTTTGTAGGTGTTCTCCATCCTTGTAAAATCCGTATGAGTGTAGATTTGTGTTGTGGCGATACTAGCGTGTCCAAGCATCTCCTGAATGACACGCAAATCCGCTCCGTTGTTCAAAAGATGCGTTGCGAACGAATGCCTGAGCATATGCGGATAGACGTTCTTCGTGATACGTGCCTCACTCGCGGCCAGCTTCACAATGCCCCAAATTCGCTCACGGGTCAACGGAAGTCCTGTATGGGACAGGAAGAAAGCAGTGCCCTTGCCCGTTTTGTCAAGAGATGCCCTTGCCTTGTCGGCGTATGTGGCCATTGCGTTCCACGCGCTCTTGCCAAACGGCACAAAACGCTCGCGGTCGCGTTTGCCGATGATGCGCACGACGCCGCGCTTGTAGTCAACGCCATCTAGCCTTAGTCCGCATATTTCGCTTGCACGTAGTCCTGATGCATAAAGAAGCTCAAGGATGGCGCGGTTCCTAACTGTCAACGGTTCCTTGCCCTTCGCGAAGACAGCAAGCATCGCATCGACCTCGCCTAATCCAAGAAAATCTGGCATGACTTTCCAAAGCCTCGGCCCTTCCATTATCTCTGTGACGTTCTCGCTTATTCGATGTTCAATGTATAGATAACGGAAGAATACTTTAACGGAGACAAGACGACGCGCCAAGGTCGCGGACTCAAGCCCCTGCGAAGATCCATCCTCCAGAAAATCAAGCACATCATCACGCTTCACGTCAGTGGCAGATGAGATGCCCAACTGCTCCATGAAATCTATGAAGCATGTCATGTCATGGGAATAGGCCGTCACGCTGGCCTTGGCGAGTCCGCATTCCATCAAGAGATAACTCTTGAAGCCTGTCAAATCGTCGTTCCAAGACATAATCACATGCACATGCCGCCATCGACGCAAATCACATGGCCAGTGATGTATGATGCGTCTGGACCAACTAAGAAATTCACTGCTCCTGCAATGTCGTCAGGCTGTCCCGCGCGGGCGAGCGGTACTCCATTAAGGAGAGCATCCCTCGCCTCCTGCGGAAGCGCTGCACTCATGTCCGTCTCGACCAAGCCTGGAGCTATAGCATTGACTGTTATGTTGCGAGACGCAATCTCACGAGCCAGCGACTTGGTGAAGCCAATGAGACCCGCCTTGGCGGCAGCATAGTTGACCTGGCCAGGATTGCCGCACAGACCGACAACCGACGATATGTTCACTATTCTCCCGAACCGAGCCTTCATCATCGGTCTGACAACAGCCTTACAAGTGTTGAATGCACCTTTGAGGTTTGTATCAAGAACCTTGTCCCAATCCCCCTCTGACATTCGAAGAATCAAGCCATCCCTTGTAATTCCAGCGTTGTTCACTAAAATGTCGATTTTTTCGAAGTCGGCCAGAATTGTGGTGACAAGAGCCTGTACATCTTCGAATTTTGCGATGTCACAGGCGTATCCCTTTGTTCCAGAGCCAAGTTTCTCAGCGGCGGCATCCGCGCCCTGTTGGTTTGTGCTCACGATGGCGACGCGCGCCCCCTCGGCGATAAGACGTCTGGCGATTGCAAAGCCAATTCCACGACTTCCACCTGTCACCAGAGCAACCATTCCATTCAAATTACTCATTTCATTCCTCCTTTTCCTTGAGAGGTGAGACCTCCACCTCTATCAGCCTTCTCTTGTCGGCGTTCTTGACCGTAACCTTCAACGGTGGAACCTCAAGCTTATCGCCAGTGACGGGTATCCGCCCAAGCGACGAAGTGATAAATCCTCCTAGCGTGTCAAAGTCATCGTCCTCTGGAATTTCAGTGTCCAGCAACCTGTTAATCCTTGAAATCAAGACGCGCGCATCGCAAAGATAAACGTCCTCACCTATCTTGCGAGGCTCTAGATTGCCCTCCGCCGTGTCATATTCATCCTTTATGTCACCGACCAATGTTTCCAGGACATCCTCGAATGTAACTATGCCAGCAGTCCCGCCGTATTCGTCAACAACAATCGCCAAATGAATCTTACTCTGTTGGAACTCGCCAAGCAAATCACCGATGTTCTTCGACACAGGAATGAAAAGCGGAGACGAATGCAGAAGAGACTCAATGTCGCCAGTGCGCGCGGGATTCAGCAGATCTTTGGAATAAACCACGCCGATGACGTTGTCAATCGTCCCCTGATAAACTGGAATTCGACTGTGCCCAGACTCGACAATCGCCTGCCTGGCATCGGCCACAAACTCTTCGACAGGACTTTTCGGATCATACTCAACGCCCGTAATCTCCACTCTTGGAGTCATGATTCTGCGCACATTGACATCATCTAATTCAAGTGCGCCGACAATCATCCGCTTCTCGTCGTCGTCGAGTTGAATCCTGTCATTTCCATTGTCATTCTGAGTCCCATCGTCTGAATCTGCCTCATCCTCAACCAGCGAGAGAATCTCATCTTCAACGGTGGCGACGCTGTCCGTCTTACGAGTGACGCGCTTGCGCTTGATATAGCGCTCTATTCCACCAAGAGGCATAGTAAGCGGAAAGAAAATATACGAGAAGAACATGAATATCGGCAGGAAGAAAAGCAGGATTCTGGCAGTCGCAGCAATGCTCAGCGTGGAGGATATCAACTCCGTCAAGACAAAAGAAAGCAAAACCGCCGTCAAAGGTAAGCCGAGGTATCCTTCAGATTCAACCATTCCTGTCCTCCATTTCAAAAGACAGAACATGGATAAAATCAAAAACACTATATAACAAAGGCGTCCTGCGCACACCCACTCCTCATGAAGCGGATAAAGCTCATCAAGCTTCTCAAAAAGAGCAGGGTCGTAATCCTCAAGATGCTTCAGTTTTCCACCGCTCATGCTGGAAGCCTTGCGGCAGACCATCGCAAGCAACTCCATCAGAAATACTGAAAGTGCAAAAGCGAAAAACCATAAATTATAAGGTTCTGGGTCCATATTCTAGGAAATGAATCCCTCCACTGAAAAACGTTCTCTTATGCCGTCCATCACACGCCTCTCAGCTTGGCGCATCAATGCCCGAGCATTGTCTTCAAGATCGTCCTCTCCTGCCAGATGTAGCATTCCATGCACAATGTACAAGACAAGTTCGGACGATGGAGTCGTTCCGAACTTAGCGGAATACTCTACCGCAACATCAGGACAGACATAAACTTCAGCAACGCAATCGTCCTCATCAACGAGAAAATCACCCTCCCCGCGCAAATCAAACGTCAGCACATCAGTCCGTCCTTCATGCTGAAGAAACTGCTCATTCATCTCCGCCATCGCAGACGCCTCGGTCAGTATGACATTTAATGTCCCCTGTTCACCGTCAAGTCCCGCAAGCCTCTGTCCAAGTTCCATTATCCTCAGGAGACGTCTGCGGCTCTTGAGCTCCATCGTGCCGCGCTGCTTTATCAAGCGGACTTTCATCGATTCACTTCCCCTCCGTAACGCCCTTTGGATTACTTCCTTCTGGCGACTCCTGCTTTTCTGCTGGCGGGTTCTGCTTATCTGCCTCATTCTTTGGCTTCTCGCCCTGTTCAACAATCGCGTTAACATGGTTAGAGGAATACATAACTGTCTTGTTTTGTGTGTATTCTGGGCGGAGATGGTAAATTGTGCAGAATGTTTCAACCATTCGATCAATAACTTTATGCATGTCGGCCATGGTCAGCATAGAATTGTCAAACTGGTGCTCCCTCATCTTGGCATCAACAAGTTCCTCTATCTTCTGACGCACCAGCTCTGATGATGGCACTTCCCAATGTTTGACGCTTGCCCTGACTGCTGCCTCACAGAAATCCGCCAAGAATACCAGCACAACTTCAGGACGCTGTGGTTTGCGCCCTGTATATGAGTATTCCGCCTTTTCAGGCGCGGCTTGTCCCGCCTCTTCGGCCTGCCTTGCAGCCTTTGCATAAAATCCTGTCATAAGACCATTTCCATGATGCTGTTCGATGGTCTCCTGAATGATTGGAGGCAGATGGTTTTTCTTCGCCAACTCCAATCCATACCTAACATGTTCCCGCAGAATTGCGCAGCTCTCCAGCGTTGACAATTTGTCGTGTGGATTCTCATCTCCGGCAAGAAGGTTCTCAGCATACATCTTGGGGTCGTTCAGTTTACCTATATCATGAAAATATGCACATGACTCTGTAATCTGCTCGTCAAATCCAATCGCTCGTGCCGCATCCGCCGCAATTCTTGCGACTGTGATGCAATGTTCAAATGTTCCAGGAGCCTCATTCTGCAGACGCTTCATCAATTTATGGTCCTGATTATAGTTCTCCTTGAATGTGACAAAGGTCGTGACTCCAAATAGCTTCTCAAGAACTGGCGTGAGCAGAAGCACCAACATGATTATTGACAATGCATTTATCGCAGAGAGACCTAGTATGTTAATCCAGAATGGACTAAACCCCTCCCAAAGCCATGGAAGCTCCCTAAGGAAACCATAGAACAAAGTGAAAATCACCGCATTCAGCATTATAACTATGCCGCCAAGAAGGTATTGCGTACGCTTCTGTACATCATGGAACATCATTATCGCTATCACAGAGGACATGAAAGCTTGTATGAGCAGATGAAACTTGAACGTGCCGCCAAGCAGCAGAGGAGTTATTACAGAAAGAAGAATTCCTGTGTAAGTGCCCACGCGTCTGCCCAGCAGATTGGATGTCAATGCTGCGCCCAAGCCAAGCGGCATAAGCGCAAACAGGCTTAACGATGACCCGCCGCCCATTTTCGGGGAAACCACCAGAGCCAACAGTATGCACAATATGTGTATGAACATACATGTGCCACAAAGCATTAGCTCCTTTATAGAATCAAAGAGATGAGACCGCATTGAAAACAAGCAGTATCCAAATGCAAGAAGCACGGCCCCCATGATAATGCACGCACTCACAAGAGAGCGCATGTTGGCAGTGGCGCATTCGATCTTGTCAATGTACTCCTCGTACGCCAAAAGCGCATAAAGTGCTGGCGAAAAGTGCCTAACGTCACCATGATCAGTAATCTCAGTCGAATAAAGCAAATCACCTTTCTTGACAATCCTATCATCCGCAGTGATATAGATTACGTATTTGCCTTGATGCCTTTCGTTGTTGCAACGATTATCCCCAAACAACGAAAAGGACTTGCGGCTTGCGTTGCCTATGACGTCTATTCCATGTAACCTATAACCAACTGGTTGAGATTTCTGTTCATTTGCGCCTGCATTCTCAGTTGCATTCTCCGCCAGCACTACTTTCCCATTCTCTGCAGAAACATTGGACGAGCTGCTAACAATGGAATCATCAAGATGTGAATCCTCAATCGGCCTGCGGTCATCCCCCAAAACAACATATGCAAATGACTGTTCGGCATAAATGTCACTTTCAGCATACCAATCCGCCCGCTCTGCCCTACAGCTCTTCTCTATGTCCTTAGCCCAGTCTGGAAGACCGCCCCTTGAAACGCCAGGGAAAAGAATCTTGCTTGTAATGAAGACGCACAAAACACATACTGCCCACAAACTAAGGAAAAGCGCGGTGACGCTAACCCTGTCTCTTTTCGCGCTAGACGTCTGAACCGCTTTGCGCTTGACCCCGGACGAGCCGGTTCTCTCTTTGTCAGTAAACATATTTTAGTTTGGCAAAAACAGGAATTTGATTGACTCTTTGCTGGAAAAAGCACCAAATTGCCTGCAAATGACATCGCTCAATATTTTCTGAAAAGCACAGCTGCGTTATGTCCTCCGAATCCGAAATTAAGATTCAGCGCAAGACTCACAGGCATCTCTCGCATCTTGTTCGGCACATAATCAAGATCACAGTCTGGATCAGGCGTAAACTGATTGATGGTTGGCGGAACACACGATGTCTCAATGGCCTTCACACAAACTACGGACTCAAATCCGCCAGCGGCACCAAGCATGTGTCCAGTCATGGACTTCGTGCTGCTAATTGCAGTTCTGTATGCCCTCTCGCCAAATGTCAATTTGATTGCGGCCGTCTCGCATTTGTCGTTCATGGGCGTTGAGGTGCCATGCGCGTTGATGTACGAGAGTTCATCGTAAGGCACTCCGGCGCAACGGAATGCATTCTTAATAGCGGCAGATGCGCCTAGTGCATCCTCGCGTGGCGCAGTGATATGATGTGCGTCGGCACTGAGTCCATAACCGACAACTTCCGCATATATCTTCGCTCCACGTTTTTTGGCGTGTTCCTCTTCCTCAAGCACCAGTACGCCCGCACCCTCCGCTGGCACAAATCCATCGCGTCCACTGTCAAATGGACGACTTGCCGTCTCAGGCTCATCGTTCCTTTCGGAAAGGGCATGCATGGATGAAAAACCCGCTTGACCTATGCGAACAACGCCTTCCTCTGCACCGCCAGCTAGCATGCAATCAGCATCGCCACGTCGAATCATCCAATAGGCCTCACCGATGGAATGAAGCCCTGATGCGCATGCGCTAACTATTCCAAAATTCGGTCCACGGAATCCATATCTGATTGCAAGAAAACCACTTGACATATCAGCAATCATCATGGGAACGAGCATTGGAGATACTCTCTCCGCCCCACGACTCTCCATGATCTTTACCTGCTCCGTAATGCTTGTCAGTCCACCTATTCCAGAAGAAACAAGCACACCACATCTTTCAAGGTCAATTGCTCCATCTGAAATCGCGCCCCCAGAATCCATTATTCCAGAGTCCTTTAATGCCTCATCGGCAGCGACAACTGCAAAATGACAGAACGGATCCAGTCTCTTCTGCTCCTTGGGAGTAAGACTTGAGTCCAAATCCAAGTCCTTGACCTCGCCCGCTATGCGGCAACGTAGTCCAGAAACATCAAACTTAGTGACAGGGGCAATGCCACTCTTACCGGAAAGCAATGCTCTCCAACAGGCACTCACACTGTTGCCGACAGACGTCACCGCCCCCAATCCCGTTACTACTATGCGCCGTTCAACAGACATAAAACTCTCCAAACATTCAAAGCAACAAGGCCACACCCAATTAATTCGTGGACGTGACCTCGCTTATCCATTGCACTTCTCCCTGCCTACATACGACCTATTCTGCTTACGCCAGAAATTGTTATAACGATGTCTAGGCTCCCAATACAAAAGTAACAGTAAAAATGTGTTGTAAATGTTCCCAACCAAGAAGAACTAATACTCAAATTGATACAATTCTGAATCTGTTATGTTTTTTGCACAATGACTCAGTCAATCTCGGCGAATTCGTCATCTACGCAAAAAACTCACGCCAGAATCAAAACTATTTTTGAAATCAGTTATCTTGCTTCAAGTTGCCAGATGCGCTTTCTGAGCCAGCGTCCTCTGGTTT
>JAEEGL012627597.1_pt1 | contig 12981 bp, 10 predicted proteins | sample 9134231 | NCBI WGS metagenome assembly JAEEGL01 (sample SAMN16246548, study PRJNA631951) | gut metagenome | biome: gut microbiome; feature: rumen; material: fiber-attached | host: Bos | place: Iran: Karaj | collected 2018-10 | reverse complement strand
CAATCAGGATATGCTGCTGCGATTGCCTTCTCGATACCGCCGATATCTTCGGCACGGCTTTCATTAAATGATGTACCGAAGCTTACTACTAAGATCTCCTTCTCACCGATCTCATCTGCATTACGAGGATCATCCTTGGAAGCATCGCCTGTATCTCTTCCGAAGTAATCAGGATCTGCATTTTCACCTTCAACAAGTTCCTTCTGAGTATCCGTAAGTGCATCCCAAGCATCCTTGGCTGCCTTACAATCAGCATCTGTTGTATCTGTTCTTTCCTGTACATATATCGCATCAATAAGTGCTGCAACTGCATCTGCTTTAGCCTGATCATCATCCTCTGATGCCTCTGTCTGTACTTCAGCAGCATCATCTGCAGGCGTCTGCTCTGTCTCTGTTACTTCTGCAGTCTCTGTCTGTACTTCTTCAGCAGCTGCTGCAGGTGTCTCTGCTGCAGTTCCACATCCAAAAAGCATTGCCGCACTTACCGATATGGCAAGCATTGTTACTAAAATCTTCTTTTTCATAATTGCCTCCTCTTTCTGCTCTTTGGCAGAATACTACTATATCCATAACAGGCAACAAAAAAGCCCGCTACCGATCGATCAAAATAGTAACGGACACCAAAACAAAGGGGTAATACCCCTTATCATGCGACCAATTACTCGTGATCCAATGCATCTTCGTACAAGGCAGGTTTCCCGGCTTAAGGATCATCATCCGCATACTGCCTTCCCGGTCTCCCAGTGACATCTTCGTATGCAGACTACTCTAATACGGTGACGAGTTCGTACAGGACTTACACCTGTTTCCCTTTTACCCTCAGGCCCTGCTTTAACAGTCCAAGGCACCTTATACAGACATATTTCGTAAACTGTACTTCTAACGCTTACATATCTTTAACAGTTATTTATAATAGCAAAGCGCCGCGATCATGTCAATCCGGTTATGATCGTGACGCTTTCATACCCCATAAACAAATTATTTGTCACATTATTCTTACGTTCTCTTCTAAGCCCTCTGTACATTACCCATTTTGTTTGTGGGCGGAATATTGGTTCCTGTCTTTCCTTTGCCTGTGCTGGCAACATTATTCTTTTGTCCGGTATCGATCCTCTGCCTTAACTTATTGTAACGTGCACCGCACCCACATATATATCCGTCATCTGTCCTGGACACATACGTTCCGCAAGCCTTGCATTTAAAAGTCTCCTGCGGATCATCAGGTCCCTCGTTTACCCCGCCGCTTACTGCTGCCAGATCGTCCAGAGATAATTCGTTCATATCCATATTGTTATCCATATCCATCTCCTCCTTATAATCTACGACCAGAAAGGATTATACTGTCTCTCATGACCTATCGTGGTATGATCACCGTGTCCGGGATATACTTTGGTATCATCAGGCAATGGTGAGAGTTTTTCTCTTATGGATCTTGCAAGTTCACCTGCACTGCCTGTAGGAAGATCGGTTCTTCCCACACTCTCCAAAAACAGCGTGTCTCCGCTTATAAGAGTCGCATCATCCTTAAAATAGTAGCAACATGAACCCTTGGTATGTCCGGGTGTTGCAAGTACGATTATGTCAAATCCGTTAATCTTAAGGACGTCACCATCTTTCACATAATTATTGACTTTAAGGGTACAGGCTCTGCCTGCCATTTCCGAAGCATTAAGATCAGCGCTTTCCATAACTTCTTTCTCGGCGTCAAGCGCATATACCTGAGCGCTCGTAAGACTTCTTAACTTGGAACATCCCCATATATGATCAAAATGTCCGTGAGTAAGCAGGATATGCGTAACTTTGAATCCCTTACTCTTAAGTGCCTCATAGATATAATCTCCCCTGTCTGCGGGATCGATCACTATACAGTCACTCTGTCCTTCATGATATACGAAATAACAATTCGTCGTACATATACTTAATACGATGCGACCTATCTTTATGTCAGTCATTTTTCACCTTTTTTATAAAAATATTTATAAACGACGCTCTATATCTATCACGCCTTCAATGGTACCCAGTTTCTCGATCACTTTGTTAAGCTGTTCCCTGCCTGTGGTCTCGAAAGAGAGCATCATGGTACATACACCCTGTTTGCTCACCCTTGTATTAACTGATGTGATATTGATATTCTTCTCAGTCAAAGTCCTTGATACATCAACCAATAGTCCCGTACGGTTGTTGGCATAGATAACGATCTCTGCCTGATAGATGCCATCCACTTCATCCTCGCCATCCTGCCATTCAGCATCTATAAGTCTCGCTCTTTCAATATCGGAAAGACTCAAGATATTCACGCAGTCATTACGATGTATGGATATTCCGCGTCCTCTTGTGACAAAGCCTATAATCTCATCTCCCGGAAGAGGATTACAGCACTTGGAAAATCTGACGGATACATCATGAACACCTTTGACTATGATACCGTTGCTATTCTTGTCATTACTTTTTTTCGCTTTGGATGCAGCGTCAGCGATGATCTCGGCCATCTCCTCGTCAGTCACATCTTTCTTGTGATCTTCGAGGTACATCTCCATCATGCGGTTGACTATCTGACCTTCTTTTAAGGCACCGTGTCCTATGGCAGCGAGCACACTCTCCCAATCATGGAATCCGTATTTACGCATGATACGATCTTCATAGGCCGGCTTTTTCAGTTCATTGGCATCATATCCGTGGGCCTTGCAATATGAGATAAGGAGTTCCTTGCCCTTTATGACATTATCTTCCTTGCGCTCTGCCTTAAACCACTGATTGATCTTATTCTTGGCCTGAGTAGACTTAGCCACCGCAAGCCAATCGCGGCTCGGTCCCTTTGAATTCTGAGATGTGATGATCTCTATCTTATCGCCATTCTGTATCACATAATCGATCGTCACGAGCCTTCCGTTGACTCTGGCTCCGACCATCTTATTACCCACGGCACTGTGGATCGCATATGCAAAATCTATAGGCGTACTTCCCGCAGGAAGGTTCTTGACTTCTCCCGTGGGCGTGAAGCAGTATACACTGTCAGAAAACAGGTCAAGATCACTTTTTAGAAGTTGCATGAACTCCTTGTTATCCGACATGTCTCTCTGCCACTCAAGGATCTGTCTAAGCCATGTAAGCTTCTCTTCTTCTCCGAAATTGCCCTTTTTACCGTCTGAAGCTTCCTTGTACTTCCAGTGAGCTGCAATACCGTACTCAGCAGCCTTGTGCATCTCCCACGTACGTATCTGTATCTCAAAAGGCTGCCCCGACTCTCCTATAAGCGTCGTATGTATGGACTGATACATATTGGCCTTGGGCATCGCAATATAATCCTTGAATCGGCCGGGAATCGGAGTATATAATTCGTGTATGACACCAAGCGCCGCATAGCAGTCCTTAACCGAATCGACTATTATACGCACTGCGAAGAGGTCATATATCTCCTCAAGCGTCTTATTTTGATTCTTCATCTTTTTATATATCGAGAAGAAATGCTTGATCCTGCCATCAACCTCTGCCTTTATGCCGGCATCATCTATGTGCTGTTTCACTTTAAGCACTATTCCTTCGATATATTTCTCACGTTCGCTCTTACGTATCGCGATCTTATCCACCAGATCATAATATATATCCGGCTGGAGGTATTTAAGACTGAGATCATCAAGTTCCACCTTGATCCTGGATATACCGAGTCTCTGTGCGATTGGACTGTATATATCCAAGGTCTCTCTTGCTATACGCTGCTGTTTCTCTACCGGCATATGCTTAAGAGTACGCATATTATGCAATCTGTCTGCCAGTTTGATGATTATGACCCTTATGTCCTTGGCCATCGCAAGGAACATCTTACGCAGATTCTCCGCCTGCATCTCAGCTCTGTCGGAAGCCTTGTCCGCGCCGACGCTGGCTGCCAGCTGAAGATCATCGAGTTTGGTCACACCGTCAACCAGATGTGCCACATCCTCTCCAAACTCCCGCTCGATATCCGGAATGGTCCAATCCGTATCTTCTGCCACATCATGCAAAAGACCAGCGGCTATAGTCTCCTTGTCCATCTCAAGATCCGCAAGTATATTGGCAACATACAACGGATGGACGATATAAGGCTCACCCGATTTACGCACCTGTTCGGCATGTGCCTCAGCAGCCACCTTATAAGCCTTTTCTATCAAAGATATATCATCTGAAGGATGATATCTTCTTAAGCGTGTGACCAGATCCTGATAAAGCTGTTCGGGAGGCAGAAACTCCCCCAACGACTCTATTCGACCATCGTCAAAGACTATTCCGTGCTCTTCAGTTGTAGATGTTACGAGTTTTTTCGTCTCCTCCATACATCCACCTGTATTATTTACCCTCATATTTAATGGCCGAATATACCGGACACTTGATCTTATCACGTCCGTGAAGGCCCTGTAATTCCATAAGAACAAGCACACCGACCACTTCACCGCCAAGTTGCTCTACAAGCTTAATTGTCGCTTCCAAAGTGCCTCCTGTAGCGATCAGATCATCTACCACGAGCACCTTCTGTCCCGGAGCAATGCTGTCTTTGTGCATCTCTATCGTAGCCGTACCATACTCAAGCTCATATGACGTCTCTATTGTCTCTCTTGGAAGCTTACCCTTCTTACGCACAAGTGCAAAAGGCTTATGCATATTATAAGCTATAGGTGTTCCGAAGATAAAACCTCTTGACTCGGCACCTGCCACAACGTCAAAATCAATATCTTTTACAAGAGCCTGCATACTATCAATGGCAAGCTCAAGTCCGTCTGCATCCTGCAGGACACTTGTAATGTCTCTGAATATTATACCCGGTTCCGGAAAATCCGGTATGCTTACAACATAGTCTTCCAATCTTTCTTTCTTCATAATCTCCTCCGTGCCATATTACGACTCTGATCTTATGTGTATCAAAACTGCTTACTGCGTCTGATCGTCTTCCTCTTTTGACAGCAATACTATCCTTCCCTGTCCACGCGGATCAGAATACTCTTCTCCGACTACTCCGCCCAATGTCTCGGTAATATAATTGATGAGTACCTGATTATCAAGCATCACCTCATCAAGTAACAATTCACAATCTTCAAACATGGAAAATCCGTCACCGCAGTTCTTAAGCATATAGTTATGAGAAGCAAGCGTATATTTCTTCTTAAGATCAAGGGGCTCATCACCCACTTTGACATTCTTTACTCTGTATTTGCCGGCCACCTTGACAAACAGACCGTTATCATCCTCCCTACAACTGCTCTCAATATCCGTATCCACCTCATAAGTAAGACCTGATACCTGAAGGAATGCACCCGTCTCTCCGGGTGTCTTCCTTGCGCCCCATTCGAGGGCGTCGAGTATCTGCTGTCCGGTTACATTTACCATGCACAGATAATTGCCATAAGGATGAACCTTAAGGATGTCTCCCAAAGTGACGTCTCCTTCATTGATCTCTGCACGTACTCCACCGCCATTTATAAAGGCAATGTCGGATCCTGCCTGCTCCCTGTATGCATCTGCGCACAGATCACCCATGTTGGTCTCTGCACGTCGAACCAGTCTGACAGGTTTACCTTCATCATCAACCTCTTCGGGGTCATTGATCGTAAGCTTAACAGATGTGGATGCGACAACTTCGTTAAGTTTGTCGTTAAGCTTATCATTCTCTTCTCTTACCGCCCGGGCCGCATCATTATCTACTCCGAGCAGACTTTGCGCTGAAACATCATTGTCCCACTTATATACGCCGGTCTGAATCTGCCCATCCTTGGACGAGATCTTTACATATCCGATACCGTTAAGTTTCGTTCCGCACGCTACACGAGGTACTTCTTTCCCGTCGGCACTAAAAACACTTGCCTGATCTCTGTCATGACTGTGGCCATCCAAAAAAACATCTATTCCCGATGTGTGCTCGATAATATCCATGTATCTGTATGGTTCTGCTTCCGCCTCTCCGCCTATGTGACCCATTACTATCACATAATCGGCACCGGCAGCCCTTGCCGAATCCACGGCCGACTGAACTGCTTCGTACAGTTTCTCGCCGCTCTTATCCTGCATGAACCCATATATGAAATTCCCATCATCATCCTGAAAATATCTGGGTGTCGAACTGGTAAGAGTACATGGAGTCGTGATTCCCACGAAGCCTATCCTGTATTTGCCTGCTTCCTTGATTACATAAGGATCAAATACCAGCTCACCTTCTTTATTGAAGTTACAGCTTATGTATGGGAAATCCGCTTTTTCGGTCAGACCCAAAAACTGCTCCATGCCGTAATCAAACTCATGATTGCCGGGTATAGCCACATCATAATGAAGAGCATTCATGAGATCGATTATGGCTTCACCCTTTGACACCGTGCCTACAGGCTCACCCTGTATGGCATCTCCGTTATCAACCAAAAGAGTGATGTATCCATCATCATTGTATTTGGTACGAATCTGTTCGACTCCGGCATAACCAAAGCCCTGATCCATACCACAATGAACGTCACTGGTAAAAAGGATCGCTATATCTTTATCTTTCTCATCGACGCTGCCATCTGCACCTGATCCTTCTGAAGAATTGGCATCACCGGCAGTATCTGAATCCGATAATGCGCCGCTGTCAGAGCCTGCCGTATTATCGGCAGAAACAGCCCCAACAGAATTTACTGAACCGGCGGTAACATCCTGCTTAGGGTTTGCAGCATCTTTTTTACCGCACCCTGCACACGCCAAAAACGCAGCCATCAGGATAACAGCTGCTCTTTTCAATCTGTTACTCATATACTCTTGTGCGTCTCCCTACAATTTTTTACGGATCGTCAGGATATTCTGTCCGCCTTCATACACGTATGACACATCGTCCATACTCTTTTTGACCATATAGATGCCAAGCCCGCCTATCTGTCTCTCTTCTGCCGAAAGAGTAGTGTCGGGATCCGCCTTGGCAAGCGGATCAAAAGCCTTGCCATGGTCCTTAAATTCAATGACCGCTTCAGCGGGTTCACCTTCAATATTCACTGATATCACAGCCGAGCCATCATCATGCTCATAAGCATAATGCGCTATATTGACAAATATCTCCTCGGCTGCAATATCGATCTGCATCTGCGCCTTAGGCGAACATGATGCATTTTCAAGGCGTTCATCAATAAATGACAATACCTGCGGCAGAGCATCCAATTTTGCATTGACTGTAAGCTCATTATTCCCGCTCATGTCATTCTCCTTATCCTTCGATATTCAGAATATCTACAAATCCTGTTACCTCGAAGATTTCCATGATCTCAGGCTTAACGTTCTTGATCGTCATACTTCCCTGACGATTCATAACCTTAAGAGCCGAAAGAAGTACTCTTAATCCTGCTGAAGAGATGTACTCAAGCTTATCAAGATCAAAAACAAGCTCCTCGATTCCATCTACGGCAGTACGAAGATCACCTTCAAGCTGGGGCGCTGTTGTTGTATCCAATCTGCCCTCAATTCCTACTGTCAACTTCTTTCCGTCCTGTGTCTTAATAATCTCCATTTCGTCCTCCTTATAATGAAAACATTATTAACCTTTAAAACATTGTCGTCTTGCCCACATATTCGGTATCGTCGAGTCTCTGTCTCGCAACAAGTTCGGCAAAATATCCGCTCTTGGCAATCAGTTCATCGTAACTGCCGTCTTCTATAATATGCCCGCCATCAAGTACTACAATCCTGTCACATTGACGGATAGTACTTAATCTGTGCGCAATAACGATTCGTGTACACTTCATTTTATCCAAAGCATCCGATACCTGTCTCTGCGTGATATTGTCAAGAGCACTCGTAGCTTCATCAAACATAAGTACCTTAGGCTTTGGCGCTATGGCCCTTGCTATCATCAGACGCTGACGCTGACCGCCTGAGATTCCTCCCTGTCCCTCTGACACAAGAGTATTCATGCCCATAGGCATGGCTTTGATATCATCCGCAATTCCGGCAAGCTCCGCCGCCTCCCATGCCTCATCAAGAGTAAGCCAAGGTGCTGAAATGGTGATATTGGAGAATATATCACCCATGAACAGCTTACCGTCTTGCATAACGGTACCTATGCTTCTTCTAAGAGACTTGGGATCCAGTGACTTGAGATCCTTACCGTCATAGTATACCGCACCCTTCTGTGGCTTTTCAAATCCCAAAAGAATACGTATCAGAGTCGACTTGCCGCATCCGGTCTTGCCTACTATCGCGACATACTGTCCCGGTCTTATCTTAAGGCTTAAATTGTCAAGCACCGGCGGCATATCCTCCGTATATCTGAATGTAATATTATTCAGTTCTATGCCTCCCGAAAGGGAAGTGACCATGATCTTATTCTCGTCTATCTCAGGAACTGCATCCAATATCGGCTTGGCCATATCAAGAGTAGGCTTAATCGTCGCTATGGATGTGGCTATTCCCGACAATGACATGAATGCACCGCTCACCATACCATAAGCAGCGTTAAATGCATAATACTCGGAAACGGATACACCGCTCTTAACCGCAGCATAGTACATTATCACCGTTCCGATCAAAGAGATCGCCGTACTGATAACCGCAGACACTTTGATAAAAAGCGGCGGATTATATGTAAGCGTCGCATTCTCAGCGAAAGTCTTGCCCCATCTGGCAAAAGCACGCTGTTCGGCACCGGAAAGTCTTATCTTCTGCACACCGCCTATCATGGCATATGTAATACCGCTCTCCTTAGACGCCAATCCCATCTGTTTTTTCGTGATGCCGGTATGCATAAGTACCGTAACGGTAGATACCACTACCGTAAGGAATGTGATCACCAAGGCCGGGGCAACAAGTGCCGGAGCATAATAGTGGATCTGCGAAATATATGCCAAAGAGAAGATACCCGATACTCCCGTTGACATCACAAGACTGATAAGCTGTTCCGCTAAAGAATTGATATATCCTACTCTGTTGGACAGTTCTCCGGAATTATAATCCTTGAAGAAATCTGCCGGAAGCGAAAGTATCCTCATCATGGAAGCCGCTTCTATATTGACGCTGATCTTGGTATTGATACGTGCATTGGCAAGACTGTTGACCACACCGAACAATGCAGAAGACACCGAAACACATATCATAAATGCGGCCATAGCCAAAAGCACATTCATGCTGCCGGACTCAAGAACATCCGAAAACAGCATCGCATTTAGTTTCGGCATAAGCATTCCCACAAGTGTAGATACACCCATGGCAAGAAGGAACATCACCAAGTCCGAGATTGATATCTGTTCCGCAGTGTACTTCATAAGTCCCGGAATGCCTATCTTCTTTAACGGGAAGGGCCTGTAGAACGCAAAAGCCTCCCTATCCAACATATCCTCATTCTTATGATTGACGCGGACACGTCGTCCCGTTTTTTTGTCGTAGAAACGATATCCAGACAATCCGTCGGGTATGAGTGCCACCACGCTTCCATCATCCTTGCGGACTCCAAGCATCGCTCCTACAGCATCTTTGTACCATCCTTTTTCAAGTCTCACAGTACGTCGCATAATGCCGTAAGGCCTCATGAGATATTCCAATATCTCATTCATATCTTTGATAGTCTCCGGCACTTCTTTGATCTTGACCCTGTAATAATTCAACACTTCGCCAATGGCATCCGTAGTCTGCTGACGCTCATCATTAAGCGCTTCGCTCATACGTCTGCCCATGACAGAACCTGCTATCTCTATAAAGGAATCTTCGAAGACTGCATTATCCGCTTCTTTGCGTTGCCTGATCTGTTCGTCAAACCAACCCATCTTCGCCGTAAGCTCCTTTCTTACTCACTCGTTACCAACTTAGTATACATGCCGTTCTTAGCCATAAGCTCGTCATGTGTTCCTCGTTCCACTACTTTACCCTTATCCATTACTATGATCTCGTCACAGTCACGGATCGTGGATAATCTGTGTGCGATTACCACGCATGATATGCCCCTGTTTCTTATGGATTTCACTACATCATATTCCGTGCGCGCATCAAGTGCGGACGTAGCTTCGTCCATAATGATCATTGTGGGATCCTGTGCCAAAACTCTGGCGATCTCAAGTCTCTGTCTCTGTCCGCCAGAGAAGTTCTTACCGCCCTCGGTCAGCATATGCTGATATCCGTTCTCACGCTGCATAATGTCTTCATGCAGGCTTGCATCCCTTGATGCCAGTATCATCTCAAAATCTTCTATCGATGTATCCCACATCTTGATATTATTGGCTATCGTATCTTCAAACAGAGTAATATCCTGGTCAACAACCGCTACGGATCCTGTAAAGATATCACGGTCTATTTCCGATATAGGCTTGCCATCAAACAGTATCTCACCCTTCCACGGCTGATACAGACCTGATATAAGTTTGGCCAGTGTAGACTTACCACAACCTGATGATCCGACAAACGCCACTCTCTGTCCCGGCTTAAGCACCAAGTTAAAATCCTCTATAAGCGGAGGAGCAAGCTTGGAGTATCCAAACGTAATGTTTTTCATTTCAAGATTGCCCGAAAGCTTGTCGTATTCATCCGTGGCCGGCTTTGCATCAAACACGGGATCTTCCGGATACTCCATGACATCTTCGATACGCTCCATACTGGTACGCATCTCCTGAATGACCTGTCCCGCCGAGATAAGCTGCTGAGCCGGGCTCATAAATGACATAAGGAAGCCCTGAAATGCCAATATCATACCAACGGTGAACTCTCCGTTCATCGTCATCCATACCCCGAGTATAAGTATGACTATATCAAGAATTGAGCTGATTATTCCGGGTATCACCCCAAGATACTCATTCAGTCTGGCATATCTGACACTCTGTGTATTAACCGAAGCCTGATAACCGGACCACTTCTCAAAGAAGCCGTTCTCTGCGCCGCTGGCTTTAATGGTCTCTATCATATCCATCGCGCTGACGGTAGCACCTGCAAGCTTACCTTCATCTCTCATGGCCACACGCGTGATATTGATACGCTTTTTGCTGATGTATCTCGACATCACTACATTGATAAGAAGAGTAGACAGACCTACAACAGTCAGTATTGGCGAATATCTTATCATGACGATAAGATAAAAGAACATCATCGCAGTACTTAATACAAGCGGAGCAACAGTATCTATCACCTGTTCCGCTATCATAGCATTACTGTCTTTTCTCATCTGGATATCGCCGGCCATACGCTGTGAAAAGAACTCCATCGGCAGATGAAGGATCTTCCACATATATGTAGAGCTTCCCACAGCCGACATCTTACCGCTGAGTTTAAGTGAGTAGACGGTCTGAATCCATGCCGCTATGATCTGAATAGCCGTAAGAATCGACAGCCCAATAAAGAATGGCGTTATCCATTCTTTATTTCTGCCCGAGAGCAGGCTGTCCATGAATACTCTGGCAAATCCCGAGTCGATGATACCCGTGATCGAAGATATAATGGTAGTAAGTATAACGAAAGCTATTGCGGCCTCGGCGCCTCTTAAGCGTTTACGGGCAAAAGCCGCAACCGACTTGGGCTTTCCGCCGGGCACAAATCCTTCGTCCGGCTCAAACATAATGCATATGCCGGTAAATCCCTCATCGAAACGTTCCATGGAAACAGTATAATTACCCTTGGCCGGATCGTTCAGATATACCTTGTCTCCCCTGAAACCGTCACAGACGACAAAGTGATTGAATTCCCAATGTATAATACACGGGAAAGATCCCTTCTCCCTTAGTGTCTGTGGCTCAAATCTGTACCCCTGAGCCTTCATTCCGTAGCTGCGCGCCGCAAGCAAAATATTGCGCGCATTGGATCCATCACGGCTGACACCGCAATCCGAACGGACCTGTTCAAGGGGTATCCACTTATTATAATATGCCATGACCATGCACAGACTGGCAGCTCCGCACTCCAAAGCTTCAAGCTGCATGACTACCGGCACCTTGGCAACACCCTTCTTAATGGGCATTTTTATCTTTTGTTTTTCATGAATTGCTGAAGTAAACATATCCTATCTTTCGTCAATACGCCCTGTTAATTGGTAACAAATGTGATCGGATGGATCACCTGCGTAGTTCCATCAGCAGTTTCCATGGTCACTGAACCAAAAACACTCCATGCAAGCATACCGACAAGTAACAATATAACTGCGATGAGAATAACCCACACAGACGGAGTAGTAACTTTTATATAGTCGTTAAGCTGCTCCGGAGAAGATATTCTGTCCAAGCTCTTCTTCCTAAAAATATCACCCACGGTTCTTCCTCCTGATACATCACTGATAAAATGTGCACGTAGTATACAACACTACTCTATCCATTATACTTATTGTTACTTTCATTGTCTAGAAAAAGACCGTTCTAAACGCAAAAAAAGGCGAACCATAATCGGTCCGCCCAAAAACTCCATTATTGTGTCGTTTCGCCCTGTAGCAAAGGCCAATACCTCATGCCGTTTGCATAAGCTTCGCTTATGCAAACTCTGTCGTTTCGCCTAAAGGCGAAACGGAAGGTTGTTACTAAAACTTTCGCCCACGGTCTCGTATAAGCCGTGGGCGATTAGTTTTTGTTTCAACCTAGTACATTCCGCCGCCCATGCCGCCGCCTGCGGGCATTGCAGGAGCATCTTCCTTGATGTTGGCTACAACTGACTCTGTTGTGAGCAATGTAGCAGCCACACTGGTCGCATTCTGCAGTGCAGAACGTGTAACCTTGGCAGGATCAAGGATTCCGGCCTTAACCATATCTACATACTCTTCCTTAAGAGCATCGAATCCTATGCCTACCTTTGACTCATATACCTTATTGATGATAACAGATCCTTCAAGACCTGCGTTTGTAGCTATGTGGTAAAGAGGAGCTTCGAGTGCCTTGAGTACCACATTGGCACCTGTCTTCTCATCACCTTCAAGCGAATCAGCAAGCTTCTGCACTTCCTTGGAAGCGTGGATGTAAGCAGATCCGCCACCTGCTATGATACCTTCCTCAACTGCTGCTCTTGTAGCTGCAAGCGCATCTTCAAGACGAAGCTTTGCTTCCT
>JAEEGL010945104.1_pt1 | contig 12981 bp, 15 predicted proteins | sample 9134231 | NCBI WGS metagenome assembly JAEEGL01 (sample SAMN16246548, study PRJNA631951) | gut metagenome | biome: gut microbiome; feature: rumen; material: fiber-attached | host: Bos | place: Iran: Karaj | collected 2018-10 | reverse complement strand
GTCTACGTGCAAGCCTTTCAGCCTTGGGCGTTTCTTCAGCACGTCATCAAGCATGGCTGCTCCCGTATCAAACCAGTTGCCACGGTCATCGTAGTCTGGTAGCAATCCCCAGCAGCGTTCAGAATCGTAGTAGCTTGCACCCTCGCTGACCAGCATCGGAACGTTCATGTAGCAAAGCATGGGCAGTATGCGCGGCACGTCAAAGCGGTTGCCGTACTGATGCAACTGACGGTAGCCTACGAATGAGTACTCAGGTTTCCACAACTCGCGGATGTCGCGCTTCACCAGTGTGTCGCTCTCGACCAGAATGAAGCCGTCAGGCAACAGCTCCCACAGCTTCTGCACGGTGTAGATATGCCGTGCGCTGCCCCATCGGTAATTTCCGCTCACACCAATCTCAGCATTCTTGTTCGGTATGCTGTCGAGCCATTGTTCAAAGTTGATGATTTGCCCCTTCGTGTTGTCAATTACCTTCACGCTTTTCATCTTCGTCTTGAAAGGACGGGCAGGTGCAATGTCGCCGTCTGTAAGTAGTGTCTCAGCCGAGTTGTCAAACACCACAACAGGCCAATGGCACCCGTGCTTGCGAACGGATAGGATGCAAGCCTCGGTCAATTCAGGCGTATTGAAGTGAATGATGGCGATGGTTTTCTTTTGGTTCTTCATAATATTTAATATGATAGTCCGAAGTATTTGCGGACGTTAAACTTCTTGTCCTTGTCTTTCAGTTTATCCACGGCCAGACGGTAAACCAGCCGCAGAATCTCATCGGCCTTCGCCGGACGGATGTCTGAGCCTAGCTCATCCTTCAGCGTATGACCGCTGTCTGAAAGAATCATGCTCATTGTCGTGGCAAGTGCAAAGGCGTTGTAGTATGGGGCATCGTCTTCCTTCAGGCCTGCATTCTTGAGCATGTCCAGGATATGCTGTAGAGACCATTCAGGCTTGGGGTCCATTTGGCTTACGATGTAGTCGGCCTCGCTTCCCGTGAGGTAGTTCTCGAAACCTTTACTCCAGTTGTCATCTATGATCCTCATGGCCTGTTCAGCCAAGTCAGGCTCATAGGTGAACATCCACCGCATGGTGCGCCTGACCATCTCTCCCAGATGCTCCATCTGCTTTTCGTCGCCGCTCTTGATGATTTCATCGTAGCGGGCAAGGAAATCGTTAAACATGTCTTTCATTTGCCAAGTTGTTCGTTGGTTTGTTGAGCGATAATCTGAATGACGTTATCACGCCTGTCATCCATGAGCTGATGTATCTGATAGGTTTTGCCGTCGCACGTCAGACGGCAGTCCTTGTTTATCCCGGCAGCATAGCCGTCGTCATAGCGCATGCGTATCATCACCACGTCATAGGCTTCGAGTGCTCCTTCCATCATGGACCTTTGTCCTCTGTTCCATTTCACACTACCCCACACGCAGCCCGTCTGCTTAAACCTGACACCACCGCTGCCACGTCCTGACTTGCCGTCCATGTTCTCACGGTCGACAGACCACACGCCTATGCGCTTATCAAGCATCTCCGACGAATAAGACATTATGCCAGCACCTCCTTTCCTTCATTGTCGCCGGAGACGCTTGTATTCGCAGTGTCCGTCGGTTTTGCCGACGGAGCCTCGCCACTTCCGCCACGCAGTTTCTCACTCCCCAGCTCAGCCAGGTTAGTGCTCACATAGATGATGTCGCCACCCTCCACGCTGGGCCTGTCATACTGCTGCCTGATCTCGTTCACGCTGACAGCTCCAGATTGCAACTGCATCTGGTCTACCTTAGCCTGTGCCTCCTTGTCAAGCCTCATGATGGGCTGCTCGCACATGTGGTAACGCCGACGGCCAAAGTCATACACATTCAGCAGCTTGGAGTTCAGCTCCTGCTCAATCTCAGTGATGTCCGGCTGCACAGTCCACTGCAAGAACTCCATGCGGGCATTCTGATAGGTGGTGTAGTGCGAGTTGGTGTCTTCCATCAGCAGCGGACGCTGGCAACCGTAGAACCTGCAAACGTCATTGACACCCATGCCTAGTATCTCAATCATCTGCTGGTCTTGTGCACTCATGCTGATGTTGTGGAGTGCCGTCAAACCACGGATGCCCACCACGTCCTGCTGATACATACGTGCATTGAGCTCACGCGCATAATTGTCTATCTGGTCTTTGTTCATCAGTCCGAAGGCCAGCGTCCCTTGTCCTTGCGACGGCTTCTCCTCGCCGATGATGAGCTTCACGCGTCCACCCTTTGCGGCTGTCTCCATTGCCTGGTTGGTCTCAGTCTTGATCAGACTCAGCGTGTCAAGTGCAAAGCGGATGGTGGGAATGCCCCAGCCGTTGTCCAGCTTGTACGTGTTCGGGATGTGAATGACATCCTCTGCCGGCACGTTGCTCACCTGCTGAAGTCCTCGCCTTGTGTAGTACTGTAGCAGGTAGCGGCCAGTGGTCTCGTCATACTGGGCACCACTGCACAGCCACAATGCCTCAGGCTCTCCGTCTTCGCCACGGTCGATGTAGGCAATGCCGTTGCCGTTCTGGAGCTTCGAGATGACAAGCCCCTGGAAAAATGCCGATGCCGTCATCATCTCGTTCGGGCGCACCTGCATCATATAGTTCAGTCGCTGGCCAAGGCTGGCATACCTGGAGTCGATGCTTCCCAGTGATTGCACATAGTTGCCGCCTTCCCTGCTCATTGTCTGAAACTGAGTACTGAACATGGCCTCCGTCCGAGCGATGATGCCCACTGCACGATAGACTGACGAGATGGTGAGTGCCGCTTGTGGTGACCTCACTTTAATGATGCGCTCCTCAAACGACCCACTCTGCTGTGTGGTGGCAGCAGTAGTGTCAGCCGTCCCCTCCCGCATCTGTGGCAATCGGTTTCGCCGTTTGCTGAAAAGATTTAGATTACTTCCGAATAGTTCCATTTTGATGGTTCATTGATTTACTTATCGGTCATTTCTTTGTCTCAGGTTTACCCGAGCTCTCCGTTGCCTGAGAACGCATAGCTGCCCTGCGACAAGTTGGGAATGGTGCCCGTGCACTTCCAGCTCTTCACCGAAGCATAACCTTGCACATAGTCGTTGCTACCGCGCTTCTGAAATCTGAGCAGCACCTCCTCACCAACCATGTCCACGCTGTTCTCGATCTCGCTCACAAGGTGACTGCACGTCACTGACCACGACTTCCTGCCAACGACGTGCTCACGCCACTGCCCCTGAGTGGAAGAACTCTTCTCTATCTCGTCCGCCTCCACGTAAAGCTCGCACGACCGAGCACCAGCCACAGCCACGCCATCAAGCAGCACCAGCAAGTTCCGTCCATGAATGATTGCCATATCTCTTGTCCTTTTTTTTTATTGCCGTTCTATCGTATCAGCCCCAGGCTCCGCAGCATCGAAGTGGTCACTATCTCCCCCTTCCCCATGCGCCTCGATGTGTTGTTCATGCCTAGGAAAATCTTCTCACCGTCCACAAACGGCTGCATCTCCACGCCGCCCCTGTCGCGCTCACCCAGCTGAGCCGCAAGGTTTCCGGCCTGCGCACGTGTCAGCACCGTCTCACCGCTCGTCAGCAAGGCAGGAACAGCATCGAAGCCCCAGTTACCAGGCACACGGTAGCCACCGGCAGCCTTGACAACGCCGCCCGTATGAAACGGTATCAGCGCATCAGCGGCACTGATGGCCTCGATAGCAGATATAAGCGTAGAAATCCCCGTCAAGATGCTCACCACGCCCTGAATGCCTCCAAGCACATCCTGCAATCCCTTCGGCAGCTCCACACCAAGCGACTGAATGCCGCTGGCCATGCTGCTGATGCCACCCGTCATCTTTGAGATACCGTCAGCCAGCGTCATCTCGGTCTTCTTCTCCGGCTTGCTTTCCACGGGCTTCAAGTCGAGCTTCTTTTCTTTGAGTGCCTTCTGTGCATCAGCCACCTGCTTGACGATGCTGTCAGTAAAGCTGATGCCCTCTGCCTTTGCTATACCTCCCACACCGATAGCAGCCAGTTCGCCAGTCAGACCTTTGATGTTATTCCGTATCTCGTCAATCTGCCGCTCGTATTCCTGCCATTCGCTGGTGTTGGTCACCAGGCTCTGCTCCTTCCGCAGCTCTTGCATCTGCTTGGTAAGTGCTGCCGCACTCCCGACAGGTAGAGGTTCTTCACTGCCAGTGCCGCCACCACCGCCGTTATTGCCAGTCAGCGTATATCTGTTATATCTGAATTCCTCGGTAGCGTTTGAAACCTGTTGGGTAATCGCATCGGCATACAAAGAAAGACCTTCTTGTATTTGAGTTTCTCCTTCTGTGACTGCTTTGGCTATGATATATTCTGCGCGTTCCGAATTGGTCAGTTTTGAAAAATCAAGTCCTGTCTGTGTTATACCCTGGCTAAATCCTGTAATGCTGCCACCAGTTGAAGTTACATATTGATATTCGGCTTTTTTGTTAAGTTCCTGGTATCTTTTTCTGAGCTTGTCAAACTGAGCCTGACCATTAACCTCAATGTCGGCGGCTGCTTTTGTTATGTCAAAATCCGACAGCCTGACACCTCTTCTTCTGTCTTCATTTGTATATAGTGCATTGATACGGTTGGAAATAGTCTCATAGGTCATCTTCTGACCTGCCTCCTTTCTTGCATCGACACTCTCGGCACGCAAGACAGACAACCTGGAAATTGCTTGCTTCAGTTGATCATCAACATCTTTTCCGGCTTGTTTCAGAAGACGTAATCTTGAAATTTCAGCCTGCACAAGAGATATTGCTGCTTTGTTGTTTGCATCAACACTACCTAGCCTGTCAAGCGCATCATACAAGTCTCTCGCACCGCGTACAGCAGTAGAAAGGTTGTCAAAGAAACTGCTCCAGTTACCCGTATTGAGGGTATTTAAGAAAACATCATAAACGGCTTCCGTACTTTTAACGGTACGTCCCCATTCGTCGATGCTTGATTCACTCTGAAAGAAGGCATCCTTCACAACACCGAGAGTACTTCCAGCTGCCTTCAGACCAAGGTCAAACACCTTCATCGCGTCAATGTTGACCGTGAAGCGGTCGGCCAGCTGCCTCATCGCTCCGCCAGTCTCCTGACCGCTGTTCTCCACCGTATGCAACGAGCGGTTAATATCCTCCAGCTCCCTCTTGCCGTCCTGAATGCGCACCTTCAACTGCTCCAGCGACGATTTCAGAGCCTCACCGAACGGCGAATTTTTCTCGTCATCCGTCAGACGGTTGTACCTTGCCGACAACTCTGTGAAAGCGTTCGTCATCTCACCGATGCGACCCTTCACCGTCTTCGACTTCGTTTCCATCTGACCGATGCCGCGGGTATATTCAAGCACGTCCTTGTTGACACGCTCAAAAGTACCTCCGGCATCCTCCATAGCTTTCTCGAAGGCAAGCATGCCCTGCTGCGCTTCTTTCAGGCTGTCGTTATATTCTTTGTCGTCGATGACAAGTTTCAGTACCGATTGCTTAGCCATAGTTACTTATTCTTTTAGCAGTCTTTCAAATTCCTCATCCACCATCTTTCCAAGATTCTCGATAGCCTTCTCCATGGCAGGATTACCAAGACGGGAGAAAAAGTCACGTGGAGTTATCTGGCCACGCTTACCGCGTCCGCCGTTCCTGTCCACAAACTTGTCATAAGCTGCCTGAGTCTTCCCGTTCCTGCCATACCCAGAGTAGCGAACCCTAGTGCCGGCATCAAGCCACATCAGGATAAAAGCCCTGTCCTGAGGGCCATAGCTCAGCCGCTTCTGAGTGGCTCCACTTCTCGTCATGCGGTTGCCGCCACGCTGACCAGGGCGTAATTTACGGGGAGCCTCATAGTTGTTCACGGTGCCGGTCTTCTTCGACTTATAGTCTGCAATACTCACCACACCGCCCAGATACTTTCCGGCTATGTACCTCTTTACAGCATGCGCCGTCCCCCTCGGATCACCGTTGTCGAAGCGAATCTGCTCCACAATCTTGTCGCGTGCCGCCTTCAGTTCCTGAAAGATAGCCTCACGCAGCTGCTTGCCCATCTCACCGTCCACGGTCATACAGGCACGCAGCGCATTGCGCTGGTTCTCCAGCAGCTGCTGGTTGATTTCAATCCTTGTCTTCATACCCTTCCCCCATTTCCACGTCTCAGGTTTACCACAAAAAAAAGCGGGCCAAAAGCCCGCCCGTCCCGTCTGTTGCGATGCCATCGCAATACAGCAAGTCCCGTATGTTGCGACTCAGTCGCAACAACAAAAAAGGGCGACCGCCGTCGCCCCTCTCCGCACGCCTGCGGAAAAAAATCAAAATAGATCTAACTAAAAACCTTGCTAGGAAAAAACTAGGTAAAATAAAACAAGATAAAAAACATAATATAATAATCAAAAATCTACTCAACCTATCCCAACTACAACCCCATATACTCCGTCGTAGCATCAAAGCTAGGGCAAGGCTTGGAAGCAAAATCCCTGTGCCCCCGAATCCTTGCCTTCGGGTATAGCCTTCTAAGCCCGCGCAGCAGCGTCAGCAGCCCTTTCTTCTGAGCATCCGTCCGCGTGTCCTTGTCGCGCTTCATATCCTTCGTCATCCCGCCTACGTAGCACACACCTATCGAGTGCGAGTTATGCCTCGCGCAGTGCGTCCCCACACTATTCACGTCCCTTCCCTCATGCACACTCCCGTCTCTGTACACCACATAATGATAGGCAATATCGCTCCATCCCCTGCCCCCTTTGCTCACAGGAGCCGTGTGCCACGCCCGAATATCCTTCACGGTGTAGTCCTTCCCCTCCGGCGTAGCAGAGCAGTGCACGATAATCTCATCAATCCTCCTCACCGACCTCCTAAGTCCCGTCTGTTGCGATGTCATCGCAACCCCAGAAAGTCCCGTCTGTTGCGATGTCATCGCAACCCCCAGCTTCTCCATCGTCATCGCCCCCACGATGCCATCCACCTTCAGCCCGTTCCTGCGCTGAAACTCCCTCACAGCGTCTTCCGTCACCTTGCCGAAGATGCCGTCAGCATAGATATTCAGGGCCTTCTGAATCTGCCTCACCACATCGCCGCGAGAGCCTCGCTTATAAACAGTAGCCCGTCCCGTCTGTTGCGACTCAGTCGCAACAATCACATCCATCTTATCCATATAACATCATTAATCATCACCCACCCCCACCGACATCGGCTCGATGAATTTATCCTCCTTCTTCTCAATCACGCCTTCCTGAGAGATGGTCACGGGCACGCGGATAGCACACCCTTCCCGTCCGCACAGAAAAGGGCGCATACACTCCACCATACGGCCATACCGGGCCACGTCACGCTTCAGCCCCCGTATATCCTCGTCGCATTTGTCCAGACGGTTGCGCAGCTCGTCACGCTCCTCGCGCAAGTGCTTCCTGTCCTCCTTCAGCTCCTGAATATACTGCTTCTGCTCTTCATTGTACTCCTGCTGCGTGTCAAGGTTATGCTTCAGGTCTTCAGCCAGCTGTTGGTACGACCCCTGAATATCCTTGATCAGTTGAGTGTTGGCCTGAGTAGCCTCGATCTTAGCCTTCTCAGCGTCAGCCTCCGCAGCTTTGGCATCGGCAGCGGCCTTCCTCTTCTGGTATCGCCAGGTAAAGAAGGCACCGCCGCTGCCACCTATAAACAACCCTATGACAGAAATAATAGCTTCCAAAGAAATCTCCATATCCTTAAAGTATTTTTATATTTCCATAAACACAACTTTAACTACATCGTCACGCCACACATGACTGATGCTGACGGGATAGACACTAGTTCCGTCGATAGTGCCATATGTTCGCGGTGTCTGTTTCATTACGCTGCCAGTACGAAGGTCACATACCAGCTTCCTCTTTGCCGTCTGCCAATAGTTGATGATGCGGTTGGCAAGGTGCTGTTCAGGACGCTCAATTGTGCTGCCAGTATAGTTATAGCCCGTGAAATATGAGCCGTCAATATTGAGCACAACGCCATAGCCTGGAGGCATTACTCCTTCGCTGGCAAAAATGCACTCTATGCTGTGCTCATCTTGTATGTTGTTACTCGTCTTTGCTGTATACTCATGGCCTGGCTCTATGTCGATTTTATCCACCTTGCGCCATTCGTCGTTAGGAAACTGGGTGATGGTGACGTTGTTGTTCTTGGTGAACAGAATCTTAAACCCTTCAATATCGAATGTCTTCTCACCTCCAAGGTCTGACACAAGTGGATCGTCAGAGCCAAGCAGCTCGATAAACAAGAAGCCTTGCATGGCCGATGGAGTGGGTAGAATATTAGTGTGAGACCAATTTCCTGAAGGCATGTCTGGCCAGTAAAGCGAGAATATTTCCTCATCACGGTTGCCTATGGTAGCCATAAATGTTGTTCTCGTGCCTACCCATTTCTCACCATCCCACCATAAAGCGGTGTTATACGAATAGCCTACGCCAAATCTCATCTTCATCTTTGCATTACCTGCAAAGAATCCACCTGTACGGCTGTTATATACTTCTCCGTCACGATAGACCGTTCCCTGAATTCTGAAGAATCCGTCACTGAAGTCATGCTCAAAGACAGTGTTAAGATATACGGCAGACGTACCGTCGTAGGTCTTCTTAATGCGGATCACATTTCCTATCTCGTCATAACCGCCGCCAGCGTCGGTGCCTCTGTACTTGTAAGCCACGTTAAATGCTGCGTACAGAGCAGCACACGTTCCATACCAGTATGAACGGTAGGCATAGAAGACATCCTTCGTATAGTGCACTGTATTGTCATAGTGCACCGTCGTTCCTTCGTTCCATGCTGGTGTCCTCATTTCCTTCTCCAGCGTCCTGTCGAACGGGTTAATGACTTCTTCATCAGCCTCATTGATGTCTACGCTGACGATGGCCTTGTTAGGCCCGCGCATCTGGTAGTCATCATTATTAACCGATGCGTAGATGTCCGAACCGAATCCGGCATCGACCAAGTAGGCATAAGACTCAAACGATGAAGTGCCGCCAGCCTGGTCCTGTAAGTCACCATAGCTGAATATGACGAACTGCTGCTCGTATGGATCATCTACGCAAGTAAGGTAAAGCCATTGTCCCTCCGTCCTGGCAGTCCACCCCCAGAAACGACACATCTCCTCAAGTATCTGGAACAGGTTATACTTTGCCTCAATGCTGTCGTCGCTCTTCAGCGTGTTGAAGTTCTGCCAGTCTATCTTCTTCAGCAGCCATTCCTGTGCATCCTGACCGCCTTGCACGGCAAACTTTGTCGGCCTACAAACCAAAGGGATGCCGTCCATCACTTGCAATAGCAGGTAGGCAAAGTTCTGGATGTACGTCTGCTGATAGTTGATGTCCTGACGTGATGTAACCGTCAGCGAGCATTGCAACGGGAACTCACGCTCCTGTGGCGTTTCAAATAACCGTGATCCGAAGTTTTGAGCCTGCATGAATCCCTGCCACAGCACTTCTCCGTACTCATCGGTCAGCGTTACTGGACGGTCGGTGTCAGTCGTCGGGATAAATTCACGCCAGTTGAATGGAGTCACACCGTCGGTGGCATAGCCAGTATCCACAATCCTCAGATACCCACTCTGCGTCCTTACAGGCGTGAACATATCATCCGTGTTATCCTCCTGAGTCTCAAAAGGCTGTCCTGCGCTAGTCAGCTGAACGGGCGTGCCGTTATAGCTGCTGTCGTAGATGTTCACCGTATAGAGCGTGTTAGCCCTGAGTGAGCGGAATTTTACTTGCCAGTGGATTGCCATTCCTTTTTCCGTTTATCGTTAATCATCCTTTGCATGCTTCTCACATCACGACGCACACCGTCGCACGAACGCACCACAGCTGCCAGCCCGTCCCTGATCTTATCCATCCGTCGAGCCAGCGTGTCAGCCGTCCGTTCAGCCTTCTCGCAGCGTTCCTTCATAGCCCGCCATCGCTTCATCGTTATAATCTTAAAAGGCATTATCATAAACTATCCTCTTTTACCATTCCCCCATTTCCCCGCCTCAGGTTTACCCACAAAAAAAAAGCGGGCCAAAGCCCGCCCGTCCTCGTCTGTTGCGATGCCATCACAACACAGCAAGTCCCGTCTGTTGCGACTCAGTCGCAACAAAAGAAAAAACCGCCGAAAGCCCCCAAAAAGAAAAATATTACCCTTAATCAGACGCATGTGCATTGAAACCTATAGAGCTTTCGGCGGAAAAACAAAAGAAAGTTCCGAGCACACCCTCACGGGCATGCAAGCGACTTCACAGCCGCCGTCTCCTCCTTATAACATAAACCACAGCCCCGCCAGCAGCCGCCACCATCGCCACATCCCCCATCCTCATCCTCATCCGCTGCCACCACGACGGCGGTTTCTTCACCTCCTTCACCCGTTCCGAAATACTCACCAGCGTGTCCGTCCTGCTCAAGTACACAGTGTCACGAGATTTCGTCTCGTGAATCCGCGTATGCCACCGCTCCACCCAGCAAGTGTCCCCATTCTCCCTCACGATCACCGAGTCCCGCAAGAAAACCGAGTCCCGTATGTTGCGACTCAGTCGCAACGTGTCCGTCCTCACCCGCTCCACCGTCACCACCTCCCTCACCGTCGTGCAACTCCCAAAAGCCACACACACCACAAGAGCCGCCACCAGAGCCGCGATAATCATCAACACCCGCAGGCACCCCCGCTTGATACTCCTGTCCACGTCATACTCATCATAGTCGCCATCAGGCATCCATGCCATATTAGGGTCCTTATACTCCATCGCTCATCCTCCTTCCTTTCATCAGCCGCTGCTCCTTCATCATCTTTTCCCATTCCTCAAAGTCACGACGCGCCTTCTGCTCCTTCGCCACGTCCAGCTTCGCCCGCAAGTTCGTCAGCACGTTCTCCAGCGTCCGGCCACCGCGAAACTCCACGATGAGCCGCTCCAGCGTCGCCACGTCATTCTCCATTCGCATCAAGTCAGCATCAGGCCCCGTCCATGCCTTCCTCTCATCCCTGGGACACCCGTCAAGCCAGGCCTGCAAGTTGATGTTTGGGCGCAGCTGCTTCGTAGCCCTAGGCATCACCGTCTCCATCACGTCACCGATGTGCATATCCTCAAGCCACCACTCCTCCCAGTCGCGTATCTCTTGCCCCACAGCCTCCCTGCTGCCATACCTCATCACGTATTTGTCGATGTCATCGACAACAACCCGCATCTCATCCAACGTAAAGAACAAGCAGTCGCCAAAGCAGCAAATCTCAGGGTCATCCCCCACCCAGTGCTCAGGGTCAGTGCCCAGAATCTTACCAAACTGCCGTGCATATTCCGTCGCCACTGCCAAATGTGCATCACTCAATTTCCTGATTTCCATAATCCTATAATCTTTTAATTTTCTAATTTTATAATCCTGTAATTTTCCAATATTCCTTAGCCTTACGTATCATGTCGCTAGGAGTCATGATTTGCTCACGTTTGCTCTCAAACTCATCGCGCTGAACACCTTTCGACATCTCGTAGGTGATGAAGGTATGAGCCACGAAGATGTCATCAACAATCTCGCCAAGCAACACCCCGTCATTCACGCACTTGCACAGATTCTCTCGACCCTTGTAGCGGACGCTGCGGCCAGAGAAACGGTCATCAGTCGATACCTCACCGTGACTGTTGCGCTCCATGAAGTGCTTGATCAGCTCCACGCCCGTCTTATCCACGTTGCCACGTTCAGGGTTGTGATACTGGTCGAAGACGTGCGGCAGTATGGCGTGCCTGTTGGCTATGTGCTGCCATGTGAAACGTGTCGTATAGACGGCAAAGCCGCGATCCCACTTCTGGAGTGCCATGACACCAGTCATGCTCTCTTCATTGTACTTCCTGCCAAGGATGATGCTCATCACCAAATATCGGTTATTGCGGCTGCTCACATACTCATACCACGTCGTTCGTGGCAGCTTCACAGTCCATTTAGCGATGCCAGTAAGCAGTGCACGCTTACCCGTCCACCATTTGCTTACCTCGCCAATGTCCTTGTCTATCTCCCTATACACCTCTTGCGGTGTCATGCTTGCTACTATCATAGTTCATTCCTCATCTAGAAACAGGTCATCCGCCTCTGCAAGACAGTCCAACTTAAACGCGATGTCTTCAGCATTTTGCACCAAAGTATCATGCGCAGCGGCGTTGTTGATGATACCATTCACTTGCTCGTCCATAACTTTCACCAGTGCCGCAGCAATGCTGATGAGTGCCTTTTGTCTAAATTCATTTCTTGTCATAATACATTTCATTTTTTTGTTAATAATTTATAGTTCAATTAATGTCCATTTCAGGTTCCACACCCATCTTCTTTCTCCGCTTCTTGATGTACTCCTCCAGCTTGTCGATTTCGGCGTTTACACCCTTCTCCATAAATGCCGCCATCACATAGCCTGCATACGACACATGCTCCAGCGGTGTCCAACCGCTGACTCTAGCCCAGTGATTGATGAGTAGTGCCACCGTCTCGGCAAACACCTCCAGCTCATCCTCAGAAGGAATCTTCATTTCGCTCATGGCAGTCTCAATCCTCGCTGCCAGCTCCTGAATCATCTCCACCTGCTTGGCAGGCATCTTAATCTCTTTCTTCTTTGCCATAATTATACATTTTAGTTTTAACGTTCCGTATGCTGCGACTCAGTCGCAGCCCTATCACTTCTCTATTCTGCCCTCGCTCAAATCAAACAGATACAGGGCATCCACCAGAGCCGCCACGTTGTCCATCTTGTGCGTCAGTTGCGGGCCACCCTTGCACACGCGGCGCAGGTCGGTAGTGGTCACCTCCACGCCCGCATTTCCGAACTGCCACGGCCACATGGGGTTCATTGAGAAGTTTAACCACGGCTCTTTCTCGTAGATCATGTGCTCCAGCTCCGATATGCGCGGGGTCTGCGCCATCGTGGTCTGACTCACGGGCACCACCATTTGATCGATGTTCTCCTGACGAATGCCGAGCGTGTAGAGCCATGCCTTCAGCGTGTTAATCGGCCACTTGCTCTGTGCGGGGTCGAAGCCGAACAT
>JAEEGL017271906.1_pt1 | contig 12982 bp, 11 predicted proteins | sample 9134231 | NCBI WGS metagenome assembly JAEEGL01 (sample SAMN16246548, study PRJNA631951) | gut metagenome | biome: gut microbiome; feature: rumen; material: fiber-attached | host: Bos | place: Iran: Karaj | collected 2018-10 | reverse complement strand
TGGGAAACAGTGATGATATCACCAGTTTAAAGGGTGTGGGTGAAAAGACAGCAGCTTTACTTTCGCACCTGGATATTCACACTGTGGAGGATATGATAGAGTATTACCCCAAGGATTATAAGACCTATCCCCAGCCTGTGGCCATAGGCTCTTTAAGGAGCGGGCAGACGGCTGCAGTCTGCGGCACTATTACAGATGCCTTTAAGAATTCCGGGAGACCGGGGAAAAAGATAATAACATGCCATGTAAGCGACGGAAGCGGCATTTTGTCCCTTACATGGTTTAATGCTCTCTTTTTGAAGAATGTACTTCGTAAAGGAGGGCATTACGTATTTTTCGGCAAAGTCAGAGAATACAAGGGAATGCTCACCATGGAGCATCCGGAGTATTTTGAAAAAGAGGTCTATAAGAATGTTCTGGGAAAGCTGATCCCTGTATATGTTAAAACCAAGGGCATTAACGACAGAACTCTTTCCAAACTTGTGTCCCAGGCCCTGTCTGCAAATTCCGAAACAAGAGAATACCTTCTTGAGCCTTTGCTTGAGTCCTTTGATCTTATGAATATGGATATGGCCATTAATCAGGTCCATTTTCCGGATAATCTTCTGAGACTTAAAAGGGCCAGAAAACGTATAGCCTTTGACGAGCTCTTTTTCTTCCTCTTGGAGATCAGAGCTTCCAAGGCCCTGACTGAGGAAAGCGGTAATTCACATATAGTAAATGATCTTAAGGCCGGAAGAAGCTTTGTAAAGAAGTTGCCCTTTGAATTAACAAAGGGACAGAAGACCACCATAAAAGAGATTGAAAAGGATATGGCATCAAGCCATGTTATGAGGCGTATCATCCAGGGTGACGTGGGAAGCGGTAAAACAGTAGTGGCCCTTACAGCCATGATAAATGCCTATGCTGCCGGTTTTCAGTCTGCCATGATGGCACCCACGGAAGTCCTGGCAATGCAGCATTTTGAGACCATTAAGGGCTACTTTGAAAAATATGATATTGATATTCCGGTAGAGTGTCTTACAGGCTCTGTTAAGGCATCTGAAAAGAAGAGGATATATGCTGATCTGGCAGAAGGCAAAGTGGGCATCCTTATTGGAACCCATGCCATTATCCAGGACAAGGTGGAATTTAATAACTTAGGCCTTGTTATTACGGACGAGCAGCACCGTTTCGGGGTTAAACAGCGTGACTTCCTGGCGGGAAAGGGTGACATGCCCCACGTTATTGTAATGAGCGCAACACCCATTCCCCGGACTCTGGGACTGATCATTTACGGTGATATGGACATTTCCGTCATAAAGGAACTGCCGGCGGAGAGACTCCCCATTAAAAACTGTGTGGTGGGACCGGAAAGCCGGAATACCTCCTATAATTTCATTAAGAAGGAAGTTGAGGCGGGCCACCAGGCTTACGTAATTTGCCCCCTGGTGGAAGAAAGCGAGAACATGGATGTATGTGACGTAATATCCTATACCTCGGAACTTAGGAAACACCTGCCGGGCATAAGCTGTGAGTACCTTCACGGCAAGATGAAAAATGATGAGAAGAATCGCCTCATGGAGGACTTCGCATCAGGCAGGATCCGGGTCCTTGTTTCAACCACCGTTATCGAGGTGGGTATAAATGTACCCAATGCAACGGTTATGATGATTGAAAACGCAGACCGTTTTGGTCTTGCAACCCTTCACCAGCTCAGGGGAAGAGTAGGAAGGGGCGCTGACCAGTCCTACTGTATAATGATAAATACATCTGATTCCGACGAAGCAAAGGAACGCCTTGATGTACTCAATAAATCCAACGACGGATTCTTTATTGCCTCAGAAGACTTAAAGGCCAGGGGCATAGGGGATATGCTGGGCATCCGTCAAAGCGGTGAGATGAATTTTAAGATGGCTGACATTTACGAGGATGCAGACCTTCTTAAACCTGCATCAAGATTGGCTGACGATGTCATAAGCAGGCTTAATGAAGAAGAGGCTGCCAAAGATCCCTTTATTCGTAAGGTCTACACCAGGTTTAAAGCAAATATGGAAAAGTCCTTTATTGATGCTTTATAAGCATTTTTTTCGCAATTGACTTTTTTCCAGATAAAATGTATAATTATTCTACTATGACAACATTTTTTTCCGACAATTTTTTGAGGTTATTTTATGGCCGCTGGTAAACGTGAAAAAATACTTATAGTAGATGACGCAGAAGTCAACAGGGGCATACTCTGCGAGGTCTTCAAGGACTCTTATGACGTCATTGAGGCCGAGAACGGACAGATGGCTCTGGACATACTCAATAAGGACTCAAGCGGTATCACCATTATCCTGCTGGATCTGGTGATGCCCATTCTTAACGGCTTTGAATTCCTTGAGATTATCAACAGATCAGGTTTGATCAAGAAGATCCCGGTTATTCTTATTACAGGCGATTATACTATGGAGGCTGAGAAGAGAGGCTTCAATCTTGGTGTGTCCGATGTTATCACCAAGCCTTTTAATCCCGAGATAGTTACAAAACGTGTTACAAATACCATAGAGCTCTACAAGCATAAGAATGAGCTGGAAAATATGGTAGATGAGCAGACCTTAAAGATCAGTGAGCAGGCGGAGATTTTAAAGAAGTCCAATGAAATGCTCATAGAGACTTTAAGTACTGTTGTGGAGTTTCGTAATCTGGAGTCCGGCGCCCACATCAGGAATATCAAAAATGTGGTGGCGGTCCTCCTTGCCCATTTGCGGAAAGACTACCCGGAATACAGCATTTCCCATAAGGAAGCAGAGGATATCATAACTGCTTCGGCTATGCATGATATAGGCAAGATAGCCGTATCTGATACTATTTTACTAAAACCCGGCCGCTTAACCCCTGAAGAGTTTGAAATCATGAAGACTCACACCACTTTGGGCTGTGATATTTTAGAAAAATTTGAGTTTATTTATGATGACGATTTGTATAGAATCATATATGATATATGCAGATATCATCATGAAAAATACGACGGAAGGGGTTATCCCGACGGTCTTGAGGGTGAAGACATTCCCATTTGGGCCCAGATAGTATCTGTGGCCGATGTTTATGAGGCTTTGGTCAGCAAGCGTGTATACAAGGACGCATATGCCCATGATACAGCCATAAAGATGATAAATGACGGGGAGTGCGGTGTATTTTCACCGAAAATGCTGGATTGTCTTAACAAGGCCGGCGAAGAACTTCACGGTATCATCAAGACCAGAAAAGAGGGATAACGAGGCAGTTTATGAGCTACGGACTTGGAATCGATACAGGCGGTACATATACCGATGCCGTGATCTATGATCTTGAAAAGGGGAAGGTGTTGGAAAGCGGCAAGTCTCTTACAACCAAATATGATCTGACTGTGGGGATAAGGAATGTTTTAGACAAATTATCCCCTACACTTTTATCTAAGATCGCCATGGTAGGACTTTCCACCACCATGGCTACAAATGCGTGTGTGGAAGATAAATGCGGAAGGGCTAAGCTGATCATGTGGGGCATAAGCCCTGATACGGTGGAGCGTTTTGGGGCCAAATACGGGCTGCCTCCCGCAGAAGATATTTACTTTCAGGAGTCTTTCCCTAAGTTTACCGGAGGCTATGAAAAAGACCCGGACTGGGAGACCTTTGAAGCCGGAATAGAAGAGAATTTCAAGGGCTGTGACGCTGTGGCTACTGTTGAACTTTTTGCCATGAATAATAATGCCCTGGTGGAGAAGAAGACCAAGAAGCTGATCCGTGAGAAGCTTGGCATCCCCGTTATCTGCGGAAATGAGCTATTTTCCGATATCGATACCCTCCAGCGTGGGGCATCGGTCCTTCTTAATGCAGGCCTTATTCCCACCATAGATGAGTTTACTAAAGCCATTAAGGCTGTTCTTAAAGAGAAAAATATCACTGTCCCCGTGGGTATAGTTCGAAGCGACGGGTCCTTAATGTCGGAGCGTTTCGCCATGGATTATCCCGTGGAGACTATTCTTTGCGGTCCGGCAGCCTCCGTTATCGGCGGCGCCAGTCTGACTGAAGAACCCAACAGTATAGTTATCGATATGGGTGGTACCACCACGGATATGGCCATAATAAAGGACCATGTGCCCGTTACTGTGGAAGACGGCATTAAGATAGGCAGGTGGAAGACCTTTGTTAAGGGCCTTTATGTGGATACCTTCGGCCTTGGAGGAGATTCTGCCATCCGCCACAAGGACGGCCAGCTAATTCTTGATACCGCCAGGGTTATTCCCATAAGCATCCTTGCCACGGAGTATCCTTATATACTTAAGGAATTAGAGAAGCTTAAGAAAGAGGAGTTTCCCCATTCCAGATATATTCATGAATTCCTGGTGGCTGTTAAGGATATTCAGGATAGCGATAATTACAATGATGATGAAAAGAAGCTTTGCGCCAAGTTAAAAGAAGGGCCCTTAAGCCTGACTCAGGCGGCGGAGTACATGGATTCAGACGTATATCATTTTAAGGCTGACAGGCTGGAGCGGGAAGGCGTAATAATAAGGTCGGGACTTACCCCCACGGATATCATGCATTTGCGGGGAGATTTTTCTACTTACGACCCTGCGGGGGCGCAGATAGTTGCGGATTATTACAAGGTATGCCTGGATTCCCATCCGGATCGGGATCAGCTTTCCGAGATGATCTACAAGGAAGTTATGCGTAAGCTCTATATCAATATTGTGCGCTGCGTTCTGGAATATTCCAACCCCTACTACCGTAAGAACGGCCTGGATCTGGGTACCTTAAACCTTATAAATGATGATTTTGAGAGAAAATACAATGGTGACACCGATGTTATGCTGGAGTGCGACTTCAAGGTTAATTATTCCCTGATCGGTATCGGAGCACCTATCCATATCTTCCTGCCCAAGGTGGGAGAATTACTGGGGACCAAGGTGGTTATCCCGGAGTATTCCGGCGTTGCAAATGCCATAGGAGCCATTAACGGGAATATCATCGCCAGGGAGAAGACGGAGATCAAGCCGGTTATGGGCGGCGGATTTGATGTTTACGGCAAGAAAGAAAAGAAGAATTTTGACTTTCTGGAGGATGCCAAGGAATACGCAGTTGCGGACCTTAAGGAATTCACCCTGGCTTCGGCAAGAGACAGGGGAGCCGCGGGAGATGTTACATTTTCCGTAGATATCAAGGACCAAAAGTCTGTTGCGAAAAATAATCTCAAGGTTTATACTGGCACTGTTGTCACTGTTGCGGCTATAGGGAAGATGGGATTCTAGGAGGAAGATATGCGGGTTATCGCAGGCAGCGCAAGAAGACTGCAGCTTAAATGTATAGACGGGCTGGAGACCAGACCCACCACGGATCGTATTAAGGAAACCCTTTTTAACATCATAAATGATGATCTGCCCGGGGCTACCTTTATCGACCTTTTTGCCGGAAGCGGCGGTATAGGCATAGAGGCCTTAAGCCGGGGAGCTGCCCGGTGTATTTTTGTTGAGAAGAATAAGCGGGCGGTGGCCTGCATAAAGGAGAACCTGGCTCATACTCATTTTGAAGATAGTGGCCGGGTCATTTTCGGTGACGCCGTATCTGCAGTAGACAGGCTGGGAGAGTATGAACATCTTGACATCATTTATATCGATCCCCCATACAAATCAGACCTTTACGGGCGGGTTTTGGAACGCCTTGCCTTACTATCCAATGTGGACGAGGACACTTTGATAATAATTGAGGCAGACAAATACTTTGACTTTGATTTTGAGAGCAATATGGATTATACTACCCTTAGAGTCAAAGACTATAAAAACAATAAGCATATTTTCGTAAGGAGAAATGGCAAGTAAATGACCAGGGGTATTTATCCGGGAAGCTTTGATCCCGTGACATTCGGACATTTGGATATTATTGAAAGGTCGGCGGGTATTGTTGATGAGCTTATTGTGGCAGTGCTGATTAATTCCGCCAAGAAATCATTGTTTTCGGTTAGTGAACGTGTTAAAATGTTATCGGAATTATTGGAAGGTCATGATAATATTAAGGTAGAGTCCTTTGACGGACTGCTTGTTGACTACGCCAGATCCAAAGAAGCTTCCATTATCGTAAGGGGCCTGCGAGCTGTTACGGATTTTGAATACGAGCTGCAGATCGCCCAGATGAACAGGACCATTTACAGCGAGATTGACACTATTTTCTTAACCACCAGTCTCGAGTATGCTTACCTTAGTTCATCCATTGTTAAGGAAGTTGCATCCTACGGGGGAGATATATCACATTTTGTTCCGGAGAGCATCATTCCTAAGATATATGAGAAGTTTAAATAGGGGGAAAAGGAGAAATATCAAGTTATGGCTAACAGAATTGAGCAGATAATCACAGAGATGGAGGAGTTTATTGATTCCTGTAAGACTCAGACTTTTTCAAGCTCTAATATTATCGTTAATAAAGATGAGATAGAGGAACTCTTAGCAGAGCTTAAGGCTAATGTGCCGGAAGAGATCCAGAGATACCAGAAGATCATTACCAATCAGGAAGCTATCCTTGCTGATGCTAAGGCTAAGGCAGAGAGCCGTATTACCGAGGCTGAAGAGACTGCTAAAAGGATCATCGGTGAGGCTAAGGTTAAGAAGGAAGAGCTTATCAGTGAGCATCAGATCATGCAGCAGGCATACGCTCAGGCTAACGAGATAGTTATCACATCATCCAAGCAGGCCCAGCAGATCGTTGACGATGCCACCACAGAGGCTAATGAATTAAAGACTGCAGCTATGGCATACCTGGATGAGAATCTTGCCAAGCTGGAGTTTATTATAAAGCAGACACTGGAAGTATCTACCGCAAGACAGGCAGAGTTCTCCAAGCAGCTTACAGACTACTGCAGGGTCATTGTAGCTAACAGAGCCGAGCTTCATCCTGTTGAGCCGGAAGTTGTGGAGGAGGCTCAGTTGGCAGCACAGCCTGCACAACAGGTTCAGCCTGCTCCCAAGGAGAAGCAGGAGTTTAAGGTAGATATTCCTATCGATAGTAAGTAGTATTTAAGATTAATAAAAGAGAAAAGGTATGGCAGTTCTCATCTTTGGGGACTGCTTCTTTATGAAAAGATGAGCAATGTAAATGTAAAGCAGAGTATAATAAACGGAATAAAAGACGGCATCCCTATTTGTCTGGGATATATAGCCGTTTCTTTTACCTTCGGGATCATGGCTAAGAATGCAGGACTGACCATTTCTCAGGCGGTACTCATATCTGCCACTAATCTTACTAGTGCGGGACAGTTTGCGGCTCTGGGTATAATAGGTGCCTCATCAAGCTATGTGGAAATGGCCTTTACCCAGTTTATTATCAACTTAAGATATCTGCTTATGTCCTGTTCCCTGTCCCAGAAGTTTGATGGTAAAACTCCATTTTTTCACAGGTTTTTCATAGCATACGGTGTAACGGATGAGATCTTCGGTGTAACGGTTTCCAGACCGGGACGGATCAATCCGCCATACTCCTACGGAATGATCGTCATATCCGCCTTTGGATGGACTCTGGGTACTTTCTTAGGTATTCTTTCGGGGAGCATACTTCCCCATAAGGTGGTGTCTGCTCTGGGAGTGGCCTTGTACGGAATGTTTATTGCCATCATTATCCCACCGGCCAAGAAGAATAAGATCATAAGGTTTATAGTTATCGTTTCCATGCTTTCAAGTCTGGCCTTTGAGTATATTCCTGTTTTGAAAGATATTTCGTCAGGTTTTAAGATAATAATACTAACTGTTATCATAGCGGGTATCGCGGCGGCATTTTTCCCGGTGAAAGATACGGACAGTCTGCCGGATGACACAGTTTTGGAGGAGGAATAAGAATGAGCGGTAATATTTATATATATGTTCTGGTAATGGCAGGGGTTACATACCTTATAAGGCTTATGCCTCTTACACTTATCAGAAAAGAGATCAAGAACACTTTTATAAAGTCATTTTTGTATTATGTTCCTTTTGTGACACTGTCTGTAATGACATTTCCGGCCATCCTTCACGGAACTGACAGCATGATCAGTGCCGCTGCCGGATTTGTAACGGCCCTCCTTCTTGCTTATGCGGGGCAGAGTCTTATTGTGGTGTCGGTTTTGGCCTGTGTGGCTGTATTTTTGGTGGAACTGGTTGTCTGAAAAGACAAAAGAAATAAAAGGGGTATCATATGATAAAGAAGTCTGCTAGACTTGTATTATACATATTAATACTGACGGTTTTTATTATGGTCATTCCGGGATGCGGGATCTTAACAGGGACCATAATGGACGGGGACGGTATGGTAAGGTCGGTGCCGGAAGAAGAGTCAAGTGCGCCTGCGTCTCCCGCAGGGGAAGAAAGGAACGCTGACCAGCCACCGACTATTAAGATCAAGAACGATATCTACATGTATATCGGCGAGACCGTAAGCTATAAGAACAATATAGAGGTCAGGGATGATAATTCTGCCAAGCCTGCTGTAAAGATCGACTCTTCAGAGGTTAATACCAACAAGATCGGGACTTACACCGTTAAGGTAATGGCTTATGACGACACAGGCCATGTGAAGAAAGCATCATTTAAGGTACATGTCATGGACAAGATGTACACGGAAGAAGAGATGTGGGCCATTTGCGATGACGTATTGGCTAAGCTGGGAACGGCCGGCATGACTGACGAAGAGAAGGTACAGGCCATTTACACCTTCTCCCGTGAAAATGTTCGATACGGCGCAGGGGCCACCAGCACTGACTGGGTTAAGGCCGCTGCCGATGGTATATTGTTTAAAAAGGGTGACTGTTATAATGTTGCCATGATGCTTAAGGCCCTGCTTACCAGAGCGGGGGTGCAGAACTTTGTTATCAAGAATGCGCAGAGCGGTGAACTGCTGCATTATTGGAATGTGGTTGATATCGGGGACGGACATGGATGGTATCACTTAGACGGCATAGTCCGGGGAGATGATGCGGTGATCTATCTTTGGACCCAGTCTCAGGTTGAAGAGCTGGATATTGAGGCTAATTATCCGGTTCATACTTACGATCGGGAGGCTTACCCGGTTGTACCTTAGTATTATTTATTTGAGGTTTTTGTAGTGGGGAAGAAAAAGAAAAAGAAACAGAAACAGAAGTCCGATTACAGTGAGTTTTATGTAAATAATCTGGACGAAGATCTGCCTGTCCGTGAGGATAAGGTGAAAAAGGGAAAAAAGAAAAAGCATAAGAAAAAGAAGAGCATTATTGTCTCTATCATTTTGATCATTACCCTCATCGCTTTAGTAGTGGCTCTCTTTATTATTGAGAACTCTTTTGTTTATGCAAGATGCGAGGTTGAGGCAGGTACACCTGTCTCTTTATCGGATTTCTTGAAGCGTCCGGATAAGGATGCCTATATTACCGAGGATTCCGACAAGATCGATATTTACGTTCCGGGAGAATATCATTTAAAAGTTAAGACAGGGCTCTTTGAGCATCCTGTTACATTAGTTGTTAAGGATAGTGTTCCTCCGGAGTTTAAGGTTATGGAACTGGCGACGGGAATGGGATATCTGCCGGAGCCTTCTGACTTTGTGACGGATATAGTGGATGTTACCAAATGCACGGTTTCTTACGTTAAGAAACCGGATGTGGGTAAGCTGGGCAAAACATCAGCTACCATTGAAGTAAAGGATTTAGGCGGGAATGCGGTTACCAAGGACCTGTCCATTGAGGTTTGGCCTATCAAGGGATATCTGAGAGTGGAAGCAGGAAGTAAAAGGCCTGAGCTTTCCGATTTCATGCTTAACTCGGATACAAGCAATGCAATAATGGTCTCAAATATGGAAACCATTGATATGTCTGATGTTGATGTGGTTCCGATCAAGATTAAGTTCAAAGGGACTACTTATGAGCCCAAACTTATAATTTATGACAGCAAACCTCCGGAATTCACCGTTAAGAATATAGACTCTTTCCTTAATGTGCCAAGATTTGCCGAAGATTTTGTTGTGGAGACCAAGGATAATTCCAAGGTTACATATACTTTTGAAAGCCAGCCGGATCTTACCAAAGAGGGAACCCAGACCCTTGTGGTTGTGGGTACTGACGGCGGTGGCAACCATACCAGTCATGAAGTAAAGCTTACTTTAAGGAAGGATACTGAAGCTCCTAAGTTTAAAGAGGTTAAGGATATCAAGATCTTTGTGGGAAGAACCGTGTCCTACAAGAATAACTTAGAGGTTACGGATAATTGCCCCGACGGCTTGAAGATCGATATTGATTCCGGAAACGTTAATACAAACGTAGTGGGCACATACAATGTTACTGCCACAGCTACGGATGTTGCAGGAAACTCAGCTTCTGCATCATTTAAGGTGATAGTTTCCGATGTGGCCTCCACACTGGAAGATTTAAATATTCTGGTGGATGAGGTTTTAGGACAGATCATCACTCCGGGAATGAATACCCTGCAGAAGATCAGGGCTTGTTATGATTATGTTTATACCCACTGCAGATACAGGGATATGAACATTGATGAGAACTGGATCAAGGCTGCTGCCAGCGGATTCTTAACCGGCAAGGGTGATTGTTATACCGATACCATGATGGCAAAGGCTCTTCTTGACAGGATAGGAGTTAAGAATAAGATCATCAGCAGGATCCACGGTAATGATGCTGACCATTACTGGAACCTGGTGGATATAGGTGACGATTACGGCTGGTACCATATGGACTGTATCAACAGGCTGGATGGTGCAGCCGAGAACCAGATATTCCTTTTGAAAACCGACCAGGTTATAGAAGTGGACAATAGGATAGGAGACTTCCATGATTTTGACCGGACCAAGTATCCGGATGTGGATCCCGGAACCATTGCATTTACCGGTAATACTATTATCAGTACCCATCCTATCGAGGGAGTACCCCATGTAACGGTTACGCCAAGTTCACAGGCAGAGGAGGGCAGCCGGGAACAGCAGACTACTGAAAATCAGCAGACTACTGAGGGTCAGCAGACTACTGAGGGTCAGCAGACTACAGAGGATCAGCAGAATGCTGAAGAGCAGAGCAGCCGGGCCTCAGAGAATGATCTGAATAACAATGAAAATCAATATGAGTATTAGCTTTATAGAAAGGGAGAAAGATATATGGAGGAATTACTTGCAATTTTAAAGGGCTTACATCCGGATGTGGATTTTGAAATTGAGGACAGGCTTGTGGAGGACATGATCCTTGACTCATTTGATATTGTTACACTCGTGGCTGAGATTAACGACAAGTTTGATGTTGAGATCTTAGCCGAGCATTTGATCCCGGAGAATTTTAATTCTGCCGAGGCTATTTATAATTTGATCCGGGAGTTGGAAGATTAATTTAAGTCATGCTTTTTACATCTTATGAGTTTATAGGATTTTTAATAGTGCTTTTTCTGCTTTACTATACGGTATGCAGAAAGGTTCAGTGGGGATTGCTGCTTATAGCCGGATATGTATTCTACTATCTGGCTAATCCCCTGTATTTAATATACATTCTCATAACTACTCTTGTTATTTACCTTACGGGTATCGCTATCCAGAATATTTCGGATAAGAGTAAGGAGTATCTGGCTTCGGTAAAGGATGAGATTTCTAAGGAAGAAAAGAAGGCTTATAAGGCAAAGGTTAAAAAGAGCCAGAAGAGATTTCTTATCCTTTGCCTGGTTATTAACTTCGGAATACTCATAATCTCTAAGTACACCAACTTTTTTATTATGAATATAAATACTTTGATGGGAAGGGACGCGGTCCCCTTCCTTAGTATTCTGCTGCCTCTGGGGATTTCATTTTATACCCTCCAGGCCTGCTCTTATGTAATTGATGTTTACAGGGGTTCTGTCCGGGCTGAGAGAAATCCGGGGAAAATGGCCCTTTTCGTTTCATTTTTCCCCCAGCTGATCCAGGGACCCATAAGCAGGTACGGGGATCTATCTACGACTCTTTTTGCAAGTCATGACTTTGATGGTAAGACTTTTGCCTTTGGTTTAGAGCGGATACTCTGGGGATTTTTTAAGAAGCTGGTGGTTGCTGACCGTATAGCCCCGGCTGTTATTGCAATTACCGGGGAGCCGGAGGTCTATAAGGGGGCGTATGTATTCTGTGTCCTCTTCTTATATACCCTCCAGCTTTATGCTGATTTTACCGGGGGTATTGATATTACCATAGGTATAGCCCAGGCTCTTGGAATTTCCTTAAAAGAGAACTTTAACAGACCTTATTTTTCAAAGACCTTGAAGGAATACTGGAGAAGATGGCACATTACCATGTGCGAGTGGTTCAGGTCCTATGTATTCTATCCCGTGTCTACCAGCAAATGGCTTCAGGCCTTTACTAAGTTTGCGAGAAAGACCTTCGGAGACAGGGCCGGAAAGAGGATTCCGGTTTATCTTGCTTCGTTTGTTGTTTGGCTTGCTACGGGCTTATGGCATGGTGCCAGCTGGAACTTCATAGTCTGGGGTCTTCTTAACTGGTTCCTGCTGATGCTGGGAGAAGAGATGGAGGGCTGGTCCGACGGCCTGAATGAGAAGTACGGACTCAGGAGTAAGGGCTGGTTTAAGGCCATCAGGGTGGTTCGCACCTTCCTGCTTGTTATGGTTTTGAATCTTTTTGATTGCTATATAAAGGTGGGGGAGACTCTTTCCGGGCTGGCCTCAGTCTTTGTTGCAGGAAACTGGGGTGTGATCTTTGACGGGAGTATGCTGAACTTCGGGGTTAGTGCAGCGGATTATATGATGGCGTTGCTTGGAACCCTGGTTATGCTTGCGGTTAGTCTGCTGCAGAGGAAAGGGTTGGTTAGGGAGATGATCCTTGCTAAGCCTTATGTGATCAGAGCGATTATTTGGGGTGGTCTTTTTGTGATAATTGTTGTTTTCGGAAGTTATGGGGTTGGATACGATGCCGCCCAGTTTATTTATAATAGGTTTTAATGAGGTGTAATGTGAGGAAGAAGATAATTTCCGTAATTATCTCAATAGTGGTTGTTGTGGTTGTGCTGTATG
>JAEEGL017191913.1_pt1 | contig 12982 bp, 9 predicted proteins | sample 9134231 | NCBI WGS metagenome assembly JAEEGL01 (sample SAMN16246548, study PRJNA631951) | gut metagenome | biome: gut microbiome; feature: rumen; material: fiber-attached | host: Bos | place: Iran: Karaj | collected 2018-10 | reverse complement strand
CAGGGCAAGGGGCGTGCCCTCAAAACTGCCTTCAAGTATTGCTCAGAGCATCAGGACATTAGCACAGCCGGCGTCATTACAGTAGATGCAGACGGACAGCACAAAATCCCTGACATTTGCAAGGTTGCCGATGCAATGAATGCAAATCCTGAGAAAATCGTCATGGGCTGCCGCATGTTCAACACTGGCAATGTTCCAGCCCGCAGCCTTCTTGGCAATACTATTTCTCGTTACGTATACAAATGGTTCGCAGGCATCAATGTTTCCGACACTCAGACTGGACTTCGCGGCTTGCCATACAGCTTCCTTGCCATCGCTTGCGAGACAGCCGGCGACAGATACGAGTACGAGACCAACATGCTCATCGATATCAAGCGCAATGGCTACGAGATGACAGAGGTTGGCATCGAGACAGTCTACGAGAATGACAACGAGACTTCCCACTTCAATCCGCTGGTGGATTCTGTGAAAATTTATGCAGTGATTTTAAAATACTCTATTTCCTCACTTGCATCGGCAGGCATTGATTATTTGGTATTTGCCATCGGCCTTCACTTTGGCCTTAGCATTTTGATTGCTACCTATGTTGCTCGTGCAATTTCCTGCATTTTTAATTTCACAATCAACAAAAAGGTGGTATTCAAGGGACAGGGCAATACAATTGCACAGTTCGCAAAATATATTATTTTGGTTATCATCTCTGGAACCCTTTCAGGATGGGGAGTTACACAGCTTTCTCACCTGCTGCCACAGGTTTACCCAGTAATCATCAAGGTTCCAGTAGAATGCATTTTATACGTATTCAATTTTATTGTTCAAAGAAAGCTTATCTTTAAAAACAAGACAAATAATTAATAACGGGAGACATTTTCGATGGGACAAGTCCATAGGGTTGTGGAGAATGTATATAAATACGCATTACTTGCCGTGGCGGCGCTAGCTCTTGCCATTATCTTTTTCATGAGCTTGGTGGCCACCTGCTATATGTCCAGCGATGATTTGGAAATCACATACTTCTGCAAAGATAATCTTGTGCTTAATCTTTTTGCAATCATTATTTTTGTAGGCCTATTGTTTTTTGCCCACAGACATTCTATCGGTGACAAGCTATCTGCTAAATTGGTGGATGCCACCATTTACAAAAGAGTAAAATACATCCTTCTTGGATTAATCCTTTTGCTAGGCATTCTTTGGGTGACCATGACTCAGTTCGTCCCAGCGTCAGATCAGCTGGATGTTCTCGACAGTGCCTACAAAATCCGAATCGGCGAGACCAATATGGTAGTGCCCGGCGGATATCTTGACAGATACAGCAATCAGCTTGGTCTGGTTTACATAGAATATTTTCTGGCAAACATTTGGGGCGATTTTAATATTATTGGTTTTCAATTATTAAACGCAGTTGGGCTTGCTCTTTTTTACAAAAAGCTTGCAGACATCATGGAAAAAATGGGAGCATCTGCACTGGCAGTTATTTTTACCTTGGCACTTGGCATCATGTTTTTCCCACTTATCATGTACACCTCATTTGTGTACGGCACCATCTGGTGCATGACTTTAGGCTTGCTCGCTTTTTACCATGAGCTTGCATTTTTACAGGATTTCAAATTGTGGCGGATTCCACTTTGTGGCGTTTTTGCGGCACTTGCTGTTCAGGTTAAAAATAATGCCCTCATATTCGTAATGGCGATAATCATCTACGGTCTTGTTTTCATCCTTAAGGATAGACAGCAGATGATAAAAATATTGGTACTGCTAATTGCAACAGGCCTTTGCCTATCAATCTTTTCAGCCATCCCTGCCCGCATCATTAAAAGCAAAACAGGCAGCGCTCTTGATCAGGGAATCACTAGCCTCGCTTGGGTTGCCATGGGACTTCAGGAGGGTGTGAAGGCTCCCGGCTGGTGGAACGCCTACAACTATTACACCTATGATGAAAATGGTTGCAACACTGCAGCTCAGGAGATAGTTGTCAAGGCAGAAATCGCAGAGCGCATCGCAGCCTTCAAAGCTGATAAAAAATACGCCTTTGATTTCTTTTCTTTAAAAATTGCATCCACTTGGATCGAGCCTACATTCCAGGGCGTTTGGGTCAATCAAATCAGAACTCACAGAACAGAGTTTCCAGCATGGCTTGAGTACATGATGAGCGCCAAGGGCTATACGGCTACGGCCAAATTTTTCAGCTACTTCCAGTTGATTATTTACCTAGGTGCACTCCTTTGGCTAGCACTTTCTGATAGAGCAGGTTTTGTTACTAAATCATTTATGCTCATGGTTTTTGTTGGCGGATTTTTGTTCCACATTGTGTGGGAGACAAAGGGCCAATACTCCATCACATATTTCGTGCTCCTGTTTCCATATGCGGTCATGGGATACGAGGCGCTGGTTAACAAATTTGCACGAATCCTTGATTTGGCAAGAACACCAGCTGCCATCTTCAATAAAAAACAAAATGTCGTTGCCACCTCGATTATCGTAATTACGATAGTGGCATACTTCATTACATATATGGCTATAGCCGGTGGCTGTCTCACAGCCCACACTGATACTTATGGCGTTTACGTAGACTCTTGGGAGGCTGCCGACACCAGCGAGAGCGTTCGTGACATAGAGATTATGAAGGCCACCTATCAGGGCTACAGTGATTACATTATTTATTTGGAACGTACATTACAAAATAACGGTATAGGTTACTAAGGATTTTTGAAATGAATTTTACAACACAGATTGAAAGTACAATTAAAAACATAAAGGAAAAGCTTACCATTCAGCAGCTCACAGCCTTTGCGGCAGTTTTGATTGCAGGGCTATGCGCTCATGGCTATGTATTCTTTAATCGAATTTCCTACCATGACAATTCTGCTGACATTTTTGCTTTAGGCGGCACCTACGAATCAGGCCGCTGGGCTCTCGGATTCATCTATGACATCCAGATGCTCACCAGCAAGCTTTTCGCAGTACCTGTTTTCAATGGCTTGCTTTCTGTGATTTTCATTGCCATTGCAGCCATGCTTGTTGTTGACATGTTCAAAATCAAAAGCAGAGTTTTCTCAGCTTACATCGGCATCATCATGGTGGTTTACCCAGTTGTTACCAGCATTTTTTCATTCATGTTTACAGCTTGGGAATACTTCCTTGCACTTTTGCTTTCAGTAGTTGCAGCGCGTTCCCTTTACAAGGGACTCACTGTTAAAAACTTTGTGATTTCTGTAGTTGCCCTTACATTTAGTTTGGGCCTCTATCAGGCTTTCATGGCATTTACCATTGCAGCCTTACTTTTCAAATTATATTTAGACGTAATCAGTCGTCAGGTTGAGGACGTTATTACTTATATTAAGCACGGTTTCATTTACCTTGCTGAGATTCTTCTTAGCCTTGGCCTTTGGGCTGTTATGAAAAAGCTCACTCAGGCAATCAAGGGTATTAGCGCAGTCGCTTACAAGGGAATGGACGAGGGCTATGATTTATCCAAGTTCCCTGCCAAGCTCATTGGTTCTGTAAAGGCATTTTTAGGCTTCGGTCAGGCAGGCATCAATGCGGTCCTTTACCTTAGAGCCTTCACAGCTCTCATTGTGATTATTGGAATTATCCAGATTTTCTGGTTACTATTTACATCCCGTCAGAAAATGGGAGTAAAGCTTATCTCACTAGTTGGTTTGGCACTCCTTCCAATCGCCATGAATGTGGTTTACATTCTTTCAACTAGCTCAGATTACAAGGTTGATTCCTTGATGGTTTACGGAGACATTTTTGTTTTCATCATTCCAGCAGTTCTCATTGAAATATTTGAATTTACCCATGGTAATTCTACAGCACTGACTAAATGGCTTGGCGTTGCCACATGGCTTCAGCTTGCTTGCCTTCTTGTTATGTCAGTTGGCTACATTTATCTCGACAACGCTGCATACCTCAAGGGTGAAATCGCAGTAGAGCAGGCCACAGCATATTTCACAGAGCTGGCCGCAAACATCAAATCCACAGAAGGCTTTAGCGATGACATGGAAATTGTCTTTGTTGGATGCGATTACCTCGATGATGGCACCAATGCCAAAATCGATAAAATAGATCAGTTTGAAGCAATTCAGTTGGAAAAATATCCTAGATTTACAGACATCATTACTTATGGTGGTTCAATCTATTTCATGCAGGAGCACGTTGGCTTCGGTAGCGACACATTGTCCTACGACGATGGCACATTGGCGGCAGACCCACAGGTACAGGCAATGCCTACATACCCAAATGACGGCGCAATCGCTATAATAGATGGCAAAGTAATTGTAAAACTTGGAGAAGAATAGGAGCACTTGATAATGAGCAAGAAATTATCGGTAGTAGTATCCGTATACAATGAGGAGCTAGGACTTCGTCAGTTCTATCAGCACACCTCACCGATTTTACAGGAGACCAGCAAAAATACTGGTTGGGACTACGAGTTAATTTTTGTAAACGATGGCAGCAAAGATGCTAGCCTAGACATACTTAGAGAATTCTCAGCAGCAGACGAGCACGTTGCAGTAATCAATTTTGCTGCAAACCGTGGCCACGAGGCTGCCATGATTGCCGGAATCGATTATTCTACTGGCGATGGTGTAGTTTGCATGGATGCAGATTTACAGCATCCACCAGAAGCCATTCCTGGAATCATTGAGAAATTTGACCAGGGCTTTGATGTGGTTTCAATGATTAGAAATTCCCGCGCCGACGCCGGAATTTTCAAGCGAATAACATCAGCACTTTTCTACAAAGTAATGAATGCCATGTCTGGCAAAACAAAATTCGAGAATAATTCATCGGACTTTTTTGCTATCTCTAGACGTGTAGCACTTGTGCTTAAAAATGATTACCGTGAGCGCGTTCGTTTCCTTCGCGGCTATGTTCAAAGCGTAGGCTTTAAAAAGACGACACTTGAGTTTGATGCCAGTGCTAGAGTTGCAGGAGAGAGCAATTACAATCTCAAAGCACTAATTAAATTATCACTTAATGCCATCTGCAATTTCTCAGATGTGCCTTTGAAAATGGGAATCTACGCCGGCGTGTTCTCACTTTTTGCAGCATTTGTACTTTTGATTTATTCCATTGTCCAGTACTTCCTTGGTACTGCACCTAACGGATATTCCACAATCATTGTTGTGCTCTGCGTTATGTTTGGCGTTTTGTTCATCATCCTGGGATTTATCTCAGAGTATTTGGCCATCATTTTCGCCGAGGTCAAGAACCGTCCGATTTACATTGTGGATAGCATCATCACAAAAGACGGCGAAGAGTTAAAATAAGATAGAGTTAATAAAATGGTTTCAAAAATTAAAGAAAAAATTAGTATACAAAACATATTGTTCATTCTGCTGTGTGGCTTGATGCTTTACTACAGCGCCAAGTTCTCAGGAATCAGCAATGTAAAACTCATGATTATCGCAGGTGCCTACATCATGATTCGAAGCATCTACATGGGCCACCTGAAATTCGACATGAACATGCTTGTTTTATTCGAAGGCTTTGTTATCAAGGCCATGCTGGACCAGCACACTGGCAAGGCTTGGAAGGTTCCAACCACACTCGCTATGCCGGTTCTCATGTATCTCCTTGGCAAAGTCATTGCCACAGTTAAATGCAAGAAAAATGAGAAAAAGCAGTACCCACTTGCAACAATTGCCCGTGGTGAAGCCTTTAAACCTGAGCCAGAGCAGCCACCAGTTATGGTAGCTTCAGAGCTAGGCAGCGAGCTTCGCACTTGGATTTTCACAGTAGCCATTGCGCTTGGATTACTGGGATTTGCTAGAACCATGCTTGCAGTCACAGAAGGCTCAGTTTTCCAAGCTTTCGGGTATTACGTGCTTCCTTATAGTGATGAGGTCATGGTTGATAAATATGAATTATGGTTTGGCTTCATTCCGGTAGTCAGCATTGTTCTGGCAGGCTTAGCATGGGGCATTGATTGCTTGATTCGAAAATGCTTCGCGTCTAAGGAAGGACTGCTTAAACGTAAGTGGATTTTTTATTTGGCTGTTTACGTAGTTGCATTTATCAGTTTTTTAGTTTGGTACGTGCGTGACATTCGTTTCCAGGCACTCAAGGAGGCAATCAATCTCATGATTACAGAGCACTGGGGCAATTTCCATTTCACAGTTATGCCAATCGACACCAGCAGCAACATGTGGATTGACTACTACCGCGAGTCCGGCATCTTAGTTGGCGCATTTCTAATCATGTTCTTTGTCATGATTATCAAGGACGCCATCCAGCTTGCCATTAATCCAAATGTCACAATCCAGACAAAAACATTGCTTATCAGCATGTTTACATTATTCAACACATTCTACTTCATTCAGTCTACCGCCTTTGACCACCAGTTTTTCTGGTTCTTCGGTCTCATGGTCAGCGGAATGATTAGCACAGTAAAAGACAAGGGACACTGATTCAGTGTCCCTTTTATTTATTGGAAATTTATATTAACAGCATTGGTATAAATGCCATTGTGATATTGTAAGACATGATTAGAGCGCCTGTTACCATGGCAACAATTAATGCCACGAACTTCATTTTATAGAATAATGGTTCAGAATGAACCATGCGCTTCAATGCACTGATTGCAATTCCAAGCATACTTACAACGCCAAAAATTCCATATTCATATAGCATGTGTAAAAATATATTATGTGAGTTTGTAAGGTTTTCCCCTACATACATTGGCTCATATATTTCGTGAAAAAGCTCTTGGTTAGCCATGTAGTCATTATAGAAACTCACAGCACCATGGCCAAAGAGCTGCTTTACAAATCCCCCATGGGTAAACAAATACACATTGCATCTCCAAATATATCCTCGCCCACTTCCCCAATGATTATCAAAATACAATCCATTTCGAAGTAATGATTCATTATCAGGTGAGGCCAAAATAGTGAACGTTATGATATAAACAGGATATAGGCTGATTAGGATACACCCTATTATGGCTAGAATCCAAATTGTTTTATTAAACATCGTGTTATTGTGCAGCCACAGTCCAATTACGGAAAGCACAATAATCGGAATACTTATAACAGGTGAAGAAAAAAGAATTTCAATATCGCCAATTTCATACGTATTAGTAAAAATAGTTCTTAGAATGAATGTTGAAAGCAAACTGATTCCAACAACAAGCGTATAGATGTAGGCGTCTAATTTTTTTTCTGCATCCTTGAGCAGCATAGCAACAATTATCGTAGACTCCAAACAAAATCCAATTATCGCAATATCGGTATTACTAACAACGATTCCAATGGTGCCAAGAAATATTCCGAGGCACCCAAGTATATTCCATCGTTTTTTTGAAATTAGATTTGTACAAAACGGCAGCATTACAACAAAATAGAAGCCTACTAAATCCCTATTTCCTATTGTCCCAAAGAACCCACCGGTTCCCTCTAATGTAGGTGAAACATTTAGAAATTGTAGAATAGTAGTACTTGCAGTAATGATTAAAGCAATAGCGCTACAACTGCAAAATATCAGTTCATTAACACCTGACAAAGATAGAAAAAATACAGTGACAATGATAGTTAGCAGAAACAAAGCTCCAGAACCATAATCGTAAACACCAAATAGTGTGCTTTTATAGTTGCCGTTTAGTAAAAACGAAATAAGGATACTGACTGTACCAATGCCTAGCCATACTTTTTCAGCCTTTGTAAGGTTGGATAGTGGTAAAGCATTTTTCTTGATTTTCATAAAAATGAAGATACCAAGACAAGAGAAAATGTAGATAAATGAAATGGCATAAAAGGCCACAAGCTTTGCTCTGGAAATGTCATAATATGCACTTCGCATTATTAGTGGATATATCAAAAGCATGAAAATGCAGTAGAAATTATTTAATGATTGTAGCCATTCATTTGTCATCAGGACACCTCCAATAATGCACTAGAAAAATAAGGAGCCGAAAAATCGGCTCCTTAGAAGTCCAAAGATTATTCAACTACAAATGCGAATGTAGCAAATGATTCTGATGCCCAAACAATTCTATTTCCGTCAAGAACTGTTTCGCAGCCTTCGATTGTTCCGTCTGCTAAGTATCTATAAACCTTGAGATTCTTTCCTGTAGGAATTGTGAGCCCTGTAGGAGTAGGTACAGAGATTGCAATTTTTCCATTTAATGCTGAGAGCCATGTGCCCTGTGTAGTCTGTGCGCTACAATTGTAAACAGCAACTACAGAAGCCTTTGGTCTCCAATGTGACATTAAAGCTGTTGCAACAGAGTATGTTTGATCTGTGGTTGCAACACTTGCTGTGTAAACCTTTGTGCCAGAAGGGATAACGTCAGGAGTACATGCTACTGCGCCACCTGAAGAATCGGCAGATGCAAACTGCTTTAATGTAACACCAGCTGGACCCTGAACGGTAATCTCACTACCAGCTGATTGGGTAAGCAAATTGTAACCAGCATTTGATGTTGTAGTACTGCTTGTAGAAGCATTAACAGCAGAAGCTGCATAATATATATTATTGTCTTTAACCTTTGCCAATGAGTTTGTTGCAGGAGTCATGCTATAAACTGTAGCAGAAACCATAAGCACACCCAAAGCAAAACCAAATACTTTTCTAATCTTCATCTTAAACCCTCCTTGATTTCCAATGATATACGGCCAAATGGCCCTGAATTGATAATACACCTATTCAATAATTTGAAACATATTTTTCACAAATATTACATATCTTTTTCATAATTGACAGATAATGAGTGTTTGCAGGGCTTAAATGGATATACAGCGTTATATTAGGTATAATTATTGATTTTAGCACTTGACTTATCACGCCACGGGATGTAAAATGCAGTCAGTTTCTCGTCGTTGGGTATTAACGACATGTAAGTTAGGAGGAAAATTATGAATTTAAGAAAAGTATTCGGATTCGCAATCGCAACATTCGCAGTAGCTGCTGCAGTTTATTTCGTAACACCAGCTATTGACTCACTCGCAGTTGAGACTTCAGGAACAGAGACATCAGGATCAGAGGGCACATCAACAGGGGGCACATCAACAGGGGGCACATCAACAGGGGGCACATCAACAGAGGGTACATCGACAGAGGGTACATCAACAGAGGGTACATCAACCGCAGATGTTGAGCTTACAACTTCAACAACAGTTAATGCTACATCAAGTGAGACACAGCAGGAAATTAACCATAATAGAAGAGCAGCCGCTGCTGCCGCTGCAGGAACTTCAAGCTACACAGCTACTGAGTCAACATACGTAGCTCCTAATGGCGTAACTGTTCGCCAGTTCACTTCACAGGGTACAACTCAGGGTTTAGTTGCAGGCGCTCCTGGAATCATCCCTTCAGGAACAAAGGTTGTTACAGATACCGTTGATGCTTCTTCACCTATATACAATGTCGCAACTACAATAATGTCTATGATGAGACCTGACGCATCAGTAGTTGGCGTTATTGCTGCTAATGCACAGACAACAGATGGCACATGGCTTTCAACATTAGACGGCGAAATCGCTATGTCAGTTCCAGTACCAACTGATTTGGTTATCCCAGATGGACAGGAACTACATGTTTACAAGTTCTTGCCAGATGGCTCAATCGAGCAGTGCGAGACAATCATCGACAACGGACGTATCGTTTGGGGAACAGATGCATTTGCTACATTCGCATTTGTAGTTGAATAATTATTTTCTAAAAAACTCAGGGGCTTGGCAGATTGCCAAGCCCCTGTTATTAATATCAAATTCATTTCCTGTAAATTTACATCAATATTTTCCAGTGCTAATTTGTATCAAATTCTTAACCCTGATATTTTGTAATTATTAATCTGAACTAAATAAGTAAACACAAAAATCCGAGAGTAATATTTTGTACCACAAGGAACATGGAAGCCATCATGCATCCCAGCAGTGCTACAGCTTTGGACTTGCAGAAGAAATCTTCCCCTGCTAATCCCTTTTTTATTCTAAGAATCAAAAAAGCTAATCCAAATCCTGTTCCTACAATTCCATATTCGCAAAGAAATTGTAGAAAGATATTGTGGGCATCGTAATTAGGATACACACCCATTGAAAGAGAAATCTCATAGAAATCCTTGATGTAGGTATTTCCGAAGCTCTCAGGCCCTTGCCCAAAGAGCATCTGTATAGGATTGCCCCCTTTGAATATCTTCCAAGCAGCTTCCCAAAGATATCCTCTATCGGTACCCCAGTGCACATCAAAATATAATAAATTGCTCCAGAAAGTATTTGGATTATGATCATGCATATTCGTATATACGATGATTAAAATAGGCATGATACAAACTAAGCCCAGTGCACCAGCACAGATACACCATATAATCTCGCTAAAAAGATTCTTTGCAGCTTTTCTGGCCAATACAATTCCAGCAATTGATAGAACATAAATTATAGCAAGAAATCCTGGCCTAACTAGCAACCTTTGATGAATATCCAAAAACCTTGCAGAAGGAATAATAGTAAGCAGGCCCACAAATGAAAATGCCAGCCCAGTCAAAAGCAAACATACATAATATGCTAAAGGTTTGCTTTTTAGCATAATGATTCCTAGCACCAGCATAACCACCGCAAAAGCAAGCACCGTACCATCATTATTAGAAATCAGCACTCCGGTAGCTGCTATAAAAGCACTTACAAAACCAAGCCCCTGGATAAATCTATTCCCACCAGCAGTCAAACCATAAACTGCAAATGGGAAAATCATCACGAAATAAAAACCAGTAAATGAGATATTTCCAAAAGTCCCCAAGAATATGATTTGATTCTCGTATTGAATCGCTCCAAGCATTCCACCGATGTCATACCCTACAAATTGAATGATAGAAACAACTCCCACGACGCATCCAGTCACCAACATCATCACGGTAAATATGCTGTGCCGCCTAGCCTTTTTGCTATCATCTCCGAGACTCACCATACATATACATGATATGGCCAGCGTCAAAAGAAAAATCAGTCCGGTATTATACTCAAGCTCTCCAATTAATAACTCCTTACCCCGACCATTAATTAAAAAGCAAACAAGAAGACTGGCTATGAACAGCCCACCTAGCGCAAACTCTAGATAATAATCCTTCAGCGCCCCATCGCTAGTCATAAGTACCACACCGCTCCCCAGCACCAGTATGAAGCTAGCCACATAAAACACCACCAGCTTTGTATTACTGATATCAAAATACATATCATGCATCACCAGCGGATAGATTACTAGCATGATGAAATAATAGATATACTTAATAGATTTACTAAGCTTAGTATTCATTACCCAACTCCCCAATGTAAAAAATATAGATTCCAGTTTTTCCTCAGAAAACCAAGAAAACTATATATTACTTCTGAAAATTTGTTTGACAAAAAGCCTCAAAAAGCAAATTAGCATAAATCAAATATAGAAGTACTATTCTTATTTATATTCTAATTTAATCATATTACAAACTTGAATGCTATGACTTCTTGCTGGCTACTTTAAGAAACACCCCAAAGAACTTGGACGCTCGCTATGGCGGCAGATAACTCCTTAGACTTATCTCTTCCCAAGGATTCTGCTTCGCAGGCCATGAAAATAGATAAATCTATTTTCATGGTAGTTACGAATCCTGTCCTTCTAATTAAAAAACAAGTTGACAAATAAAAAACCAGGCGTTATATTAATAAGCGTTTTAACAAACATTCTATTTTTTATCACTATAGTGGCACGGGTTATTCATTTCGCCACTGTGTTTCCAATTTATTTGACCTTTGTGGTCACGGGATTATGAAAAATTTGGATTAAATAGAATACAGGTTTGTAGGACAATCGGTGTGTTGAGCCGTGGCGACTTTTCTAGAAAATGATTGCCTGCAAACAAATGGTTCCTTTGTGGAAGTAGGGATATTTGGACAGTCTCTATAACACGCTGCTACGTGGAGTATAGCCGGCGGCCTACGGCTCCACGTAGTTTAAAACCTGTTGAGAACACCTGAAATCCAATCCTACGTGGATTCGAGCCCGCCGTCTGTGTCACCACGTAGCGAATTAGAACTGGGAAACTTGGTTTACGTGGAAAATGGACTAGTTACATCGGTATCCACGTAACCTTGTAAACCAAAAAATGACCCGTTACGTGGCTGGTTGGATGATACCAGCAAATCCACGTAGTCCGGCGACTCAGAACTCAACCGACTACGTGGCTGATGCCACGAAACACTGTAAACCACGTAAGCCAGCAAAATCAAGGCTAGCCAACTACGTGGTCGATGCAACGAATCACCAACAGCCACGTAAGCCGGCAAAATCTAAACAAGCTAACTACGTGGATGCCAACTGTGACGTTCCCAATCCACGTAGCACAAAAAACATAAAGGCTAGATGAACTATGAGCTTACGTGAACAATGCAAAAGACTATAAAAATCCACGTCCAAATGGAAATTATTCATATGTAAAGGAAAGAAAAAGGGAGAAATCATGGAAAATTACAAAGGTATTTTAAGAAAACAGCTTGAAGAATTAGAAACAATACAAAAGGCTACGAAGAAAGAGTATGCAAAACTAAAAAATATACCTGAAGGACATATACATATGTCAGTAAGCAATGGTCATTATCAATACTATTATTCAGAAGGAAAAGGCAAGCGTAAATACATAAAGAAAAAAGAAATAAATTTAGCTAGGAAGATAGAACAACGAGATTATTATAAAGATTTCCTTGATAAAATAGATGCTCTAAAAGAAAAACTTACATTATTTTTAGATTCATATGATATAGATGAACTAACCAATGTATATACTCGTAAATCAGAAGCAAAGAAACGAATCATTACTCCTGCTATTGAATTAGATGAAGATTTTATTGCTAGATGGAGAGCAGACCATCCAGCATGTCAAAATACATTTGATATAGCTAGTCCCTTTATCACAAACCGAGGAGAACGAGTAAGATCAAAATCAGAAAAGATAATAGCAGACACTTTAGATAGATATGGCATACCTTATCAATACGAGCCACTGTTG
>JAEEGL015026955.1_pt1 | contig 12982 bp, 12 predicted proteins | sample 9134231 | NCBI WGS metagenome assembly JAEEGL01 (sample SAMN16246548, study PRJNA631951) | gut metagenome | biome: gut microbiome; feature: rumen; material: fiber-attached | host: Bos | place: Iran: Karaj | collected 2018-10 | reverse complement strand
TATGCGTCGGCCAAGAACGGAATGAGCGGAACTGCTCCCGATAAACTGGAGAAAACAATGGTTCCGCTGTTTGATGCCATCGTGAATTACATACCTGCACCCGAAGGTGATTTTGATGCGGGAACCCAGGTTCTGATCAGCACGATCGATTACAACGAATATGTAGGACGCATCGGTGTCGGTAAGGTTGAGAGCGGTACTATAAAGGTCAATCAGGACGTTGTCATCGTCAACCATCATGAACCCGACAAACAACGCAAGGTCAAAGTATCGGCGCTTTATGAATATGACGGCCTTAACAAGGTGAACGTCAAGGAAGCAAGTGTCGGTTCTATCGTTGCGGTTTCCGGTATAGCGGATATTCATATCGGAGATACGATATGCGATCCCGAAAACGTTGTTCCCATCCCGTTCCAGAAGATCTCGGAGCCTACGATATCCATGAACTTCATGGTGAACGATTCCCCGCTTGCGGGTCAGGAGGGGAAGTTTGTTACATCCCGTCATCTGAGAGAGAGGCTCTTTAGGGAGCTTAACACGGATGTGTCGCTCCGCGTTGAGGAGACCGATTCGACGGATTCCTTCAAAGTGTCAGGAAGAGGAGAACTTCACCTGTCTGTCCTTATCGAGAACATGAGAAGGGAAGGTTACGAATTCGCTGTCAGCAAAGCCGAGGTTCTCTACCGAACCGACTCAAAGGGACGCAAAACGGAGCCTATGGAGATAGCTTATATCGATGTTCCCGAGAATCTTGCCGGAAACGTTATCGAGAAGCTCGGTTCAAGAAAGGGAGAACTTCAGAACATGACCCCGATAACGGGAGGATACCAGAGACTGGAATTCTCTATTCCCGCAAGAGGTCTTATCGGATACCGCGGGGAGTTTCTCACTGACACCAAGGGCGAGGGAATAATCAATACGATCTTTGACGAATATGCTCCGTATAAGGGCGATATACAGTTCAGGAAACAGGGAAGCATCATATCGTTCGAGACGGGTGAATCGGTAACATACGGACTGTTCCAGGCACAGGAAAGAGGCGTGCTGTTCATAGGTGCGGGAGAGAAGGTGTATGCCGGAATGGTCATAGGTCAGACCGGAAAGACCGAGGATGTTGAGATAAATGTCTGCAAGAGCAAGCATCTCACCAATACGCGTGCCTCGGGTTCCGATGAGGCGCTTCGCCTGTCACCGCCCAAGATCCTGTCGCTTGAACAGGCCCTGGAATTCATTGATACGGACGAGCTTTTGGAGATCACACCCGAGACGCTTCGCATCCGCAAGAAGATACTCGATCCGACGCTTCGGAAGCGTGCAGCATTTGCGCAGAAGAATAATCAATAAAAATAAAGACAAATGTGCTTGATTATAATATAATACTATGATAAGCAGTAAGTATTGACTTATATGGGGGATACAACATGTTTGCTAATATTTTCGGTAATTATCTTGTAAGAAAAAAGATCATAAGCGAGGAAGAGTTCGTTCAGATCAAGATGCAGCTCTACAAGACGAGAGTCAAGCTGGGCCTCATCGCCGTTTCCGAGAGACTGATCACCGAGAAACAGGCAGATGAGGTTAACCGTAAACAGCAGGTGATGGACAGGAAGTTCGGAGATATCGCGATATCGCTCGGATATCTTACGGATGTTCAGGTCGAACGCCTTTTGGCTCTTCAGGGCAATCAGTATATGATGTTCTGCCAGAGCGCTATAGACAATGAGATACTGACTCTCGAACAGATCGAGGGAGCGATGGATTATTTCAAGAAGGAGAACGGCTTCACGTTCGCCGACATGGAGTCGATCAAGTCGGGAGATGTTGACAGAATCCTTCCCCTCTTCCTTCCGGATATGCCCGAAGGACCTTACAGAGAGCTTCTTGCGGTGACGTTCAGGTGTATCAACCGTCTTGTTGCTGATGATATTTCGCTTAAGCGCGGATATACGACATCCAATTTCCAGACAGGTGCCGTAGCAATGCAGGAGATAATAGGAGATTACAACGTCATCAATGCTTTCTCGGGGGACGACAAAGGTATTCTTGCGATAGCCGAAGCTTTTGCAAAGGAATTCTTCGATACGGTTGATATAAACGCACTTGATTCGGTCGGCGAATTCATCAATATTTCCGACGGACTGTTCGCGACAGCGATGAGCAAAGAGGGAATGGAACTTAATCTGTTGCCTCCGGTTCTTTCGGCGGAACCCGTGGAGATCAACGGTTCGAGCGTGATCGTGATCCCGATCTATGTCAATCAGCAGCCGCTTGACTGGATCATCAGTCTCAAGTCATCGAGATAACAGCATAAAAGTTTAATTTTGAGTATAAACGGAGGTTATGAAAAATGTCGGTTTTCAAAGGAGCAGCAGTAGCGATATGCACACCGTTTCTTGCGAACGGAGATGTAGACTACGATAAGTTCAAAGAACAGATAGAATACCAGATAGATAACGGCACCGATGCGATCGTCGTGTGCGGAACGACCGGAGAGGCATCATGCCTGTCACACGAGGAGCATCTTGAATGCATCAGGTTCTGCGCGGAAGTTGTTGATCACAGGATCCCTGTCATTGCGGGAACCGGATCGAACTGTACAGAGACCGCGATCTATCTTTCACAGGAAGCGGAGAAGTACGGAGTTGACGCACTTCTTGTCGTTACACCTTATTACAACAAATCAACCCAGAAGGGTCTTATAGAGCATTTCACAATGGTAGCCGAGAGCGTTAAGCTCCCGATCATCCTCTACAATGTTCCGGGAAGAACAGGCTGCAATATTCTGCCCCAGACGGCTGCAACACTTGTTTCAACCGTTCCGAACATCGTAGGTATCAAGGAAGCGAGCGGCAACATCTCTCAGATCGCAAAACTCATGAGCCTTTGCGGAGACAAGATTGAGCTTTATTCCGGAAACGACGATCAGATCGTTCCGATAATGGCACTCGGCGGTATCGGTGTCATTTCGGTTCTTTCCAATGTTGCACCGCGCAAGACACATGACATTTGTCAGGCGTTCTTTGACAATGATCCCAAACTTGCCGCCAAGAGACAGCTCGATGCCATTCCTCTTTGCAATGCACTGTTCTGCGAGGTTAATCCTATACCCGTCAAGAAAGCACTTGAACTTCAGGGAAGGGACCGCGGAATATTAAGACGTCCTCTTTGCGAGATGGAACCCGAGAATGCCCAGACGCTTAAAAAAGCGATGGAAGATTACGGGGTGCTGTAATGGTTAAGATGATCATGCACGGCTGTAACGGCCGTATGGGAAAGATGATCGCCGGAATAGTTGCCGAAGATCCGGATATCGAGATATCGGCAGGCGTTGATCTTAACACCGCATCGGACGGATCGTTCCCCGTAGTCGACAGTATAGAGAAGATCACGGAAAAGGCCGATGTAGTTGTGGACTTCGGTAACAGTGCTGCCGTTGATAAAGTGATCGACTGGTGCGTCGCAAACAAGATTCCTCTTGTCGAATGCACGACGGGGCTCACCGATGAGACTCTTGCGAAGATCGAAAAAGCGTCAGAAGCCATACCGATGTTCAAATCGGCAAACATGTCTCTCGGGATCAACATCATCCAGAAGATATTAAAAGAAAATGCAGCAAAGCTTGCCGAGGCGGGCTTTGATATCGAGATAGTGGAGAAGCATCACCGTACCAAGCTCGATGCTCCTTCGGGTACGGCACTTGCCCTTGCGGATTCGGTCAATGAGGGACTTGCGAAGAAGAAGGACTATGTATTCGACAGGTCAGAACGAAGAATGGTAAGACCCGATACCGAGATCGGTATCTCGGCCGTAAGAGGTGGCACGATCGTGGGTGACCACGATGTGATCTTCGCGGGACGCGATGAAGTGATAACGTTCTCGCATACGGCATACTCAAGAGCCGTGTTTGCCAAGGGTGCAGTTGAGGCCGCAAAGTTTGTGGCCGGAAAGAGCGCCGGCAAATACGATATGGGCGATGTCTTGAATTAAACATAAGGATAAAGTGAACATGGAGTTTCGTCCCTGTATCGACATACATAACGGCAAGGTAAAACAGATCGTCGGATCCACGCTTCGTGATGAAGGCGACAGTGCCGAAGAGAATTATGTATCCGACAGGGACGCTGCGTTTTATGCGAGACTCTATAAAGAACATGACCTTCCCGGCGGACACGTGATAATGCTTAACGCGCGGGGAAGCGAATATTATGAGGCAACTAAAGCCCAGGCGCTTGCGGCACTTGGTGAATACCCCGGAGGATTATCCGCGGGAGGAGGCATCAACGCGGATAACGCAAAGCAGTTTCTCGATGCGGGTGCAGGTCATGTCATAGTGACCAGCTTTGTATTTTCGGGCGGAGTCATAAACGACGACAATCTTGCAAGACTCGTATCTGCGGTCGGACGGGAGAGGATAACGCTTGACCTCAGTTGCAGGTATATCGACGGAGCCTACCGCATCGTGACCGACAGATGGCAGAATGTATCTGATGAGGTCGTTGATGCAAAGCTTTTTGACAGACTGAAAAGCTCATGCGATGATTTTCTCGTTCACGCTGTTGATTCGGAAGGAAAATCCGCCGGTATTGACGAGAGGCTCATTGCGGTACTGAAAGAGTCCGAACGTCCCGTGTGCTATGCGGGCGGGATATCGTCATATGAGGATATCGATAAACTCAAAGATACAGGTGAGGGCCGAGTCGACTTCACGGTCGGATCCAAGCTTGATATATTCGGAGGCAATCTGAAGCTGGAGGAGATTATTGCATGTACACGATAATGATAATCGATGATAACGATACCGAACTTCTTGTTGCCAAGAAGGCACTCGAGAAGCAGTACAGCATTATTGATATCAGCAGTCCCAAGACAGCACTCCAGCGTCTTGCCAAATCAACGATCATGCCCGATTTCATCCTTCTGGATGTTGCCATGCCGGGTATAAACGGATTCGATTTTATCATGCGTCTGAAGGCGAGTGAGAAGACCAAGAACATCCCGGTGCTTTTCCTGTCGGGTGACAAGGAGAACACGACCGAGATGGAGGCCTACAGACTCGGGGGCGTTGATTTTATCCGAAAGCCCATCATACCCGATCTGCTCCGTAAACGTATGGAGCTTCAGGCGAACAATCTCGAATACAAATCCCAGATGAACACGTACAATTCGCAGCTTCAGCAGGCCGCGAACTTCCAGGCGAGAAACGCCATGAACCTGGAGTATTTCATCATCGGTATCATCACCGACCTGATCTCACAGAAGGACCCTTATACGGGCATGCACTGTATATGTGTTTCCAAGTATATGGAGATCCTGTTAAAAGAGATGCTGTTATCCGGTATCAACTACGGGATCGACCCGAATGATTTCGAATTGATCCTGCTCAGTTCCCGTCTTCATGACATGGGTAAGATCGGTGTTCCGGATGCGGTTCTCGGCAAAGTCGGAAAGTACACGGACGAAGAGTTCGCACTTATGAAATCGCACACTACGATGGCGGCGAATGCCATACAGAAATACGCTTACCTGCTTCCGAACAACAAGTTCCTGTACTACACTTTCCAGATGGCAAAATATCATCACGAGAGAGTGGACGGAAACGGTTATCCGGACAGACTTGCGGGCAGCAACATTCCCATCCTTGCAAGGATCCTGGCGGTTGCCGATGTTTACGACGGTCTTGTTGCCGAGAGAAGTTACAAGAAAGCGAAAACGCATGAAGAAGCATACAACATAATCACCCAGGGCGCGGGAGTCCAGTTCGATCCGCAGGTTGTTGCGGCATTCCAGAGAGTCCACATGGATATCAGGGATGCGTCGATGAGCATCGAAGCGCAGACCAAGCAGAACATGGCGATGTCACAGCAGGTCATGAACAACAATCAGCCTCAGGTTCAGGCACAGAATCCGAACAGGGTGATCAGATAAAGAAGAAAAGCAATAAAAAAGGAACCGGATTGCGGTTCCTTTTTTATAATCCCTAGATCTGTTACTTTTTAATTCTATCTTCTATAAGTTAAAAAGGCACAAGCTTATGAGATTATAACTTTGTTACGTTTGTTGCCTGAGGGCCTTTCTCTCCGTTAACCACATCAAACTCAACGGAAGCACCTTCGTCAAGAGACTTGAAGCCTTCCATGTTAAGTCCGGAATAGTGCACGAATACATCATTTCCCTGCTCATCGCAAATGAATCCGTAACCTTTCTGGTTGTTAAACCATTTAACCGTACCTTTCATTGCAGATACCTCCAAATAATATATAGTGAAAAATCACTGGCTAAATACTAGCATATAGATATTCAAATGTAAATAAAAAGTTTGAAAAATCGTTGTTTTGTAGTAAACTTATTGTGGAAAAAAAGGAGCTCTTATGAAGAAGATACTTAACTATATTTTTATCGACGGACTGTCGGGAATGGCCCTCGGTCTGTTCGCCACTCTGATCATCGGAACGATCATCAAACAGATCGGATCATATATCCCCGGATTTATCGGCGCATATCTTATAGTTATCGGTCAGGTCGCAAGCAGTGTGACCGGTGCGGGTATCGGATGCGGTGTCGCCGTAAAGTTCAAGGAAAAGCCTCTTGTCATATTCTCGGCCGCGGTGTGCGGAATGATCGGTGCTTTTGCGAGCAATATCATCACGGGAAGCATCGTGATCGAAGGCGTTATCAATTACAAAGGACCGGGTGAGCCACTCGGTGCATATATAGCTGCGCTTGTAGGTATCACACTCGGAAGGATGGTTGCGGGAAAGACAAAACTCGATATTCTCGTAACTCCCTCTGTTACGATACTGTCGGGAGCATGCGCGGGAATACTTCTCGGACCTCCGATATCCGGATTCATGACTTGGCTTGGAGGAATAGTCAACTGGAGCACACAGCGCCAGCCTTTCCTTATGGGCATTCTCGTATCGGTGATAATGGGTATGGTACTGACGCTTCCTATCAGTTCGGCAGCCCTCGGACTGATACTCAATCTGTCCGGACTTGCGGCAGGTGCCGCAACAGTCGGATGCTGTGCAAACATGATCGGATTTGCCGTTGCATCATTTAGGGAGAACGGCTGGGGAGGATTCTTTGCCCAGGGTATCGGAACGAGTATGCTTCAGGTTCCGAACATAATGAAGAAGCCTGTTATCTGGCTTCCCGCGATCATATCATCGGCAATTCTCGGACCGGTAGGTACACTTGTGTTCGGGATGACCAATAACGCCACGGGTTCCGGAATGGGAACGAGCGGACTTGTGGGACAGCTCATGACATATCAGGACATGACCGCTTCGGAGAGCCCTGCGGTCGTGATAGTAAAGATAGTACTTCTGCATGTGATTTTCCCCGCACTGTTATCCTTGGGTATTTCGGAACTGATGAGAAAGCGCGGCATGATCAAACCGGGAGATATGAAGCTTGATCTGGAGTAAGAAAGAAAAAACAAAAAGAGCCGATACCAAAAAGCAGCCTACCGGATTTACCATGCTTCTTATTCCGAATTCATCCGATTCGGCGAAGACCGTGGAGATAACATACGACAGACTGCTTCAGCTTTTTGCGGGTGCGATCGCAACGGCGATCATTGTGATCGGACTGATAATCTCGATGATGGTACATAACCATAAGCTCAAGAATTCGCTTGAGGATGCCGAGTCGGCTGTTTCCGATCTGTCCGCATCAAACACAATGCTCGAGCAGACGGTGACGGCACTTAACGATCAGATTGACGCCGACAAGGAAGCGTTTTCAAAGATAGAAGATACGATATCCAAGAAGGAAGAAGAGGAAGCCGCTTCGGCTGAGGAGGCTGCGGTACCTTATGCACTGCCGATCAGCAATGCCAAGGCTGTCCTTGTGGAAGATCCCTACGGGGATTCAAACGGGGGACAGACGAACGGCATAGTGTTTACGACAACAAAAGGCGCGATCGTTGCAGCTGCCGCCAACGGGATCATAATGCATGTCGATTCGGATGAGAGCAATCCTTTTTACACAAGGGGTATCGTTATCGATCACGGAAACGGATATATCACTTATTACAGGATGAACGGCGATGTGGCTACCGAGGAAGGAATGACCGTATCCCAGGGGGATGTTCTTGCGGTACTTACGGAAGACGGTTATGTCGCATATGAGATAAAAAAAGACGGAGAGTTTGTCGATCCCCGAAGCATGATACGGGAATGACAACAGGATAAGAGGTGCAAGATGTTTTTTAAGGATGACAACAAAGTAAGGGTCAGTCAGACGTCCATAACCACTTTCATCGGTGCGGATACTAAGGTGGAAGGAACGCTCATTACTCATTCATCGGTAAGGATCGACGGCAAAGTGGTCGGCGGAGTCGTTGCAGACGGTACGGTGGTTCTTTCGTCAAACGGAGAGATACAGGGAAATGTGATGGCCGAGAACATCATCGTCGCAGGTGTTGTTGACGGTAACCTGACAATAAAGGACAAGACGAACATCGAGCCTACCGGTGAGGTATACGGTGACATCACCACGGCCAGAGTTCTCATAGATGAGCAGTCTGTATTCCAGGGTAAATGCAACATGAATGTTGACAGGACCAAGAACAAACGGGGACGCTTCAGACTCAAAGAGGCTCCTGTAAAACCCGAGATACAGGAAAAACAGGAAAAGGAAGAGCCTAAGCAGGAGGCAAACAGAGAGCAGTAGGATGAGTCAACTTCGAGCGATCATAATCGATGACGACAGAAATCGTCGGGAAGGCATAGTAAGTCTTCTTCCCGATTATTTCGCGAGTGTTGCGATCGGGTACGGAGACGGTGCGCTCGATTATCTCAAACCCGATGCCGAAGGAGTCGTTCCGGATATCGTATTGTTGTACGGCGACGATGCAAAAAGTCTCGGCCTTTACGTATATGACTGGATGATCAACAAGTCCGGCAATCCGGATATCGCGATGATCCCGGTTGTCGTCATGACTGAAGACGAATTTTCCGACAGATGCATGGAGTTTCTTGAGATCGGAGATGTCGTATTCTATGAAGGTGAAGCGGAAGAGAGCCGCCTGTTTTCGGTGATAACCGAGGCAATCGAAAAAGCTGAGTTCATGCCTGAGCCTGTCATTACCGGATACGAGGATGTTAAGAATATAGAGAGGATCGCGGGAACGAGTGTTAAGGCGCCTGATGATGACGGAAGTCCTCGTGTTGTTGTACTCGATATGGAGTCCCGCATGGAGAATCTCGAGGCAGCACTTGAGCGAGGAAGGAAGCGCGCTTCCGATATAAGAACACTTATTGATGCGGCCACCAAAGTTAAAGGGGCAAAGAATACCGACGAAGACGGGGAGTTCTCAAGAAGAAGGTCCCGTAACGGGTATTCCGAATATAAAAAGAGGATAAGTAACAAGAATGCAGGGAGTCAAGCAGCTCCCACATCTTCTGCATCTTCCGCATCATCCGCGGCTTCCGATTCGGTTGCAAAACTCAAAGAGAAGGCCATGGGCAACCCCTACGGTGCGTTTAATGCCCAGGGTTCGATCAAACTCGAGGAGCCGGAGAGGCAGATCAGATCGACGGCAACTTATGAGAAGAAGACGGTTGTCATCGTTGACGATGATGTTAAGACAAGAAAACTGTGCTCGCTGTTTCTTACTCAGAACCACAACGTCATAGCATTCGAATCGGGCATGAAGACCGTGGATTATTTCGTCAGGAACCGTGCGGATCTTCTGATCATCAATCCGAATCTTCCGGGGATGAGCGGTATATCGGTGGTCAATTCGGTGCATATGCAGCCGGGATGTGCAAATGTTCCAGTCATGTATCTTGTAGGCGACGATTTTACTCAGTCGCGCACTTCGCTTGTCACTCCCGGAGTGGTCGGAATACTCAACAAACCCATTAAGCGCGAGATGATATCGCAGGCTGTGGAAGGACTGTTCGGCACCAACCGTTAAGAAGGAAAGAATATGAAAAAAAGGATACTTATAGTAGATGATGATATCATGACGCTCAAGATACTGAAGAAATATCTTGAGGATACATATGATGTCGTTACGGAGAACGCGGGATACAGATTCGTTGAGAAGATGGGAAGCTACGGAGCGGACCTGATCCTTCTCGATATCGAGATGCCTGTCGTTAACGGCATTGAAGCGTTCGATAAGCTGATAAAGGATCCCGAACTCAACGAGACACCGGTCGTATTTTTGTCGGGTGTCGCCAATCCCAATCTCGTCAGGGAACTGATGGGGAAAGGTGCAGCGGGCTACCTGGTCAAGACCATTCCGAAGAGTGAACTTCTGGCCCGTCTCGAGAAGATATTCAATGAGGGAACCGTCGGAAAAAAGAACAAAGAGGTACTGATAATCGATAACGACATAACGCGGCTCAAGTCCATGCGTGATAACCTGATCGCGGAAGGATACAAGGTCAAAGTCGTACGCTCATCCGTTGAGGCGGTCGATCACATCAGGAACCATCATCCGGATCTGTTCGTGATCGGAAGGGATTCCACGGGAGTGTCACCCCAGGAAGTATTTGAGTCTCTTGAAAGCATAATCCGCAAGGAAGGCGTTATACCTATAGTTGTTGAGGAGAACCTGTTCTCCTCGGAACTGATCGATAAGGTGAAAGAGGCACTCGGCAGATAAGCCGGTATATAAGATAAGGGGATATAATTGGAAGAGGGAAGAGACATCTATCGGAATCAGGAGATTCCGCCCAAGAGAAAACGCAAACGCAGGAGCAACTCGGGCGCAACGGTTCTTGTCATAGTGACGAGCTTTATTCTCGGACTTGTTGTCGGTATGGTCATCATACAGAATAAGAGCTCCAAGGAGATCGCTGCGGTACAGGAAGAACTTGCAACGGTAATAGAAGAACAGAGCCACATTAACGTCACGAACGTATATGTCCCCAAACGGAAAATCACGGAGGGACAACTTTCTCTCAGTTCGTACAATACCGATAACTTCAGGATCGACAAAGGGTTCATGGCGTACTTCGATGATGACGGCAACAAGATAAGTCATCTCGGATGCGATCTTTCCTATCACAACAAATACGTCAACTGGGATGAACTTGCCGCTTCGGGATGTGAGTTTGTTATGCTCCGTTGCGGATATCGAGGCTATTCCGAGGGAGGCCTTGCCAAGGACGAGAAGTTCGATCAGTATGCGAGCGAAGCGCAGAGAGTGGGACTCAAGCTCGGAGTCTATTTCTTCACTCAGGCTGTTACGGTTGAAGAGGCCGAGGAGGAAGCAAAGTATGTACTCGATCTGATAGAGGACTACAATATTTCATATCCGGTCGCATTCGATACGGAATATATCGATGACGAAAGTGCGAGAACAAACACGATCGAGATATCCGATGAACTTCGAAGCGATATTTGCAGAGCGTTTTGCGAGAAGATACGCGAGAAAGGTTATTATCCGATGATATATGCATCGGAGAACTGGATGAGAAGGTACCTTGAACTTGAATCTCTGCGCGAATATGATTTCTGGGCTCCGCAATATCTGGAGGAAAATGATTTTCTCTTCGATTTCACGATGTGGCAGTACACGGACTGCGGCAGTATCCAGGGAATCAAGGGTGATGTCGATCTTGATATCTCGATGGTCGATTATGCATCGTTCGTTCCGCAGATGCGTGAGGCATACCTGACCGGGGGAGAGATCAAAGAGGCGCAGAGCGAGGATCTCGTTATAACGGCTGAGCAGGAAGAGAAGGATGCTCAGACGGAATAAATGGTCGTTGTAAAATTATGTAAACTATATTATAATTTGACGTGAGGTGTCTGCAAATCAGACAGATGCCTGACGTTCAAGGGGTGGGTTATGGCAATCATTCGTAAAAAAGTCCGTATCGGCGACCTGATGATCAGCGAGGGGCTGATCACACCGTCTCAGCTCGAAACGGCATTAAAAGAGCAGAAGATAAGAGGAGCTAAGCTCGGTGAGACGCTGATAGCGCTTGGTTATGTCTCGCAGGAGGATTTCTCCAATATTCTTTCTTCACAGCTCGGCATAGATACGGTCGATCTTCGTAAAGTCGGTCTTGACGACAACGCCGTTAGGCTTGTGTCCGAGGACCTGATGAAGAAGAATCAGCTGATCCCTTTCGGTTTCGACGAGAAGAATCCCAACATCCTAAAAGTGGCAATGGCGGATCCCATGAACATCATGGCGATCGACGATGTCACCATAATGACGAATATGGAAGTCATTCCATATTTCTGTCCGAGTGCGCAGATATCCCTGCAGCTTGACAGAAGATACGGTAAGGAACAGGCAAGGGCTGCTGCGGCTCAGTTCCAGGAGGAGCATGCGGCGGAGATAGCTTTTGATACCACGACTTCCGACATTGAATACGAAAACATCGATGATGCACCTATCGTTAAGCTCGTTAAGACAATGCTCGAGACGGCTGTCAGACAGGGTGCATCCGATATTCATATCGAAGCGCTTGACAGAGAAGTGCGTGTCCGTTTCAGGATCGACGGCGTTCTCGTCGAGAATATGGACTACGACAAATCGCTTCTTCCGGCGCTTGTTGCACGAATCAAGATCATTTCAAACCTGGATATCTCCGAGAAGAGAAAACCGCAGGACGGACGTCTTACCGTTGTTGTCGACAGTAAAGAATACGATGTCCGTGTATCCATACTTCCGACCGTGTTCGGTGAGAAGGTCGTTATGAGACTGACGTCCAAGGACGGACTGACGAGAGACAAGAAGTATCTCGGACTTAACGAACGCGAGCTTCCGAGGTTCGATGCGATCATGTCGAACCCGCACGGTATCATCCTTGTTACGGGACCTACCGGTTCGGGTAAATCAACTACATGTTACACGGTTTTATCGGAACTGAATTCCGATGAGGTTAACATAATTACCGTTGAGGATCCTGTCGAAGCGAACGTAAACGGAATCAACCAGGTACAGGTTAACGTCAAAGCGGAACTGACTTTCGCGTCAGCGCTCCGTTCCATTCTGCGTCAGGACCCC
>JAEEGL014629963.1_pt1 | contig 12982 bp, 16 predicted proteins | sample 9134231 | NCBI WGS metagenome assembly JAEEGL01 (sample SAMN16246548, study PRJNA631951) | gut metagenome | biome: gut microbiome; feature: rumen; material: fiber-attached | host: Bos | place: Iran: Karaj | collected 2018-10 | reverse complement strand
GCTTTGCCCGATATATATCGCTAAAAATTTAAATATATATCGGCCGTATAACTCCTTGCGATACGTCACACATCCTAGCGGCAGCTATCGAGTCGGATCCGGAAAATACTCAGGATTCCGGAAATATCTGCATCATTTACGCAGCATTCTTCACAAAATCAGAGAAAAACAATCAAAAAAATTGTTTCAGAAAAATAATTCAGAGATGTGTTAAATCCACGCGACAGATGTTCAGTCAGAGTATAATCAAAAGAGTTCACATCTATAATGAATGCATGCAGTCTTACGGAGAAGTTGGGATATGTGTGCTCAACGGTGCACAGAGGTTGGATGTTGTTTTTTGAAATGTCAACTTTTAATTCTTCTCTGAATTCCCTGACCAACGCTTCGTACGGAGTCTCACCCGGCTCTATCTTCCCTCCGGGAAATTCGAATTTGTTTGAAAGATACCTGTATTTGGAAGGACCTCTCTGAAAACACAGGATTTCATTACCTGATCTGACGATCCCGGCCGAGACTTCAATCATAAACTGATATGGGCATTAGCAGCTTTATCTGTACCGGCCGGCTATCGAACGGGCAATCGAAAAAGATCGCCCCCGAAGGGGCGGTTTGTTCAGGCGTTGATCGGTGCGATGCAGATGACGATCCTGTCGCTGTACTTCAGCACATACGGTTCGAAGACCAGTTTCTCGTTCCCGACCTTCGACTCGTCGATGTATCCTTCCACGGTCTGCATGTTGGATACGAGTATGGCGGTTATCTTCACCTGACGGACACCATCGTCGAATGTGACGCTCTTGATCTCGTTGGGGCTGTCGATCTGTGTTACCTCGAGCGTATTTACATCCACATCGAACAGGGAGTTCCCGTTGAAGCAATAGACGTTGGTCCCGTTGAACGCGCTGTTATTGATGTATATATCTGTGTTGTTCGAGATTATTCCCACGTTGACTCTGTTGACGGTATAGGTCCAAGGCGTTTCCGCATCGTATTTCACTATCGCGGCCTTCATCTGGATACTGTTGGAACCGATATACGTGTATTCCATCACCACGCCTACGGTATCGGTGCGGCCAAGGCTGGCATTGCCGATCTTCTCCGCAGTGGTCTGTACGAATACGCCTTCCGAGTTGAGATATGCCGTATAGTTTAGGCTGTTCCCCTCGTATGCCCTCACATAGACGATATCGTTGAATGCGTACTGATACTCGTAGGTGAGGGATTCGTTGTAATTCGGGTCTGCGCCCCTCATCGTGGAGAACGTGTGATCCGCCTTCATGAACTTCGTATTGGCATCGATCTCGTATGATTCTCCTGTCGTTGAAAACGTGCGGGAGACGCTTAACAGGTTGGAGAACGTGTCTGTAGCAATCGAATTGGGGGCGCCGTGATTGTTATCTCCGAGGAAGTTTGCGATCTGCTGTTCATCCATTATCGAGATTATCTGCAGTTCGGTCTCGTTGAAATTCAGCTGGAATATCCCTTTCTTTATAGGCGGGGTGGTGCCTGCAGATACATTCGCATACGTCTGGGTACCTACCGTCGTTATGTCTACGTCGCCATATTCCTTCCCCATGGCATCCATGATACGCTCTGCGACGGTCTTCAGAGAGTACATGTTGCCTGTCTTATTGTCGATGAGGAACCCGAATGCTCCGTTGTAGTTGTCTCCGAGTGCATCGACGTAACAATCCGTCGAGTAAAGGGACACCCTGTGTTCTCTCATGTACAGGTCAGGCAGCGGGTTGTATTCCGACGAATCGGTGGAGAACGTAGCGATGCTGTACGTCCTCTCGGAGACGAAACGGATGAGGTTGGCATCCTGTTCCACCTTGTTACCGTCCTTGTCCTCGAATTCGATCACCTCGCACTGTCCGGAACCGGTGATCCCCACCATCTTGTACTTCGCATCCTTGTCGGCATCGTCGGAGTACATCTGGATGGCAGGGCCGATCATCATGTCGGTGGACGTGGATGCGCCGGGGGCCGACGATCCGGCACCCAGATATTGGAACTTACCGAAATTGGCGATATGCGTATCGTCCCAGGAGGCATACAGGTCTTTGCTCTGTTTGGAATGCAGGAAGTAATATGCCGCTCCCGCCCCCGATGCCACCACAAGGACAGCCACTACGGCTATCGCCACTATCTTGGCATTCATGGCGTTACGAAACGATTGGTGCCGTTATATACGTGTCGATGTGGGGAGCTTGGCATATATGTTAAGTGGATTGGCCTACATCAAATCGAAAATGAAATGGACTGGATGGCGACCGTGCTGTCAGATCCTTTTCATGACCTGTTCACCCTTCTCCGTCAGGATCCACGAACCGTTCCTGACCCCGTTGAAGCGCTTTATCAATCCCGCCTTGCTCAGATACGACGTGTGATATGAGAGACTGGAAGGGGACTTCAGTGACCCAATCAGGTCCTCATTGGTCTTCGGTCCCCTGTCGGAGAATTTGCGGAACGTATCCAGTATCTGTTTCTTCGATTTCAGATCCGTAAGTTCCTTGATGTTCTCGATCTGTATGCGTATGAGCTCATCCTTCCCGGTGGGCGAGTAGCAGGCTTCCTGGACATAGTAGAGGTCGGCATTTATCGAGTATGCTGCACTACACATCGCACCGACCGTTATCCTGGTACCCATCGTGAAATTGATGTGGAACACTACGCCCTCAGGGTGATATTCGTATTCCATATTGTATAATTCGATGACGGTCTTGAACACATCGTCATAGTCGAATGGATTGATATTGGCGGTGATGATGCCATCCAAGGGGAATTTACTGAACACGTCGCGTACCTCATTCTCGACGGCTACATATTCCTCCTTGTCGTTGTTCAGGAGGTAGATCTTATCCATCTTCATATCGGATTTGATGACGTTGAATGCCGTTTCCGCTTTCTTTCCAATGGATATGAGGTGCACGTGGTATGCCATATTTCGAATATAATTTTAATGATTAAAAAATGTTTTTATATACAACAGAATGACATAATCAAACATGGTACAAGTTCACAATTGGGCGGACTCCGATACGCTCCCATCAAATCCGACGGTGCACGACATGCGCTTCGGGATCGGATGCATGAACGATCTCCTCCTCGTTCTGACGGAGAAGATGGCGAAACTATTGAACAATGCTGACAAGACCACATCATATGCCGGTTCCAAGATCCTCAAACAGTTCAACGAGGCGACCTTTGGCAGACAGATGAATATTCTGAAGGCGCACTACAACGGTGCTGACATCTCCTATACCAAGATGAGTCACCTGGTCGCCGAGAGGAATTATTTCATCCACGACTACCAGACCAAAAAGCACAAGTCCTCGGATGCGAAGAGGCTCTACGATCTCATCAAACTGATCAAGACCGTGACGGGTCAGCTGAATAACGCCAATCAGCGTGTGACCAAACAGAATAAAACCGCACAGAACGTGGGTAAAAATGCACTTCGCAACGCTATCATCGCCGCTGCCCGTAACTGCACCGTCTATGACGGTGCGTATGCAAAGATAAGTGACATCGGCCTGTACCTCGCCAATAACGGTTACACATATGAGGGCGGACTTGAGGACACAATAAGGGGGTTCGGCTGGGAAACCTATTACGACGAGGGTCGGGAGACTGTGAAGTACGTCAAGATCATCGAGGTCAAGTGACGTCTTGGAGGGATCATGCCGGATTATCTGAAGCAATACAAACGCAATGAGAAGTCCAAGAATAACGCAGGCAGAGGTACACCCATGCCAGGGGAGATCTGGTGGGTATCCAATCTCGACAATATCAAGGACCGCCCTATACTGGTCGTCGGTTATTCGGGTAACACTGTCTCGTTCCTGAGGTGTACCTCGCAGACTAGTGCCGAGATAAAGAGGGCACTGATAGAGGATTATCTGGAAGCCGGACTGGAGAAGCCCACCTATGTGGACACCATGGTGCGTACGATTACGAGGTCGCGTCTGGAAAGGAAAATGGGAGTACTTTCTGAGTACGACCGTGTGAAATTCGGTTTGTGACCCGTGGCTGTCGATCATTCATTATAGTCTGAATGGCACTTATGACAAGAGGGGTTCTGAAAGATGGCAGTAGATGTGGATTCATTTGCAATGTTCGATAAGCGTAGGAACGATCCTGTTTTTATGGAATTCCTCTTGAAGAATCATGCATCCATAATCGATCAAAAAGAAGGTGTGGACAAGATTCTTTATTCCGGAGAAATTGCTCGTCTTCTGGCGAGGGTGGCCATCCAGGGAAGATGTCTGGCGGATTATGAGAAAAGATCAAGAGATGAGCAAAAATACAACGATTATTACAAGACATCCCTGTTCGTTATCAGAAAAGGTATAGATATCGGCGTAAACCTCGGTTATGATGCCTTTGAAAAGGGAATAGAGGTCCCGGATGTTGCATATAACCATTACATGGGATGGATTTACGTTCATTATTCGATGATATTGACGGAGACACACCGTTATTTTGCAGCAATGTCCTCTATCATCAATGCAGAGAACTTTCTGATCCATGATTTATCTCAAGTTTTGACCAACAATCGTTTGGATATCATCATTCAAAGATTGAAAAATATACCTGAGTTTGAAAACAAAGCATTCAATTATTCAGCAAAGCAATTGCCCGAAAAGGTTGCGGAAGCCTTATTGTATCTTACCGGTGGTTTGCAGGATGCCATCTTAGAGAAGAAAGTGAGGATTCTCTACAAGGTCTACAAGGAGGTCCCCGATAGGTATCGTGATTTGTATGCAGGATACATCAATTCGATATTGGTGTATTTTTCAAATAAGGACAGAGACCAGTATTCCAAGGATTTTGCAGAGATCATCCAAACCATCCAAGGGGAATATCCCAAGCCGCCTGAAAAATATCTGGATCTCCCGGATTTAACCTTGAGGGATACAAATCATAAGGAATCCATCGAGGAAAAGGAATATGCGCTGTGGGTGGTGAGTTGCGATCTGGCTTTGAGCTATCTCGATTTCGTTCCAGATATGAAACTTCGTCTCCAATATCTATCCGATGATCTTGTTTTTGATTTAGGGACATCAGAGCTTAATATCATGATGAGGGATGTGATGGAGACATTTGCCCATTGCAGGATTCAGGTGTTCAGTGCTACCCATTATCCTAATCCAATGGGGGAACTTGCGTATTATCTAAGTCCGAAAGCAGAACGTATCTTCAATCAGGAATTATTGTTGGACGTATACCCTCGCCTATATTCGGTACTGGATAAGATCTCACACATAGTGATGAAAACTTTTAAGATAGAACTTCCAAAAAGGGAAGGAAGCAATTACGATCCTCAACCTTCTTATAACTCAATCGTACAGGAGATACGCAAGAATTCGAATGGTAATCCATATCTTTTGACGCTTTGTGAGATATTCGGTGAGATTAATCCTCGTTTCATCTATAGAACTCAGAAGGGGCATCCGTACTATGCAATGCTTCCTAATGCGGTTCACATGGATAAACTGAGGCATCACATCATCCATTCCGGTGTGTCATTGACCGTTAATGACAGTGGAAAGGCCTCCACTACAGATATCGCATACATCACGGAACGTGAATTCGCACATAGATGCCATGACCTATTATGTCTGGTGAAGGAAGCAATCATGAATACCTGCCTCGCCATCGAGTACAAGAACAGGCAGGAATGAAAGCATCTTTGTTATATCATAAAGTAAATCCACTTTATCATGCAGATTCATCTAGCATTCGCCGGAAGAGATCCGGACCCCACCCTGAATACCATCAAAGCCATCCCGAACGCCATAGACAAGGTGGTGCTGCTCTACAGTGTATCGGAGGACAGGATCTACGAGAAGACCACCGAGACCCTGAAGTCGAAGCTGGGGGAGATGGGTTACGATTGCGAATCCAGGGTCATTAGGCCGTTTGATTTTCTGAACATCGTGGACACCATATACAGCGTATACGAGAAATACAGCGAACTCGACAGAAAGACCAGATTCTCCGTAGACATCACGAACGGTACTAATCTGATGTCCGCTGCCGCATGCAATACTGCATTCTTCATGAATTCGGACGTTTACTACATGATGGATCAGCGCCGGTTCAAGGATAAACCGCTCGGAGAACTGTTGGTCACGATTCCGTCTCCGAGGATCCCCGATGTCAAACGTTTGGGAGAACTGTCGATAGATATGCTGAGATTCATTGCTGAAGAACAGGACCGCCGCCATGAGGTCTGCAATGTCGATGTCGCCCGGAGATTCGATATGAAGCCTCAGGCGGTCATGTATCACATCAACAGGCTGCTGGATGCAGGCGTGATAGAGTTGGATGAGGCCTTCACGCCCAAGGGCAAGATCGACAAGCGCAGGAAAGCAATCAAGATCAAGCGCGAGGGTCGCTTTGTCTTACGGTGGGTATGACTGGACTGAAGATCCTATCCATCAATTTATCGCTGGCAGGCATCCATCTGACGGGATCGACCTTGTATGCAGCCTCATCTTTGTCACAGTATTCCAGTTTGGTGACAACATCCTCGATCTCTATGTCCTTCGCATAGAACAGTTTCAGAATCAGGCACCTGGTGAGATCGAATGCCATAGGGGTACATTCCTCATCGAATACCTCGTCCTTGCCCTTATGGACGATGATGCTGCGTTGTTTGTATAGGTATTTGATCTTCATGTAGAGGTTGTTCTGTTTTTTGCCCCTTACCTCCCCGCCGTTGCGCACCATGCGTGAAACGCTCTGTCTGATCCTTTCGCTGACGCCATCGCCGATGGGGGATCCGATCTCGGGGAATTGCTGGGAGAACAGTTCCCATATTCCCGAGATCGATATGAATGCGGTTTCGACATCGTTGCATCTGTATGCGTTTCTGAAAAGACCGAGCATCGTTTTCGTGAGCCCGTCTTTGCTGCCCACATCGCGTTGGAAATACCATTCACGGAACTTCCTGTAGAATCCGGGGAATATCTTTTTCTCCTTTGCGTTCAGCGAGAAGACGGGGAGGTCGAGGTCGATGTCCCAATTGGTCTCCCACTGATACTGGTCATTGACGCCTACCCCATCGGTGGTCAGACCGAGTCCGAATCCTGCCCTGCAGGGCTTGAACAGCCTGATCGCATCCAGGAGGCATTGCGCCTCCGCATACCATGTGTCCGGCCTAACATTCTCTCCGAAATCAGCTTGGAAATAGGTGTATCCCCACTCATCCGGATCGTTGTTCTTGGACAGCGGACATCTGGAGTATCTTTGCTGGGCAGTGGAATGGGTGGCGAACATGTGGCTTATGAAATCGTAGACTGTCCTGACCTTCATCGGATTATCCGGTGTACCGACATCACAGCCCTCCGGATCCTTTTTCCTCCTGTAGATGTACGATATCCTGCGCTCTTCGATCGGTTCCGGTTCCCTTTCCGAAGCGGTTTTGAATTCAAAATCACCGAAATCGGTTCCCAACAGGGAATCATCCACACCGTTGCAGAGGACGATCACTTGCTTCATAGTACCCTATCATGGAGTGAATTAATAACGGTATCAAATTTCATAAAAATTTTATTTTTATTATAAAAGAATTTTACTTTATAGTTTGCAGAACAAACAGGTAATCATGAAAACAGAAACAACCTCAGTCAGGAAGTTCAGGTCTGCAAACATCCACATCTACGGAAAGTGCAACTACCGCTGTGAGCACTGTTTCGACAGATGCCTCACGAAGAACTACATGAGGCCGGCCGACTGGGCCGATACCCTCACCTTCCTGAAGGAGTATGGGGTTGAGAAGATCAACCTCGCCGGTGGGGAGCCCACGCTCTATCCGTTCCTGGATCAGATGTGCTATCTGGTCAAGGGGATGGGCTTCAAGCTCTCCATCGTCAGCAACGGTTCTCTGATGACGGAGGACTGGATGGAGCGCATGGAGGGCGTGGTCGACTGGATCGGACTCTCCATCGACTCCGTCGATGAGGAGGACGAGATCCACATCGGGAGGGGGAGGGGAGGTCACCTCGAGAACATCGTGAAGGTGGCCCAGATGGCCCGCAGGCACGGGATAAAGGTGAAGCTCAACATCACAGTGGTCCGTAAGAGCTGGATGAAGGACTTCAAGCCCTTCATCGAGAGGGTGAACCCTGACCGTGTCAAGTGCTTCAGGGCACTCACCCTGAAGAACGCGAACGATGACATCCCCGACACCTGGTCCATCACGGACGAGCAGTTCGCCGACTTCAGGCGCAGGCACGAGGACGTCGGGAACATCGTCTTCGAGGACAACGAGGACATGGTCTCCTCGTACGTGATGTTCGACCCCATGGGAAGGTGGATGGTCGACAGCGGGTACGAGAAGAGGTTCATCTCCTTCGAGGTCGTCAGGCGCGAGGGTCTCGACAAGGAAGTGGACGTGGACAGGTACTACGACCGCAACGCCGTCTACGACTGGTGATCCGATGAGGTACAGATCCCAAACGGACAGATGTGCCAGATTCCCTGTGAAAGGCGATGTCTGCCTTTTCAGGGAGGCAGGCGAAAGCGGTTTCGTGAGGTTCCACGGAGCCGTGGTATCCGTCATCGGAGATACGCTGACGATCAGGAGACTCTGCTATACGGACCCTCACGGGTCCAGGCATCTGATCTCCGATCTGGCGCCGACCGGCCTGGAGTACACGGCATACATCGATTCGGGGACAGCGAAGGTGAGGATGAATGACCTGGTCAGGATATTGGGCCGCCTCTCCAGGAACGACAGGGCCCATCTGTGAGGTTATGGTATGAAACACATTAGAGTAGCATTGTTCGGAGTTTCTAGGAGCGGGAAGAACTACACGATCGAGGACTTCCTAGAGAGGGCGAGGGCGAAGGGCCTGGATTTTGTCCATCTCTCACCGATGGATATGATTCGCGGCAGGCTCGGATCCAGAAGGCTCAGGGACATGTCTTTGAAAGAGAAGACGGAACTTGTCACGGAGGTCAGGGAAGAGATCGACCACCTAGCGGAGGTGCGCAACGTAATAGTCGATGAGCACTACTGCTATCCTTCCACATTCGGAGGAAAGAGTCTCGACAACGGGTATTTCGACGAGAAGCTCCCCCATGACATACTGAAGGTGAAGGGACACGACACCGATTACGAGGTCGTATTCCCGAGATTCGAGTACGACAAGTACGATCTGATCCTCTGTATGGACATCGATCCGTCGATCATCGTGGACCGCTGCAGGACGTCGGAGGGAGCGAAGAGGAATGACGACATCACCGTCGAGCAGGCCGAGAGATGGCAGCAGGTCGAGATTGACGGGGCATTCAGGGAAGGACATACCGTAGAGGAATCGCTGATAACAGACCCAAAGAGGTCCGGGGAGCAGGTGTTTGATGCCGTAACAACATATCTAAAACGGTGAATACGAACATCATCGATGAGATAATGTAAAACAATGTGAACGTAATATAATCGTAGAAAAGGAGAGAGATGATGGGAAAATACGATTATTCCAGATTTAAGGATCCAGATTGGACGGATGACTGGAAATATGTTGATTCAAAAGCTATTGAGGATACCGATGATGAATCGGTAGAAGATTATGTTTGTTATCCGGATCTTAGCGATTCAACCGATAGGGAATACTGGGGGATTCACGAGGTCGATGGCCGTTTGGAGATTGACATCAGGAGATTCGAATACGCATGCTATCGTCTCGGTGAACACGGTGATTTCCCCGAGGAATTGCGCGGCAAGGGAGATTATTACATTTCAACGAAAGAAAGCAGGCATGACTACGTCTGTAACTATCTTAAGGATAGCATCACCAATCTGAAAGAGGATTGGGATCAGGAGTACAAGCCGTTGTTTAAGAAGATATTTTCTCCTAAGGATGCAGAGGACAGTTATCGCACCTCAACACTAGCCATGTTCGGTGATTCAGACTTTTATGATGATATAGAGCTTGGATCCAAATGGGCTGCATTCGATAGGATGAAGACTTATTATCGTATCCAGGCCGAACTCCATTGTGTATTCATTACTAAGGTGGTTATTGAGATCCATAGGATCATCCTTAGGGCTCTATCGATGGAACTCTATGAGAATACCGATTATTCGATTAGGGATCTAATCACATACTGCAACGCCAAAGCCGGTGTTAAGGCTGAAGACCTGGTGAATTGGAATGTATATACCAAGTACAACACCATTTGCAATTTCCTGAAGCACAATTCGCGCAAGTCGTATGATATACTGAAAAGATATTATCCGGAATGCCTGGTCGATACCGATGAGGAATACGAGAACGGTATGTTCGCCACGCCGTGGCTGAATTTCAAGAACATCGATGTCGAGCAATTGCTCAAGGGCATCTTACCATTCCTGATGGACTTTTGCATCAAGGTGTTGGGTGAGGATCCGAAACAGGCTGAATGGGATTATGATGGCCGTTTCATCGAGATTTTCAACGAATTGAAAGATCCATGGGAGCATTTGGGCATATATGGAGCCGCTGGCATGTCCCCTTGGAGTTGAACGTATTGGTCACTTCTCCCTCGGCCCGATCGCCCCGCAGTACGGGCATCTGTGAGCCGTCCCGTCCTTCTTCAGGGTCTCCCAGACCCTCTTGCATTTCAGGCAGTACCATTTCCTTGTCTCGTCCCTGCTACCCATATGATCACTCCCAGTCATCGCCCGATTCCGTATCCTCGCCCGTCAGTTCCTTCAGCCTTTTTTTCGCTTTCGGCAGCGTGTCCGCAGCCATCCTGTACCATTTTATCGCATCCTCGATCGACTTCTCGGTACCGATCCCTTCGTCGAACATCCTGCCGAGATTGAACTGTGCCAGCGGATCATCGTTGACGTATGCTTCCTTGAGGTAGATCCTTTCCGCCTTCCTGTACCATTTAACCGCTTCTCTGTAGGATTCCTCCACGCAGATCCCGAGCTCGTAGAACTCGCCGACCTTCAGCATCGCGGCCGGCATTCCGCGGTCCGCAGCTATCCTGTACCATCTGAACGCCTCAGCGTAGGATTGCTCGATGTGCTTTCCGGATTCGTACAGTTCTCCAAGTTTCATCTGTACTCCGATAAATCCGTTCTCCGCCACTTTCCTGTACCATTTGATCGCATCCTCCCAGGACTGTTCGGTCCCCTTACCTGTTTCGTACATGATGCCCAGATGGTATTGGGCGTTGCGGTTGCCTTGTTCTGCTGCCAGGGTATACCATTTCAGCGCTTCCTCGTATGACCTTTCCACCCCGTTCCCTAACATGTACATCGATGCCAGTTTCGCCTGCCCAGCTGGATCTCCTCTGTTCGCAGCGCTCCTTATGGTGCTGATGGCCATCCCGTACAGCTCCTTCGCTTTCTCGTCGGACTGTTCCACGCCGGCACCGATTTGGTACATCCATGCCAGATTGCATTGGGCGGCCGTATCGCCGTTCTCCGCGTCCCTCCTGTAGCTCTTCGCCGCCTTCGCGTACCATTTGAAGGATTCCTCTGTCTGTTCTTCATTATCCAGCAGTTCTCCCAGGGCGTATTGGGCATCCGCGAAACCCGCATCGGCAGCCATGGTGTACCACACTTTCGCCTCATCATCGGATTGAGTCACCCCGCGTCCGCATTCGTACAACCTTCCCATGTTGTATAGTCCCCGGATGTCACCGTGATCGGCCGCCTCCCTGTAGAGTCTGACGGCCTCGTCAAAATTCTGAGGTATCACCTCTCCCCTCTCATACATCGATGCCAGTGTGATCTGTGCATCCGCATTCCCCTTCTCTGCGGCCAGAGAGTACCACCGTACGGCCTCGTCGTATGACTGTTCGACGTCCACGCCGTACTCGTACAGCTCCCCCAGCCTGAACCTCAGTCCCGGGAATCCTTTCTCGGCGGCCAGCCTGTAGAGTCTGACAGCTTCCTCGGTGGACTGTTCGACGCCTAGGCCTTCCTCGTACATCACGCCAAGCTTGTATTGTGCGTTGGGTTCGCCCTGTTCCGCCGCCTTCGCGTACCATTCTGCGGCTTTTCCGTAGGATTGTTTGATTCCGTCCCCGCTGTAGTATGCCTTTCCGAGGAGGTATTGGGATAACACATCGCCCCCCTCAGCTTTCTTCATCAATGTTTCGAGGTCGTCCATGGTCGATTATTGACGACTGCGGTAATATAGTTTGATTCGGTCGCAGGAGGTTATGCGGACCGTGCTGATTGATAAAGATAAAGAGAGGGGGCCGGCGCAGGGAATTCACGTCTCTTGCACGCACAAGGTATTGATACGCTGCCCCCTTTACGGAAGACCCAGACATCACAGGAGTATGCCGTTCTCCCTGGCTTCCGCATACATCCTCTGGTCCTCCTCGAACCTCTTCCTGATCTCCGGGGGAGTGTCCTCCCTCAGCCCGATCATCACCGGGAACGACGGGTCCGAGTAATCCCATTCCACATAGCTGAACCACACGGGTCTCTCGATGCTCATTCCTTCCCCTCCTTCTTCTTTTTCTCGATCCCGTAAAGATCCTCGTAGTACTCCTGCGAGTAGGGGGGGTCCCCGCGTCCGGCCTTCCTTCCGCCCTCGCGTTCCTCCAGTATCCTCCTTATCTCGTCGTCGGTGATCTCTATCGACACCCATCTCTTCTTCTCGGTCATGGTAATGGAATGGGGACGGGGGCATAACTAGAACCGCATGTTACGGATGTTAGAATTCTATGGCGGCCCGTTCCGGGCCGCCGGTGATCCGCGGAAACGTCACGAAGGTTGGCCAAGTCTTTTCATAACTGTAGATTCCACCTCGGCCTTGTTCTTCTCGGGAATTCTGAACAGGGACAGTGCCTTCTCGACGGACAAACCTCCGTCCCTTACGACGGAGACAATGCTGTCCGCCATGAGGTCCATGGCTTCGGCAAGTCCTTCGGCCCTGCCTTTGGCCTCCCCTTCCCTCAGGCCCTGTTCGTACTTGTCCCTGACGATGTTCTCCATCTTCTCCAGCCTCTTCAATTCATC
>JAEEGL014535331.1_pt1 | contig 12982 bp, 12 predicted proteins | sample 9134231 | NCBI WGS metagenome assembly JAEEGL01 (sample SAMN16246548, study PRJNA631951) | gut metagenome | biome: gut microbiome; feature: rumen; material: fiber-attached | host: Bos | place: Iran: Karaj | collected 2018-10 | reverse complement strand
TCCCTCAGCTGGGTCCGAAAGCAGCTGTGCTTCTCCCATTTCTCGTCGACTTTGCCCGCCTTCACCTTTCGGATGTTGTCGATCCGGAAGAACATCGGTCTGTTCAGCCGATAGTGACAGGCCAGGAGATACTGCCGCCCGGTCTGCGTACTGACATAGATCTGCAGCGGCAGGACGGTATTCAGCCTTTCTTCATTCCGTCGGGAAACAAATGTGGTGATCTCTGTCGACCTGTGCTCACGGATCGCAAGCAGGAGCTCGTACAGCATCTCGCTGTCCAGCGCGTTCAGCAGATAATGATGCTTATAGCTGAAGTGATCCGTTCCTTCCGGCACCCTGTCCAGCAGATAAGAACCGACAATGCCCAGAGGATCCGCTTCGGAGAAGAAGTCCGCCGTTTCTCGCCAGGCAGCAAGATCGACCTGATCGGCGCTCCTCCGGTAAGCGCTCTCCCGGCCCTGCTTCTCACACTCCAGGATGCCGAGCCGGGTGTATTCCTTCAGTTTCTCGCGAACGGTGGATTCATCGGGCATGCTGCTGTCATGGAAGGCAGAATAGTACGAACCGGACAGGCGGTCCATGACCTGTTTTACCGTCAGCGCCTCTCCGTCCGCCAGCAGATCCAGTATGTAGAAGTGGAGCGTGATGTCATTGGCGGTGAAGCTCTTGGCCTTGAACGCCTTATACAGCGGGTTATGGGGAACGCTTCGGTTATCTACGGTCAGAAATACGGCCTTGCCGCCCTTCTCCTGCCTGAACTCCACATATTCTCCCAGCCAGCTTTCGATCCTGCGGCGTTCGTTATCATAGCTGCGCGCGCTCTTGCGGTCATACTGCTCCCGACTCTTGAAGCCGTACACGTAGAACTCCCGCATGTACCCGCGGATCTTCTCGAAATTCTTGATCAGTTCGCTGTAGGCCACGTCTTCACCTCCCCGGTATTGCCGTATTCCTTCTGATGTGCCGGGCTGTTAGTCTTCCGTCCTTGCGGCCTGGCAACTTCCCACAAGGTCTGCTTATCGAAAATATGCAGCGACCAGTTTTCGCCGTGACTTGGCACCTTGGACAGGCCGAATGTGTAATTGCGGTGGTTCCTGAGTTTGCTCAGGTCGAAGACTCTGCCGGCGCTGTCATCATAAAACAACTCCAGCCTGGTCTCTCCATTGTCCAATCGTGCGCCATATCCCAGCCACACGAACCAGCAATGCACAAGAGCATCGTACATCCGTCTGTCATACTGACCGCCTGCGTCATACGAGACGTTGAAATCAATATCTTTGAATACGCTCCGGTCATCCACGGTCAGGCTGTTATCTGCCCCATGTTCAAACAGGAGGGCACAAGTATCGGCTGCGACATATTCATTCCCAATATAGGGCATGATCTGCATGATATTTTCACCGCCAACAACGGCATTCGGGTCCAGGCCAAACTCCAGCAGCAGTTCGATGACCTGAAACAGATATGTACTATGCTCTCCCTCAACCAGAACTGCCGGTCTTGAGAAATAGTGTCCGCTGCCTTCTTTTCCGTAACCCCGTTCTATCGTTTCATCAAAACATGCTTCCGCGTAATTAAACGCTATCCGGGAAAGCGACTCCGGGGAATAACCGCCTGTTTTTAATCTGGAGCGGAGCTGTTGAAAATCCGGAGAGATCTGCATGAGCAGATCGAAAAGGCGTCTTTCATCAAAGGTCAATTCATACTTCCTCCAAGGATTCCTTGCCACGCGTTCAATCAAGAGCAGAAATATCTCTTCTTAGCTCATCAATCTTTTCTTTCAGCTCAGTGAATTGGTTTTTGCTGAACTCCAGCAGTTTTTTTCCATAGCTGGTGTCCTTCACCTTTTGCGGCAGTTTCATATAAATCTCTGCAGCATCTTTCCGGTTCCTCGTGAGGATGTCGTAGTCCTGCTCCATGCTGCGCGCGATTCGGGCAATCGATGAAGAAAACATCGTTTCGTAGTATATTGCAGGAAGAGCTCTTGAACACGCCTCATCTCCTATCTCCAGGGCAAGATCGATCAAGGCCTTGCCTGTCGAATCCACGTAGTCAATATTCATTCCTCTGATCTTGAGCTGTTCAAGGACATGGTGTAGTTCAAATGTGTAAAGAGAATCAGGCCAAGAATCTTCGTTTTCCTTCCTGTAATTCTCAAACTCATGGTCACATTTTCTCATATAGTACATAGCGAGTTCAGCCAGTTCGTCCGCCGTCGGATTACTCGCAAATACTATATAATCGAATCTATGGCTCTCCGTTCGTGCCAGGTAGTATGGATCTTTGTCAAGTTCTGCTTTTATTGATGAATATGCCGGCATATCGGAGAACCAGACTTGAGAATCAAGGTCGTAATCTCTTTCGGCGTGGATATGTAATACCGTACCATCTTCCAGTTGTATGTCGAACCTCGGATACTCTTCATCATTTAAGTGTTTTATTAACCTCGGAGACAATTCTTGCGGTTCGTATTTCCACTCAATGGCTACGTTGATTATCTTCTGATTCATGAAGGGCATATCCTCATACCACAGAAGATTGTCATCAGTTCTCTCGGGAGTTGTGGTGTGGAAATCGACACATTTAAATGGATCTTCATCATCAACTTCTCCAGTAATCTGATAAGCGGACACATCTGCGGTTGTTATGGATATGCGACTTCGGTACAAGAATTCTATCCGGAGACAAGTATTATCCAGCACAAGAACAATAGGAGTTATGGTAGGATCGACGGAACAGTACATAATACCATTTACAAAGACAGCCTTTAAAGTATGCCCAACGATTAGGTCATAGTATTGATCCAGAAAGTCTTGAAGTCCGGATGGCACATCAAATATATATTCTTCCTGTTCCAAATGTTTCTTCGTCAGAATATCCTCCAATTTCTTCATAATCTGTTGTTCTGTCGAGTTTCTGTCCCCTGCCAGAAAGTCTATCATTTCACACATCATTTCTTCGCTTTTGAACAGAAACAGGAACACTGCTTCTTGATGCTCCTCGCTGATTGGAAGAAGACGCAATCCACGAATCAAAAGTTTTTGTGTTTCAGTTAAGTCCATAGCATCATCATCTTTCGCTGCCTCGACGTGTGATTGGCAAGGTTGATTTTGTGCCCTCTGACAGCTCCGTTCACTTCACATATACTGAGGGTTAATTCCCCGGAACTCAGATCATACACAGCTCAACCGCCAATGTCATTCGTATACCAGTGGCAATCTTGCCGTACAGCCCCACGCTGGGAACGCCTCATTGCCATGCAGGATCCATAGGACAGGGATCCCTCCAGCAGCCGACTCCGGCGGGTATTCTCCTTTTCCGTCGGTGAATATCACGATGCAGGACGGCTCCAGTTCTGCGTGTTCGCTGATATATTGGAATATGCATCCGAAGTCGGTCCCTCCGTATCCGTGAGGCTTGATCCGCAGCAGTTCCCTGGTCGTACAGAAGGGGATCGGCTTTGTCATGGACGTATTGAAAAAGCTCAGCAATCCGGTCAGCTTGCCGTTGAACTGTTCGATCGCAGCATTGAGCTCTCCGTATACGATGGAGATCATTTCATCCTCGACGGAACCGGAACTGTCGATCAGGAACAGGACGTCTCGAAGCTTCTCATCGCGCTCATTGAAATCCGGGAGAAAGAACCCGGTATCGTCAAAGCGCCTGTCAGGCGGTTGGAACGAATAGTCATGGATCTCTTCCTGCAGGAATCCGTTCAGCAGTTTCCGCCATTCCAGTTTTGCACGCGACACACTGTTCAGAATGCGATCCATGACATCTGCGTGCTTCGACGTCGCAGCTTCCATGTTTTCGATCATGTGGATCAGGCGGTTGATCGCATCGTCCAGCTCCTGCGTGTTCAGGTCATCCGGTTTGCTGTCTTCGGCTTTTCTTTCTTCGGGTTTTGCCTCCGGTATAGGCGTGTCGTGGTTTATTTGTGAATCGGAGGCAGTGTCAACTGACACGATATCGGGCGGCTCCATTTCATCCGGCTCGCTGTCATCAATGGGCTCATCCGACGGCGGTCCGAACTTCCTGAGGTCCTTGAAATGAAGGACCGGGCCCTTTTCCTCTTCCTCTCTGACGACTTCTCCTGACAGTCCTTTGTAACCCGGATAGAGGATCAGAGTCCCGTCTTCCGGCATCCCGAAGCGACCCCACCATTCATCGGAATCGATGCGAAAAGCGCGGCGCTGACCGGGCTTGAGTTTCATGGGATCAAAGGGGACCGCACGATAGGATTCGATCGGCGTCAAGACGCTCCCCTCGAATTCTGGAAAGTATGTCGTGTGCGTCAGTTTTCCGATGTGCTGATATTCTTCTGCAGTCAGCCCAAGCTCCCGCATAAAGGAATTCAGGATGATATCGCACGCATGATGGTATCTGTCTCCGGCAAAAAAGGCTGGCCTCTTCACGTCGTCACGCACCAGATGCAGCACCTGATGGCTCAGGATATAATCCATCTCTTTCCCGGTCAGCTTTTGTAGCCAATCCGGATCGAAATAGATGATCCTGCCGTTAGTGGATATCCGGAAGACCTGCTTGGTGGCTACATATTTCAGATACATGAGCACGAGCGCAAATTCCGGGTTATCCACCATAAGCCGCGCTCGGGAGCGCTGGATCATCGTGCGGAGCCTGACCTGCCGCTGCCGCGAGATCATTTGAGGCGTCCTTCTTCCCGGTTGAACTCGATCCACTCGGAGAACGTCCGATCGTTCTGCAGATCCTGACGGATATGCCGAATGTTGTAGTAGTCGCTGAACAGGCGAAATCGGTACTCCATCGGCATTTTACAGGCATATTCCACGGAGTTCTTCAACTCCGCCAGCGTCCGCCCTCGCCGCGCATAGTCCACCATGGCGGCAACGGTGGCATATAGGAGTTCCGGCGGTTCTGAGGCCAGATCCTTTTTCTTCCCGTTCCCAAACACATCTTTCATATCGGGAATGCGCTGGTATATCTCATACCAGGTCTGCAGCGCGGCGGCGGTCTTGGCCCCGACACAGCCGGCGATCAGGGGATAGACTTCCGTAATGTTCTCTGAAACGTCTCGCAGGATATTGCTCACCATCTCCCATGTACGCGGCGTAGGAAACGCGAGATTATCGCTGGAAGGATCGAACCCGTTCAGGACGGAGGAATTGTAATCGAGAAACCCTGTCACAATAGGGTGTATGTCAGTCTGGACCGCCCAATCATGCCATGCCGCGGAATCGCCTTTGATCTCAATATGGCAGAGCCGGTTCGCCAGGGCCTTCGGCATGTTGAAGGCAACGCTTCGATCGGTGATTCTGTTGCCCGCCGCGATCACGATGCAATTCTCCGGAAGCCGATGCTCACCGACGGTTCTGTCCAGTGTGATCTGATACGCCGCTGCCTGGACCGATTGCGGTGCAGCAGTGATCTCATCAAGAAACAGAATGTTGATCACGCCATGAGAATCATCCATCTGGAAGATCTGCGGGCGGAGCCAAACGGCGAGGGTCTTGTCCTCGCTCGCCGTGGGGATCCCGCGGAGATCCACAGGATTGAAGAGCAGAAGCCGGACGTCAGTTACATGTACGGTCTTTCCAGTGTTCTCCTTGATTTTCTCCGCGATTTGGCGAATGCCTTGGGACTTGCCGACACCAGGAGGCCCCCAGAGCATAACTGAGGGGAAGTTCCTCAGCGGCGTATTCTTGTTGATCAGTGCAGTATAGGCAGTGGAAAGGAGTTCGGTCATCTGCGAAACGTCAAGCTGTATGACCCCATTGTTTTGTGTCAGCATAATCTACCTCTTTCGGTTGTGGATACAGCAGCAGATATCATTCAGGATTCGCAGGAGGCGCTTCTATAACGACCCAATAGTATTCGATAATACCCGCATAATAGCGCAGCAAACAATTATCTGTCGCAATATCGATTTCCGTGGGAAGGTCGCCTCTCTCTTCTGCTTCCTCTGCGATACGGTCATCAAACTCTGACTGAGGGAACGCCCAGCAATTTGCTCCCTTTACAGCCACTGAATTGATGCGTGAATTCCGGTAATCGAATGTGATGTCGTGGTCAGCGAGGCAGAAATAGTAATTCCACATGTTATCCGGCTCTTGATTTGCTATTTCGGTGATCGTAACTGCACTGCTGGGGAAATACCTGTACTTGATCATTCCCACCGCTTGAATTTCAAGTTCAAGGGTTGTTTTTTCAAACACCAGCAAGGCACCGCCCCCGCCCAGGTACGACATGTCTATCACGTTCGTTCGGCTGTGCAGCGAGTGATGATACCCGTATAAACAGACATACAAGCCCCGGATCCTCTGCCCCACCAGAAGAGCGTTCAATTCCTTCTGAAGCTTCTCTGCGGAGTAACTCCAGACCTTTTTGTTATCCGGCAATTCGATTCTGTAGTATCTGATCGGATCAGGACTTGGTTTTCGAGCCATCGGACAACTCCTTGAATCTGAAAGAGACTGCTCCTATGCTTTGCATCAACTGAGCAGCAGTTTTTTGATAAAGTCTGCATACTCCTCCCGGATCGGGAGCTCAGTATCCACCTTCAGTGTGCGCCGTTCCGCATTTTCGGCCTTTCCGGTTATCGGGTTGAATCCCTGTTTGATGTATGTATCCCAGTAAACGCCCATCCCGCGCTTTTGCCAGCTGGGAAGCTCGTCATAATTGATCCCGTTCCGGAACAACAGCTCGTTCTTGAATGCTACGGATTTTCCTTCCAGCGTTTCCGTCGCCACCGCAACGCTCTTTCCCTGTTTGCGGAGCATCCAGTAGCAGTGGGAATTGAGGGAGTTCCGGTGTGCGTCTTCCTGCCGCCACAGGAAATAATCCTGCACACGTTCCAGAGTCGGCAGCGGCACCATCCGGCAATCGAAGACGGCTTGTCGGCCCAGCTGCATGGAGAACACCGCACTGGCCACACCCGCAAGCAAGGAGTTGTACTTCCGAACCTTCCGACCGAAGTCGTTCACTTCGGGATGAAACAGCAGAGAGATCTCATCGCTCTCCGTAAAGCCGTATACCACCCGGAAGCCATAGGACATGAGCGCTTTGACAGTCTCGACCATCATATCTCTGAACCGTTCATCAAAAGGAGCCTCGAATTTGCATATCTCTTTCGTCAGCCGGGTGAAACGGTTTCCGTCCAGCCTGGCGACAAGATACAAGTCTGGCAGCAGCACCTGATCCAAAGACTGCTCATAGACGCGCATCTTGGCATCAAGATCATCAAAGTTCATCGATTTCCCTCCATTCGGAGATCTCCATCTGGTCACCGTCGTTCTTCACGAAGTAAAGTTCAACAAATCCCTCTCTGCGGCTCGGCATTTCCAGGCGGTTTGAAGTCATCGCAATAGCGGTGGCGGGGATTATCTCCTTTCCTTGACGGAGAGCATTCCTGCGTATACACTCCTGCAGCCGGGACTGCATGAAGTATCCGACCACGCGGTACCCCTCATTCTTGGCGGCCGTAATGTATCTTGCCCGATCCTCTCGGGTCGGGTTCGTATTATCTACGACATAACTTAAGCCATTAGCCTGGTACTCCGAGATCATACGCTTCTCGTTGTTCCTGGTTTTCAGGGTATCCAGATTGACGCGCGGAATATCGGGAAGATACTTACGGCAGAACGTCGTTTTTCCGCTGCCCTGGATCCCCATCATGATGTACATGGTCTTCATATCTTCTCAAGACTTCATTTTTCAGGTTCTTTGTTGGCGCCGAACAGGCTTTCAAAGCCTGCGAGGATCTCCGTCAGATCCTCCGGCAGGTAGGTAAGCGCCTTCTCCCGCAGTTCCCTTGGGATGCCGAAATACGGTCCGGCTATGCTCCCGGCAATGGCAGCCTGGGTATCGCTGTCCCCGCCCAGGGAGACCGCATTGCGGATAGCGTCCTCGTAGCTATCCGCCTCCAGGAAGCACTGGATCGCCTGGGGGACAGATCCCTGGCAGGTCACATCGAAACGGTAGCCGGGGCGGATCTCCGCCAGAGTCTCATTCAGCGGATAATAATGCTTCCTGGCGTGATCCCGGATCGTTTCGCGCTTCTCTCCCATCCTTGCCAGGTAGATGCAGGCAGTTACCGCCCGGGCACCCTTCATACCCTCCGGATGATTGTGCGATACGGCAGTGACCGCATCTGAGAAGCGAAGCGCTTCCTCCAGACTCTCCGCCGCCCAGGCCACGGGACTGACACGCATGGCCGAACCGTTGCCAAAGCTGTTGTAGGGAGGAGGATCATCCGTGACCAGCCAGCGGATAAAGGTTCCCCCGTATCCGCGATTGCGGTATTTCCTTCCGACCAACTGCATCCATTTAATGGCACACCCGGAGAGCTCTCCGCCGCCGCCGGAAAAGTCGATCAGTGCGCCGGCAATGGCCAGGGTCATGGCTGAATCGTCCGTAAAGCAGCAGTCGCCCTTGGTATTGCCGAAAAGAGGAAAATCCTTTCTCTTTGTCCCGCCGAATTCATATGCTGAACCGACAATATCTCCTATGATCGCTCCGATCATACTCACGCCTCCATTTCATTTGTTTGGGAAAACCAAAGCGTCAATCTTCAAACGCCCTCAAACGATCATAAACAGGCAATTTTGTCATCCAGATCAGTCTCCATCATGTATCTGCTCCCGCGGGCCTGTCCCTTCGCTTATCTTCCGTATCGCTGCAGAATCACTGCTCGATCGCAAAGTCCACCTTGATATCCGCGTACATCATGACCGCCGCTCCCGGTACCAGGCCGTCGAGATCGAATACATCCCGGCCCATGGCGGTCGGAAGCGATCCCAAAGCGGAATCTACCTGAGCGATCACAAACGGAATTTTGTATTTCCCAAAACCGACTTCCACATCCCGCAGAGACTTCACCGTTCCGACGATCACCGAGAGTGTTTCGCCATTCAGTGCTTTTTCCTGGATGAAGCTGCCCGGGGCGGCAAAGTGTTCATGCAGTCCGAGCTTCTTCGGATCATGTTCTTCTGCCTGCTGACCGGAAAAGCCCAGTTTCTGATTGAGCTCATCGAGATCTTGATACACCGTCAGCCGAAACGGGAATGCGCTTGCCCGTACGATCTGCGTAGTGTTTTCGATCTCCTGCCTGATCAGGTAACGATTTACTGTTTCCACCTGCAAACGCTGGCCTTCATCCGTTGCTTCCACATCGTAATACTCATTGGCGTCAGACGATGCCGGCAGTTTCGCCAGAAAACGAAGCTCGGTCGTGGATTCACTGTCAAGCGTGATATCCAGATCAAGAACATTTAGGGATCTCTCATCTGCGCTTCTGAACATCGTGTAAACGAGTTTTCCTATGCGCTGACCGGAAAGCATATCCATCAGGAACTGGGCCAGTTGGATGTAGCGCTGATCCTCACTGATCACTGCGGCGTCGGAATGATCGAGGGCGCCTTGGAGCAGCGCCGCCAAAAGCCCGCTGTCGTTGCCCTTGGCAGTCAGAGATTGAATATGGATCGGCAAATCATCACCTGCTTTCCGGGGATCTGGCCAAAGGATATCATATCCGTAACCAAAAATGGTCGCCTTTACGACGACATTTACCTGCCGATCGGTTTGAGGTACAGCATTTCAAGTACGATATTGATTTTGTTCAGGCTATATATCCGCTCACGGATGAAATACTCGATCACAATATCCCGCTTGTTGCTGTGGGAAAGGATGTAGCCTGCTCTTTCCAGCAGGTCGTTTGCTTCAGCAAGCGGCAGCTGCAGGGCAAGCGCAATCGCGATGGCTGTATCCTTTGCCGGTTTGTAGTTTTTATCCGACATGATTTTGGAGAAGAGCCGTCGGTCGATCTGCGCGGCTTTATATACTGCGGAATCCCGAACGCCCTTCTGACGGATAATTTCGATCACCCTATCCACAAACGACTGTTTGGCCGCCCTTTCCAGTACCGCGTCAAGATCGGGGATGCTGCGTTCCGATATTTCGCCTTGCATGGCAGCGTCGACCGCTTCGGAATCATAGTCATCCACGCTGTACCTGGGTTCATCGCTTTCGTCTATTTCAACACTGTACTTTCTGCCGGAATTTCGGAGATAGTCTGTATAGAAAGGATCCATCTCCAGACTGCACCTTCCGCCGCTATCCGTGCCGGGCTGGTCGTTCGCCGATTGTGCAGTCGTCGGGGGCTGTAGCTTGACAGGCGAAACGTAAGTATGCAGAACATACTCTTTCGCTCCGTAGTAATCATCCATCACCAGAGCGGCTTTTATGTTTGCGATAAATGATTTGAACATTTTCAGCCCTCCAAGCTCCATATTCCTGATACCAGCATACCGATTCTACACCTGATGGTGGTCAATAAAACGGACAGGTTTCTGCCGAAGCATAAGCCGACGCACAACTACACGAACGTCCCGAGAAGGTGCACAGCTTCTCGGGACATTTGTATGGTGCCGGCGTGATGGATAGCGGATAAGGCATCTTTACCGGGAGCCTTTCGAATACGTAAAGCAGTCTCTATGGGCTATCTTGATTTATTGCCGCACTGCTCCTAAACGATCACCTTGTCCATCAGATCTGTTCATGCCGGATTCTCAATTCCCGCAAAGGTACAGTTGTCTGAAAAACGAGAGCGCGTCTTGTCCGTCTGACAGGCCGGATACCGAACCGTCTCCCGTTTCAATGATCTTCCAGGATCCGTCTTCGAGCTCCGCGAAATCCACAGTATAGAATACGCTGTCGAGATTACGCCATTTCTGAACCAGTTCACGTGGCACTTCCGGCGTGTAGTTTCCCTGCAGTGAATTACGGCATATGCTGAGAATCTCATGAAGGAAATAGAAAGCTCGGTATTCATTTGTCTTTCCGCCGTACCGTTTCAAAGGAAGATATTCCTTGATGCAGATACCACCGGTCAGCAGGCTTGATCTGTAACGATAGAAGACCTCCATCCAGTGATCAAACTCCTCCTGAGTAACGGATTCGTCAAAGACCGCAGGAAACTCTGTGCCTTTTACCGACTTGACGTAGTCTTTCACCATAAAACGGCTAAAGTGGTTTTTAAGCAAAGAAACGTCGATCTGTGTATGAAGGGGAAATGTCAAGATTCTTGCCGTATCTTCTCTGATCTCGGGATAAATGAGCGGGAACATATGCATTCGTTCGTACATATCTGGTGTTGTCAACAGATGGATATGATGATCTTGAAGCTGCCTGTAGAAGTGCTCATATTGCTCCGGCTGCATCATCCAGCCCCGGTAAACAGCGAAGACATCGGTCTCCTCCTTCTCCGACAATCGGAGGGTATTCTCGTTGAACCAAGCGTCATATCCGAACAGGATCGGATGCAGCTGACCGTTATCCAAAACAGCGTCATATTCCTGTACGAAATCTTCATCGATCTGTTTTGCGCTCATAAACGAGGATGGGAACAAAACCGCTGAAAACAATGATCTGCACCTCCAGGTGATCAATCCTGCGGTGTGTAAGCCGCCAGTACGGTCCTTGAATGAGCGACCATTCGATCAACGACATCCTGCGGGCCCAGTATCTGCGCCAAATCTCCAAACCCGAAAATCCAGGCAAAAAACTGAGGGCTTACTACGACATCGGCGGTGATGACGAAGTGGTCATCACCATCCGGTATGAGCATGATGTCATGACCGAGGCGATCCAGAACAGAGCCGACCAACTGATTATTAAAGCGCAGTCTTACAGGTTTCGGTTCTCCGGAAAACATCCCAAAGATCGATTTTGAATACTGCGCCATATCCAGCGCCTTATACGCATCCTGCCCGTCACGAGGCTCATCGAGCATTGCGATATTGGTCATCTTATCCACCCGGAAATGCTTGATTATTCCCGCATCGCTGTCGAACGCGACCAGGTAGTAATTCTGATTATCCCAGGTCAGGGCGTAGGGGCTCATCACGTAAAACTCGCCGTTTTTCCGATAGCTCCGCTCTTTTTTGACTGTTAGATCGAAATATTTGAATTTGATCTTGCGATTCTGAGAGATCCCGTTGTGTATCTCATCGACGTTATAATAAATCGACTCGTTCATGGTCTTGATCCGATGATGGACATAGACCTGGCGCTGCAGCAGGCCGGCATCGTGAATGCTGGCAAGCCGTTCGATCTTTCTGATCAGTTCCGACGTTTTCTTGCGGGTAATAAACTTGGAGGACTGTACGCTGTCGACCAGAAGCTTCAGCTCCGGCAGTTCGAAATCCCGGCTCGCAATATAATAGCCATAGACCTTCCCGCGATTCGTCTGGATGATATCCAGGCCGTATTTGCGCAGAGCCTCAATATCGTCGTAAAGAGACTTTCTTTGCGCGGGAATATCATGGGTCTCCAGATAGTCGGCGATCTGGCTGATAGAGACCGGGTGCTCTTCATCAGAATTGCGAAGGAGATACTCCATCACATACAGGATCTTGAGCTTCTGTGAGGACGATTTCGGCATACCACATTCCTCCCATGTAACGCCCGTCAAATGTCAGTGCTTATCTAACTCATCATATCATCCGGGTGGTTTACAGGCAAGATACCATGTTCAGGTTGATTGTCCTCCTTTATTTGTCTCCCATCATGAATACCATATCATGGTTTTTCAGTCGCTGGCTCGAAATCAGGCTTCCGGTAACTGGTTGACCGGCACTGTAGTAGGCCGGTGGCTATTCTTACAGTTTCGTAACGCCTATTGACTTCACCCGGAGAATCTGTTATTTTCCCCTTCAGAGTCAAGTGAAGGCTGGCGTGACGGGGATCATTCTTCCTTGAGTTGCATCAGCCACGACATGACTCCACTCCATTCGCCTTGTCTTAACAGTACCCGACTGATTCCGTGATAAGCCAATGCTTCGAAACAGGTCCCCGGGTATTTGTTCCCCGGCCCCTGCAGTAGATCGATGGCTTTCCTTGCATTTCGATAGTACGCATACCCCGACCCGACTCTGGCAGCTGTGGAGATCCACAGCTGTCTTTTTTCTCGCGAGTTGTTGCCGCGCCTCTATACCACAGGTTTAAT
>JAEEGL013523153.1_pt1 | contig 12982 bp, 5 predicted proteins | sample 9134231 | NCBI WGS metagenome assembly JAEEGL01 (sample SAMN16246548, study PRJNA631951) | gut metagenome | biome: gut microbiome; feature: rumen; material: fiber-attached | host: Bos | place: Iran: Karaj | collected 2018-10 | reverse complement strand
TACATTTTTACCAAATTGATTAATATAAAAACAAAATGGTTGATTTATATCAAGAAATTTTTTTTGTGCCATATTTGATATTTCAAAACTTCCTTTCTCAATAGTTCCATTTATATAAAAATAATAAGTACCAGTTCCATTATTAACTGAAGAACCATTTCTTAAAAAATATTGATTAAATTTTGATTCACCATGAAAAATATTTTTTGTTGTTGGATCTGTTTCATTACTAAATAATATATCTAATGTTTTTGCAGTTGCAACATCGACTTTAAGTTTTATATATTCATTTAATTGCATATTTATTAATAATTCTGGAGGTAAATCACTTGTATAATTATCTGGGACGATATTTTCAAATTCTAATAATATTTCTTTTGAATTGTTGAATTGAATTTTTTGAAATGGATTAATTTTTATTGGATCATATTTAGAATTAATTAATGTAAGTGATTGAATGAATAAAATAACTGGTATTAATTTTGAATAAAGATATACCATTTTTAATAAATAAAAAAATAATAATTATTAATTATAAATAAAAAAATATTTTTATAAAATATATTTTATTATATTATTTTCTTAATTTAAGCCTACATAATGGACATTTTTTTTTAATATTCATCCATTTTAATAAACATTTACAATGAAATAAATGTTTACATGGTGTAACCATTAAAGTTTGTTTTCTATCCATTTCTTTTGAATAATAAAAGTTACTATAAAGATTAATACAAAAATCATCATTATATTTATATGAAATTAAATTAATATATTTTCCTTTAATTATAATTTCTAATTTTTCTTCAGATAAAAACTTTCTAAATGATGTTAAACAAATTGAACATTTTAAATGTTCAATATCTATTTGCATAATTATTATTTCACCAAGTGCCTTTTGATATTTATTTTTCCTTAATAATGTATTTTGAATATAATTTATATTATTATAATAAAGGTTATTATAATTATATTGAATTATATTTTGATATGATAATTCATACTTTACCATTAATATCAACTGAATAATTAAATAAATAATATAATAAAAAAAATTTATTCCAATAATCAAAAGAAATGATTTATTAGTTTTAAATGGATTTGATATATTAAATAAAAAATAAAGTATTGTAAATTGAGTGATTGCAATTAATAAAAAATGTAAAAATAAAATAATTTTAAATTTGATTTTTTCTATAAATTTAATTCTAAAAGAAATTTCATAATGCAAGTTATTTATATTGTTTCTTGTATAAATATTATTTTTAATAATATAATAATTATAAATTATTTGACTAAGAAAAATAATAATTATAATAAACATATTAAAAAATTCTGAAAATAAAATATTAAATGAAGAATAAAGACATAATAATAACGTAACATCTAATTAATAAAATAAAAAATAAATTTACAATAAAATATTTTTATGATAACAATTTTAGTTTCAACTAAATTCCTTCTTTGTTCTTGATTTAAATGAAAAATATAAATTTCACTTTTCCAAATTGATAAAATTATTTTAGGCTGAAGAATAGAAAATGAAAGAAAATAAATACTTCCAGCAAAAATATATATAAAAAAAAATCTCTAAATAATAAATAAATAAATACTTCATCATATAAAGCTATTTTAAAACATTGAAACCCAATTACACAATCAAAAAAGCTTTTTCCAAATAATGAATAAGGACAATACTAAGATAAATTAAATAATAATTTTTACTTTAATTGATTCAAAATCTTTATCTTTAATTATATCTAATATTGTTAAATAAATAACAAAATGAATTCCTCCAATTCCAATTAGAAATTTTCCAAAAATAAATATTTTTTGAAATATACTATAATTATCAGATAATAAATTGAAATTAATAATTGAATCATTTAAATATAATTTCCCATTTAAATTATAATTATAAATACCTGATTGATTAATATCAAAACTTAAATTTCCTAATATTTGAAATGAATTGGTTTTCTTAAAATTATTATATTCAACAATTGAAATTATTGTAGTTGGAATATTAATAAAATATGATGAATTATTATATTTTGAAATTTGACTTAATCTATTATCAGAAAAAGGAATTTGAAAAGTATTTGAAATTAGTATAAAATTATTACTTTCTCCTTTTTTTAATAGTAAAATTTTAAAAATAAAAGAAAATTCATCATTAGAAGGAAATTTCTTTCTTGAAAAAAATAATTTAGTTTCATTAAATTCATTATATTTTGAATTATTTGTAGAGCATAATCCTTCAAAACTATATTCAAAAATATCAAGAAAAAATAATTTTTTTTCTTTATTATTCATATTTGATTTTATCTCACTATAATTCAAAAAATGTTTTGATAATAAAGAATTAATACTATAATATTGAGAAGTTAATTCATTGAATTTAGAATAAAAAAACATTAAATAAAATGGTATCAATATGACATGAATATTTTTAAAATTATGAAATAATTGTATTATTTTTGATGTTATTTTTTTAATGAAATACATTTTTATATTTTATAAATATTGAATTACTTAATTTTTTTAATATATATTTATATATATATATACTAATATATTAAATATTCTAATGTTATAAAAATATTGTTTTTTAAACTTTAGATTAAAATTAATTATAATTAATACATTTTTGTAAAAAATCTGAAAAGTTTTTTATATCTATTATTTCCCCTATCAATAAAAAAAAAGACATAAAAAACAACAAATAGTACAACAATTAATAAACAAATTGATAAAATATTTTCAATTATTATTGCTTGATTATATATATTTCCAATATCTTTCATAATAAAAAAAGAATAAGTTTTAAAAACAAATTCAAAAACATAATCAAAATTTAAACCTATTCTAATTAAATCAGTATTAGTTAATAAATCATAGACAATCATTGTTCTATTATTAGAATTAATAAAGTCAAAAAAAAGATTTGTTAATTCTTGATACATATAATTTAATTCTGTAAGTAAACCATATTTTGTACAACCTTCATTATAAATATAGCATACTTTAACTTTTTCATTAATCATTGAAAAAACAGAAAAAGAATCTTTAAATTGGTCTAAAACAATATATAAAGAACCTAATACACTAGCAAAACAAATATTAGCTTCTAAATTAAATTGTTTTTCCCATTTTTGTGTTTCTATTAAAATATTTGATTTTTTACCTAAAAAAATTCTTAAATTATTTTCAACCATTCTACCTTCTATATATAAAACTGGATAATATGAATCTTTCATAGATATAAGTTGAGTATTGTTATTATATTCATATTTAGTATTATAAAAATTTAAATATTCATCAATTAATTTATTTTTATTATAATCTTCATATGTTCCTATATATGATATATTAACTAATGTAAATGATATACTTGCATAATAAGTTAATTCACTTCCTTTTGGAATTCTTTCTAAAAAATTCATTGCCATAATTATTGCAAAAATAAATTTATTTTTATTTGAATATGCTAATATTATATTTATTATTATTATTGATGAAATAGCTATTAAACAAATTGTTAAGACTAAATATGAGATTAACACTGTTTTTGGTAAATAAATACTTTTTTTAATTTCATTTTTTTCATCTTCATTAAATATATTTTCTTCTTTTTTTTGATTATTAGAATGATGATTTTTCTGTTTTTTTAAATTTTTAATTGAGGATTTTCTAGATTTTCTTGGTTTATTTAATATATGACTATATTCAACGTTTTTATTTTTTGCAATTTCAAATTTTACAATTGATTTTTCATTAAAATTCTCACATATTAATCTTAAATGATAAACTCTATTTTCAAACAAATATTGATTTATATTATTTTCTTCAGGGTTAAAAATATATATTAATAATCTTGTAATTTCATTTTTATCAATTGTTAATTTATAAAAAATTATAAAATAACATATAAAAGTAAATATTATAATTACACTACCATAAATATAAATAAATTCAAAAAAACTTTTATAATAATCAACCAGTATTTTAGTTGATTTTGATGTTATTGATTCAAAAAAGACTTTAAAATTTTGTAAAGTATTATGCATTCCATAAATATGAAGTGCTTCTAAATATGAAGGAGGATCAAAATCTTTTGATAAATTTAAATAACGACCATTAATCAATAATGAATAATTACATTTATTGTCTTCTGCTGTGTTATAGACTTGATACATATAATATAATATTAAATTTATTTCATCTAAAATAGTTGATTTTCTTGTTCTAATTTCCCAATTGTTTTCAATTGAACTAAATTTTAGATATTTATATAAGTCATTATATAAATCACAAAGTTTATTATTTCCTTTTATTTTATTTAAATATCCATAAAATTTTGATAAATCTTCTTTTAAATTTAATATTTTAGGATATAAAAACACTTGTGTATTAAAAGGAAAAGCTTGAAAAGTTGATTGAAAACATAAAGTTAAAGAATAAATTGAAGATAAATAAAAATTTGTTTTTAAAATTTCAATATAAACATTAAATTGAAATAATTCTTTATGTACATTAATTTTTTTATTTTTTAATATCATTAAAATAATACTTAATACAATAACTACCCCAAATGCAGTAAGGAAAAAAAATTGATAATTTTCTAAAAATTTCTTTTGAATATTTGTATTATTTAAAAAATTATATTTTAAATTATTCATGTTTATTTTCTTTTTTATAAAACTATTATTATGATTTAAATTTTGATGATTATCATTAATTCTTTTAATTTCATTATTAGCTAAATTTTGTATTAAATTTATTTCTGAAAAACCACCTTTACTATCATCAACAAAAGGTAATTTTGAATTAATTAAACTTCCATTTAAACTAGGACTTAAATTACTATTTTCAATATTAATAATTTTAGAAACATCTTCCATTGAACTTTGCATTATTGAAAAATTTGTTGTTGAACGTAATAAATTATTTTGAGAATTTTCAGAACGTTTAGTTTGAAATTGAATTGTATTTAAATGAATCATTGATTTCTTTTTATAATCTGTTAAAATATGACGTAAATTCTTTGTTGATTCTTTTGCATGAGTTATATTTACTTTTTCTTTCATTTTCATTATATAATATTTTTTATTTCCTATTTCTTTTAAGTAATAATCTAAAGTAAAAATTATATTTTGTTCTCTTTTTGATAATTGGTTTGTTTTTCTATTTACTTTTCTTCTATTATTAAATTTTGATAGATTTTTATATGAAGAATTTGTAAATCTTTCAATTAAACAACTTGTTCTATTATACCATTCATTATCTAATCCTTTTTCATCTAATATTTCATTTATATTATTAATTCCTGATAAAATATTATATTTTGATATATTTGATGTAAAATGAAATTTTTTATTTTGTAAATATTTAATTTTTTCTTTTATTGCTCTTAAATAAAAGATTTTTTCATTTGAAATACTTGAAAAAATTGAATGTGCTTTATTATCAATAGATAATGAATATTTAAGGTTTTCATTGTTTGTTTTTTTTTCTAAAGGAGGAATTCCAAAAAATTCATTAAATGTTACATTCAATAGTTTAATTCTTTTTATATCAAAAAAAAAATTATCTTCAAATTCTTTTGAAATATTTAAAAAATAACCATCATAATCTAATAATAAATCATATATAATAGTTGATTTTTCATATGTTTTAATTATATTAATATTTGTTATTATTTTAACAAAATAATATAAAGTTGGAAAGACTGAACTCTTTAATGAAATATTTATTAAACAATTTTCCCTATTTAAAATATATGAATTTGATGATTGAAATTTGCCATTATGAATTAAAGTAAATTGTTTTAAAATTAAATTATGTTCTTTACGTATTTCATAAGGTATTAAATCTTGGAAATCTTTATCAATCATTTCTTCTTGTGTATAATTTAAATAATTTGAAAGAAAATTATTACAATATGATACTGTAAAATTATCAGTTTTATTTTGAGAAAGAATTAAAGGATAATTCATATTAAATTCACTAAAATCAGTTTCAATGTTTTCATTAATTAAATCGTAATTAATTTTTGAATTAAATTTATTTGTTAAATGATTTGGAATTTTTTTATGGATTAAAATAAAATAATTTGATAGAATATAATTCATTTCATAATTTTTAATTACTTTATCATTTTGATGTCTACTTTTTACATAATTAATTATTGTTTTTTCAATATTATCATCAAATAATTTAATTTTATTACAAGTAATTAAAAATTTTTTAAATGATTTATGATTCATATTACCTATTTTACTTTTTGTTAATATTTTTCTAAATGATAAAATATTTTCTAAATGATTTAAATTTTCCTTTATTAAATATTTTATATTCTGAGAAAAAGTTAAAAAATGAATAAATTTCTTCATTTCTTGAATTTGATTAAATAAATTTTTCTCAATATTTTTCCTATTTGAAATTATAAAATATATTTTTTGATTGTTTTTATTTGATTGAATTCTCTTAAGAATTTCTTTTTTTGTTTCATATAAAAAATATTTTGTTATTAAACTTAATTTTAAATTACAATTTAAATACATTGAACATAAATACATTGCATAATATTCTCTATTTCTTATTGAAAAAATATATTGACAATGAAGAATTAGATATTCTTCAAATTCTCTATTAAATCTTTTCATTTTAAATAAATAATTTATCCTATTTACAATTTCTTGTTCACCTATAATTGCATATTCATCTTTTTTTAAACGATTTTGTATATTTTTTAAAACTAATTTTTTTTCAATTAAAGAACAGAAACAATCTTTTTGTTGGCATTTTTTTTTATGAAAATATAATATTTTATATAATTCAAAATTTGATGGATCTTTTCTATATATAAAGAACAATTTAAAATATAAATAAATTTCAGAAACATATCTATTTTTTTCATCAATTTTAAATAAATTTAATGATAATTTTTCAGAAAAATATTTAATATTAAATTTTGTAATAAAAAAAAAAATAAAATATGAGGATAATATAATTAATATTAATTTATAGATAGAATATTTTTGGGTCATATAATTATTTTCTTTCATATAAGTATACATTAATATTTCAAATATTCCACTATACCAAGAAAAACATACTATAAATAAAATAAATAAAGGAATCGGAGAATCATAGTAATAAGTGAATTTTCTAAATGATAATAATAAATAAATACTACAAAAAAAAATTGCAATAATACAAATTAAAAATCTATATTGATGATATTTATGATCATTAAATATATAACTAAATCCTATAAAAGGTTGAAAACAAGTTAAAATTAATGAAATAATTTTAATTGGTTTATTTGAATTAATATCAATAGCATATTGATTTATAAACCCTTTTGTATCATTGATATAAATAATCAAAAAATCAATTAATATACAAGAGATAAATGAAATAATATTAAAAACCATTATTATTAGTTTATTTATTTTCATTTCGTATAAAAAAAAATTTGATAAATATTTTTCATTTTTTTTCACATTATCTTGATTTAATAATACTATTGCAATACCAAAAAATAGAAATTCTTCTAATAATTGACTAATAGATGATATTAATATTAATATCCAAGAAAAAACTTTTAATTCTTGCTTAAAATATGGAAATTGATTAAGATATTTATTTAATTTAATATCTATAATAGATGAAGTATATAAACTTATTTTTCTTAGACGTATGTAAATAAATAAAAAATATAAATCAAATGATAAAATTAAAACTAATATTATTATGCAAATATATTGATAATAATTTGAAATAGCATTAAAAGAAGAATCAAATAATAATATCTTCGATAATAGTGAATATAAAGATGTTATATTATATTTTTTTGATTCAAAATCCCTTAAATTTTGAGTAGCTAATATTAAACCTACATATTTGAATATGAAATATATATAATAAAATATTTTTGAAGAAGGAATATTTTTTCTAATATTTAATATTAATTTCAAATTTATTCTATCATTAATCATTGATTTATTTAAAAAAAAATTATAATTTTTATTTTTATTTTTTTATTAGTTTATATATTTTATTATAATGACTATATAGTATTTATTAATTACTTTTTAAAAATATTTATAATATCAATGTAACAATTTTATAATTATTAAATACATATTTTTGCAATCAAATAATTATTAATATATAATTAATATATTATATTTTATTTTTTATTTTCATAGATAAATTATCAAAAATCATATAATCTGTTTTTGAAGCATTTTCGGGACTAATAATATTTCTAAAATACGATATAACTGAATTTTCAATTTCATTATTTTTAGTATTTATTATATTTACTATATCCTCATTCTTTCTTAAATTTATTTTTTTCAAAAGAAACAAACTATTATTTTGTCCTTCATTTAAAATTAATTTTTTTAAAAAATCAAATTGTTTTGAAATTTCAAAATATTTACTTGATTGAATTAAATTAATATAATACCAATCTAAAATATTATAACTTTGTTTTTTTAAATAATTTGAATAATTTGATTTTTTATAACAACAAAAAAAAAATCTCATTTTGAATTTTTGAATTAAAAAATTTTTCAAAGAAATATCTTCATCATACAGATTAAAATAATTACCAATTGTAGGTTTCATATTTTTCTTATGAATTTTATTTATCATTTCAATATCAGATTGTTCAAAAGAGGATTTATTAATTTTATTTTTCTTAATTGAAGAATCATTCATAAAATTATTAAAAACAATGTTATTATTAATAAAATTATTATGAGAATACTTTTTTAATGGCATTTTAAATTTTTTTTTTTCTTTATCAGTATTAATACTGTTATTTTCTTCTTTTTCATTTGTTGTAAAATTAGGAGGAGTTGATAATATATTTTTATTAATATATTTTTGATTTTCTATATTTGATAAAATAGGATAAAATTTACTTTTTTTATTGGATTTTATATAAGGAGTTGAAATACTTTTATGCAATAATAAAAAATTCCTTTCACTTTTTTTTTCAAAATAAAAAAAATGTTTTATTACTTCTATTTTTAGGATATTACTACCTATAAAATGCGAAAGAGATTCAAAAAAATATGCCACAACATTAATAACACTTGAAGTAATTGCAATTACATTTTGAATTTTCATATAATATCTTGTATAATAATTTTTTTCCATTGAAGTATATAAATTTATTTCATATATTTTAGTAGAAGAACCTTCTTTAGTTAAATCTTCATCTGAAAAATATGCATATGTATTTCTAAATGAATCTACTCCCCATTTTGTTATATTTTTATATTCATTTAATAACCATCCTTTATCATCATTCATTATTGTTTTCTTTAAAAAAAGATCATCATTTCTTTGTAATCTATAACTTAAACAGTAATAATAATTTTTATATCTTCTTATTAATGGTTCATTATAAGATAAAGGATTAAATTCAACTAAAGGATAATATAAAGCAAAAAATTTAGGATCATCTTGATTTAAAAATTCTCTTAATGTATCTAAAGATGTACATTTAGAATTATTAGCAGAATATTGTGCACCATCTTCACAAAAGAATACTTGTATTTCAAAATAATATAAATTATTACTATCCCAATATCCTCCAAATTTTTTTCCTCCCAATTCAGGACAATATAGTTTACCATAAGTTTTAGTTAAATTAACATCAGGAAAATCACTATCATTACATACATGATAAGGGAGAAATTCATCTTTAATAATTGAATGATATTCTCCATTTTTTGCTTGTTCTGTGGTATAATAATATATTTTAAAATATAAAATATTTGAAGCATCAATAAAATGAGCATCATAATCTTCTATTCTAAAAGCAAATAAAACTTTTTCTTGATTTAAATCAAAATATTCATAACTTAAAGTATTTTCTATTGACATTGTTACTGAAGGGTTTTTTCTATATAAAAAATTATGTTCAAATTTTACAAATAATATCATTGATACTATTATTAGTAATATTGTTAAAATTCCACCAAATGCTGTATTTCTTTTTAATGTCTTTCCTGAATAAAGGTGAAATTTTATTCCTAATATATCTATTGTTCTGAGAAATTTAATCAACATTTTTTTGATTTTATAATTTATAATTTATTTTGAAAATAAATAATAGTAAAAAAATTTTTTTAAGAAATCCAATAATATTTCATTTTAACATTTTTAATATATAATATAAATATGATATTTCAATAATGATTATTATATTTTTTTAAAAGATATTATCAATTTAAATTGAAAAGAAAGAAAATTAAAACAAAATTTAATAAAATAATTTTATAATTTTTATTTCTCATATATATGTTTTAAAATTAAATTCTTTTAATATAAATATTAAAAAATTAGATTTAAAATTTCTAAAAAAAAATTAATTTAATTATTGAATGCAAATGGTAAAGAATTTATGTTAATAAAAAGAAAAAAATAATATTTTTAATAATATATGAAAAGTGCAATATTTAATTAATTCTATATATAAAAAATAATGAAAAAAATATTATGATATAGTTGCAATATTTTCTGTTACAATTTTCAGGATTGCTTTAAAATTTTAACGGGGTTTTGAACAAATTTTTTTATTTTTTTTTCAAATAATCCAAGATACTAATTATAATTGGAATGACTACTCAAATATGAAAAAAAATATAATATGAGAAAATTTTTTTGATTATTGAATATTGAATAAAATGAATGGCTGTGAAATTAAAATATTTACACAAAATTAAATTAAAATGAATAATGTAAAATAATTATTGAGGATTAAAATGATGATAATAAAAAAATATTTCTATAAAAGAAAATACAAATTAAGACACTAAGTAAATATTATAGTAATTATATATAATTATTTAATTATAATGAAAAATGAATTGAAATAATTGTGTCTCCAAGACTATTTGAAAATTTTTGGTACAAATATGAGTTTTATGGAAATATCTGCTTTTATTATGATATTATCATAAATTAATTCCAAATCATATAATATTTTAAAAAATAACTTATAATATTAATTTAATTATTCAAATATTTATAAATCCATCATATTAAAATAAAATATTGATTTATTCAAATTATTTTCAAATTCAATATTATATAATTTTATTATTATTAAATAATAAAATTCTTAACAAATTTTTTAAAGTATTTCATTCATTTAATTATTTATTTAAAAACTCTGTTGTTGTGTAATCAAAATCATCATCCAATTCATTAACTCTTTTTCTTCTTTGTTTATTTAAAATTTTAAAAATAATAAAAATTAATCCTACTATTATTATAATAAGTAAAAACGTTATTATAATTATTAAGATTGAATTATTATGTTTCTTATATTTATAAAAGCCTATAATCTTTTTATCTTTATCAAAATATATAGAATATTTTTTTAAAAAATATTTTCCAAAAGACCATTTATTTATATTATCATAAAAGAAAATAACTATAAAAAATTTTTTATTCTCAAATTCAACAAATAAATCTTTAGGTTCAAAAACAAAACTATACTCGATACTTTTTAATTCAAAACATAAATTTTTCATTAGACTCAAATCAATATCTTTTTCACATTCATAATATATACTTTTTCCATATGATAAACTTTTCTGATTACATTTCTCTTTATTTTTATCAAAAAAATCCTGTTTAATACTATTAAGAAAATTTATTGGAGCAATGATAAATTCATGATTAAGTTCAATCATTACTCCAGTACTTCTATTAAATGTGTAATTTCCATAATGAATATTATCAAACAAAATTCCCCAAGTTTGTTGAATTTCTACTTCTTCAAAATTTCCGATTCTTATTCTTAAAAAATTATCATTATCTTCTTCATATGGATTTTCCCCTATAATTAATTTTCCATTATCATTTTTAGAATTAAATTCAAATCTAAAAATATAATTATCTATATATTTTTTCTCTTTTAATTGATTTAAAAATGTATATTTTGGAAATTCTTGTTTTGAATAAACTTTATTTGGTTTTAATCCAATAATTACTGTTGATAATATTTGATCCGCATAATTATCATTAAGTTCAGTTACTAAAGCAAAATTTAGTTTATCAAAATTTTTATTTCCTATTTTTATTTTATCTTCTGCAAATTCACCACTATTAAAATATTCTAATAAAAAAAATCGAATTGATTCTATTAATTTATATGTTGAAGATAATTTATGATAAAATAAAGGAGAAATTTTAGATTTTGATTCATTTGATAATATGAATGTATAATATGAATTTAAAGAAAACATTGCTATAAATTTATTTGATGGAGTTCCAATTTCAATTTCTGTACCTATTGTTGAATTATACATTACATTCATATAATTTGATATATTTTTTTCTAATAAAGGATAATAAGTTTTAAAAGGAATTTCTAATATTTTTTTTGAATTTATTGTTAAATAAATCAAAGAGAAGATTGAAAATAATATTTTTTTCATATTGTTTATAAAAATGTCATTTAAATATTTTACAATAATTGAATTAAAAAAATTACAAATATATAAAAGATTTTAAATTTCCATTTAATTCAGATTATTTATATAATTAAAATGTAAAATATAAATAAAAAATAGAAGTGATTATTAATAAAGAAAAATATATTTTAATAATATAAAATGTAAAATCCCTAAATTTTTATTTTTGAAATTATCTTTTATTAATTATTTAATTTTTTTAATTATTTACTTGATATAATATTTTGAATGTTTATGAGAAAATATTTTCTTGAAAAAAAATAATATAATTATCTCATCATTTTTAAATTAATATGTAAAAATTGATTAATATTTCAATATTCAATTATTTCCTTAATTGTATTAATTATAAAAATGAATATTTTTAAATTAATTGAAAAATTGTCAAAAAAAAAACTCAAAAAAATGAAGAGTGAAAAGTTAATTTATTTTTATTTTTTCATTAGGTTTTTTAAATATTTTTAAATTTA
>JAEEGL013479260.1_pt1 | contig 12982 bp, 10 predicted proteins | sample 9134231 | NCBI WGS metagenome assembly JAEEGL01 (sample SAMN16246548, study PRJNA631951) | gut metagenome | biome: gut microbiome; feature: rumen; material: fiber-attached | host: Bos | place: Iran: Karaj | collected 2018-10 | reverse complement strand
CCTTAAGGAATTGTATAATAATGAAAATATCCCTTCGAGGGGGCTTCGAAATGATCAGCTTATGCAACGATTGGGAATTCGTCCGCGATCCGGGCGAAAGCTTCTTGCGGGGCCAACCCACGCCTCAGGCTGTGGAAAGCGTCCGTCTTCCCCATAATGTGTGCGAGCTTCCGCTGCACTGTTCCGATCCCGAGGAATACTGCGGCGTTTTCGGCTACCGCAGGACGGTCGATATAGAGGACGAAACGAAGAGGTATTTTATCCGCTTTGACGGTGCGGCGCACGTGATGACTCTTTACGTCAACGGCGTGAACGCCGGCTCCCATTTCTGCGGCTATACCGCGTACCGGGTCGAGATCACTTCCCTTCTCCGCCGCGGAAGGAACAGCATCGCCGTAAAGCTCGATACGAACGAACGCACCGACGTGCCGCCCTTCGGCAACGTGATGGATTATCTGGGCTACGGCGGGCTTTACCGCGAAGCATGGCTCGAAATAAAGGGATCGAGCGTTATAGAGGACGTTTTTGCCGCCGCTTACCATGACGGTCACTTGAAGGTGAACGTTGATGCGGGCGGCGATTTTTCTTCTTTGCGGTATGAGCTTTGCGACGGCGAGCGAATACTGCATGAGCACAGCGGGAACGAAGCGGAATACGAGGCTCTGATAGAAAACATCGTTCCGTGGTCGCCCGAGTGCCCCAAGCTTTACACTCTGCGCGTCGAGCTTTATGGCGCGGACTGCGCGCTCGCCGACGAAAAGGAAATACGCATAGGCTTCCGCACGGCCGAATTCAAGGCGGACGGGCTTTATCTGAACGGCGAAAAATACTTCATGCGCGGGCTCGACCGCCATCAGTGCTGGCCCTATATAGGCTACGCCGCACCCGCCTCGCTGCAGTATGAGGACGCGCGGATATTGAAGCGGGAGCTCTGCTGCAGCGCCGTGAGGACGAGCCACTACCCCCAGAGCCAATACTTCATCGACGCGTGCGACGAATTGGGGCTCCTCGTGTTTACGGAGATCCCCGGCTGGCAGCATATAGGCGGCGAGGAATGGAAGCTGCGCACCATTGAAAACGTGCGCGAGATGGTGCTCCAATACAGGAACCACCCCTCCGTGATCCTCTGGGGCGTCCGAATAAACGAAAGCCGTGACGACGACGATCTTTACCGCAGGACGAACGAGCTGTGCCGCTCCCTTGATCCCACCCGGGCGACGAGCGGAGTCCGCTTCATTAAAAAGAGCAGCCTTTTGGAGGACGTTTACGCCTACAACGATTTTTCATACGGCGGAAAGGGCCGGGGCGTTCTCCGCAAGAAGGACGTTACCCCCGATATGGGCAAGGCGCTCCTCGTTTCGGAGCATAACGGGCATATGTTCCCCACAAAATCCTTCGACAACTGCGAAAGAAGGCAGGAACACGCCCTCCGCCACGCAAAGGTGCTTGAGGCGGCGTATTCTTCCGGCGAGCACGCGGGCTGTTTCGGCTGGTGCATGTTTGATTACGCGACCCACAAGCAATTCGGCTCGGGCGACAGGATCTGCTATCACGGCGTTATGGACTCCTTCCGCAATCCCAAGCAAGCGGCGGCGGTCTATGCCTCGCAGGGGGAAGAGACCCCCGTGCTGGAGATAGGCTCATCGATGGAGATTGGCGATCATCCAGCCAGCATATTGGGCGACATTTACGCCTTTACCAATGCCGACGAGGTGGAGCTTTACAAGAACGGCGAATACCTGACGAGCTTCCGCCCCGAAAAGTCCGGTCTTCCCCATCCCCCCATAAGGATAGACGATCTTGTGGGCGAAAGCTTATCAAAGCATGAAAACATGAGCGGCACGAAGGAGAGGTTGATCCGTGAGAGCCTTAACGCCGCGGGGCGTTACGGGATGGACGGGCTGCCGCTGAAATATAAGCTTTACATGGCGCGCTGCCTGCTCTTCCACGGAATGACCTATGAGGAGGGCTACCGCCTTTACGGCAAATACATAGGCAACTGGGGCTCCGAAGTGCCCTCATGGCGATTCGCCGCAAAGAAGGACGGGCGCGAGGTCGCAAGCGTTATAAAGCAGCCCTCGGCAAAGCTTCATTTCGAGGTCAAGGCTTCACGCATCGGCCTGCGCGAGGGCGATACCTACGACATGTCGCTGATCCGCATACGCATCGCGGATGAATTCGGGCAGACGGCGCCCTATGCGCAGATCCCCGTCACGCTGGAGCTCACGGGCGAAGCGGAACTTGTCGGGCCTTCCGTCGTGACCGCGGAAGGCGGAATGTGCGGCACGTTCATCAAAACGATCGGGAAAGCCGGCATCGCGAGGCTCAAGCTCACCGCTCCCCATATTGAACCCGAAATACTTTATTTTGATATAAAATAAGGAGGAAATCATGAAAACAAGACGTCTCACCAAGAAAGAAATGCGCATCTTTGCGGTCGGTCAGTTGGGCTGGTCCATTTTGAGCGGCATAATCACCGCGTGGCTCGTGACCTTCTACCTTCCTACGACTAATGACATCAAGGCAGGCGCCCCCACCTATCTGCCTTCCGGACTCATCATACTCGGAATACTCACGATACTCGGTCTTATCAGCTTCATCTGCCGTATATTCGACGCCGTGACCGATCCGCTCATCGCGTCGCTTTCCGACAGGAGCAGCAATCCCAAGGGCCGCCGCATTCCGTTCATGAAGCGGGCCGCCATCCCGTTCGCGGTAATTGCCGTTCTCGTTTTCTTCGCGCCCCAGCCCAACCCCGCCTCCATTAGCTGGGTGAACATTATCTGGGTGCTCGCGGCGCTCATTCTCTTCTATCTCTTTATGACCATGTACTGCACCCCCTACAACGCGCTGATCTCCGAGTTCGGCAAGACGCAGGAGGATCGCATGTACATCTCCACCGCCATTTCGCTTACGTTCTTCTTCGGTACCATGATAGCGTATCTGCCCTTCGTTCTGGCAGGCGTGCTGCGCGGCTTCGGGATCGATTTCCCCTGGAGCTACCGCATCTGCTTCATAGTGCTTGCGGTGATAGCGATGATCTGCATGCTCATTCCCGCGTTCAAGCTCAACGAAAAGGATTTCGTTGACGCCGTTCCTTCCGATACCAACACCTTCAAGAGCTTGGCCAAGACCTTCAAGAACAAGGAATTCCTTAAATTCTCGGCCTCCGATATAGCCTATTTCATAGCTCTTACGCTCTTCCAGACGGGTCTTCCCTTCTTTGTAAAGGTATCAATGAAGCTTGATGAGAGCTTCACCATGTACTTCCTCGGCGGCATGACCGTACTCTCCGCCTGCTTCTATCCCGTCGTATCCGGTCTCGTCCGCAAGTTCGGCAAGAAGAAGCTCGTCATCGCGGGCTTCCTCGGCCTTGCGCTTGCTTACGTCGTGACCGCGCTCATCAACGTCATTCCCGGCTTTACGGGCATCATTCCCGGCGTGCTGATAGTCGTTATCGCTGCCTTCCCGATGGCGCTGCTCGGCATCATCCCTCAGTCCATAGTCGCCGACGTCGCCGAAGAGGACGCCATCCGCACGGGTGAAAAGCGCGAGGGCATGTTCTTCGCGGCGCGCACCTTCGCGATGAAGCTCGGCCAGTCCGTCGCCATGCTCGTCTTCACCTCCCTCGCCGTTATCGGCGCGGCGCAGGATCTTAAATCCAACGACCTGACCGCCTCCCCCATCGGGCTCCGCATAATCGCGATAGTCGCGGTCGTGTTCTGCGTATTGGGCGCCGTCATACTCGCCCTCTACAATGAGAAGAAGGTCATGAAGACCATCGAAGAAGAGCACGCGAAGGAAAACCTTCCCGAATAAAAACCCCAAGCCCCGCCTGCGGCACGGGCAAACCGCCATACCGCCGGGCGGGGCGGCATTTTCAAAAAAACCGGCAAATAATGCCGAGAAAGGCCGCCCTTTTCGGGCAAAGGATCTGACAATGGACAGAACAAGCGTTATATTCGGCAACAGGATGGATGAAAAGACCATCCGCAAGGCCGAAAAAAGCAAGGCAAAGTTTATAAAGAAGTTCGGCGACGATACGGGCAAGGTCTATCACCTCGGCCTCGAGCTCATAGAGCAGATACCCGAGCTCGGGATACAGAACCTCGTCCATTCGGACGAGCCGCTGAAGCTGCCCGAAAACCCGCTCGTGGTGGGCAATATCCGCATGGGCTTCGGCCATTACCGCATAGCTATGGCGATAGCCTCCTGCGCGAAGCACCTGGGCTATACGCCGCTTTGGTTCGACCTCGCCTCATTCGACGCGACGGGCTCCAAAATGATAAGAAGCCAGAACGAGCTGTATTCAATGGGCTCCAAGCTTTCGCAGAAGATAGGTCTCTTCAACAAGCTCGTGTGGGAACCCTTGAATTCCGAAGGCTTCCGTAAGATCACCTACAACGCCGCGGATCAGAAGAATTCGGAGCTGCTCGTTCCGCTGTTTTGCGATCTGCCCAAGGATATCCCCTACGTCGGCACCCACGTCTGGCCCAGCCAGGGCGCGGTGCACGCGGGGCTCACCCACGTTGTGAACGCCATCCCCGATAACTGGCCCATGGGCCTGCATCTGGCAGAGGGGAGCATTCACGCCGTGCAGACGCCCTTCGCATATCTCGGCTACAAAAAGCTGAACGGCATGGCGAAGGAAAAGCTCAAGCCCATGCCCGACGATGATCTCGTCAGGGTAGGTCACTATATAGACCATGAGCTCGTTTCAAATATCGAATACGACTGCGAAAAGCGCGTTGAAAGGCTCGAAAGCGGCGCTCCCGTAAGGTTCCTTATGACGGTCGGCGGAGCAGGTGCGGGCGGAGACCTCTACCTTGCTATGGCGAAGTACCTGTACGGGCTCGTCAAGGAGGGCAAGGCTCAGCTCATGATCAACTTCGGCGATCATCTCGATATGTGGGACGTGTTCAAGAAGCAGGTCCCCGAGCTTTGCGAAAACACCCGCACCTTCTTCAACGATTACGCGGGGCTTAAGGCTTGGGCGGAGACGCTGGACGGCGTTTCCAAGGGCGTTTACGCATTCTGTCATAACGACATTTTCGAGGCGGTCTATTCCACCAACCTTCTTATGCGCAAGGCGGACGTGCTCGTGACGAAGCCCTCCGAGCTCGCGTTCTACCCTGTGCCCAAGCTCCTGATGCGCCATATAGGCGGGCATGAGGTTTACGGCGCCGTCTATTCGCGCGAGATGGGCGACGCTACCTATGAATGCGAGACGGCTCCCGCGCTCTGCGACATGATCTCCACCCTCGTTTCCGACAAACAGATATTGAAGCAAATGTGTGCGCGCATAGTTGAGCTCAAAAATGCCCGCGTCTATGACGGCGGCTATGAGGTCGTTAAGCTTGCCGCGCGCGGCAGAGAATAATACTCACAAACGGAGGCTTAAATGAACGTTTCGAACGGGATCAAATACACCCTTCTCCTTGGGAACGACGGCGAAGGCTCGGCTTATGAGCAGCAGATCCCCATTGCTTGGGAAGAGGGCGAAGGCTCCTTCAGAAAGGCTGTGGTCCGCATTGCGCCCACCGTTGAAAAGGGGAGCGTGATCACCGCCAGCGCGCTGCTCCGCATAAAGGATACCGCCTCCGCGCGGGTGTTCATGAACGGCTATCAGACGTGGACCTATTGCCCGGAGTATTCCTCCCGCAGCCGTATCCGCGGCATGCACGGGATACCCAATGCGATAAAGCACGCATTCTCGCTCGACCGTTACGGCGATTATCATTTCGTCGATTACCCATTTAAGCGCGGCGTAGTGCACGGCGTTTCCTACTGCTATTTCAGGGAGGGCTCAAAGTTCCTTCTTATAGGCTCGCTCGATGAAACCAACGGCTACACCCTCTTCGAATACTCCTACAAGGGGCAGCTTCTGACCATCCGCCGCGACTGCGAAGAGCTTGAGGTCGAGGGCCGCTTTGAAGTGTTCAGCCTGTTCATCGCCGAAGGCTCCGAGGACGAGGTATTCGACGCATGGTTCGACGCGATGGGCATAAAGCCCATAACGACGGAGCCCATTTCCGGCTATTCGAGCTGGTACAACCGCTATCAGGATATTTCCGACTCCACCATAACGGAAGATCTTACCGGCTGCGCGAAGGTCATGCGCGGGGGCGAGCTCTTCCAGATAGACGACGGCTGGGAGCCCTTCGTGGGGGATTGGCTCGAATGCGACTCCGCAAAATTCCCGAACGGCATGCGCGCCTCTGCGGAGGCCATCCACTCGAACGGCTACAAGGCGGGGCTTTGGCTCGCGCCGTTCGTTGCGCAGAAGGGCTCGAAGCTTATTGCCGAGCACCCCGACTGGCTGTATCTGCACAACGGAGAACCCTGGCTTTTGGGCTCGAATTGGGGCGGGTTCTATTCGCTCGATATTGATAATCCCGAAGTTATCGACTACATACGGAGGGTCTTTTCCCGCGTTTTCGACGAGTGGGGCTTCGATCTTGTGAAGCTCGATTTCCTTTACGGCGCGGCGCCCTTCGGCTCCGAAACGGAGACGAGAGCCGGCCGTATGATAAGGGCGATGAAGCTCCTGCGCGAGATCTGCGGCAGTCATCCGATATTGGGCTGCGGCGTCCCCGTGATGCCCGCATTCGGGCTCGTTGAATACTGCAGGGTGAGCTGCGACGTTTCGCTCGATTGGGACGACAAGCCCTGGATGCGCATGCTTCACCGCGAAAGGGTCTCCACAAGGCAAGCCATGGGCAACACCGTTTTCCGCCGCGAGCTGAACGGCAGAGCCTACCTTTCAGATCCGGACGTGTTCTTCCTGCGTGAAAAGAACATCCGCCTCTCCCCGGCTCAAAAGCTTAAGCTCGCAAAGATAAACGCGCTTTTCGGCGGGGTGCTGCTCACCTCCGACAACATAGGAGAATACGACGGCTCCGCGCTTGCCGCCTACAAGGACGTTATGAGCCTTCGCGGCGCAAAGGTGACGGGAGTCGAGGTGACGGGCAGGACCGTGACGGTCCGTTATATGGACGGTCCCGAAGAGGAGAGCATCAGCTTTGCCTGATCGAAGTAATAAAACCGCGGGGGCGCATTCGATTACGCCCCCGCATATTTTTTCTTTTTTCCTTATTTTTCCCATTGCTTTTATGTGCGCTTAGTGGTATTATAATTATACTATATTATACAAAGGGGTATCCGTCATGCAGGACAATCATAAGATCTTCGGTATGAAAAACAACGTCGCTTACGGCGTCTGCTTCATTCTCCCCATCGTCGCTGTGCTCGCGCTCATTCTTGACCGCGGTATGAACAGGGAAAACCGCGTCTTCATGTGGGAAGCCGTCCTCGGCTGGGCGGCGGCCTTTATTCTCGGCGCGCTGACTTTCTTCTGCCATCACGCGCTTGCGTGGGTAGTGCACGCCATCATGATATTTATAGGCGTTATCAATCTGCTCGGGAACGAAACGCATCTGCCCTTCGTTTCAATACTGGCGGAAAAGCTCGTTCGCTGAAAACCGATCCATCACGCCGTCCGATCCGTTCGGGCGGCTTTTTTTACACAAACCTTACATGCGGGCGGTTGAAATGATATGCTGCCGAGGATATAATATTCCTAAGCAAAAGGAGGCAATTACCATGCTCAATATCAGTCATCTGACAAAACGCTTCGGCGAAAAAGTCGCCGTTGACGATCTTTCCCTGCACATCAAGCCCGGCGAGATCTACGGTTTCATAGGTCATAACGGTGCAGGCAAGACCACCACGCTCAAAAGCGCGACTGGCATTCTTGCTTTTGACGAGGGCGAGATCCTTATAAACGGAATGTCCATTGCGGAAAAGCCCACCGCTTGCAAGCGGATCCTCGCCTACATCCCCGACGATCCCGCCCTTTACGAATACATGACGGGCATTAAATTCTTAAACTTTGTTTCGGATATATACGATATAGACTCCGATACCCGTACAGCGCGCATAAAGAAGTACGCCGATCTGTTTGAGCTGACGGGCGATCTTGCTCAGCCCATTTCCGCGTATTCCCACGGCATGAAGCAGAAGCTCGCCATAATCTCCGCCTGGATCCACGATCCGAAGCTCATCATAATGGATGAGCCTTTCGTCGGGCTCGACCCGAAGGCTTCGCACATACTGAAGGGCATGATGCGCGAAAAATGCAATGAGGGCGGCGCCATATTCTTTTCCACCCACGTGCTTGAGGTGGCTGAAAAGCTCTGCGATAAGGTCGCTATTATCAAGGAAGGCAAGCTCCAGACTGCGGGCACCATGGAGGAAGTCAAGGGCAACGAATCGCTCGAATCGGTATTCCTCGAGCTTGTGGAGTGATCGGAGGGCGTTATGTTAAAAGCGCTTATAAAAAAGGAACTGGCTCAGCTCGGCAATCTCTATTTCAGAAACAGGAAGACCGGCAAGCCCCGCTCCAAGGGCGCGGTGATCGGAATAGTGCTGCTGATGGTTTTCGTTTTCCTTTCAATGGGAATTATGTTCGGCGGCATGGCGACTGCGCTTGCTTCCGCTATGATCCCGCTTGGGAAGGACGTCTTCTTCTTTGCCATTGAGGGTCTGTTTACGATAGCGGTCGGCGTTATAGGAAGCGTTTTCATGACGCACGCCATCCTTTACAACGCGAAGGATAACGAATTCCTGCTCTCCATGCCCATAGAGCCCCGAAACATCCTTATAGCGAGGATGTTCACCGTCTATCTGTTCAACTTCATATTCTGCGCCGTGGTGTGGATCCCCATTATTATCGTCTATGGCTCTTTCGCGGGGTTCCGCTTCGATTGGCTCTGTCTTTCTATACTGCTCCTGTTCGTCATAGCGCTGCTCGTAACGGTGCTGACCTGCTTCCTCGGGTGGCTCGTCGCTTTGGCCACGAGCAGGATACGCAACAAATCATTGGCAAGCGTTGTATTCTCGCTCCTGTTCGTCGGCGGATACTATTTCCTGTATTTCAAGATGAACAAGTTTATAACGGCCATAATCGACCGCAGCGACGCCATCGAGAAGGGACTGCGCGGTTGGGGCTGGCCCATCTGGCAGTTGGGGCTCGGCGCCTCCGGCAAGCCGCAGGGTGCGCTCATATTCACGCTTTTCACGGTGATACTGTTTGCGATCACCGCCGCCATACTTTCCGCAACGCTTATACGTCTGCTCACCGTTAAGACTGCCGCCAGAAAGGCCGTCTATCGTGAGAGGCGTTCCGGGCAGAAGGCCGTATCGACCGCGCTCCTCAGAAAGGAGCTTGCAAGGTTCGGGGCAAGCCCCACCTACATTCTGAACTGCGGCATGGGGCTTCTCATGCTGATCGCCGCCGCCGTCGCAATACTGATAAAGGGCGAGGCCATAAGGAACTTTATGGGCATGCTGCTGGAGCGCTTCGGCTTCCCCGATATTGCTCCCCTGCTTACGCTTACGGCGGTGCTCCTGATCGCCTCGACGGTGATCATAACCGCCCCCTCCGTCTCGCTCGAGGGCAAAAACCTTTGGCTGGTGCAGTCCATGCCCGTCGATCCCAAATCGGTGCTTATGGCAAAGCTCAATCTGCACATGCTTCTTGCCATAATACCCGTTGCGGCCGCCTCTTCGGCTATCTGCATCGCGCTTAAGCTGCCCTTCCGGCAGTCTGTGCTGACCGTTGCCGCCGCGCTTTTGTTCATTTGGCTCATCGCGGAATTCGGCCTTTTGATGAACGTATTGAAGCCCAATTTCGATTGGACCAATGAATCCGTTCCCATCAAACAGGATCTGCCCGTATTGTTTACGATGCTCTTTGGCTGGGGCGCGACGCTGTTGCTGGCGGTGATAGGGTTCCTTGCACACAGGGCGATAGGAATAATCCCCGCCATTGCCGTGATACTGGGGATCGAGCTTATCGGCTCCGTAATACTGCACCGCGTGAACGCGGGGTTCGGGGCAAGGAGATTCTCCAAGCTGTAAGCATGTTTTTACGCATACAAAAATCGCGCCCCGCAAGGGCGGCTCCGCATAAGGAAGTTTTGAGAAAATGGTGCAGATCATGACGGTCTGCACCGTTTTCTTATGCTGTTTTCTCGGCAAGCTCCGAGATCAAGGCTTCGAGTTCGTCCTCATTGGGGATCGTGAAAAGCCCTACGCCGGTGAAGTAGATATCGACGGCTACTTGCTTTTTGCCGTTTATCTTCTCAGGAGCATGGATCTCAATGCGGCGGATAAGTGAGTTCACGAGCTCGGGAGTAAGTGTTTTTATATCCGTGCACTCGCGGACTGTTTTGAACAGCAGACGAAGATCCGTCTTCTTTTTCTCCTCCTTCGCGAGCTCGGCTTCAAGAGCTTCGGTCTCTGCGATAAGGGCGTGCTGCTCGGCTTCGTAATTGCCGTTCATCTTCAGGAAACGCTCGTCAGAGATCTTACCGTTTACGTTATCCTCATAGATGCGCTCTATTAGGCGATCGATCTCCTTGATACGCTTACGATTATTCTCAACGGCATGCTGCATGCGCTTGAGATCGAGTATCCGTGTTTTCTCCCGCTTCTGCTCCATAATGTAGACGAATACGGATTCATAGCAGCGGATGAAATCCACGAAATTGCTGATGCTTTCAAGAACGATCTTTTCGAGGACGACATTTCGGATATAGTGCGCAGCGCAAGGGCCTCTGCCGGATTTGTAATTCGAGCAGACGTAATGCTCCTGCTTCTCCGTGAATCGCTTTGAAGCACAGAAATAAAGCTTCGCGCCGCAGTCTGCGCAGTACAGAAGGCCGGAGAACAGGCTCACGCGTCCTGTAGGAGAATATCGCCTTTTATTGTTTCTCAGCTCATGCACTCTCATCCACAGCTCCTCCGGTATGATGGCTTCCTGTTTGTTGGGGATTATCTGTTGCTCCTCTTCCGGAACGGCTACCTTCTTGTGGACCTTGTAACTGATCTTCGTTGTTTTGAAGTTTACAGCACAGCCCGTATAGTGACGGTTATCAAGAATGTCTGCCACCGTATCTCCTGTCCATCCGAAAGGAATTGCAGGAGGCGGATTTGAAGCAGTGCGTCCCACAGAAAGATAGTATTCAGTTGGAGTCGGTACCCTGTCTGCCTCCAGAATACGCGCGATCTTTGTCGGTCCTTTTCCGGAAAGCGATAAAGCAAAGATGCGCTTTACTACTTCAGCTGCGGGCTTATCGATATGCCAGATCTCGCGATCCTTTTCATCACGTACATAGCCATACGGTACCGCAGTGCCAACTCGCTTTCCCTGCGCTGCCATCGAGGCCTGCACTGCCCGTACCTTCTTTGAGGTCGACGCCGCATGCCATTCGTTGAAGATGTTTGAAAACGGCATGAGCTCCGTACCGGTGTTGCTCTCGGAATCCACGTTATCCTGAACGGCAATGAAACGGATACCGAGTGTCGGATAGCGGATCTCAAGGTATTGACCGACCTCGAGATAGTTCCTGCCGAAGCGCGAGAGATCCTTAACAACGATCGTACTGATCTCACCGTTCTCAGCCATTGCTTCCATTTCACGGAAAGCGGGGCGGTCGAACGTGGTGCCGGAGAAACCGTCGTCCACGAAGAAGCGCGGATGCAGAAGCCCGTTCTTCTTAGCATAGGTTTGCAGCATCTCCTTCTGATTGGAGATGGAGTTGCTTTCGCCCTCTCTGCCGTCATCCTGGGATAGGCGGCAATACAGGGCCGTTATCTTTTCCTGCCCGTTGGATTTGTTTATCATTTCATACTCCTTTCGTTCATTCGGGCACAGTAAAGGCAAGAACACCATACTATACCCGAATCGAAACTTCAAATGTGCGGTCGATCCTTGAGCAGGAGCTTTTGAAGCTGCTCAAACAGGCTTTGCTTCCCATCGGGATCGAAATGCGTGCTGACGGTATAGACCGTGCCGGCGGATTCGACCTCGAAAGAAAAGTCTTTGTTGAGCTCATCGGCTTCAAAAGGATACGGAATTACGGAAACGGACGAAGCATCTTTTTCCTTGCTCATATTCATCGCACCTCCTCACGGTTCTTTTTGAGAAAAGCGGAATAGTGCTCGCAAGCCTTACGGACAAATGCTTGCATTTCGGAGGGTGTAGCGTTGGGAAGATACCTGCGGAGCTCATCGGTCGATATGCTGACCTTTTCCCGCTGATTGGGCTTTTCTTCCTGCATGATGGCATATAGCATATCCTCGTCGAGCTCTCCGGCAACAGCGGCCTTGTGCATATGGTTTGCCTGAGCATACGATGGCGTACAGTCGTTGACCTCGATCGAGGTGATGAGAGCGGCCTGAAGCTCGGGATCGAGGAACGAAAGCTCCACCCCGACCGAAAACGCTATACGCTCGGAATCGACCATATCGAGCAAAGCCGGGAGAAGGTGCGTCAGGCGGATATAGCGCTGCACGGTCTTGTAGCTTTCGCCTGTCTGCGCACCGATAGCCGCCGTCATCCTGTTCCCGTCCGACTTCGGGACAAGTTGTCCCGAAGTTAAATCGGTCCGCTTCCCCTGCCGTGAGAGGGCTTCCAGCTTGAGCTTATATGCAAACGCCTTTTCGCTCGGAAGGATATGCTCCCTGTGCAGATTGCTGTCAACGAGCATAACGGCCGCCTCATCGCGGCTCAGATCCATTTCGATAGCGGGAACGGTCGTAAGCCCCGCCAGCTCAGCGGCATGAGCGCGCCTGTGCCCGCTGATTATCTCGTATCCGTCATCAACGCGCCGTACGATCAGCGGAGTCAATATCCCGTGTTCGCGTATGCTGTCAACAAGCTCGTCCATTTCATAGTTATCAATAACCTTATACGGGTGTCCCTCAAAGGGCTTTAATTCTGTAATGCCTATTTCCTTCAATCTTTTATTCCTTTCCGCCGTGCCGCCGGTAACGGTAACGGGCAACACGGCCATATAACCCTATTTCTTTACATACCATTTTTTTCTTTTTTGGTGCTTGTTACCGTTACTGTTACCATATGATCAACCCTTTTTGCCTACTGGGAGGAAGGTTGATCATCGAATAAACCCTCGGG
>JAEEGL010928518.1_pt1 | contig 12982 bp, 13 predicted proteins | sample 9134231 | NCBI WGS metagenome assembly JAEEGL01 (sample SAMN16246548, study PRJNA631951) | gut metagenome | biome: gut microbiome; feature: rumen; material: fiber-attached | host: Bos | place: Iran: Karaj | collected 2018-10 | reverse complement strand
TAATATCTGTTATTTTAGCTCCTCTAGCTCTCATTTCTGTGAATGCTGCATGTCATGGAGTATCTATAAATGTTATTAATTTATCATTACATTTAACTTGATAAGCAGATATTGCTTGAGTAATTCCACCCGCTTCTCCTAAAGCTACATTAGTTTTTCTAATTGTATCTAAAAGAGTTGTTTTACCATGGTCAACATGTCCCATAATAGTTACTACTGGAGGTCTTTCTTGTAGATCTTTTTCATCATCTTTTATTTCATATTCTTCAAAATTAGAAACATCTTGAGTTGCTTCTTTTTTTAATTCTTTTCCATAATCTACTACTAATATTTCAGCATTTTCAAATGAAATTGTATTATTAATAGTAGCCATAACACCTAATAAAAATAATTTCTTTATTAATTCAGCACTGCTTACATTAAGTGAAGTAGCAAGTTCACCAATAGTCATATTTTCTTTATATACAACAATATTATCTGAAGCAACATTAGTTTTTAATTTTTCTTTATTTTTATACATTGCTTTTTTCTTATTCAAAAAATCTTTGTTTTTTATAAAGTCTTTTTTTGTAGTATCTTTTTTCTTTAGTTTTTGTTCTTTAACATCATCAGTTACTTTGATATTTTTATCTTCAATTATTTTTTCAACATCTTCATCAGTTATTTCTTCTAAATCATCTAGGTTATTATCTAATAATACAATATCATCTTCACTTAACATGTCTTCTTCACTACTAACATTGATACCTAATTGATTACATTTTTTTAAGATTTGTGAGACTGAATAATTAACATCTAAAGCATATTCTTCTACACTCATCATAATATGCACCTTCTTTCTTAATTTATTAATTTATCTAATTCATCGTATAAACTATTATCAACACTACATTCTAAGTGTTTATCTAATATTTTACTTTTTCTTGCTTTTTCAAATACTTCCTTATCTTTTTTTAGATAAGCACCCCTACCATTTACTTTACCTGTAGTATCAATTATTACATTATTATCTGTTGTTCTAACTACTCTAATTAACTCATTTTTTGGTAATTTTTCTTTAGTAATTACACAACTTCTCATAGGTATTTTCTTCATAGTTCACCTACTCAACTATATTAATTCCATCTTCTCTAGCTTGTTCTATTGTTTTAACATCAATTTTATAATGAGTTAATCTAGCAGCTAATCTAACATTTAATCCTTTTTTACCAATAGCAAGTGATAAATTATCTTTATTAACTACTACTAAAGCTTCTTTTTTCTTTTCATCTGTTATAAATACATGTAAATCTTTAGCTGGAGATAATGCATTTTCTATAAATTTAGCATCATCTTTTTCATATGGGATTACATCTATTTTTTCTCCATTTAATTCTTTAATAATGTTATTAATTCTCATACCCTTTTCTCCAATACAAGAACCAACAGCATCTACTTTTGGATTTTCTGAATAAACAGCTATTTTAGTTCTTTCTCCAGCTTCTCTAGCAACAGAGTAAACTAATATAATTCCTTCATTAATTTCTGGTATTTCTAATTCAAATAATCTTTTAACAAAACCATAATGATTTCTTGATAACATAATTAATGAACCCTTAGAATCATTTTGTACTTTTGTAATATATACTTTAATATTTGAACCCATTTTAATTTGTTCTCCAGGTATAATTTCAGTTTTAGGTAAAATACCTTGAGTTCTACCTAAATTGATATAGTAATTTTTAATATCTTCCATATCCGCTATACCTGTAACCATCTCATCTTGTTTATCTTCAAATTCATCTTTGATACTATTTCTTTCAGCTTCTCTTATTTTTTGAATTACTACTTGTTTAGCTGTTGAAGCAGCAACTCTACCAAAATCAGTTGGTATAAATTCTTCTTCAATAGTTTCACCAATATTAATACCTGGAACTATTTTTCTAGCATCAGATAAAGTTATATGTATTTTTTCATCAAAGAAGAATGGTTCGATACCACTAACATCTTCACCAGCTTCTTCCATTTGTTCTAATTTTTCTAATTCTTCTTCTTCTCTTTTTTCATAATCATCTTCTACAACTGTTCTATAAGAATATGATTTAAATTCACAAGTATCTCTATTTAATACTACTTTAACATTAGGCATTTTATATTGTTTTTTATATGCAGCTGTAATAGCAGGTTCTATTGCATCAAATATAACATTTTCATCAATATTTTTTTCTTTACAAACTGCTTCTAAAGCTGTTTTAAATTCTTTAAAATTAGGCCCTTTTACTTCTTCAACTTTTTTCTTTCTCATTTTATTCACAACCTTTCTCTTTTGAACAAACATCTAAAATATAATTATTTTCAATAACATCATTTTTATCTAATATTGGATTTACAATATTGCTTATATTTACGCAATCATCCAAATCAATAAAACCATTTTTATCAATTATTACTCTTAAAAAATATTGACTTCCTTCTTTAACATATAAAACTTGATCTAAAATAATACCTTGTTTTTCGATTTCCTCTTTAATTAAACTAGTTACTTTTTCTTCTATTCCCACAAATACCTCCATTATATTAAAGAGTGGGTTTTATGCCCACTCTTTCTCTGTCTATATAATTATATCATGTTTTTTTAAAAATAAAACAAAAAAATGATATTTTTATTAAATTAATTATAATGCATTATTATTGATAATTTGATATAATATATAAAGGTGAATAAAATGAATGATAAAAAAAATATAATTAAAGGTAGTTTAACGATATTTACATATTTATTTTTAAATATTTTTAATACATTACCCTTATATTTATTTAATATACAATTATCAACACTAACATCAAAAGTTATTTATTTATTAATTTATCAAATATGTTTACTTATTATATTCTTTTTAATTTATAAAAAAGATATAATTGAAGATTTTAAAAAGTTCAATATTAAAGAATTTTTTAATAAATATTTTAAATATTGGTTTATATTATTATTTTTTATGATTATTTCAAATTTATTAATACAACTAATATACCCAGGTAGTACAGCAGTAAATGAAGATAATTTTAGAAAAAACTTTGAACTTGCTCCTATTTATTCATTTATAACAGCTTCCCTAATCGCACCATTTATAGAAGAAATAACTTTTAGAATGGGAATAAAAAGTATATTTAAAAATAAATACCTATTTATTATATTATCAGGATTAATATTTGGTAGTTTACATGTTATAGGAAAAATTAATAATGGTTTTGACTATTTATATTTATTACCTTACTGTCTACCAGGTTTTGTACTCGCACTTGTTTATTATAAATCAAATAATATTTTTAATTCATTATTTATACATTTTATACATAATAATGTTTTATTAATTTTACAAATTTTATTATAGGTGATTTTATGAAGAAAAAAATTATAATTATTAGTTGCTTATTAGCTTTATTATTATTTAGTACTTTTATTTATATTAAATACGTTTCAACTAAAAAATTAACAGTTAGAGAATATAAAATATCATCATCTATTAGTGATGATTATTATGGATTAAAAATAGTTCATTTTGGTGATATTCATTATGGTAAAAATATCGATAAAAATTATTTAGAAAATGTAGTTAAAGAAATAAACTTATTAAAACCAGATATAGTAGTATTTACAGGTAATTTAGTTGATAAATCAGTTGAATTAGATAATGAAATTAAAGATGAATTAGTAAGTATTTTATCTAGAATTGATTATAATTTAGGAAAATATTGTATAAAAGGTAATGAAGATAAAGAAGAATACTCATCATTAATGAAAAAGTCAGATTTTATATATTTAGATGATAATTATGAATATATTTATAAAGGTGATAAACCTATATTAATAAGTGATATGGATAGTAATAACTTAGAAAATATAAATTCAACATATAATATATTATTAGTACATGAACCAGATAAAATATTAAATATGGATTATAGTAAATATAATTTAATATTAGGTGGACATTCATTAAACGGATTAATAAAACTACCATTTATAGGTTCTTTATTTAAATATGAAGGTTCTAAAACATATTATGATGAATATTACGATTTAGGTAATACTAAATTATATATAACAGGTGGGATTGGAACATATAATTTTAACTTAAGAATAAATAATAGACCATCTATCAATTTATATAGGTTGGTGAAATAATGATAATTAAAACAATTAAAACTGGTTATTTAGAAGAAAATTGTTATATATTAATTATTAATAATGATTGCTTAATTATAGATCCAGGAAGTGATTATAATAAAATAAATGATGTGGTTAAAAACTATAACATATTAGGTACTTTAATAACTCATTATCACTTTGATCATATAGGTTGTTTAAAATACTATAATTCTAATATTTATGATTATAAATTAGATGAAGGTAATTATAAAATAAAAGATTTTGATTTTGATATTATTTATACTAAAGGACATACTGATGATTCAATTTGTTTCTATTTTAAAAAAGATAAAATTTTATTTACAGGTGATTTTTTATTTAAAGAAAGTATAGGCAGAACTGATTTAGGTGGGAATGATCTAGATATGATAAATAGTATTAAGAAAATAAAAACATTTGATGAAAATATAATTATTTATCCAGGTCATGGAGATAGTAGTACATTAAAAAATGAATTTAAAAATAATATTTATTTAAAATAAAAAAAGATTTCAATTGAAATCTTTTTTAAATATCATAATCTATCATTGCTGTTCTAAATGCATCAATTAAATCTCTATCAGCATCTTCATTTTCACTACCAAACATAAAGAATTGATAAATTAAATCATTTGTTGGATATAAATTATACATATACATAAATCTATGTGTAATACTTGATCCTGGTTGTTCACTATAGAAACGATGACGATTTAATAATCCATAGAAATATGATAATTCATAATCTTGAATTTTTTCTTCATCACTTACACCTAGTAAACCTTCTAAAATATATGCAAGTGTTCCTGTTCTATCAGTACCGATAGCGCAGTGGAAGTAAACTTTTTCATCATTAATTATATCTTGCATAGTAGAAATTAAAGCACTTCTTAATTTATTATAATTTGTTAAATAATTTTCAGGATCTATTTCATAATTAACAATTTGTCTTGCTTGATAATTATCCAATTTTACTTCACTTGAAGAACCTCTTAAATCTATTTCTTCAGTAATACCTAATTTAGCTAAATTATTTTTATCAGTATCTCCACTAGCTTCTAGTTTAGAACCTCTAAACATTTTTCCATATTTTAATTTACCTGTTCTATTACCATTAGTAACACTCATACCACCTAAGTCTCTAACATTACGTATTGAAGTATTAAGTATTCTTCTTTCACCTGTTGCTTTTACATATCCATGAATATTAGAATCAGATGATGATTCCCAATAATATGTTTCTCCTGGAATCATATTATAAATATTTCCATCAGTAGAAGTTGTATAAGTAACTAAATCACCTTTTTCTTTATTTTCTTCACTTGATTTATATACTAATACATTTTCATTTAAACCTGTTTGATATCCTAATGATTTATCACATAAATTACCATTTCCACTTATTGGACATGATTGATATGGATTACTTGGATTAGCATCACAAGCTAAACAACTATTATTATTAAAGTTAGCATCCATATTTTCTTGGAAAGAACTTTCATCATCTTTCCATGTTGAAATATATGTATAATAAGTTCTTATAGCATCATTCATGATATCAAAACTTACAACATTATCATTCACTTCATAGTGATAATGAGCTATTAAATCCATATTATCACTTGGAACATAAGTTGAAGTGATTTCAGTTCCTGAAGCTGTGAACCATCCATCAAATGTATAAACACCTTTTGATGGAGTTGGTAATATACCGATTTCAGAACCTTGTTCAACTGTAATAAAATCTTCATCAACAGTACCACCATCAGCATCTAAATTAATTCTATATTTTGGAGTTGATGATTCTAATTTAAGTACTTTATAAGTTGATTCAGTTGAATAATCTTTAACAGCGTTATCTTCAATATTTAATATCATTGTTTCATTAGTATCATTATTTATTGTAGGAGTATTACCTGTTGTTGATTTACCAACATAATATGTTTCACCCATGATAATACCATCATAATAATTAAACTTTTGATTAGCAATTACACCATAAGTTTTACCTTTTATTTCTGGTGTATATTTTATAATTCCGTCTGCTTCACCTATTGTTAATGATCCACTTTCATTATAAACAGCATAAGCTCCTGTTGAAGTTATAGTACCTCCTGTTATAACTAAAGTACCATTTGTTTTATTATGAACAGTTGCTCTTGAATTAGTAGTTGAAGAAAGAATAGCATTTCCACCAATATAAGCTTTACCTCCATCAACATAAATAGCTTGTTTAGAACCTGTAGCTGATACAGTTCCACCATTCATTCTTAAAATACCGTTTGAATTAACATTGATAGCACCAGAAGCAGTATCATTTGTAATAACACCATCATTGATTTCTAATGAACCATTATCTACAATAATTGTATTATTATTACTATTTGCTATATTAGAAATTGTATGTCCATTTAACTCAAATACAACATTTCTACCACCTGAAATAGTAACTTTTTCTTGAACATCTTTAAATAATTTAACAACAGTCTTTTCTCCAGTTGTTGGAGCTAAGTTAACAGCTTCTTGTAAAGAATCTTTATATTTTCCATTAGCGTAAGCTGTATTATCTAATTCACTCCATTTAGCATAATAAGTAGTATCACCACTAATTATTAATGGATTTGGAATTAATGTTGTACCTGCTTGATCAGTATACCATCCTTCAAATTCATTATTATGTTTCATTGGAGTTGGTAACTCTCTTACAACGCTACCTTTATTATACTTAATTGTTATAATGCTATTTTCTGAATCAGAATAGTAACCACCTTGTGAATCGAAATTAACATCATATTTACCAACTGGTTCAGAATCCATTAAACTTAATGGAACTTCTATAACTGGTCTTATAACGTTATTACTTGATTCTGTTTTTGTTTCAATACTTGAATTAGTAGTATTAATACGATAATATCCACCATTATATTTTTCTAACCACATACCTGTTCGTGCAATTGATGTATTATTAATCATATAACCTGTATTTTCAAATAAATAATCACAAGCAGTTGTAAATTTTTTACCATTAGTAACAGATACACCACATGCTTCTAAAATATCATCATTTGAAAGTAATCTAGCAGCATATCCATTATATTCAACACTTACATTTGGCCATTGAGACACAGTTGGTAATTTAGTTAAACCTGTTGTATAACTAAAGTTATCGTTATTTTTAATTCCTTCATTTCCTTCATAGTTAGCAAATAATACTAATACAGCATTATTGCCATTATTTCTCATATAATAGAATCTTTCTGTTGATGAATCAAATATTTCATCTCCATTAACATCACAGTCATATGCATCTCCACTTAGTGAAGTTGTATCTGCAACATTACCAAATACTACTGTAGTAGTTCCCATACTTCCTGTTTGGGAATATCCTGTTAAATTACATCCTTTATTATCAGTTCTTAAACATGTATCTGTATGAAGTGATGTTGCTTTTTTACATAGTAAATTTTGTGAATTCCAATGTGCATATAAAGTGATATCACCTTCTAATGTCATATCCTCTACTACTTCTCCATTTGCTTTATACCAACCAATAAATTTGAAACCTGATTTATTTGGTTTTGGAAGTTCACTAGCAATTAATTCTTGATCATATAATACTTTTATACTATTAACACTATCTCCACCATCAGTATCAAAATTAACTGTATAAGCTTGTTTTAATAATGTTTCAGTTGGTGAAGAACTACCTAATACACTATAACCATTTAAATTGCTATCATACATTTCATATGGTAGTGTTATTAAAACAGTTGAATCATTTGGATATGATTTTGGTGTTTTAATTTCTTTTAAAGTTGATCCACTAAATAATGAACTAAAATTAGTAACATTATTAGCTTTAAAATAACTTAAATCTACTTTTTCTAAACTTGTTAAAGATTTAAACATTTCCTTAGAATTTTGATTTAAATAAATATCTACTTCACTATAATAATAAATTGTTCCATTTTTATACCAAGCATAAATAGGAAATGATGAATCATTAGTTGAAACAATATTAGCATTACTTGGATTTATATTTAATGTATTACTTCTTACAATATTTTTTATACTTCCAGCACTACCTGCTAATGAAATAATCTTTGAATTAAATGTATCTCCTTGTATTAAAATAGCTTCTTTTTTATTAGTAGTTATTGTTTCTTGTTTTTCTATTTTTTTAACAAAAGATGCATATACATTATTTACTGATAAAAACATAACAAAAAATAACAAACTTATTATTAGATATTTTGTTTTTCTATTCATTTTTATCAGTCCTTTCTAATATTTTCCCTACTTTACTATTTTATTCATAATTAGATTATAGCATTAAAATCAACAAAAAACAACATTTATAATAAATGTTGTCTAATACTTTACAATAAAGATGCTATTTTAGGAATTACAAAGATTGCTACTAAAAGAATTATAAATAAAATTATTAAGTAAGCAATACCATTTTTTTCTTTTTCTTCCTTGCTTTCTTCTATCTCTAAATCGTTAACTTCTGGTTTTGATTCTTTAAAAGGTGAAAACTTAGTTGTATGAGATAATGCTTCTTCTAAAGCATCTTCTTTAGTTTCTATTTCATTTTCATCAAAACTAATAACTGGTTTAACATTTTTATTAGCTTCTTTATACATATTTTCTACTTGTTCTTCTTCTGAAACTTTAACCTCTTCTTCAACTTTTTTCTCAACAAATGGATTATCTATTTCTAAATTACTGTTTGAGAATAAAGGCTTTTCTTCAGGAGTATTTTCCTCTTTTTCTTCAAAAAAATTATTTATACTATGATTTTCTAATTCTTTAGATTCCTCAACAACTGGTTCTTCAATAATTGGTTCATCAATTACTGGTTCTTTTATTTCTTCTTTTAAAACATCTTGTGGTACACCAGTATCAATGTCAAAACTAAATTTTTGATATAGAGGATCTTCTTTTAAATTTTCAGTTTTTTCTTCTTTAATTTCTTGTTTTTCATCAGATATTTCAATATCATCAAATTCAAACTCTTTCATTTGTATTCCTACTTTCTATTAATAATTATAACAAATATATTTCAAAAAAAAAAGACTTTTTTACAAATTGTCTTCTTTATATTTTGATTCAAACAAATCTATTGATTCATCTTCTTCTTTTATTTCTTCTAATTTAGGTAAATCTTCTATTTTAGATAATCCAAAATAATCTAAAAATCCATCTGTTATACCATATAATAGGGGTCTACCTGGTAAATCACTTTTACCAACTTCTTTTATTAAATCTAAAGCAATTAATTTTCTTATTTGATAGTCACTATTAACTCCTCTAATTTCTTCAACACTAGATCTTGTAATTGGAAAATTATATGCGATTATCGCTAATGTTTCAAGTGAGGCTTGTGATAGATTAGTATCATAATCATTATTAACTAATTTTTGATAATAATTTTTATGTTCTTTTTTTGTTACTAATTTATATTTATCTCCAAACTTGGTAATCATAATACCATGATCACTTGATTCATATCGTTTAGATAAAGCATTAATTAATCCATTTAGATCTTCTTCACTTATATCTAAAACATTCATTAATTTATCTTTAGTAATACCTTCTTCACCCACAACAAAAAGTATTCCCTCTAAAACTCCTATATTCATGATTTTTTCTCCTTATAAGATAAATAAATTTTAGAAAAATTCTTATCTTGTTCTATTAATATTTCTTGTTTTCTAGCTAAATCTAATATTGATAAAAATGTAATAACAACATAACTTTTATTAACTATCTCAAATAATTCTTCAAATTCAACTTTTTTTCTTCTTTTTAATATTTTTCTTATTTCATCATTTCTAACATTTATAGAATACTCTTTTTTAGTTATTTTTGTTGTTATTGGCTTTTCTTCCATTTTTCTTCTTAATAAATTATTAAAAGCTTCTGTTAATACATCTATTGGTAACTCATTTATTTTAACTTCTTTTTCAATATCACTCATTGTATTAATAGGTATTGTATATATTTCTTTTCTTTCTGATTCTAAATCTCTAAATGATTCTATTGAATCTTTATATCTTTGATATTCTAATAATCTATTTATTAATTGTTCTCTTGGATCTTCTTCTACTTCTTCACTTTCTTTTTCTTTAATAGGTAAATATACTTTTGATTTCATTTCAATTAATTCAGCAGCCATTACTAAATATTCAGATGCTATATCTAAATTCATTTCTTCCATTGCTTCTATATAATCTAAATATTGTTTTGTTATTTGTTCTATACTTATATCTGTTATATTTATATTAGACTCTTTAATTAAATGTAATAATAAATCTAAAGGTCCTTCAAAGTCATTTATTATAAACTTATACATATCATCACCCTATTAACATTACAATTATATCAAAACAAAAACCAAAACACAAGTTTTGGCTTTATTTTGTTGTTAAATTTAATATTTCATATATTTTGTTACTATAATTGATTAAATTATCTTTTAATTTATTAATAACAATATTTATATTATCTTCTTTATTATTAAAACATTCATAATAAATATAATTTAATTTACTATATTCTTTATTTAAAATTAATTTATCTATTTCTTTATTTAAAAAAACATTAATATCATACTCTTCTTTAATAATAAGTATTTGATTTAAAGGTTCGAGTACTTTTATATCTAATTTTATTTCTTCTTCATCTTTATCTATTACATCATCCATATCATCAAATAATAATGAACTTCTTTCTTTTATAATACCTTTATTATTTAATTTAATTGCGAAACAATAATTATTTGAATATAAAATACAAGCATATTCTATATTTTTTTTATTAAACACTTCTGTTTTATTAAATATTTGTTTTAAATCTATTTTAACTTTATTATCATATATTATTTTTAATTGTTCTTCACTTATCTTAAAACAAGGTATTTTTTTTATATGTATTATATTATCATCCCACTCATAAAATTCATAAAATTTTTCATTAAAATTTAATAAAATATCATAAATGTAATTCATGTTTTCCTCCTTTATATATACTTAAAATCATAATTATTAATCCTATTAAAGAATACCAACATTCTATTCTTTTAATTATAAAATTAACATAATAATTAAAATTATACCCTAGTGTTAATAAATTTAAATATAAGATTATATATATTAAACCTATTGTGGTTAAACCAAAACCAAATAAAAATGAGAAAACTCTTATCATAACTTCACCTATTTAATATTATTTTTTTATAAATTAAAAAGTCCTAAATATATTTTAGAACTAACATTACCTCTATTATGCATCTAGAAATATACCTATTGGCATAATTTTAAATATTTCTCCTTTAAATAATAAAAGTATTAGTATATTAAACCAATTCGTATTCTCTAACTACAATTCTACTATCTGAACAATATTCTATTACAAACTTATTTTCTCTTTTACAAATTAAGATTCCTATAGTATCATTGCTACTTATTTCTTTAATATTTTTATCAATATAATTCATATATTTCTGTACTTGAGAAATATACTCGACTTTAAATTTTGTTACTTTTAATTCAACTACTACATAGCAATTATATTTTATATTAAATAGTAATAAATCAATATAGTGATTACTATCTCCTATTTTAATCTTGTATTCACTACCTATAAAACTAAATGAGTTACCAAGTTCTTTCATGAACGATTCTATATCTTCCAATATTAAATGATGTAATGCTTTTTCATTTATTATTTCTATATTATTTTTATTTTTAATTAAAATAGGATTTGGCACGAAATCTTTTGCTTCAACTCTCTCTTTAAACATTAATTTATTTTTTGTTTCATCAGGTAGCCTTTCATATTCATTATTTTTCACTATTTCATATAACTGCCTTTTTGAAAGATTTCTATTTGATACTTGGTTAATATAATAATTGATCTTATCAATATTTTTAATTGGTAAAAGGATTAGACAATGACTCCAGCTTAATTGTTGCACCAGTGGTGCGACTTTTTCGTCACTAAATACATTATAAAATTGTTTCATTCTAAATAATGTACTTCTATTATATTTTTTGCCTACCTCTATAACTAGTCTTTTAGAATATTCATCTATAATGTTATCTCCATATCTTCCACCAGCTTCATTTAGTAATCTTCCTATTTCAAAATATGTAATTACTTTATACCTTTCTTTTGAATAATCCTTTACCCTTGAATAAACTTCATTATCAATTATCTTGTTTTTTATCTCATTATAATAATTCATATACATTCCTCCTTTAAATAATAAAAAAAGTGCATACTTAAAAATAAGTATACACGCACCCTGTATATTTCTATTTTGCCTCTAGAAATATACCTATCGACATAAATTTTATATAAATATCAGGCAAACTATTTATAATCTAATTATATAATAAATATAAATATTCCTCAACAAAAAAAGTGTTAGTACTTAACACTTTTCAAATATAAACCACAACTAGGAGCCTTAATTCCTGATTTAGTTCTATCTTTAGCTTTTAATATTTCACTAACACAATCATATTTCCTTTTGCCAGATCCTATTTCTATTAGTAATCCTACCATATTTCTAACCATATATCTTAAGAAACCATTACCTATAAAACTAATTGTAATTATATCCTTTTTTTTAGTTATACTAACAGAATAAATAGTTCTTATAGTATCTTTATCTAAAGTATCAGTTGAAAAAGACTTAAAATCATGTTCACCTGTAAATAGAGCAATAGCTTTCTTCATTTCTTCAATATTTAAATCTTTATTATATTGATAAACATAATTTCTTTCAATTGGATTATATTCACC
>JAEEGL016234211.1_pt1 | contig 12983 bp, 11 predicted proteins | sample 9134231 | NCBI WGS metagenome assembly JAEEGL01 (sample SAMN16246548, study PRJNA631951) | gut metagenome | biome: gut microbiome; feature: rumen; material: fiber-attached | host: Bos | place: Iran: Karaj | collected 2018-10 | reverse complement strand
CCAACTCAACGTGTTTGACCCCGAGGACCACGGCAAACTACGGCGGCTGATGACCAGTATCGACAGCATCAACAACATGTATGGGAGGCGTTCCATCAAACTCGCGCCCGGTCTCCAGCGTGGCGAGTGGTCCCCTAACCAGAACCATTTCAATACCAAGAGTAAGACCCTGCATTTCTACACCGGCATGATAGACCTGTGACTTTTTGCTACCGCCAGCATTGCGATGTATTCCTGTATATAAATGAAAAAAGAGCCGGCCCAGAGCCGACTCTTGAATTATGACTGTTCTTTTTACTGGAATTGTTCAATCCTTGAGGGAGTACGTAACAGTGGTAACCACACGCACCTTTTTTATCCACGGTGTGTACTCGTCACGGTTCTCGATGGAGAACTGGCCCTGGTCGGCACTGACAATCTTGTTGAGTTTGCTATGGGAATTCTTGGCGAACTGCTCGGCAGTAACCTGGGCATTCTCAATAGCCTCCTGCATCATCTTGGGCTTCATCTCCTTGAAGGCGACAAATTCATATCTTATCTGGTTATCGTAACTGTCACCTGTGATGGCCACACCCTCACGCAACAGGTCACCCTGTTTGGCAATGAGTTTGCGCACCTGGTCAACATTCTTACTGGTCACGGTAACCACCGAAGTCACAATGTAGCGATAGGCCTTATTGACCTCATACTCACGGGCTGTCAAGTCAGCCACCTGAGGAGCCCCCAGGCTGATCTCTTCTTCCTTGACGCCACCCTTGATCAGGAACGCCTTAATCTTGGCCTGGGTAGAAGCAATACGGTCGTAAAGCCCTGGCAGGTCGTTACCCACTTCCTTGGAGACGATGGGCCACGTCACTTTGTCGGCAGGCACTTCCTGCTCGGCAAGACCTTTGACACTGACCTTACGGTCCTTGCTAGCAAAATCATCAATACCAGCCTTGATGAACCAGCCCAAGCAAAAAACGCTGAACGCGAGGAGGGCTGCCGAAATAATCATTTTCTCTTTCATAATAGTGTCATGAGTTGAAATAAAACCATAATCGCAATGATAACTGCAAAAAGTGCGCCATATTGTGTCAATATAGCAAAAAAATTATGTTTTAATAATTATTTATGTTATCACTGTTACTTGAACGCTTCGGCCAGGGCCTCAGCACAGCGTTCACCGTCGATGGCGCTGGAAACGATGCCTCCGGCATAGCCGGCTCCCTCTCCACAGGGATAGAGACCCTGTATGGTAACATGATGGAGCAACAAATTATCGCGAGGAATGCGCAACGGTGACGAAGTGCGGGTCTCGACCCCAATCACGATGGCGTCATTAGTGAGAAAACCACGGGCATTCTTGCCGAACACCTGGAAACCCTTGCGCAGGCGGTTAGCGACAAAAGGCGGCATCCACAGGTCCAGCCGTGAGGGCTGCACCCCAGGCAAGTAGGAGGAAGGAGGAATGTTGCGCGACGACTTGCCATCGACAAAGTCCTTCATGCGCTGAGCCCCTGCGATAAGCGTGTTGTCTGCTTCGGCAAAAGCACGGACCTCCATGTCGCGCTGGAACATCATCATCGCCATCACGCCGTATTTCTTGTACTCACCCGGCAAATCCTCGGGGTGGATCTCTACCACCATGCCCGAGTTGGCCCAATGCGAGCCTCGGTTGCTAGGCGACATGCCGTTGACCACCAGTCCATCAGGCTCACTCACGGCAGGAACCACAAAACCACCGGGACACATGCAGAACGAGTACACGCCGCGATGATCGATTTGAGTCACGAAGTTATACTCTGCCGCCGGCAGATAGTCGCCCCGCCCAAGCACACTGTGATACTGTATCTGGTCGATGATGCGCTGCGGATGCTCAAGCCGCACACCGACGGCAAGGCCCTTGGTCTCGACGGCGATGTCGCTGTCGTGGAGCATCTGGTAGACGTCACGGGCAGAATGGCCCGTCGCCAGGATGACGGGGCCCTCGAAATGCTGGCCCGTGGCCGTTTCCACTCCAGTGACCTTGTCACCATCGACAATGAGTCCTGTCACACGGGTCTCGAAGTGCACCTCGCCTCCACAACGCAGGATGGTCTCGCGCATTGCCTTGATGACACCGGGCAACTTATCGCTGCCGATGTGGGGGTGGGCATCGATGAGGATGTCCTCGCGCGCTCCGTGTTGGACAAAGATGCCCAGGATGCGCTCGACCGAACCGCGCTTCTTACTACGGGTGTAGAGTTTGCCGTCGCTATAGGCTCCGGCCCCGCCCTCGCCAAAGCAGTAGTTGCTCTCGGGATTGACAATACCCTCGCGCTGAATCATCGATGCGTCGACACGACGTTTCATCACGTCCTTACCACGCTCCAGGACAATAGGCTTGATGCCCAACTCGATGAGGCGTAAAGCCGCAAACAGTCCGCCCGGACCCATGCCGACGACAAGCGCCTGCCGCTTGCCGTCGACAGGCGTGTACTCAATGGGCGGCACCAGGTAATCCTGTGTCATGGGTTCGTCAATGTAAACGCGCACCTTGAGGTTGACCACCACATTGCGCTGGCGCGCATCGATAGAGCGCTTCAATATTCTGATACCTTGAATGCTCTGAGACGGTATGTCATTGTATTTGTCAAGGTGGCGGATAATCTCGCTCGTGCTTGCTGCCGTGCGTGGACTGAGCCGCAGTTGAAGTTCCTGTATCATTGTCGTAAGTTTTATTGCCACAAAAATAGTGAAAATCGCACGATAATGAGTACTTTTGCGACATAAAACATCAGGAATAGACAAATATGAGTGAAATGACGAACCCGTGCGGCATCTTGTTTGACCTCGATGGCGTGCTTCTCGACAGTGAAGGGCAATACAGCATCTTCTGGGACAAGATGGAAAAGACATTCCCGACAGGTGTGCCTGATTTCGCCAGTTACATCAAGGGATTCCACTTGACAAGAATTCTAGGCTATTTTGCTGACGATGAGATCCGCAATCAAGTGCTGAACGAGTTGCTGGAGTTTGAGCGGAACATGAAATATGAATTCTTTCCCGGAGCGCTGACATTTGTCAAAATGCTTCGCGATGCTGGCATTCCCATGGCCATTGTCACCTCCAGCGACCGTAAAAAGATGCAAGCCCTTTACTCTCAATACCCAGAGTTCCCTAGCCTGTTTGACCAGATCATCACGGGTGATATGGTAACCAAAGCCAAGCCCGACCCCGAGTGTTTCCTGCTGGGTGCCCAACGGATAGGCGTTGACATCAAGGATTGTATCGTGTTTGAGGACTCCCGCAACGGCTTGATTGCCGCCCGCGAGTCGGGGGCAAGCGTCATCGGCATCACGACAACCCTGAAGCCCGAAGATGTCATTCCCCTATGCGACCTCACCGCCGCAGCCGTCAGCGAGTTGAGTCTTGAACAGGTCATCGGCTGCCGACGATAATTCACAAAATCTTTGCTTGATTACAAAAAAGGTTGTAATTTTGTCACATCGATGAAGACCGACCCAAATATCGATGATTTTGTTGACAGCAACAACCCTGCTGTCCGCAAATTCAATGACTACCTGGATGCCCATGGCATGCGACGGACCACCGAGCGGTATGCCATCCTGAACCGCATCCTGGGCATCAACGGTCATTTTACCATCGAGGAACTGCAACAGATGATCGAGGGTGACGGTTTCCGCGTGAGCCGCTCGACAGTATATAACACCGTTGAATTGCTCATTGAGGCAAAGATGCTGAGGCGCCACGTGTTTGAGGGTATGCAGGCGCAATATGAACGCATCACCCTGCCCCACACCCACCTGATCTGCACCACTTGTGGCAAAGTCAAGGAAGTAAGGGACCCCAACTTCGCCGCTTTTATGAACGCGCGCCGCTTCAACGCTTTCAATACTGACCACTACAGCCTGTATGTCTATGGCACATGCAGCACATGTGCCCGCAAGTCGAAGCGCACACAAGCGCAACTTGAAGAGAAAATAATCAAACGTAAATAACTTTTATAAAAACCTATTTAACACTTTTAAAACCGTTAATTTATCATGGCTAAAGTAAAACCGTTCCGTGGCGTGAGACCGCCGAAAGAGTATGTAGAAAAAGTAGCATCCAAGCCCTACGACGTCCTCTCCAGTGAAGAGGCACGCGCCGAAGCCGGCGACAACGAGATGAGTCTGTATCACATCATCAAACCCGAAATCGATTTCGAACCGGGCACTGGCGAACACGAGCCCAAGGTCTATGACAAGGCCGTTGAGAACTTCAAGAAGTTCCAAGACAAGGGTTGGCTGGTACAGGACGACCAAGAGTGCTACTACATCTATGCACAGACGATGGACGGCCGCACCCAGTACGGATTCGTTGTCGGTGCCAGCGTGGATGACTACCTCGAGGGACGCATCAAGAAGCATGAACTTACCCGTCGCGAGAAAGAGGCTGACCGCATGCACCATATCGAGATCAACAACGCCAACATCGAGCCGGTGTTCCTGGCATTCCCCGATGACAGCGTCCTGGAGGAAATTCTGGTCCGCACTTCACAAACCGCTCCCGAGTATGACTTCGTGAGCGAGGATGGCATCGGCCACACCCTGTGGGTCATCAAGGACAAGGAGACCATCGATACCATCACCCGTGAATTCGGTGAGATTCCTTATCTCTATATTGCCGACGGTCACCACCGCACCGCTGCTGCTGCCCACGTTGGTGAAGAGAAGGCTAAAGCCGACCCCAACCACAACGGCACCGAGGAGTATAACTACCTGCTGGCTGTCTGCTTCCCCCAGTCCCACCTCAAAGTGATGGACTACAACCGCGTAGTTGTTGACCTGAACGGCAACACCGAGGAAGAATTCCTGCAGAAACTCGGTGAGAAATTCATCGTCGAGGATAAGGGTACCGAAATCTACAAACCTGCCAAACTGCACAACTTCTCGCTGTATCTGGGTGGCAAGTGGTACTCGCTGACCGCCAAGGAAGGCACCTATGACGACAACGATCCCATCGGTGTGCTTGACGTGACCATCAGCAGTGACTACATCCTGCGCGACATCCTGGGCATCACTGACCTGCGTACTGACAAGCGCATCGACTTCGTCGGCGGTATCCGCGGCCTGGGCGAGTTGAAGCAGCGTGTTGACAGCGGTGAGATGAAGATGGCCCTTGCTCTCTACCCCGTGACCATGAAGCAGATCATCGACATTGCCGACAGCGGCAAGATCATGCCTCCCAAGGCCACCTGGTTTGAGCCTAAACTGCGCTCAGGTCTTATCATCCACAAACTCGACTAAAGAACTCGATTTTCAATAAATAACTAGAAAGCGTTAACGGCTTTGCGCCGTTAACGCTTTTCTTTTATGCTGCCGATATCTTATCTAAAACAACAAAATGCCATTCTTTCAATAAAAAACATATCACTTTCTTTGATAATTACTATTATTTCAATACTTTTGCACTTTGAACAAAAGAACTCAACCAAAATCAACAGTAATAACCAATCATTCTAAACTTTATTCTTTATGAAAACAAATCGACTAATCTTACTTCTTGCAGGACTGTTGTCCTTGTCCACATCGGCCATGGCCGCCAACGTCGGTGACGTTCCCGTTCACCGCCCGCTTATGGAAGAATACACCGGCACTTGGTGCGGATGGTGCGTCCGCGGACTCGTCGGCATGGAACTGTTGCGTGATGCCTACGGAGATGAATTCTGTGGTGTGGCCTACCACAATGACGACCCCATGCAGATCACAACAAGTTATCCTAACAGTGTAAACGGCTTTCCTTCGGCCTATATTGACAGGACCTCCAGTGTCGATCCTTTCTATGGCTTCGGCAACGAGTCGGCTGGCATTCTCAACGCCATGCAGCAGTTTGCCAACCAACCAGCGACTGCCGGAATCGACGTTACAGCCCAATGGGTAGACGAAGACAGAACCGCCATTTCGGTGGATGTTACGACTTACTTCACCACTGACGTTTCCAATGCCAACTATGGAATAGTAGTCATGCTTATTGCCGATGACCTCTATGGTACCGGCTCATCATGGAACCAAGCAAATTACTACGCATATTCTTCGGTCGCACCCAGTTATGCAAACGACCGCTTTTTGGGTCCATGGACCAAGAAGCCTACAAGTGTTTCAGGCATTCACTTCAACGATGTGCTTGTGGGCACCAGCAACATTATCGCTAACAGCCTACCCACAACCATCGTAGCCTATGAGGACTACAGCCTGAATTACACCTTCACGCTTAACAAACTACCGAAGCCAGCCCTTATCCAAAACAAAGACAACCTGCACGTCGTTGTCACTGTTGTCAATAGGACCAATAAAAGAGCCTTCAATGCCAACAGGTGCTTCATTGACGCATGGGCTTCTCCTGTGGTTCCTGGCGATGTCAACGGTGACGGAGATATCAACATCAGTGACGTGACCACCCTCATCGGCTATCTGCTCGAAGGCTCTGGCGACGTCAACTTTGACAATGCGGATTTCAACGGAGATGCCGAGATCAACATTAGTGACGTGACTGCACTCATCGACTTCCTGCTGTTAGGTAGTGGTGAATAATACGAGGCATTCACCCTCATAGCATGAACTATATGGGTCGGGGATACGGTTGTGTATCCCCGACTTTCTTTTCCCAATAGGTAGTCATTCGTGCCGCAACCTCAACCGGAAAACCACAATAAAGACTCAGTCTTCAATCAATGGCAATAATAATCTGCTCGATTTTTCGTTTTTTTATCAACAACGGCAACCTAATTGAAAAAAAAGCATTATATTTGTAGGTTAATAAAGAAACCAAACAATATAATCACATATAAAGAGACATAACTGTATGAAATTCAACGTCCAAAGTAAATTATTGCTCAGCAGGTTGAATGCTGTTAGCAAAGTGGTGAGCAGCAACAACGCATTTGCCATCCTTGACAATTTCCTGTTTGAACTGCAAAGCGATCGTCTGGTAGTTACCGGCAGTGATATGGAAACACGCCTGACGACCAACATTGAGGTGCAGAATGTGGAAGGCTCCGGCAAATTCGCTATCGATGTGAAGCGCACAATCAACTCCCTCAAGGAATTGCCTGACACCGCTTTGACCTTTGAAATCAACGATGAGACCCTCGCGGTCAAGGTGACCTACCAGAATGGTTACTATGACGCAATGGCCCTGAATGGCGACGAATTCCCTGAGAAGGCCGCTAACGCCAAGGACATCAAGCAATTCTCCCTGCCTGCCAAGAACATTGCCGCCGGTATCGGCCACACCCTGTTCGCCGTGGGTAAAGACGACATGCACCCCCAGTTCACGGGTATCTATTGGGACATCAAGCCCGATATGATTGTCTATGTCGCCAGTGACTCCCACAAACTGGTGCGCTACCGCCAGACCAATGTGGCTCCTAACTTTGAGCGCTCATTCATCCTGCCCGCCAAGCCGGCAGCCATTCTTGCCAACATCATCGACCGCAATAGCGACGAAGGCATCAACATCACCGTAGACGAGAGCAGCGCCACCTTTGAGAACGCTGACTACCAGTTGTCCTGCCGCTTCATCAATGGCCGCTACCCCAACTACAACACTGTGATCCCAGAGGACAACCCCTACACCATGGCTGTAGACCGCATGACACTCTTGAATGCCGTCCGCCGCGTTGCCGTGTTTGCTAACGTCGGAGGCCTTGTCCGTCTCGACCTGAATGCCGACCACGTGGTGCTCACGTCTCAGGATGTGGACCACTCGACTGCTGCCGAGGAGACCATCAAGTGTGAATACAACGGCGAACCCATGAACATCGGCTTCAAGAGCGCCGACGTGATTGACGTTGTCAACAACATCGACAGCGAGGGTGTTTACCTCAAACTCCTTGACCCCGCCCGCGCAGGTGTATTCGTTCCCAGTGACCAGAAGGCAGGTGAAGACCTCATCGTGCTTCAGATGCCCATGATGATCTAACCCAAACGGATTTACAAATGGAATTGAACCTGAAACGGCCCCTTGTGGTCTTTGACCTGGAATCTACAGGACTGAACATCACCGAGGACCGCATTATTGAGTTGTCATATGTCAAAGTTTTCCCTGATGGTCATGAGGAAAGCAAGACCTACCGATTCAATCCAGGGAAAGTCATTCCTCAACAGGCTATAGATGTCCACCACATCACCAACGAGATGCTCGTTGGCGAGCCGACGTTCAAGGAAAGGGCCCATGACATCGCCAACGTGTTTGAGGGCAGTGATATCGCAGGCTTCAACAGCAACCATTTTGACATCCCGCTGCTTGCCCAGGAGATGAGTAAGGCCGGCGTCCCCTTTGACCCGAGCCAGCACAAGTTCATCGACGTGCAGACCATCTACCACAAGCGCGAGAAACGTGACCTGGAGGCTGCCTGCATCTTCTATTGCGGCCACCCGATGGAGAACCACCACTCGGCTGCCGATGACGCCAAGACCACCCTCGAGGTGCTCAAAGCCCAGTTGGACCACTATGCCAACGATGCCGAGCCATTGCGCAATGATGTGGATTATCTGTCTCAATATTCCTCACACAACCGCAATGTAGACCTCGCGGGGCGCATCATCCTCAATGAACAGAGAGTGCCCGTTTTCAATTTTGGCAAGCATAAGGGCAAAACTGTTGAAGAGGTATTTACCAAACTCGACCTGGGTTACTATGACTGGATGATGAAGAGTGACTTTGCCGAGAACACCAAGCAGGTCATCACCAAACTATACATCCAGTACAAGAAACGATAATGTAAGTTTAGCACGCATCATGTTGAAAGGCAAGCACATCATATTAGGCATCACTGGCGGTATCGCGGCATACAAGTGCGCCACACTCACGCGTCTGCTGGTCAAGGCCGGGGCCGAGGTGCAAGTCATCATGACCCCTAACGCCAAGCAGTTCATTCAGCCGCTGACGCTCTCGACCTTGAGCGGGAAGCCCGTCATCAGCGAGTTTTTCACTGCCAACACAGGACAATGGAACAGCCATGTTGACTTAGGACTTTGGGCCGACGCATTGGTTATTGCCCCCGCGACAGCCTCTACCATCGGCAAGATGGCCAACGGTGTTGCCGACAACATGCTGGTGACGACCTACCTGTCAGCCAAAGCCCCTGTTTTTGTCGCTCCGGCTATGGACCTGGACATGATGCGGCACCCGAGCACTGTCCGCAATCTGGAACTGCTGCGCGGCTACGGCAATCATATCATCGAGCCTGCCGAAGGTGAACTTGCCAGTCACCTCGTCGGCAAAGGCCGTATGGAGGAGCCAGAGAACATCGTCAAAGTGCTGGATGCCTACTTTGCCGCTTCCGAGGACCTGCAAGGCAAACGTGTCCTCATCACCGCAGGACCGACCGTAGAGAAGATCGACCCGGTGCGTTTCATCAGCAACTTCTCCTCTGGCAAGATGGGATTTGCCCTCGCCGAGGAGTGTGCCTGCCGTGGAGCACAAGTGACGCTTGTCGCCGGACCCGTGTCGCTGAAGACCGAACATCCAAACATCGAACGTATTGACGTGACGACCGCCATGGAGATGCATGACGCCGTGATGGCCGCATTGCCCCAGACCGACGCCATCATCCTGTGTGCCGCCGTCGCCGACTATCGTGTAGAGAATGTCGCCGAGAGTAAAATCAAGCGCGAGAAGACCGAGAATCCCGTGATACAACTCACCCCCAACCCTGACATCGCACGTGCCGTCGGTCAAGCCAAGCGTACCGATCAAGTGAGTATCGGGTTTGCACTGGAAACAGACAACGAGAATGTCAACGCACAAGGAAAATTGGAACGCAAGAATCTGAATTTCATCGTTATGAACTCATTGCGTGACAAGAATGCCGGTTTCCAGGTTGACACAAACAAGGTAACCATCTTCACCGACAAAGGCGAAATCATCAATGGCGAGTGTAAAAGCAAGCGTGATGTCGCCCATGACATTGTTGATGTATTATTCAAGTATCTGTCAAAACATGAGAAATAAGTTATTGATGCTGTTGATGGCGCTGCTGTGCACCTTCAACGCTATTGCTGACGACGAAGCGACTGAACTGAACTGTGAGGTCGAGGTTAATTCCCAAAAAATCACTAACGGCAGCAAAGAAATATTCAATGAACTCAAGGAGAAGGTCACCGATTACATGAACACCACCAAGTGGACCAATGCTGTATTCGGCACCAACGAGAAAATCTACTGCAAACTGATGTTCACGCTCAGTTCATGGGACGATGCCACGGGACTGATGAAGGGAGACCTGCAAATACAGTCCCAGCGTCCGGTATTCAACAGCACTTACACTACCGCCCTCATCAATTTCAGGGACTCCAAGGTTGATTTCAAATTCGAGACAGGTCAGCAACTGGTGTTCTCGGAAATGGAAATGTTAGATAACCTCACCGCCATTCTGAATTTCTGGGCCTACATGATTATCGCCATGGATTTTGATTCCTTTGAATTGAATGGTGGTGCACCCTATTATGAGCAAGCAGCCCAGGTCGTCCGATTGGCTCAAAGCAGTGGCGAGAGTGGTTGGAAGGCATTTGAGGACAACACCAACCGCAGTGCCGTGCTCAGCGCGTTTACCGACAACGGGACATCACCCATCCACCAGATGCTCTACGATTACCATCGCATGGGCCTGGACCAGATGGTCGTTACCGTTGACAAGGGGCGCTCTACCATCACCCATACCCTTGAGAACCTGGCAAAGATATATGACGTGGCACCCATGTCAGTATGCCTGACTATGTTCAAGGACGCTAAACTTGACGAACTGATTAACATCTACAGCAAGGCCAACTCAACCGAGAAAGAATCGGTCTATGAGATGCTCTATCAGGTGTACCCGAGTGAGACCACCCGTCTGGATCAAATCAAAAATACCAGCAATTAAACGCAAGGAGGTGCGATGATCAAACAACTGCACATCTCCAATTACGCACTCATCGACAAGTTAGACATCCGGTTTGATGAGGGCCTGACAATCATCACCGGTGAGACGGGTGCCGGCAAATCCATCATACTTGGAGCGTTATCGCTGATTCTGGGAGAACGTTCCGACAGCAAAGCCATCCGCGACCCGAACGCTAAAACCGTCGTCGAGGCTACATTTGACATCAGCGGCTACCATCTGGAGCGCCTGTTCAATGAGAATGACATTGATTGGGATGAGCATGACTGCCTGGTCAGGAGAGAAGTATCCCCCACCGGGCGCTCGCGTGCATTCATCAATGACACTCCAGTACAACTCAGCATATTGCGTGAATTGAGCACTCACCTGCTTGACATCCACTCCCAACACAGCAACATGCTGCTCGCCCAACCCGCTTTCCAGTTATCGATTCTTGACAGCATTGCCGACAATGCACAACTAATGGACAGTTACCGCCATTGCTATCATGATTATCGGGATGCGCTGCAGAGACTTGAGCAGACCAAGCGAGCCATAGAAAAACTTCGCGCCGACGAGGACTATATCCGTTTCCAACTGAATCAACTTCAGGACCTTCAGTTAAAACCTGATGAAGACCAGGAACTGGAAGCGCTGCAGCATAAACTGAGCAATATCACAGAACTCAAGGAGGGTCTGTGGAATGTGGAATGCGCCCTCAACGGTGAAGACAACAGCATCCTTGAACGCTTGTCGACCGTCGCTGCACTCATGGAAGATGCCGAGCGCAACCTCAACGAGGTTGAAGGCATGTCGGCAAGGGTGCGTGCCGCTCTTATCGATCTTAAAGATATCGCCCACAGTGTCAGCAATATTGTGGACACTCTCAACGACGACCCGGCGGAACTCGCACGCGTTGATGACCGCTTGAACAGCATCTATACCCTACAGCGAAAGCACAACGTTCAAGATGTCAACCAGTTGATTGAACTCCAAGAAGGGTTTGAAAAGCAATTGGGTGAGATTGAGCACAACGATGACATCATCCAAGAGTTGACAGCCCTTGTCGAGTCCACACGCCATCAAGCAGCCGAAGTCGCTCTCCAACTCTCGGCAAGACGTCAAGATGCCGCCCGACAATTCGGCAAGGAATTGCTGGAGATGGCCATGCCGTTAGGACTGAAGAATATCGCCTTCAATGTAGACTTCAGCACCATTGATTTGTCACCAAGCGGCATAGACAATGTGGAATTCATGATGGCCTTCAACAAGAATCAACAACCCATGCCAGTGAAGGACACCGCGTCGGGCGGCGAGATATCGCGTGTGATGTTGTGCATCAAGACCATCATCGCTCGCCACATGAGGTTGCCCAGCATCATCTTTGACGAGGTGGATACCGGTGTGAGCGGCGACATCGCCAACAGAATCGGCGAGATGATGGCCGACATCTCACGCAGCATCCAGGTCATCGCTATCACCCATCTGCCACAAGTGGCAGCCAATGGTGACCACCACTTGCGGGTGTATAAGTCCGATACCGAGGTCGAAACACTCACCAGTGTCGAGACACTCGACGACCAGGAACATATCCTGGAGATTGCCCGCATGCTCAGCGGCAAGAACCTGAACCAAGCCGCTATAGAAAACGCTAAATCACTAATCAACCATCAACACAATGATTGACAAAAGCCAATATATCTACGGCATCCATGCCGTTACCGAGGCTATCGAGGCCGGCAAGGACATCGATAAGATTTTTTTGAGCAAAACACTCAATAACGACACAGCACAGGAAATCATCAACCGTGCCAAGGCCCTGCAAGTGCCGGTCCAGCGGGTTCCCGTGCAAAAGATTGACCGCATCACGCGCCGCAACCACCAGGGAGTGCTCGCCATGATGGCCGCAGTGACCTATTACCATGTCGAGGACCTGGTGCCGCAACTCTTTGATGACGGTGAGAATCCCTTCTTTGTCGTGCTTGACGGAGTGACCGACGTGCGCAACTTCGGCGCTGTTGCCCGCACCTGCGAGTGCGCTGGTGTGAGTGCCATCGTCATCCCCGACCGCGAGAGTGTGAGCGTCAATGCCGAT
>JAEEGL015092640.1_pt1 | contig 12983 bp, 14 predicted proteins | sample 9134231 | NCBI WGS metagenome assembly JAEEGL01 (sample SAMN16246548, study PRJNA631951) | gut metagenome | biome: gut microbiome; feature: rumen; material: fiber-attached | host: Bos | place: Iran: Karaj | collected 2018-10 | reverse complement strand
TTGTAGAGATAATCATAGGCGTTGTTATTTATGGCTTTATGTTTGTAATTGCAAACTTCTTGATTCCTGGCGGTATCGTAACGTCTACGCTTGACAGCTCCACGAGCTCCTGCCCGGATCGAACTATCGTCATTGACGACGACGGTGGGGGCGGCGGTGGCGGCGGCAACGGAAAAGACTGCTATAAAGATTTGGGCGATAACGCGAAAACAGCACTAAACTATTTGATGGGTGTCGGGTACTCCCCAACGGCTGCCGCGGCAATTGTCGGCATTATGGACAGGGAGAGTAATATTCGGCCGAATGTTCTTGAGGGCGGTCAATTAATTACGGATAATTCTTGGCGTCTCCTAAAATGGGATAACGATAGGCATTGGCAAGGCGCTGGCGGTTTCGGACTGGTACAGTGGACCGATAAAGAGGAGCATGAAAACCTCGAGGCGTTTGCGGATGCTTTAGGCAAACCAGTAATTGACATGGAAGTTCAGCTACTGTTCCTAGTGAGGGATTTGGCATGCTCTAAGGAGCCTGGCTGTAATAGGCTAGATCCAAATGCAATGCACAAAAAGAATGATGCGTACGCCTATTTTGACGTAGATTCATTAAATAAATACGCAGAGCGCTCTTTGGAGGAGGCTACATTCTGGCTGACGCGTAGGTATACTATTCCTTGGTTTGTCTGTGCAGGCGGTTCAGACGGTATTTGTGAACGTAGTGGCAAGACGCTAGTAGATACGCCAAGGTCGTATCCGGCTGGTGCCGAAGCCATGAGGCAGAATGGCGGTGGTGGTTACCTGGATAGTGGCAAGAAGTATCTTGATTTAGCAAAGACGCTAGCGAGCTCAGTAAATACGAATTGTAACCCGGATGGTACTCAGACGCCTGGTGATGGCGATGATGGAGATGACGGTGATGATGGAGATGATGGAGACGACGGTGATGGCGGTGACGACATTGATTTGAACGATTTGGGCTTGACTGGCGAAAAAGCTCCATACTTCATGAGTAACCCAGTAGTGAAGTGTCCAGTTAATACAAAGGACAAGAACTCCGGCAAGATGATTGATTATACGACTGGCGAGCATGCTGGTTGGTCGATTGTTAATACGCCGCTCAACGTGATTAAATATGCCGAGTATCTGCAAGCTAACCACATTTCAATGGACGGCAAAACGTGTAAGACGAATGGTGAGTGTAATAGCTCAGCTTATTACAACGATGACGGTAACTGCGAAAAGTTTGCGCCGACTTTTGCGGGTAACCTTTATGGCAATGCCTGTGTGTCGAATGACGCCTTCGCTAGCCACCAAGGTAGAACCGATAAGAACATGTTCTCTTCTACGCTCTGGCTGGAGCATAACCGCGATCCAGGATCTGGTAACTTTAGCGATGTACCAAAACGCGTCAACAAAAATGCTTTTGATCCACATTTGAATTTTGGTAGCGACGGTAAAAGCAATGCCGTGTTCTCGGGCGCCAACTCTACTTATTCGAGCACTTGTGCAATTTCGAAGAAGATTTTGGAAGAGCTGGTCGACAATGGTCGTCCTGTCGTGGTGCGCGTAAGGGGTGGTACTGGCCACTGGGCAGTTGGTGTTGGCGTCAAGACCTCGATAAAGGAACAATATCTCAACAAGAGTGGTAGCTGTAGTGGCGGTGTACCGAATATGGGTGGTAATGAGATTGTTTACTTGAACACAGACAGCAAGATTTATCATGATCCAAATAAATTCTGGGCTGGTTTCAATAACTACAGTAGCTATCGTTTAATGCTGTGCGGAAGTGGCTGTAATTAGGAGGACATATGAATAATTCAGACTATGCTTCGCAGTTTATGGCATCACTACATAGCCAGCCAGCACAGCCAGTAAAACAAGAACGTAAATTTCCAAAAGCGATATTGATTGTGGTGATTGCGGTAGTTGTAATAGTAGTTATCGTTGTCTTGTTGGCTCTTATCTTAAGGGGTGCGAACGATGCTGAACTTGCGAAAGAGTTTGAGGAGGATGATATGTACGATGATTATTCGTACCAGGCAGCTACGGGCGAAGTTGATAATTTAAACCAAGTCTATGCAGCGGCAGCCCAAAAGAACCCTCATGCTGGCTACAAGACTGAACTTGAGGCCACAAAATACGTTGAGGCGACGCCGGCAGAAGTGTGTAATGTTTTAAACTTGCCTTGCGGCGATATTAATAACATTGAAAACTTGGAAGAGTTCACGGAAGTGGGTGCCCTGAATACGAACGCACTTGAGTATTATCTGGATAATGGCCACATGGTGGTCTTCTCTGCTTACGGAGAGTACCCATACTCTACTACTGATGGTGGAGTGGTGGCGATATATGCAGCAGATTATTCATTTGGGCACAGTTTCCGAGGGTTTATGCTGGAAAATAACGATACCGTTTCGTCGATTTTGGAATTTAGACGCAGCGAATTGATTAATGGGATTATTGGTTTACCACGTTGTTTTATTTCAAAGGAGACATTATAAATGGCAGCTCAACAATGTATAGATACGATGCTCTTTGGGCAGGTTTGCGACCAGTGTGATGGTGGCGCGATCTTTAAAGTAGTATCAGAGATAATGAAATTTGTATCTGGGGGTGTTTTGCTATTGGCAGTAATTGGTCTTGTTTGGTGTGGCGTATTGATTCTTACGTCTAGAGACAATGTCGAGCAAGCCACTAGGGCACGAAGACGCATAGTCGATATCATAATTGGTATTGCGCTGTATGCTTTCATGTTTGTAATTGCGAACTTCTTGATTCCGGGCGGTATCGTAACTTCTACGCTTGGCACAGAGACGACTTCTTGTCCAGACAGAACAATTGCACAGCCAATTAAGCCGGGTGATGGCGATGATGGTGATGATGGCGACGACGGTGATGACGGAGACGACACTCAACCGCCGAAGCCTGCAGATGGCAAATATCCAATGGCGCACCGAATTGATGAACCATCACCAGGTAATATTGTTTGCCCAAGGAATGCGAGCTATACGTATCAAAGTAACCCTCAGTATAAGGGAAACACGTCGTATGATAGATTGGATGATTATTTCCAATCTCAGGCAAATAGCTGTCCATTCACGGAGGTGAAATATCCAAAGAATGCCGAAGATTTAGCTTGTGATAGTGGCGGCAAGATGCATTATGTAGCTGATAAAAAGTGGTGTATTGCCAATACTAAGATTGATGCGTTCCAATACCAAAAGTACTTACAAGACAACCATATTAGCCAGGATGGGAAGACTTGTAGTGCGGCAGCTGGTACGGATTGTAAGAGTGGTACTAAGAATACGCCAACGGAAAGCTATTCTGACTGGGGTGCTTGTTACTACTTCTCTATCACTTATGCTTCAAATATGAATTATGGCGAAGTGGTCAGTAATGACGCATACGCATCGCAGGCTGGTTATGCAAGCCACCATGCCTTCTGGGGGCGCACGAAGAGCGGCTCAAAGCTATTGACCTGGAACGGCAGAAGTATCGCACGTTATGATGATAACTTGACGGGTATTAGGATGAATCCAAGCGTGTCTGCGCCACTACCGAGAAGCGAGAACGATGGAAACTTGTCCGTGAAGCAGATTTTAAATGACCTAAGAAATGGTAAGGTAAACGAAGTCGGCGTCACGAGGCGCGAGCGCCATGAAGGCAACAATGGCCACTATATGACGGCGATTGGATTTACCATGAGTTGCGCTGGTGGTCAGTCTTGTAATGCAGACAGTATTGTCGTAATTAACACTGATGGTAAAATGTATACGATCGGCAATAGTAATTATAAGTACGGTTACGCAAGGTAGATTACAGTAAAAATCCTCGGACTGATGTCCGAGGATTTTTTGATGCGAACCCTACGGTTCTCGTCCTACCAAGATAAGCAAAAATCCCGAGTTAAAACTCGGGCTTCTTGCTTGGTGCACTGCAGTGCGCGAAGTCGCAACCTGTATAAGAGATGATATTGAGGGGCTGTGGGTATTGTTTTAGGCTATATATGAAACGCGGTTATTGCTTGATGTAGTTTTCGGGGTTTAGGAAATGTTCTTTCAATCTTTCTAGGGTTGGTTGGATACGAATGTCCATATTTGAATAATATTCTGAAAGATTATCGGTTTCTTTAAAACATAATGCTTGGTAATAAGAGAAGGATTTGTTTTCAAGCTTAAAATCAGTGTCTAGAATATAGGTTCCTTTTTGCAAAGAACATAATTTGTCTCTACTTCCAATAATCTCGCCAGTGTTAAGATTCTTTTCTGGTTCGATGTCGCCGTAAATCTTAGCCAAGAATGGCGCTTTAATCAATCCATTAGCGTCGTAGAGAGCACCATCACCTACAGCTTGATCGCCTTCGAGATAAATTGTCCCCCACATATATAGTGTGCGGCTACTAATATCAATCAGATATGAAAATCCAATTACATCTTCTGGCTTTTTAATTATGACGCCCGCTCCATTAAAGTTAATGTAATTTGATGAATCTTCTATGTTTTCTAAAGCAGGCTTTCCGGCTGTTTCTTCTGGAGCTGGTTTTTCTTCAGTTGCTTTCGATTCCTCAGTTTTGCTATTTTCTGCTTTTAAAGCACTTATTTCATCTTGTTGACGGATATTTTGCCAAAATTCGTATCCAACAAATCCTAGACTGGCAACCAATAAAAATGAAAGGACGATAATTATCGGCAGATGTTTGCACTTTTTTCCCGACTCAACGATTGGCTGCATGGATGGATCTATTAATCTGTCTCGTGATCCCATAATTTTGTCCTTTTCTATTTAGTATAATCTTTAAGCTTATTATAATTTATGCTAGCAGCAATTCAAAGGTTAGATGTGGGCTTGAAATTATCGGGTCGAACCGCACCTTTACAGAGAAAAAAATGACCCCGAAGGGTCGATAATTTCAAACTGGTGCTGGAGGTAGGACAGCGCAGTTCTGGCGAACTGCTTGACTCAGGGCGTCGTCTCGGAAAAGAAATACAAGCATTTCTTTTCGCTCGCCTCCTACTTCGTCCGAACCTACGGTTCTCGTCCTAGCCTATAGCAACTAAAAATCCTGAGCTAATGCTCAGGCTTCTTAGTTGGTGCTGGAGGTAGGACTCGAACCTACGAAGCGGGTACCGCGAGAGATTTACAGTCTCTTGTCATTGCCACTAGACGACTCCAGCAACTAGGTACTATCTTAGCATTTTTGGTGGGTTTTCGCAAGCAAAAAGGTGTTACTTCTTGATAGTTTTGCCATCGAGAATAATACTGGCGGGATTATCGACGAGGATACGATGGAGCTCATCTTTTTTATAAAAATGAGCAAGTTTCTTTTTGGCATGAGCAATCTCGGAATAGTCGCGCTGATGATGGATATCGGTGCCGACGGCGAAAATAAACTTGTCTTTGGCGATGCGTTTTACGGTTTTCTGAGCGTGACGTCCGTATTGGCCGATAAAACTGCCAAGATTACACTGGAAAAGCACTCCCTGCTCATGCAGGCGTTCAACGATAGAATAATCGGCGTGGATTGTATGATAGCGTTCTGGGTGCGCCAGAATCACGCGATAGCCAGCATATTGAAGGCTAGCTAGAATATCCTCATAATCCGGAAAATCACCGCTCATTGGCAGCTCAACTAAAAGGTAGTGGCTGTTAGCAAGTGGCGTAATCTTGTCTTTTTTAATTAATTTAACGATGTCGCGATCGATATAGATTTCGTTGCCGAGGTAAGTGCGGATAGGAATACCGGCCGAAATAACCTCATAGCGCAGTGTATGAAGAAGCTCGCGGTTGGCGTCGACGGGGTTCATATAAGTGCTGCCGTTGACGTAGTGCGGAGTAATGATAACATCCGTAATTCCCTGCTCGCTGAGTCCCTGGAGGATGGCAATGCTATCATTGAAGCTTTTGGAGCCATCGTCGATTCCTGGAAGCAGATGGGAATGGATGTCGATCATGGCTGCTACTTTCTGGCGCGAGGACGCGTGGTCGTTGTTGCTGGTTTAGTGGCGGCAGTACGGCGATGTTGAACGTGGGATGCGGAGTTCATGCCGATTTCGATATCTGGCTCCATGTCTCCCATAGTGCGGGATTGAACATTGGTTGCGTTAACTGGTTTAGCGGCGTTGTGCATGGATAGCGAACTGGTGGATTGGACTTCTTCGAAGGTGATCGCATCGGACGAGCCGCCCTCTTTGGTGGCTTCCTTGCTGCCGTAATAACCGTAGTAGCCATAGTAATTGGCAACCTTCTTATTGATGCCATTCATGACGACACCAGCGATTGGAGCGTTGACCTTAGCAAGCATGTCTTTAGCGTTGAAGAAGGCGGTCTTGGAGGTATTGCTATCCTTAGTAACAATCAAGACTTCGTCGACGAGTGTAGACATAATGATGGAGTCGGTAACACTGTTGGATGGCGCACCATCGAATATGATGATATCGAAGTATTGTTTGAGAAGTTTAACGAGGTCCTTGTTCTTGCTGGAGCCAAGTAGTTCGCTTGGGTTTGGTGGATAAGTACCGCGAGTCATAATATAGAGATTGTCGATGGAGGTCTTTTGGATGTAGTGAATGAAGTTGCCAATTTTGTCCGTAAGGAGGTGGCTATAGCCGCGGATGTTTGGCGCATGGAAGATGTGATGGAGGCGTCCCTTGCGAAGATCGCAGTCTACGATAAGAGTGCGGCGGCCACTTTGCGCAAAGGAAATAGCAAGGTTAGAAGACACGAAGCTCTTCCCTTCGCTGGATACAGAGCTAGTGATGAGAATGGTTTGGAAACCTTTATCGACGCTAGTGAATTGTAAATTAGTGCGAAGAGCCTTGATGCATTCGCTGACGGCGGATTTTGGATAGCGTTGTACAATGAGTTCATCATTGGAGCGGCCACGATGTAAGTTGACGTCAGAGTTGACGATTTTGCCTACAACTGGCACTCCCAGACGTTGTTCGAGGTCTTCAGAGTATTTAATAGAATCGTCAAAGTAGTAAATTACGAAAGCGACAGCGAGAACGCCGAAGATACCAATAAGAGCAGCAATGACGACATCGCGGGAGAGTGTGTTATTGGATGGCTTGTCGTTGCTCTGGGCGGATTCATATGGACGAACGTTATCGAGGCCGGTAATAGAAGTGATTTCTTTGGCGAAGATACTGGTGGTCGTGTCGGCGATTTGGCGAGCGCGCTCTGGGTCAGTGTCGGTGACGGTAATTTTGAGCACTTGAGTGTCGGCAACGTTGGTGACGGAAATATTCTTAGCGAGTTGCTCGACGGTGTAATCAAGATGAAGACGATCGATAACCTGCTGCAGCACGAGACGGCTTTTGACGAATTCACTATAAGTGGCAGCGAGCTTTTGGTTGACGTTAATATCGTTAAGAGTGGTGGTTGCGGTGGTAGATTCCTCGTTGTTTTGGATAAGGAGAACCTTCGTATAGGTAGAATAAAGCGGAGTTTTAATAACCGTGTCGTAGAAGAAAGTGACAACAACGGCCACCAGCGCTGCGACAATCAAAAAAATAACGTATTTTTTTAAGTAGGACAAAAAATCCTTTAAATCAATCTCTTCCATTACGACAGATTATATCATAAAACAGCGCTTATGTCACTACTTGGTGAGGTATTCGGCGATTTTGGTTTTGGCCGCATCAATAGAGGCCTGATTTGGAATCATGACGTAGAGATTCATGGAGCCCATGGAGTAAGTTGGCTGCATAGAACCAGTACCATCAAGCTGGATGCTCTCGACGCTCCATTTCTTGAGTTCGGATAGTTGATAGCGCGCAAAACCAGTGATTTCTTCTTCCGTGAGTGAGGTTTGGAAAGAGCCTTTGGCGGCGTCTAGAATGCTAGTGTAACGGGAGGCATAATGGACGTCCGAGAGGCGCGCAACAATAGCAGTGAGAACTTGTTGCTGGTTTTGACCGCGGTGGCGATCGCCGGTGCTATAGGAATAGCGTTCGCGAGCATAGCGCAAAGCGCAGTCGCCATCAAGATGATTCATACCCTTTTGAATTTCGCAGATTTTATGATTGCCGGCGCTGAGTTTAAGGGCTTGGTCGGAATCGATATCGACGCCATCGATGGCATTCACGATTTTAGTCACGGCTTGGAAGCCGACCTTTACGGTGTAGTTAACTTTGATGCCAAGGAGGTCTTCGATGGTAGTTTTACTCTTCTCGATGCCATAGACGCCGGCATGGGTGAGTTTATCTTTGACGCCGGTAGTGCCGTGGAGCTGGACGTAGTAATCGCGCGGAATAGAAACGAGGAGGATTTTGGCGGTTTGTGGATTGATGACGGCAACAATATTGACGTCACTGCGGGCGGTTTGAGAAATGGAGCCGCGTGAATCGGAGCCGGAAATGTAGACAATGAACGGTTCGGTGGTGACGTTGACTGGCTGACGAATGTCGCGCTTTTCGGCATGGACTTTGAAGTCAAAGAGCATAACGGAGTCTTCATCGAAAGTGGAATCGGATTCTTCGAGGAAGCTATAGTAGCTTTCATTAACAATGACAGCGTCGACTTCTTTGTCGTAGAAGGCGGCAAGTAGGATGCCGATCTCTTCGTAGTCTTTAGCTTCGAAGCTGATGGTTTCTTTGAGCTTAGCCTTGGTGCTTTCGAGATTTGGGTTGGTACTCATAAAGCCGATAGTTTTACCGTCGAGATCTTTGATAGATTTGATGCCGCTGTCTTTGTGTGTGCGGACTTCGTAATATTGGACTTCTTCGTGTTCGCCGGTGATGTCGGAGATGAAATCGTTGGCTTTTTGGATATATTGATAAGCAAAGAAGCTAAGGCCGGAAATAATAATTGCAATAATGCAGGCGAAGATTTTGCTGAAAGTTTTGGCGCGTTTCGAAATTACAAGCTTATAAAACGTATATACGAAAATAAGAACGAGCACGGCGCAGACTAGAAAGAACTGCCAACCCTGAAGAATATTAAGGCGTTTTAATGAAAATATTAATAATAGCGAAGTGAAAAATTGAATTGCTACAAGAGCCCAGCCGCAAATACGAAAAAAGATATTGCTCTCGGCTGGTTTAGATTTAGTATGGTGTGTAGATTTTTTGCGCGTCAAAATAAACTCCTTTTAATGTGTATATTATATCATGGCTATTTGTCGAGGGTTTTCTTAATGAGCTTGTCGGTGATAGAAGTGGCACGCCGGCAAAGAATTGGCGCATATTTATTTAGTATAAATAAGTAGAGCTTTTCGACGGTGTAAATACGGATGAGGTCAATGATGCAGCATGCAATAAATACGATGATAGTGGCGGCGATTGAGTAGTAGGTAATTCTAAGTGACGATTGGTACTTGATGCTGTTGAAGAATTCTTCCCTCCAAATAAATTCACGCACGAATGTATGATCATGTAATAGATAAATGCCAAACGTGGTGGCGGCGATGGTATTAATAAAGCGGCTGTACGGAATTTTGATTCTGCTAAAAATCATAAATAGTGCCAAGGATGTAATAAACATGCTAAGCGTGTTGGCGTGTTGGAAGAAATATGGATCGGCATAGTAATGACCGGGGTTGAATTTACGGATGAGTAGCGTGATGGCAAAGGTAATTGCCGTGGAGCCCAAAAGAAGAAAAATGTATTTACTAGTGGAGATTTTTCTGCCCCATTTGTGCAGACGAATATAGCAGCCGAAGAAATAAACGAAGACTAGCCATGCGATGCGACTAGTGAAATATGAAGCCGAAAAGAATGTCGGTATGATGCAAATAATTAGGCCAAAAACGAGAAGGAATTTTTGAAAGTCGCGCTTGTCTAAACTGGTCAGGAAGCGATTGAGATATGGATGGAGTAGATATATGACCGTATAGGCGGAGGCGAACCACCAGACATTGGAAGATACCGGCGTAAGCATTTGAAGGATTAAGGTGCCGCCAGCATGCTTGCGGCCACTGATGACAAAGATTGCATTAATCAAAATAGAATAGAAAAAGAGTTGTCCCCAGAGCTTGGCAATTTTAAGGAAGCTAGATTTGGTGCTTTTGACGAGGAAATAGCCTGTAATGAGCATGAAAACATTCACGCCAATTTGTCCGCCGATGGCGATGAAATAATGCCAAACAGCTGGGCCGTCTATGGGCGCATCGGCGTATTGGAATAAGGTATGACGTGCAAAATGATGCAGGATAATTAGGAGCATAGCGACAATGCGCAGGAGCTCGAAATTGGATTGACGGGGTGCTTTTGTAGCCATGTAGCTATTATAGACGATTTCAACGTGTTATGATAAGCGTAAGGAGATTAATAAATGGAACAAAATATGGCACCAGCCAAATCTAATAAGGGTTTAATAATAGTAGCAGCAATATTGGCAATTGCTTTGATTGGAGTGGGTGTTTACGCAGTAGTTGCGGGATCTAGTAAGGATAAAGAAATTGCGGATTTGAAAACGCAGGTATCAGATTTAAAGAAGAAGGCAGATGCTCATGAAGAGGAGCCGACCACGACGGATCCATGCCCTGTCAACGAAGCGCCAGAACTAGACGTAGATACGGCCCAGAAGCTAATCCAAGCAAAAGAAGATGAGTATCAGCGTGGCAATAAGATTGATAATGTCGAAATCATATCTAAAGGTAAAGACAATTATTACTGGGTAGGTTATCGTGTAACCAATCAAGATGGAAATTTGGAGGGCGGCGGCAATTTGGTCTTTGATTATGGTTGGACTTTTAACTATCCTGGCTTCTCTGGTTACGGTCCAGATTTCATTGAACATTATGGGTTTGAAGTAGAAGACAAATAGCTGTTTGAAATATTCAAAAATCCCTGTTATTTATGGCGGGGATTTTTTGATTACGCTACTGTTTCATGCTAAAATTAAAGGGATATAAAACTGCGAATTTTTTTGGGTGTGTTAAGTGTTACGAATTAAAAACGTCACGAAAGTGTATGTGACGGACGGGTTCAGGCAAAAAGCTTTGGACGATGTCTCTGTTAATTTCCGGCAAAATGAATTTGCTGCTATTTTGGGCCCATCTGGCTCTGGTAAAACAACCTTCCTAAATATTATTGGTGGTTTGGATGAATATACGTCTGGTGACCTGGTTGTTAATGAAGTAAGCACCAAGAAGTTTAAAGACCGTGACTGGGATTCGTATCGTAATCATCGGGTCGGTTTTGTCTTTCAGAGTTACAACTTGATTGGGCATCAGTCGGTCCTAAGGAACGTAGAGCTAGCTCTTACGCTATCGGGTGTTTCTAAACGAGAGCGCAAGCGCCGAGCATTGAAGGCCCTGAAAGAAGTTGGCTTAGGTGAGCACGCCAATAAGCGCCCTAACCAGTTATCTGGTGGTCAGATGCAGCGCGTAGCAATTGCGCGTGCGCTCGTAAATGATCCGGAAATCGTGTTGGCGGATGAGCCGACGGGTGCACTCGATTCGCAGACGAGCTTACAGATTATGGACATCATGAAGAAGGTGGCAAATGACCGCCTGGTGATTATGGTGACACAAAACCCGGAGCTAGCGGATAAGTATTCAAATCGTATTATTAACCTAAAAGACGGCAAGATTGTATCCGACACAAATCCGTATAGTGTTGAAGATGAAGAAAAAGAGGTTATCAGTTCGACTAAGGACAAAACGAAGAAGACGAAAATGTCTTTCTTCACTGCCCTGACGCTTTCTTTTAATAACTTGATGACAAAAAAGACGCGTACGCTTTTGATTGCGCTAGCTGGTTCAATTGGTATTATTGGTATTGCATTGATTTTGGCCGTGTCGACGGGTTTTCAGAACTATATTGATTCCATCCAGGAAGATACACTGACGTCGTATCCGCTCACGATTGCGTCCGAGTCGGCAGATATTACCAGCGCGCTACTCGCGATTAATGAAAGTCGCAAGGAGCAGGTGGATGGAGATATGGTGAAAGAGCGCCAGACGATTACGTCGATGCTGTCGAGCGTGAGCAAGAATGATTTAAAGAGCTTCAAACGCTATTTGGAAGATAACTACAATAAGGTGGATGCGGATTTATCAAACGTGAAGTATTCGTATAGCGTGAGCCCAAATATTTACACGATTGATGCGACAAATACACTGACAAAAATTAATCCAGCTAATATGTTCCGCTCGAACAGCTTGATGAGCGCCACGAGTGCGATGATGTCTTCTGTGTTTAGAGAGATGGTAGATAATCGTGAGAGTATCGAACAAGATTACGAGGTGTTGGCGGGTCGTTGGCCAGATGAATACAATGAGATGATTATAGTGCTGTCGGAGCCAAACGCGATTTCGGATTTATTGGTTTATAACTTGGGTCTACGCGACACCAAGGAACTGAAAAAGTTAATTACTGGCATAATGAATGGCGAAACGGTAGATATTCAGAATGAGGCGTTGACGCTTTCTTACGGTGATTTGATGAATATTGATCTGAGGCTGATTATGCCGGCAGATACTTATAAATATAATTCTAAGTTTGAGGTTTACGAGGATATGACTGAGGACGAAGAATATATGCATCAGCTTTACGAGAATGCAGTTAAATTGAAGATCGTCGGTATTGTATGCGCCAAGGAAGGCGTGACTTCGACGGCACTAAGTACGGGTGTGGCTTACACATCGGGGCTGACGGATTATATTTTGGACTATGCCAAGAAAACCGAGATTGTAAATAAGCAAATTGCCAGCAAAGATATTGATGTGTTCTCCGGGAATCGCTTCGATAGTCAAAAGAATAAGTTTGATTTTCAATTCTCGGACCTCGTGAAGGTTGACCGCAATAAGTTGCAAGAAGCCTTCGATATCAAGATTGATCAGAACGAATTGGCAAAACAGGTGCAAGATTATATGACGCAAATTGCGAGCGCAATTACGGTAGATACGGCGCCGGCCAAGCAGATGTTTGACGATAATCTAAAGACTTTAGTGAATGGGTTATTGGATAGTATCGATGGTGAGTTCTCGCAGAATGATATTCCGACCATTGTAGATAATTATCTGAGTGGTTATGATTC
>JAEEGL013990866.1_pt1 | contig 12983 bp, 6 predicted proteins | sample 9134231 | NCBI WGS metagenome assembly JAEEGL01 (sample SAMN16246548, study PRJNA631951) | gut metagenome | biome: gut microbiome; feature: rumen; material: fiber-attached | host: Bos | place: Iran: Karaj | collected 2018-10 | reverse complement strand
TAGGTCGGCATAGTCGTAAAGTGTCACGCACGGCATGCCTGCACTGCCAGCGTCGAGCATCTGCTCCAGCGATGCCAGGGCGCAGAAGGCGGCGTCGGTGTCCTCGCCAATGATGACGACCTGTGCTGTTCCCTGCTTGTCGGCACTGAGGTTCAGCACGTGGCGGTCGTACTTTGGCAGGATGAAGACGTTGCGCAAGAGTTTTAGTTTTGTTGCGGCCTTGTCGGCGACGCCCTTCGAGGCATTCACTCCAATCAGGAGGTTCGACACGCCCCGCTTCGCACGTTGCGACACGCAGGCTTGCAGGCCGTGGTCGCCCAGAACCTGCTTGGCGCGATTCAGGGTTGCAGCATCGATGCCGTCCTCAGCCACGATGTTCACAGTATGTGTGAACGTGGCAGTCTCCGCTGCGAGATGCTGCTCGTGAGGTACGGGATAAATCTTGTATGCCTTCTGGGCGCCTGCTGCGAGAGAGACGGCGAAGGCGATGAGCATGAGAAGTCTTTTCATGGGAGGGTGGGGATTATGGGAAGAATGGGAACTATAGGAACTATAGGAACTATGGGGGTTATAGGTACTATTTCGCTGGGTGGCTCGGGGTCTCAGAGGGCGCGTCCATCGGCATCGTAGTGCTGATAGAGGAAGTCGTTGTAGGGGTATTTCTGTACGTGCAGTTCGCGTACGCGCTTATACATAAGGTCTTTGAGCTCGTCGATGTTTATTCGTTCGCGGGCAGAGATGAAGATGCAGTCGTCGCCGAGGCGTGCCATCCACGTCCGCATCAGCTCTGGCAACGACACGTTCTCTCGCGTAGGAGGCGTGAGGTCGTCGGCTTCCTTCTCAACCCATTGGTAGGCGTCCGTCTTGTTGAAAACGATGACGGTGGGTGTGTCGGCACAGCCAAGGTCGGAGAGCGTCTTTTCTACCACTTGCAGCTGTTCCTCGAAGTCGGGGTGGGAGATGTCTACGACGTGGAGCAGGAGGTCGGCTTCGCGCACTTCGTCGAGGGTGCTTTTGAATGACTCCACGAGGTCTGTAGGCAGTTTGCGTATGAAGCCTACGGTGTCGGAGAGTAAGAAGGGGAGGTTCTCGATGACCACCTTGCGCACAGTTGTGTCAAGAGTGGCGAAGAGCTTGTTTTCGGCAAACACCTCCGACTTTGCAAGCAGGTTTAGCAACGTGCTCTTGCCGACATTGGTGTAGCCGACCAGTGCCACGCGTATCATGCGGCCTCGGTTGCCTCGTTGTGTGCGCTTCTGCTTGTCTATCTCAGCCAGACGTCCCTTTAGTAGCGACATTCGGTTCAGTATGATGCGGCGGTCCATCTCAAGCTGCGTCTCGCCAGGGCCGCGTAGCCCCACGCTACCCTTGCCGCCTCCAGAACCCGAACCGCCACCCTGTCGCTCGAGGTGTGTCCACATGCGTTGCAGGCGCGGTAGCATGTACTTGTATTGTGCCAACTCGACCTGTGTCTTTGCCTCGGCGGTTTGTGCACGCATGGCAAAGATGTCGAGGATGAGTTGTGTGCGGTCGATGATGCGTGTCTGCAGGGCGTTTTCTATGTTTCGTATCTGCTTTGCAGAGAGTTCGTCGTCGAAGATGACCATGTCGGCACGCGCCTCGTCGGCACCCTCGGGGTGGAGGAAGTCGTGAATCTCGTCGAGTTTACCTTTCCCCAAGTACGTTGTGCTTGATGGTCCGTCCATCTTTTGCGTAAAGCGACGCACAGTCTCAGCGCCTGCCGTTTCTGCCAGAAACTGCAGTTCGTCGAGGTATTCCTCGGTCTTGCGCTCGTCCTGCTGTCGCGTGACGAGAGCCACGAGTACGGCGCGTTCGCGCTCTTGTTCTATCCTTGGTGTTCTTTTTTCAATCATGTTTTTTCAGTTTACATGTCGCCCTCGCCATATCCTCCAGAGGTTTCCATATCCTCGTCGTCGCCTTCGCGCCGTTGTTGTTTTTTCGGCTTCGTGTTGCCAAAGTTGTAGGACAGCGTGATGCCGAAGAAGCGCGAATTGCGCCAGTTCTTCTGATGTCGCCAGAACGTGTCGCTGCTCGTGTAGTTCTCCATGCGTCGCGTGTTGAGCAGGTCTCGCACGTTTAGCGAGATGGTAAAGCGCTTGTTGAGGAGGTTCTTGCGCAGTCCGAGGTCGAGGCTCCCGCTGGCGTTGCGGTGTCCCTGTGCTATAGCCTCGCGACCGCGGAAGCGTGCCGTTGCTTGGAACGAGATGTCCCACGGCAGCATCAGAGAAGCCTGCATGCGGAGGTTCCAACTGAAGCTGTGGTTGCCGTCGCCACGGATGTCTTGTCCGTCGATGTGGAAGGAATAGCCGTCGAGCTTATAATAGTAAAAGTTGGCATTCGTCGAGAGGTCGAGGATGCGGAAAAGCTTGTTCTTCGCCGTCAGTTCGAGTCCTGTAGATGTACTTTTTGCCACGTTGAATGTTGACTGGTACATGATTCCGTCTGCTGCCGACTGCCAGTTGATACGTTGCATAACGTCCGTTGTTGGGCGATAGTATGCTGATACGAGCAGCGAGTGGCCTTCCCATGTGCGAAGGTAGTTCAGCGAGAACGAGTTTGAGTACTCTGGTGTGAGTTCGGGATTTCCGAATCGCACCATCGTGGCATCGCGTGTGTCGCGGAAAGAGTTTAGCTGTCCACCCCACGGCCGTCGCAGTCGCCGTGTGTAGTTCAGTTGCAGCTGGTCGGAGGGAGTAATCTGGTAACTCATGAACACGCTTGGGAAGAGTTGGAAATAGTCTTTCTCAAACTTTGCGTCGTGTGGAGCTCCAGTATGCTCCTGCGCCCAGTTCAGGCTCTCCGTTTCGACGTTCCAGTATTCTCCGCGCAGTCCGCCCATCAGCCCAAAGGCTCCCGCATTGTAGCTCAGCGTGGCATAGAGGGCATGCACCCTGTTGTCGTAGATGAAGCGGTTGAAGAAGTCCTGCTCTTCCGTAGCATTATTGCCGTTCCACGACGTGTTGTCCGTCCAGCTCTCCTGCGGTGAGTTCTCGTGGAAGATATTGAGCTGGTAGCCCGTCTGCAACTTCATCTGCTCCGTGATTTGGTTTTCATAGTCCACCTTCGCCTCCCAGCGGCGGTTGTTCATGTTCATCGGTCGGTACTGGTAACTGTAGTCCGTAGCCTGTGGTAGCAGGTAGTATGTTGTGCTGTCCTGGTACCAGTTGTCGCCGTCGTGCTTCCACTGGTTGTGGCTGAGGCTGAGGTCAAGGAAGTGTTTTTCCGTAAAGTTGTGGCGATATGTCAGCTCAAGGTTCATCATGCGCATGTTGCCCTTGTCCTTGGTGCGTCGCGTCAGGATGTGCGTATCCTCGCCCGTAGCCAGCAGACCATAGTGGTAGGGGGTGGTATTGCATGAGTTGTGGTGCCCCAGCATGAACATTCCCGCTATCCCTATGTCGTCCATTGTCGTAGCGTGCCACGTTATGCCTGCGCGCGTAAATATATTATTGCCCCTGTTGCGGTTGTCTGCCGAGTATCGCTGGTATGTCTGCGTCTGGTAGTATTCCTGTTCGCTTTCAGAGCCTCCGCGCCCTTCGCGATGTCGCAGTCCGACGTTCAGGTAGGCGTCAAGATGGCGGGAGTTGTAGTTTATGTTCGCGCTCGTGTTAGCACCTCCGTGGGTGTTCCCTCCCAGTTGCACGGAGCCATAGTAGCCAGGCTTAAGGTTCTTCTTCATCACGATGTTGATGATGCCTGCCGAGCCTTCTGCCGAGAACTTCGCAGAAGGATTGTCGATGACCTCGATGCGCTCGATGCTCTCTGCCGGCATTTGCTGCAGTATGTTGCCTTGGTTATCGCTTGTGAGTCCAGCCTGCCGTCCGTTTATCCATACTTCCACGCTTGAGTTCCCTCGCAGCGAGACATTGCCGTCGTTATCGACCTCCACGGATGGTATGTTCTCCAGCACTTCCACCGCCGACTGTCCTGCCAGGCTTATCTGGCTCTCGACGTTGAAGGTCTTGCGATCCACTTCGAGTTTCATCTCAGAGCGTTGCCCTGTTACGGTTGCCTCGCTCAGCTGCGTAGAGGCTTCTGCGAGCAGAACGTCACCAATGTCGGCACGTTTTGCAGTCGCCGTCAGTTGTACGTCGCGCCTTTCCTCCTTATATCCGAGAAGTGAGATGCTGATTGTGTAGTGTCCGAGAGGTAGGTTTTGTAGCATAAAGCGCCCCTCGGCGTCAGTGTATCCAGTTTTCAAGGGCTTTGCCTGTCCCGCCTGGCGCACGACGACGTTGGCAAATTCCAGTGGCGACGTTGTCTGCTTTTCAACAACGCGACCTGTGATGCTCCCCTGCGCCCATGCCGTGAGCGATGCGAGGGCAATCGTGAGCGTATATATAAGTCTGTTCATGTTGCAAAAAGTGCAAATTTTAGTGCAAAAATATAATAATGATTAGGAATATCGGCATATAAAAGGAAAAAAGTGTACCTTCGCCACCGAATTTGATGATTGCTTGGACAAGCCAAGTGTATAGCGTATTCAATTTGACAAATCTGCCAACATCAATAAAAAAACCATAACGATGAACAAGTCCCGAAAACCATTTTTGTTGAGATTGCATGAAGTATTCACATTCCGCCACTTCGCTCGCAAGTCCTACGCCCTCTTCAGCGTCCTCGGACGCGAAGTGCGCGTCGGTGTGCTCAGCGTGGCAACGCTTGCAACGGCAGCCCCCTGCTTGGCGCAGGCTTCCGCTCCGCAGGCAGGCGGCAGCGCACCGTCGCCCGAGGACTCCGATACTCTTAGCCTCGCTGCGGCATGGGTGACGGCACCGCCTGCAGTGAGCCGCATTGCTGACGCAACTGCCGTGCAGGTGCAGGTGCTCACGCAGGACGACCTGCGTGCCGCGGGTGTCGCATCCGTAAACGACGCCCTCAAACTCGCCACTGGTATCGACGTGCGCCAGCGCGGTGCCTTTGGAATACAGACAGACATCAGCATCGACGGGGGAACCTTTGACCAAGTAGCATACTACGTCAATGGTTTCCCCGTTGGCAATCCCCAGACAGGGCACAACGCCGCCGACTTCCCCATAAACGTTTCCGACATTCGCCGCATCGAGGTCATGAACGGAGCCGCGGCGAGTGCCTTCGGTACGCAAGCTTTCAGCGGAGCTGTGAACATTATAACCGAAGCTCCCGCCCATATCTCCCAGACGAATCCCCTTTCCTGTTATGGCGAGGTGGCTGGAGGTTCGTACGGAACCCTCCTCGCCGAAACGCGCGCCGAGCTCATCCCCCGAGGTATGAAGTCTGTCGCAGGCACGTCGCTTTCCCTCTCCTACCGCCGCAGCGATGGCGCTGTCGCGAACTCCGATTTCCAGGGCGGCAAGGCATTCTGGCAGGCACATCTGCGAGGGCACAATTTCAAGCTTAGCGCACAGGCGGGAGTCACGCTGAACGCCTTCGGTGCCAACACGTTCTACAGCGCAGCATACCCCAACCAGTGGGAAGCCACGCGTCGCTACCACGTGGGGCTGCGTGCCGAGACAGAGGGCAGCGTGCGCATAGTGCCCGAGTTCTCGTGGGTGCGCAACACCGACCACTTCCAGCTAATCCGCGGCACGCACACCGCCGAGAACTTCCATCGCGGCGACGTCCTCACCTGCGGATTCCGCACCTACGCCGCATGGCAGGCATTGCAGGGCGCACTCAGGGCGACCTCGGCGTTCGGCGCAGAGCTGCGGCAGGAGGAAATCTACAGTTCCAACCTCGGACGCCCCATGGACGTTGCGCAGCAATTCTCGCACTATACTCATCACGACAATCGCACCAACGTGGCGCTCTCGCTCGCCCAGACGTTTCGCTGGCACCAGTTGGCAGTCAGCCTCTCCGTCCTCGCCCAGCGCAACACCGCCGCCAGCCGTCACCTCCGCCTCTACCCCAGTGCCGACGTTTCCTACGCACTTCCCCACGGCTGGAAGCTCTATGCCTCGTGGCACAAGACGCTGCGCCTGCCCACGTTCACAGACCTCTACTACAAAAGCCCCACGCAGGAGGGCAACCTCGGCCTGAAGCCTGAGGAAAACAGCGCATGGCGACTTGGCGCCGAATACTGCGCAGGTACGTGGCGCGCCCAGCTGCGTGGCTTCTACAACTGCGGCACGGGCATGATAGACTGGGTGATGCGCTCTCCCGACGACATCTACCACGCCACGAGTTTTCGCCTCGACAACATGGGCGCGAGCCTCTCTGCAGCCCTCGACCTTAGAGGAATCTTCGGCAAGCGGCAGCCGTTGCGCAGCCTCAGTGCCAGCTACACCTACATCCATCAGGAGCGGCGCGACGGACAAACTCCCTACAAGTCGTGCTACGCCCTTGAATACCTGCGCCACAAACTCATCCTCCGCCTTGACCACGCCGTCGCCACAAACCTCACGGCATCGTGGAGCCTGCGCCTCCAAAACCGCAGAGGCACTTACATCCCCCGCCAAGAGCCCAATAGCCCGGTGCCCTATGGCACCCATGCCATTCTCGACCTCCGACTGCGATGGCAAAAGCCGCACTACGAGGCATACATAGAGGCGCAAAACCTTACAGCCACACACTACTTCGACCTCGCTAACGTTCAGCAGCCACGCCTCCTCGTCATAGCAGGCCTTAGCCTGAGGATATAAATGAAGAATGAAAAATTATAAATTAAAGATTAAAAATTATAATGGAATATGGTACATGTCGGCGATTTCGCAAAAACTGAAAAGAGCAATTTAGTTTTATTTAAGCTCCGAAAGTATTGTAATTCATGAATTTTGTCTATTTTTGCGCCCACAATTTTTACGTTAAACAATAAACGTTAAACAATAGTGACGAGAGACGAGCGACGAGCTGCATCGCTGGTTATGGGTTAATGGTTATTGGTTAACGTAATAGAAAGAACACAGCAATGAGAGGACAGAATTACATGATAGTAGCCGCACTTGCCACTACGATACTATTCGCAGGGTGTGGCAGCGAGACAAAGCACGAGAAGGCCCCCGTGCATGTCAGGACGGAAGTGGTAGGTGAGGAATTTGGCAGTGATGGCCGCAGCTATGTTGGCGTTGTAGAAGAGCGCGAAGCCACGGCAGTCAGTTTCACGAGCATGGGTGTGGTGCGCCGCATGTACGTCAGTGCGGGGCAGGCCGTAGGCCGCGGACAGCTGTTGGCAGAACTCGACCCCTCGACGTCCAGCAACATGTCGGAAGCAGCCAGGGAATCGACGCAGCAAGCGCGCGACATGGTCGTGCAGACGCAGGCCGCTTACGACCAAGCTAAGGACGCCTACGACCGCATGAAGCTGCTCCACGACAACGGGTCGCTGCCAGAGATAAAGTGGATAGAGATGCAGACACGCTTGCAGCAGGCAGAGACAGCCTTGCGCACGGCAAAGAGCGGAGTGCGTTCGGCACAGGCAGCAGAGCGCATAGCGCAGAAGAGCCTACAGGACACGCGCCTCTATGCCCCCGTCAGTGGCGTCGTGGGCAGCAAAATGGTGGGCGCAGGCGAGACGTCGATGCCATCGCGACCCGTAGTAACCATTCTCGACGTGAGTAGCGTGAAGGTGAAGGTGGCAGTGCCAGAGAGCGAAATCCCCTACATACACGAGAACACGCCTTCGACGATAAAGGTGGAAGCCGCTGGAGTGCGCATACAAGGTGGAAGGATAGAAAAAGGCATACAGGCCGACGTAATGACACACACCTACGAGGTGCGCATAAATGTGCAGAATCCTGCGCGCAAGCTCCTGCCCGGCATGGTGGCAGAGGTGGAGTTCCCAACCGCCCTTTCGTCATCACGAGGAGGAAGTCAATCTTCAGTGGTTAATGGCCAATGTCTAATGGTGCCCGTGTCGAGTGTTCAGCACCGTGCCGATGGTACGCTCTTCGTTTGGACTATTGACCAAAAGAACACAGCCCATCGCACCACCGTCACCATAGGACATACCTCAGGCAATCGCATCGCCGTACTGACGGGTATTGCTGCTGGGCAGCGCATAGTGGTTGAGGGGTATCATAAACTGAGCGAGGGAACTCGCGTAGCGTTATAGGGGTACAATGGAAAATAGAGGCATGAACTGGCTCCGCTGGCCGCTTGAGAACTACGGGATTTCGCTGCTCATCGTATGCGTGCTCTTTTTCTTGGGGATATATGGCATGTATGTGATGCCGAAAGACGAGTTTCCCGCATTCACCATACGGCAGGGCGTAGTGGTGGCCGTTTATCCTGGTGCTACAACCGAAGAGGTAGAGCAGCAAGTGGCGCGCCCGCTGGAGCGTTACTTGTTTACTTATGGCGAGGTGGATCGTGCAAAGACCACCAGCACGTCGCAGAACGGCATGTGCATTGCCATGGTGAGGCTTAACGACGACGTCAACAACAAGGACGAGGTGTGGAGCAAGATAAAGCACGGCCTTGCACTGTTCAAGCAGTCGCTGCCGAGCGGTGTGCTCGCCCTTGTTGCCAACGACGACTTCGGCAATACCAGCGCACTGCTGATAGCCATAGAGAGCCCCGAGCGCAGCTATCGTGAACTCCACATCTATAGCGACGAACTCTCCGACCGCCTGCGCCGCGTGCCATCGGTGGCAAATGTCAGAGTATATGGCGAGGAGCAGGAACAGATAAGCCTATACATTGACCGCCAGCGCTTGCAGGCTTACGGAATAGGGCAGCAGAGCCTATTCTCCAAGTTGCAGTCGCAGGGACTGACAACGATGAGCGGCAGCATCAACGACAACGACCAGCAGATACCCATACACGTCGCGCAGACGGAGAACAGCGAGGCGGAGATTGAAAACCTTATAATTTTCTCAGACCCCGCGACGGGTAAGACTGTGCGTGTGAGGGATGTTGCGCGCGTCGTCCGCGAGTACGACGATGGCGGCAGCTGCATAGAGCAGGACGGACATCCCTGCGTGCTACTGTCGCTTGAGATGACGCCAGGAGAGAACATCGTGCAGTATGGCAAGGAAGTCGATAAGGTGCTTGACGAATATCGCAACGAGGAGCTTCCCGACGATGTCACGGTGACACGCATCGCAGACCAGCCGAAGGTCGTCGGCGAAAGCGTCAGCTCCTTTCTGCGTGACTTGATAGTGTCGATGATAGTTATCATCCTCGTGATGATGCTACTCTTCCCATTCCGATCGGCACTCGTCGCCGCCATCACCATCCCGCTGAGTACGTTTATTTCCGTAGGCATCATGTATGTGGCGGGTATCGAACTGAACATCGTCACGCTGGCGGCGCTCATCGTGGTGCTGGGAATGGTCGTGGACAACAGCATAGTCGTCATTGACGGCTATCTGGAATATATAGGCAAGGGCTTCGACCCTAAACGCGCGGCAATAGACTCTGCTAAGCAGTATTTCATGCCTATGTTGCTGGCAACGCTTTGCATCAGCGTCATATTCTTCCCATTGCTTATCACGATGAAGGGCGCCTTTAGCGATGCCATAGGCGATTTTCCGTGGACCATAAGCATCAACCTGCTTGTTTCGCTCATGCTGGCTGTGATGGTGATACCTTTCCTTGAGGTGAAGATTATGCAACCAGGGAAGATGAAGACGGGAGGCAACGCAGTGACAAATGCCGTACAGCACAGCTACGATTGGGTACTGGAGAAGACCTTCCGTCATCCTTGGCTTACCATCTGGGGAGGCATCGGCATCGTTGTGCTTTCGCTGCTCATAGTGCCGACGCTTAAGGTGCGCATGTTCCCCTATGCCGACCGCGACCAGTTTGCCGTAGAGGTGTTCTTGCCTGAGGGTAAGAGCACGACTGACACGCGCTTCGTGGCTGATTCAGTGCGCAAAGTCCTGCAGCGCGACGAACGCGTTAAGTGCATCACTGGCTTCATTGGCTGCAGTTCGCCGCGCTTCATGACCTGCTATGCTCCACAGATGGCGGGACGCAACTTTGCGCAGTTTATAGTGAACACAACGTCCCAGCAGGCTACCCTCGACCTTCTTGCCGACTACCAGCCGAAATGGAGCGAGGCTTTCCCCGAGGCCTACGTGCGCTTCAAACGCCTCGACTATCTTGAGGTTGCAGAATTGGAATACCGTTTCTATGGAGCCGACATCGACTCGCTACACTATGCGAGCGAGGCTTTGATGGATAAGATGCGCCAGATGCCTGAGCTCGAGTGGGTGCATACTGACTTCCTACAGCCACGTCCGATTATCGACGTTGCTCTCGACCCCGTGGCCTCTGCCCAGTTGGGGATAGACCGCACTACGGCTGCATTTACAATAGGTGCTATGAGCGGCAACGTGCGCGTTGGACAGTTGTGGGAGGGAAACTACGAGGTGCCCATCGTGGTGAAGGATGATGCACGCTGCACATTCTCCGACGTCGAGGACCTCGGCATTGTCTCGCCCATGACTATGGCCGCCGCTGGCGTCACTGGCAATTCGACGGTTCCACTTCGCCAACTTGCCAACGTTCGTCCCCTCTGGAGCGAGAGCCGCATACAACATCGTGGCGGTGAGCGTTGCATGACAGTGACGGCGCAGCTGGCGAACGGCGTGTATGCCGCGCCGGTAGAGCAGCGTGTGGCGGAGATGATGCAGGAGGAGATACGCCTTCCGCAAGGCGTGCGCTGCGAGGTGGGCGGAGAGATAGAATATGACTCCCAGTCGATGCCCCAAATATTCGGCGGCGTGGGAATAGCAATGATTATCATCTTCTTCTTCCTGCTCTTCAACTTCAAGAAGTACGGCATTACTACCGTCTGCATGGTGGCTCTCGGGCTGATGATTCCCGGCGCGCTCATAGGCCTTGGGCTGATGAACCGCACGCTCGGCCTCACGTCGGTGATGGGGCTCATCACGCTGATGGGTATGATTATGCGCAACGAGATTCTCATCTTTGAGCATGCCAACAACCTTATGAAAAGATACGTGGAGGAGCATCCGGATTGGAGGAAGGACAAGCGTGCCTACAACGAGGCTGTGCGTCAGGCCGCCTACGATGCTGGGCGCAGGCGCATGGTGCCGATATTCCTCACAACTGCCACCACTGCCGTCGGCGTGGTTCCGATGATTATCGCACAGTCGTCGTTCTGGATGCCTGTGGGCGTAACGATTTTCGCAGGAGGCATTGGCTCGCTCATTATGGTGGTGACGATGCTTCCCGTGGTATATTGGAAAGTAAATCTTAAGTAAGTCATGAAACAGACGATAGCAACGATAGTATGCTCCCTGTGCTGCTGCATCGCGGCTGCGCAGACCTATTCCTACGAGGCACTCAGAGATTCCGCCTTGCAGCGCAATATAAGCGTTCGCAACGCACGCCTCGGCATACAGCAGGCGGAGGAGCAGCGCCGCGAGGCTTTCACGCATTTCTTTCCCCATGTGAACGCAACGGGAGTATGGATGAACGCCGACAAGGGCATTATGAATATGGAAGTGTCGCCCAGCGACCTGATACCTGCCCGCCTGCAGCCCGTGCTTGCGGAGGTGTTGCCCGCTGGAGCCCTGGCGGCGCTGGGGCGCCCGTTCGGGATGTCGATGATGAAGGGCGTGACGATGGCGGGTATCAATGCCGTACAGCCCATATTCGCTGGCGGACAGATTGTGAATGGCAACAAGCTCGCACGTCTCGGCGAGGATGCCAGCCGCCTTCAGCTGCAGATGTCCGAGAACGACGTGGAGAAGCAGATGGCGCAGTACTACTGGCAGCTTGTGTCGCTCAAGGAGAAACAGCGCACACTCGACCTCGCACGGCAGACCTTGGACACAATATATAGGGACGTGACGCTGGCGGTCGAGGCGGGGCTCATTCTGCGTAACGACCTACTGCAGGTGCAGCTGCGCCAGAACGAGTTGCAGAGCCGACAGCTGCAACTCGACAACGGAACGGAGGTTCTGAAGATGGTAGTCGCACAGTTCTGCGGACTCCAGGGCGACAGCTGCGGCGCGTTCGACGTCGAGGAGCCCAACTGGGAACACGTGTCCCCCGTCCTACCCGCTCCCCCAGGCGAGGGCGAGGGCATAAGCCGCCTGCCCGAATATCAGCTCTTGGAGATGCAGGTGAAGGCCGCCGACCTGCAACGACGCATGGAGGTCGGAAAGAACCTGCCGATGTTGGCCGTTGGCGCAGGCTACCACTACTACCACATGCCGCCGAGCGACCTCGCAGGCATACGCTTCGTCGATAACGACCGCAGCTTCGGAATGCTTTTCGCAACACTCAGCATACCCATCAGCAACTGGTGGGGCGGCAGTCACGCCATAAGGCGCAAGCGCCTTGCCACGCAGCAAGCCCGCGAACAGCTCGAGGACAACGCCCAGCTGCTGGACATACGCCGCCAACGCGCATGGCGCGACGTGCAGGAAGCCTACGCACAACTCGCACTCGCAGAACGCAGCACAGAACAGGCGCAGGAGAACCTGCGAGTACAGCGCGACTGCTACAATGCTGGCACCATAACCATCTCCGACCTCCTGCAAGCGCAGCTCCTGCACCAGCAAACCCTCGACAATCGCACAGACGCACGGGCTGCCCTGCAGCAGAAACTTACTGAATACCGCATCGTTGGTTATTAAACGCGCGACCCTACGCCAAGCGAGCCAGTGCGTGTTCATCTCGCGCGCACGCGCGCATCCATATTTTTTAATAAAAACTGCCACAACTGCCACACTGCCACACGCCGCTGATATACAACCGGTTGCGTGTGGCAGTTTTGTGGCAGTATTGCAGTATTTTTCTAAAAGTGCCCTTTTCAGGACAGAAAATAGCGTTATAAACGTGCACTTTTGGGGGTGGAATTTGTTGTTTTGAGTCGCTCGGATGTTTTCCACGCAGGAGGATGCTTTTTTGATGGGCGAGAATACTTTTTCCACGCAGGAGAAAACTTTTTAGTCGCAGAAAGATTCATTTTTCTCGCAGAAAAAACCATCGCGAAGCCTTCTCGTTTAAGCAACCCCAAGAGAATTAGTGCGATCTATATGAAAAAATAGAGAGGGGCTCCATGT